>ERZ1066121.22-NODE-22-length-174523-cov-60.365316_pt1 | contig 174523 bp, 161 predicted proteins | sample MGYA00382768_ERZ1066121 | MGnify/ENA primary metagenome ERZ1066121 (study PRJEB33369, sample SAMEA5778351) | biofilm metagenome | biome: Industrial cooling water; feature: Water cooling tower basin; material: Biofilm | place: United Arab Emirates | collected...
CCAGTCGAGGTTCCTCTCTACTCTATCAACCCCACGTTAGTCTGACGCACTACCATTGTTTGCTTGTAGTCGTGTTCTTAACAAATCTTGGCCATCGAAGGTGGTGTCAAAATTCAAGCGAATCCGATAACCGAGGGTGGGAACTCGATCGGCTGCTTGCCCATCGGCGCGATCGCCACCCAAAACGCTCGTTGCCCCAAACAACACTTCCGCATTGAGGCGAGTAGTCGTGGAAAACTGCTGCCGTTCCAGGGTTGCCGTGCGGACATCTAAACTATCGACTCGGCCTCTGAGTGTGGCCAACTCGGCAGCAAACTCCTCCTGTAACCGCTTCAGGACTTCAAGGTCATCTTTCCTGACAAAATCGGCAGTTGCGGCGGCCAGCAACTCCTGGATTTTGTCCAAACAAGCATTTAACCCAGCCGCGAACTCATACCGAGTGAGTGCCCGGTTGCCCCGGTAAGTCTTGTCGGGATAGCCAACAATGCACCCGTACCGTTCGACCAATGACTGCAAGGCTTGAAAGGCCCAATCATTGGGATTGACATCCGAAAGTTGGGAAATGGAAGTGACTTGTTCTAACTCGGAAGCACTAGAAATTGGAATTAAATCAGTTTCAGCCTGGGCTTCTAGTCCCAGACCTATTCCACCCCAGAGACAGGTAAGTGCAGCGATCAAGCAGAGTTTAGTCTGTTTAAGTACGAGATTAAGTATCAAAGATTTTGTCAAAAGTTTGTTTTGCATAAATTTAAGCCTCAGCACGAGTATTTGTCGCTGTAGCCATGAGTAACGTGGCGAGATTGCAACGTGAGGGTTCTGACTCACTGCGTTCGACTGAACGCCTACCCAGTATTGACTTTGCATCTTCCTCTTTGGCCTGGGCGTTTTGACCAAAGTTATAGCCGTCGCCTTGTGAAATGTGGCAGACTTCGGCGTGAGCGCGATTCGGCTGAGCTCATCGTCGAAGCCTCAGTCGAACGAGGCGCGTCAGAACACCTACCCAGAATCGGCAGTTCAGCCATTTGATCTGTCCTAAGTGTTCTGACCATAGCTATATATTCCAACCGTAGAGAGTTCAATTAGGAATTTAGTCCGTCTAGAGTGCGAGCTTATGTAAAATTTTGTTGTCATATCATATTTAACCTGTGGTAGGAACACATCCCCTGCATCAATGCCCCTCAATCCTTCTTGGTCAGGAGGATTAAGGGGATGCTGGGCGATGCTTAGCAAGTTGCACAGGGGCGTCGGAACTGAAGGGTGTCGAGCTGAAACGGCTGTAACTCTGCCCCTTGTTCGATCGATGCGATCGCTTAACGCAAGGCAATTTGTTCTCGAACCCCAGGCGAGAGCGCTTTGCCAGTTTCCACATCAAACCAGTGAACTTGCTCCGGGGGCAAGGCAACAGTGAGAATTTGGTTTTGCCAGTTGTTGGTTGGCGGCAATAAGGCCCGAAGCACCACAGATTGCTCGTTTCGAGAAGATTGCACCCGGAAACTGACCAAATTATGCATGCCCAAATTCTCGACTAAAAACACTTTGCCTTGAATGCATTGCTTATCTTCAGGTGCGCCTAAGCGAATGTGTTCAGGCCGAATTCCCATGACAACGCTGGCCGGAGGAGCCATGCCTGTGTCAGGAAGCGGTATCCGAAAATCACCTAACACCGCCTGGTTCCCATCGCAGGGGAGGGTGGGTAAATTCATTTGGGGGCTGCCAACAAAACCTGCTACGAATAGATTTGCCGGGTGATTGTAAATCCGGTGCGGCGAATCCAATTGCTGCACACACCCTTGATTCAGGACGGCAACCTTGCTGGATAGAGTCATTGCCTCGGTTTGGTCGTGGGTCACGTAGACAACAGGCACCTGTTGCGCATCAAACAATTGTTTCAACTCGGCTCGAACTTTTTCCCGTAACAAAGCATCCAAATTACTCAAGGGTTCATCCAGCAAGAACACATCTGGGCGGCGCACCAGTGCCCGCCCCAAAGCGACTCGTTGCCGTTGCCCGCCAGAAAGTTGACCGGGCTTCCGATCCATTAAGCCACCCAGATCAAGGGCTTCTGCTGCATTGGCCACTCGTTGCCGAATTTCAGCTTCGGGTGTTTTTTTCAAACGCAAGCCAGAACACAAATTGTCAAACACAGTCATGTGGGGATACAGAGCGTAACTCTGAAACACCATAGCGATATTGCGATCGCCCGGTCTGACATTGGTGACATCATGCCCACCGATAAAGATTTGGCCGCGTGTGGGTTGATCCAGTCCGGCAATCATGCGCAGAATCGTTGATTTGCCACAGCCAGACGGCCCCAGAAGTGTTAAAAATTCATCATCATCTATGCTCAGACTCACGTCTTTGACGGGAATGACTTTAGGTGTGTAGGTTTTATTCAAATGTTTTAATTCGAGTTTAGCCATGGTTCGAAATAGAAGTAGAGGAGGGAGTGGAGGGTAGGCTCATCCTTTCACAGCACCAGCGGTTAACCCTTGAACAATCTTGCGTTGGAAAAGGAGAACCAGAATAACCAAAGGGAGGGTGCCTAAGACAGTTGCAGCGGCGATCGGGCCATAGGGGATTTCAAATACAGAGGCTCCCCCAATTTGAGAGGCGGCCACAGGAATTGTTTTCATGTCCTCCTGGGTGATGAAGGTCAGGGCAAAAATGAATTCATTCCAGGCCGAGATGAAAGCGAGAATGCCAGTGGTAACGATCGCAGGAATCGTCATCGGCAACAGAATTTTCAGCAGCATGCCCCAGGTGTTGTACCCATCTACGCGCGCGGAGTCTTCCAAGTCTTTAGGCAATTGCTGAAAGAAACTCCGTAACACCAGAATGGTTAGCGGTAAGTTGATCGCAGTATAAGGAATAATCAACGCCAAATAGTTATTCCCCAGGTGCAATGCTTGAACCACTTCGATTAACCCCAAGAACAGCAGAATTCCGGGAAACAACGTGACAATCATGACACCAGCCAAAATTATTTTGCTGCCAAGCGGTCGCAAACGGGCCAAAGCGTAGGCCGCAGGCGTACCGATCGCCAAACAAACCAGGGTTGACGTAATCGACACAAAGGCACTGTTAAGGATGTACCGGAAAAAGGGTCGCCGCGTAAACAACTCGATGTAGTGGTCTAGTGTCAAGCGTGTAGGAAAGTAAACATTCGGAACTGCCGAAATATCTTCATTCACTTTGAATGATGTTAAGACTTGCCACAGCACTGGAGCCAGACTAATAATTAAGACTGTAATGACAGCAAGTGTAAGTAACACTTTTCTCACCCAGGAGAGGTCAGCCTGCCGTCTTGGCGGGGAAGTAGTTGGAAGCGTTAAATCGTGAGTCGTCGTCATAGGGAGTAGAGGTAAAAGAGCGGAAAAGGACAGGAACTAAAATCCAAAACCTGGAACCGAATTAAGTCGCTTGAGTCGTCCGTTTCCGCGAATGGGTTAGCAGGAAACTCGCGATCGCAACGGCAAGCACCAGTAACGAGAAGGTGACAACAACAAGCGCAGCCCCATAACCAAAGTCGAGATAGCGCATCACCGTGGAATAGATATACAGCGAAACTACTTCTGTCGCCCCACCAGGACCACCACCCGTCATTACGGCAATTAGGTCAAAAATACCGAAGGCTTGAGCGAAACGAAATAGAACCGCAATCAGAATTTGAGGCATCAATAAGGGAATAGTGATGCGCCAAAAACTTTGCCACGCATTTGCTCCATCCAACGAATGGGCCTCATATAAGTCATCAGGAATGGACTGCAATCCGGCGAGGAGCAAAATACTAATAAATGGCGTTGTTTTCCACACATCCGCAATAATGACGGCAATGAGGGCGAGGGTTGGTTCGCCTAACCAGTTAATTCCAGTTTCAATCACACCAACCCGCCGCAGAATATCATTGACCACCCCAAATTGATCATTGAAAATCCACGCCCAGGCCAACCCAATTAAGGCGGTTGGTAGTGCCCACGGCACCAGGGCGGAGGTTCGCACCAGCGATCGCCCAAAGAACTTTTGATGGAGGACTAGAGCGATCGCCATCCCCAACATCAGTTCCAGGACAACCGAAGCCGTTGTAAAAATAATCGTTGTCCAAAAGCTTTGCCAAAAGCGACCATCTCCCGCCATGCGAACGTAATTGTCCAGTCCACTAAAGACCGGTTGGAGTTGAGTACCTAAGCTTTTATCGAATAGGCTCAACCAAAATGCGCGCAAGATGGGATAGGCAAACACCAGCAGAAGCAGGAGGATGGATGGAATCAACAACATCCACGCAGTCCGCTGCTCTCGAGCGCGAATAGGATCAAGTTTCACCATGAAATTAGCCCTCCACACCCAGTAATCGTCGAGTTTCGCCGGTGGCCCGTTGCATGGCAACTTCAGGCGACATCCGATTCGTCAAAGCGGCACTTAAATAACGTTGGAGAATGTCGGAGGCTTGAGCATATTGGGCGATCGGCGGACGTAAGACCGCATTGTCGACCGCTTCCTGCATTTGCGGAAAGTGTTCATACTTGGCCACCATCTCCGGGTCGTTGAAGAACTCGCGAATGCTGGGCGTATACCCTTCCTTCAAAATGAAGTCTCGCAAAGGTTCAACACTGCTAAAGAATTGCACTGCTTGCCAAGCTTCTCTGGGGTGCGGCGTGGTTTTGGAGATGCCCAATCCCCAGCCACCTAAACAGGCTCCCGATTCTTCTCCGGGCGCGTGTACCATCGGTTGAATCCCCACCTTGCCGCGGAGTTCCGAGTCTTCAGCATTAGCTAACGTCCACACATACGGCCAACTCCGTAAGAATGCCGCCTGCCCACCCTGGAAGAAGCGCCGCGTGTCTTCTTCGACATAGGTTGTCACCCCAGGGGGAGAAACACCATCGTTAATCGTGCGGCGCAGAAAGTTGATGGCTTGCACCGTTTCGGGGCGATCGAGGCCCACTTCTTTGGTGTCAGGATTGATCCAAAAGCCACCATAGCCTTTCAGCACTTCCACGAACATCGCCACGGCTCCTTCATACTGCCGCCCCTGCCAAACGTAACCCCAGGGAACTTTGCCTTGCGACTGTAAAGTTTTAGACGTTTGCAGCAATTGCTCAAAGGTTTCCGGTGGTTGCAGTCCAGCTTCGTCGAGTAAATCTTTGCGATAGTAGAGCAACCCAACATCCGATCGCATGGGCAGGCGATACAATTTGTCTTCGTAACGGCTACCAGCCACATCCACGGGGGAGAATCTGGCCAATTCGGCTGGGGTGACGCGATCGCTCAAATCCATCAACCATCCTGCCGCCGCAAATTTAGGTGTCCAAACCACGTCCATGTTGACCAGATCGTAGGGCGAATCACCTAACAAAAAGGCCGAAGTATAAAGGTCTTCAACCAGGTTTGTGGCGTTCGGCCCTTCCACCAATTCAATCCGGATATTGGGATGTTGTTGTTCAAACGCTTTGACCAAAGGAGCCAGCGGCGGCGCGTCGGGGGCGGGAATCAACATGCGTAACACAACCGGGCGGGATTGAGCCATCACCACCCAACTGACTAAAACAATGCTAAGAAAACAGGCGATAGAAAGGCTCAGGTAGCGCAACGATCGCCAGCGGGCAAATAAGCGAAGAAAAAATTGCTTTAACACTTGAAAGTACAACATGGGTCATACGGCAACAGCGCATCATAAATCACCCAAGCAGATGACTTGCAACTTTGAATAGCTGAACCTTACTGTCGATCCACTGATTACTTTGATTTAGGATGATGGATTAAGTCACTTATGGAGTGGGTGTCTCATCTGCCCAGGCAGGCAAGAGATCCATCAACAAAAGTTACAGTTTATTTAATTCTCATTCCTAAAAAGTTTTGACCCAGGTTTCAATGGTTGTAGCCAAAACAAATCTTGTTCACCTCAATTATTTGTAAAGAATTGTGTGAGACAATTTCAATTCTCAAAGTGCGGCGATCGCTAAATTGTGCTGGCTAAACTTTGAAACAAGTTAAGAGAAACGATTAAAGTTGTGGCTATTGAATCAAAATCACAAGGGGCTAAATAAACACAAATTTGCTATTTGAAACAAATCTTGAAATCTCTGCGCCACCTAAATTCAGTGGCCTGGTAAATTCAAGTTTTCTCTCAAATAATTGCTTGGTTCTAATACGTTAGTCTTGGAGAAAAAAGGAAACAACTCTCGTAAGATATAGCCCCGGCAAAGCTATTGGCTAATAAAAGCTATCTAAAGATAGATTCAGTCAAGCACCGTCTGTAGGGGGTTATACAGTCAATTGCAACCGTTAAATTTCTTAACGTTTTATTTGTGAATACCTGAGTTTAAGCGCCTCTCTTCGTTGAAAGGATGTTGTTGAAGTGAAATTGAATTATTAACCAGTTAGTAGGATTAAATCAAAGCAATTCTGGACAAACGTATAATGACTGATGCAATATTAACGACTTTGTTGGTATGGAGATTCAGCCTCAATCCTTAACCCGGCAATCAGCGCAAGCGTTGTTAAGGCAGTTTATTTGTATAGAACAAATTCCCGCTACGCAACTGCCATCGATGCCATCGGTGCGAGAAGCGTTGTTGCTAATGCGAGACCAGTCAGATTATCAAATTTTGGGCATCTGTGCAGACACAGCCCACCAAGCGATCGCGGCTCTCCACGCGTATCTTCAGGCTTTCGGTTTCTCAGATTTGCCCCAACCCGCGCCCATTGAAGGTGTCGTTTATTTGAAACATAACCCCAAAACTGGACTGTGTTACATGAAGCCCTACGAAGGTTCGCACCGAGGCGTATTGGTCGCGTGTCAATCAGCTTACGAGGGTGACGTAAACGAGACATTTGGGCACTTACCGCTGGACTTATTCGACTAAAGAAAACCGGGTTCCGCCAAACATCCTCCGGTTAAAATTGATTTACAATCTTCTTGCTTTGACCGTTTGCACCATGACATTAAAAGCACTTGCTCAATTGACAGACCGGCAACAGGTCATCGGCTTACAAGAACAGTCATCATGACGACCACCCTACCCTTAAAGACGATCGCAGATCTGCAAAACCGCCTCCGCCCCGGACAACGGGAATTAGCTGATTGGCAAGGTGGGGCTTTGGCCGTTTCCGCCGTCCCAGGCGCGGGTAAATCAACTGGAATGGCCGTTGCAGCCGCGATCGCCATCGCTCGTCACCAACTTCATGCCCGTCGTCAATTAGTCGTTGTCACCTTTACGCGATCGGCAGCGGCAAACATCAAAGCGAAAATCAAGCATTATTTAACAGACTTAGGGTTGCCTCATCAGGGATTTCAAGTTTACACACTGCATGGACTGGCCTGGGCAATTGCGCGGACTCATTTAGAACTAACTGAGCTAAATTATGAAAGCACCTTAGTTTCACCCAATCAAAATAGTCGTTTGATTCGTGCTTGTGTTGAACAATGGATCGCAGAAAATCCACGCTTGTATCAACGTTTACTGGAAGGGCGACAATTCGACGGCGAAGAAACTGAGCGCTTACGGCGACAATCGGTGTTGCGCACAGAAGTGCTACCAGACTTAGCTAGTGCGGTCATTCGAGAAGCCAAAAGTTCCGGCTTATTGCCTGCCGACTTGCGCCAACTCGCCACTGACATGACGGATGATTACAACGTGTTGGCGATCGCGGCGGGGCTGTATGAGTTGTATCAGGTGCAACTACGGCGACGCAATTGGATGGACTACGACGAAATGATTTTGGCCGCACTGCGCGTTTTAGCCGATCCAGCCGTGCGCCACTATTGGCAAACGCAAGTATTCGCCGTGTTTGAAGATGAGGCGCAAGACTCCAGCCCCTTGCAAACTCAATTGTTAGAAATTTTGGCAGCCGATCCGGATGATCCTGCAAATTCAACTAACCAAAACTTGGTGCGAGTCGGTGATCCAAATCAGGCCATCAATTCCACGTTTACCCCTGCTGACCCCATTTTCTTTCGTGAGTTTTGCGATCGTTGCCGCCAACAGCGTCGCCTTGCCAACATGACGCAAGCGGGTCGCAGCGCTCGCCCCATCATCGATGCCGCCAACTTCATGCTGCAATGGGCCAATGCCGCCAGACTCACCGGCATTGAAGAACCTTTTCGGCCCCAATTAATTCAGCCCGTTGGGGCCAAAGATCCGCAACCCAACCCACCCGCAGCGGGACTGGGCTTAGAACTATATACCCCAACTGATACCTATCAAACTGTGGAATGGATTGGGCAACGGGCCATGTCGTTGTTGAACCAAAATCCGACAGGGACGGCGGCGGTGCTAGTGCGAGAGAATAAGCAAGGTCAGTTTGTTGCGCGGGAATTGTTTCGTTGGTACGGTGAGATGCTGAACATTTACGAAGTCAGTGGGCTGGAGCGGCAATCTCACGTCCCGGCGGAAATGCTGGCCTTATTGCAATTTTGCGATCGGCCCCACTCGCCTGATTTGCTGAAGGCCGCACTGGCAACGTTGGTCGATCGCAAACTGATTCCAGTCCAAGATTTGAATGCCCTGACCAGTTTTCCCGAACAATTTCTCTATCCTGGCCCCCTAGATGCCCCCCCCCCCGAACCGGTGTTGCAAGCCAGACGGTTATGTGTGAGTTTGCTCCAGGCCAAGTTGGAACTCCCTCCTAGCCAATTGATTCCGTTCTTTGCTTACACCTTGCGGTATGAGCAAAATGAGTTGGCCACTGCGGACAAGTTGAGCGATCGGCTAACCCAGCAAACTCAGGGAGATCAGACCCTGAGCGCCATGCTTGCGGCCTTGAGTGAGATTGTCAGTTCCGAACGATTTGAGCCAGTGAATGCAGATGACACCGACGATCGCTACACCCAACCAGGGCAACTCACCGTGATCACAATGCACAAAGCCAAAGGGCTGGATTGGGATTATGTGTTTCTGCCCTTCCTGCACGAAAGCTTTATTCCAGGGAAGTTCCGGCTTCCCCCCCAGGGACAGTTCATCGGTGACTTTACGCTAGCCGAAGTTGCCCGTGCCCAAATCCGCGCACATCTGCATCAACAGCCCACATTTCCCGACACCACATCAGCCTGGGAGCGGGCCCAAAATCTCAAAACCGCTGAAGAATTTCGGTTACTCTATGTAGCCATGACTCGGGCCAAACGGTTGTTATGGATGTCGTCTGAGATTCAGGCTCCTTTCACCTGGAACAAACCCGGTAATCTCGACGATCGCAAAACCAGTCCCATTTTTCCCGTCTTGCAAGAACAATTTCCTAGTTCGGTTAGGCAGGCCCACTAAAGTCTGCCTGGCTTCAGTAGACTCAAGGCCATGTAGAGTCCTTAATTTGACCCCATGGGGTCAGTCAAGCCAAGCCAGCCCATCGCCGCGAATGGGCTTGATTACTAATACAAACCTCGCACTGGAGCGGCTGGAGCCGGAGCCGGAATGGGCGCAGGAACCGGGGCTGGCGTAATGATTGCGGGGGCAGGAGCGATCGGCGCTGGCGGAACTAGTAATGCCGGTTGACCATCCGCATAGGGAATAAAGGTCGGATCAACTTCTCGTGGAAAAGCCAGTTCATCATTACAGGACGAGAGCGCCACTGCGGGCGTTAACCCAGCAGATCCTCGGGTCACACCCACCACGCAATCGGAGTAACGGACGGGGAGCAGACTGCGCCGACAACTGTCCAACACGTCTGGGGCTGCAACATCCGTCAAGCCGCGGCGAATACTAGAGACGCAGACAGCCATTTCCTGCGGCTGGCGCACCTGCCGACAAGCATTCAACGCATCCGCGGCTTCATACCCCTCGCGGCTGACACGGGTGACACATTGCCACAAATTTTGCGGTGCTAGATTGCGGGAGCAAGCCGACGCAACCTCTTCGGCGGGGAGGTTCAAGTTGGCCAAGTTGGCTGCGCAACGTCTGAAATCCCCCTGGGAGTCAGTCGCCGCGATCGCCGCGAGTCCTGGTAATGTCAGCGATACCAGAACAGTTCCCAGGACTTGCATCGCCATTGCCCATAGACGTGGTTGAAATCCGCTCATAGCTCCTGATACTCACACAACTTCGCAAAAGTCTCGCCCATTGTCGCACATTTGTTCAAACCTGAACTCGCTCGTCCGTTCTTGAAGAAACACAAATTTTTGCTGCGCAACTGACACCAAAAAAGCTGAATCGTTACCCGAATTCACAGCCATTAATCTTATACAGTGTTAAATGTAGATGAATTCACCGATACACCGAGGATTCCGGGTATGCATTTGAGTGAGCTGACCCACCCTAATCAGTTACATGGCTTGTCCACCTACCAGCTTCAACAGATTGCTCGCCAGATTCGAGAAAAGCATCTTGAAACTGTCGCGGCAACGGGTGGCCACCTTGGACCAGGGTTAGGCGTGGTCGAATTGACGATCGCCCTGTATTACACCCTCGACCTGGATTACGACAAAGTCGTGTGGGATGTGGGGCACCAGGCGTATCCCCACAAAATGTTGACAGGCCGCTATGCTCGCTTCCATACCCTACGTCAAAAAGATGGGATCGCGGGCTATCTCAAACGATGTGAAAGCAAATTTGACCATTTTGGTGCTGGGCACGCATCCACCAGCATTTCCGCCGCTCTGGGGATGGCGTTAGCCAGAGACAGGCAGGGCGAAAAGTTCAACGTTGCCGCCGTCATTGGGGATGGTGCCCTCACGGGTGGTATGGCACTGGAAGCCATTAACCATGCCGGACATCTACCCAAAACGAACTTGCTCGTTGTCTTGAATGACAATGAAATGTCCATTTCGCCCAATGTGGGGGCAATTCCACGCTACCTGAATAAACTGCGCCTTAGCCCACCAGTGCAGTTTTTAACCGACAATTTGGAAGAACAATTTAAGCATCTCCCATTTGGCGAAACCCTCACGCCCGATTTGAGCCGGATTAAAGAAGGCATGAAGCGGTTAGCCGTGCCCAAAGTGGGAGCGGTGTTTGAAGAATTGGGCTTTACCTACATGGGGCCGATCGACGGTCACAATCTAGAAGAACTCATTACCACCTTCCAGCAAGCCCACAAAACTCCTGGCCCTGTCCTGGTACACGTCGCCACCACCAAAGGCAAAGGCTATGAAGTAGCCGAACAGGATCAAGTTGGGTATCATGCCCAAAATCCCTTTAACCTGGCCACCGGTAAAGCAGTTCCCTCCAACAAACCAAAGCCTCCCGGTTATTCCAAAGTGTTTGGCGAGACTTTGACCAAAATTGCTGAAAACAATCCCAAAGTGGTAGGCATTACAGCGGCCATGGCAACGGGGACAGGGCTGGACATTTTGCAAAAACGCCTACCCGATCAGTACATTGATGTCGGTATTGCCGAACAACACGCGGTTACGTTGGCGGCAGGGTTGGCCTGTGAAGGCATGCGCCCCGTTGCGACCATCTACTCCACCTTCCTGCAACGCGCCTTTGATCAAATCGTGCATGATGTTTGTATTCAAAATCTGCCCGTCTTCTTCTGTATGGATCGGGCGGGAATTGTGGGGGCTGACGGTCCCACCCACCAGGGCATGTACGACATCGCCTATTTGCGGTGCATTCCGAACATGGTGCTGATGGCTCCCAAAGACGAAGCCGAACTGCAACGGATGATTATCACCGGAATTCAGCACACCAGCGGGCCGATCGCCCTCCGCTATCCGCGCGGCAACGGGTATGGTGTCCCGTTGATGGAAGAAGGCTGGGAACCGCTGGAGATTGGCAAAGGGGAAATCTTGCGCACCGGAGATGATGTGCTGCTGGTGGCTTACGGTTCAATGGTATACCCAGCCATGCAAACGGCTGAGATTCTGCATGAACACGGCATTGAAGCGACGATCGTCAATGCGCGGTTTGCTAAACCCCTGGATACCGAACTCATCCTACCGCTGGCTGAAAAGATTGGGCGCGTGGTGACACTGGAAGAAGGGTGCTTACCGGGCGGATTTGGGTCTGCTGTAGCTGAAGCGTTATTGGATGCCGATGTGACTGTCCCCCTGACCCGAATTGGAGTGCCTGATACGTTAGTGGATCACGCCACGCCGGATCAATCCAAAGTCGCGCTGGGGTTAACTCCAGCCCAAATGGCCGAACGCATTCTGCACAAATGTTTCAGTCAACCGCAGGTCACGGCCAACCGCTTGTAGTGGCACGCCCAGTTTAAGCAGATTGCCCGATTGGGGGTATTACGGGCAGACCGTCCAGCGCTAAGATAAACAATGTATTTTCGCAAAGGTGCAGATTCGCCGTGTTGTCGTCCCTCACTGCCGACTTTCGTATCATCTTTGAACGTGATCCGGCTGCCCGTAACTGGCTAGAAGTGCTATTTTGCTATCCCGGCTTGCAGGCACTGCTACTGCACCGCTTTGCTCATTGGTTATATGTGTTGGGTCTGCCCTTTTTTCCGCGTCTGATTTCCCACATTGCCCGTTTCCTCACGGGGATTGAAATTCACCCCGGGGCGCAGATTGGCCAGGGGGTGTTTATCGATCACGGGATGGGTGTAGTGATTGGAGAAACGGCGATCGTGGGCAACTATGCCCTGATTTATCAAGGTGTGACGCTGGGTGGCACCGGGAAAGAAAGTGGGAAGCGGCACCCCACGCTGGGCGAAAATGTCGTCGTTGGCGCTGGAGCGAAAGTTTTGGGGAATCTGCTGATCGGCAACAATGTAAGGATTGGGGCTGGCTCCGTAGTGTTGCGCGACGTTCCATCTGATTGCACCGTTGTGGGGGTGCCGGGACGAATTGTGCATCGATCGGGTGAGCGCGTTGACCCGCTAGAGCATGGGCGGTTACCAGACTCGGAAGCGCAGGTGATTCGGGCACTGGTTGATCGCATCGAAGGGTTAGAACAACAGCTTCAAACGTTACAACAAAATCAAGTGAAGCCCCAAGTGCCTGTGGCATCGCTCGTTACAGCCAATGGTGCCGCCCATCTCTCGCCAACCTGGGAAACGTCATTGAAGGGCACCTGTCGCCTCCGCGATCGGGTGATCGAAGAATTCTTAGATGGCTCCGGAATTTAAGCTCTGACATTTGAGTTCCGCAGTTGCCATGACTTACACGCCATCGAAAAGCTTTACAGTTGACGAGTTTATCGCTCAGTATGGCGAAATTTCAGGCTATGAATTAGCCGATGGGGAACTCATTGATAGATCTCTAAGCCAAAAATATCCTCTTGTGGTTGGGCCAGGTTTCACTAAAGTCCTTGCGATTAGCCAATCATCTTTTGCTAAACCTGCCCGTAGTAGCGCGGCAAGCCTAATTTGCTGGGTCAGTTGTGGCTAGTACAATCCTCTTACAGCACGGCTTACGCAGCGCTAACCCAGGTTACTGGTGTGACCCAGCTAAACCGATGAATGAGAGAACGTGGGTTTCGGCTGCGCTCAACCCACAGGTAGACGAGGGTTGAGCGGAGTCGAAACCCGGCTGATAAAACCCCCTTTTAGCCGGGTCGCTCCACTACACAAACCCAACGTTTTAGACTTGCTAGGCTAATACAGGTATTTTGTTTTCTAGAAATCTCCTTACGCCAACAAGCCAAAGTAGGTGAGGACGAGTTCTGCGTCGCCGGTGTTGCTAACTTCGTGGGTTTCTCCGGGTTCCACGGCGACACAAACACCTGGAAGCAGTGGATGGGGAATACCATCGATCGCGATCGTGCCCTGTCCTGCTTCTACGAAAAAAACTTCGTACATATTGGAATGTTGATGGGCGGCGGCAACTTGTCCCGGTGCAAACCGAGCCTGCGAAAAATTGGTGAGGTGAGGTAAATCACCTGCTCTCAGCATGACTTGCTTCTGAATTGCGCGGTTATGAGATACAGATTCGATCGGTAATTCGGTTAAAGCAGCTTGTTTCATGGCTATGTTGGGCAATCTGTTCCATCTGCGGTTCGGGTTGCGCCCAGCAATGTGCCCACAATCACACAACGATTGGCATTCGTGCTAGTTCCTTTCGGACGAACGTTAAAAGCAAAAATAACCTCGTCAGATATAGCTTCATCGATCGAAGCTCTAGAAACCGTTCCATTGCTCTCAAAAATGATCTGCCGTTCAGTACCTGGCGAAACCGAAAAGTCAACATTTCGATCAGCCACTTCCTGGCTACCCAACGATTGCCAATTATTGATAGTGGTAAAGTCGTTCACAAATCCTCCTGTGCGTCCGGTATTTGCATCAAGAGAGGGGGCGACGATCGCCGCTTCAAGCGTTGTCCCATCTCTGCCTCCAAACACAACGACTCTAGCAATCCCAGAACGCTTTGCATCTGCGCGCGCCTGCTGAATGATGCGATTGGCTTGATCGCGAACCGTGTTTATCCGCTGGCGATTGACTGCCGCCGTCCAACTCGCAGCAATGATTGCAGCCAAAACCGTAATGATTACTACAACCACCAGCATTTCAATCAAAGTGAACCCGCTAGTGGTGTGCCTAAATCGATTTCTAAAAATAAGTTTCATGATTGCTCTCCACTGCGATTATCTCTTCTGCAGAATGCCTCTGACCAGGGTGCGGGATTGCAACGGTGAGAGCGGTCTCAAATCACTGCCTCGCCCTGGGAAACCAGGCAAACCCGCTGGGCTACCCACTAACGTCACTAACACATCCTGATTTTGGCCCGTTGGAGAACCAATTCCTCCACCTCTGACACAAGCATAAAAACTTGGCAAAGCCCCCCCAGGACTGAGTGAGTTGGCACCAAATTCGTCGCAATTGGGTGTGATAGCAGTTGCAGGAGCAGGTGGATTTACCCCGTCATCAACATAATCAACCAAAACTTGAGCCGGATTGCTAGGAGCACCTCTTCTGGCATCTACAACATTACCTGTGTTGTCGTCCCTGGTGAAAGGCCATTGCAAGAACTCACCTTCCTTGGGGCGAGCATACCCCGGAGTTTCGGTTACAGTCGTTGCATTGTCAGCAAACTGAGGCAGGGCATAACGGTAAATTCGAGCTTTCCCTCTCCAGGTGGCATCGTTACTGGTATCGATCGCGTAAACAACCAGGGTGTAAGTTGACCCAGAAATACAGACATTTTGCAGCAGCAGATCGGCTGAGCCATCTGCAATCCCTGCCACATTTGCTCTACACAAGTCGTCAATCCCAACTGGCAACGGTTCAGTCCGCCAGAAGGCTAAGACGGAGCGCCGCTCTCCTGAATTCATCGCGGCGGGAATGTAATTGACAATCCCAGGACAAACCTGAGTGAAGTTGGCATCACCTGGAACACCCGTTCCTTGTAGACATTGACCGTTGTAAACAAAGACGGCTTCGCGCAAGTCTTCGTTAATAAAATCGATCGCCGCCTGCATATCTTGTTGCACCTGAGAATACGCCGCATCACGAGCATTCGTCTCCGTTAACCGAACAACTAACCCCAATAGCAGTAACGTAATGATCGAGCCAACCAGCAAAGCAACCAGTAACTCAATCAACGTGAAGCCCCTCGATCGCCGACGTTTATGGGGATGCGATCGAAGTTGTTTAAGCCATATGGGGAAGCGTCTAGACATGATGTTTGGGAGTGAACACTGGTGAGCAACAAGAAGAAGTGCAAGTATACAAGTTAAGGGCTAGGAGCAGGAGATGGCGGAGCAGGATTTGCGTCTCGAGTGGCGCATTCCATGGAACTTCTGGAATTTGGGCGAACAGCTCGCGTATAGAGAGTCTGTAAGGGATTCAAACGATTGTCATTCAAATTAAGGTCGTTACGTCCACCTGTTAACTTGAGGCTGGCCCGTTGAGTGCCATAGTTACGATTTTGGCCAGGAGTGTAGGAATACACTCGCACACCAACATCAAATGCAAATGGCGCAGGTGGGGTAACGCTACTAGCAAACTCATTCGGGATACATCCCTGAGTGCGAAAAACCTGCATGGCATATTCCGGGGTACAGTCGCCATCGACATCCACGCGAATCAACTGATCCGCAGCAACCGGAGCGGTGGGGTTGGTCGGAGGATAGCGAGTGTTGCCGCATTGCCCAGCCGACATCAGCAAACTTGGGTTAACGCCTCCTGGCGCGCCCACCGCTTGAATATCAGTTCCGGCAGCGGCGGGAATGGTATTCAATGTGTAATCCTGACGCTCAACCAAGGTTCGGATACGATCGACCTCGCCCTGCGCAATCTGGTTTGCTTGTTCTGCCCGACGAGACTGAATCCGGGTGGCAGTCGCCAGGAAAATGGGTGGCGTAATTGTTGCTAGTGTGACTGCCACGATGACGATCGCGACCAAACTTTCCAGCAAGGTCAAACCTGAGTCAGGCGAACCGGGTCGGTGCGATCGCGAAGAGCGAAGCAGCATCCGTAGCATTAAGGGGTAGGGCGGGCGGGTAGCCATGGAAGAAGTCCTGAACGGCAAAATAAAACGGGATGAAGCAAAATTCAGGTTATTCAGAAGACTCTGAATAACCTGAGCATATCAACCGGGGCATCTCACATTGTTTAAGCTCAAGGTTGTGGTTAGGCTCGTACACATTTGACGCATATAAGGATCGTTGGCTTTCGGTTCATCGTAGAACTCATTCAAAGCCGCGTTGGGCGTGGTAAAGCGGCTGGCAGCGGGACTAGCAGGAGCAAACTGTAATCCAACGTCATACCCCCAAAGTCGCAAAGGTGCAAAACCATAGTAGTCAATCTGTTCATCACCCGCGGTTGGGATGGCACCGGCAACAGGTTCCCAGCGATCCTGGTCGTAAGGGGCTGTGCCGTAATTACTGAAGTTCAGTTGCAGGAAGGAACCATGAATTCGTAAAGGCTGCCCTTGCCACCATTCCAGTAAGCGTGGGAAGTTATGCAGACCGCCATAACCTTGTTGATTGCGGGACGGCACGATGCCACTGATCAAAATGGCGTTGACATCAGTTTCTACCGCGCGTTGTAAGGGTCTGGACGTATCCAAACCGCCATCATCTTCCACGGCAAAGTAAGGATTTGCCGGGCCTGGAACGGCTGCACCGGAGTACTCGCCAACGGCAAACTCAGTAATTCGACTGGGGATGGGATTAGTGGGAGTAAAGTCATAAACACCAACTAAGCCATTACCATTTCGAGAAATTTTGACGGGTGAGTTAATTGGGTCAGCAGGATTTTCCCGCACCCAGTTTTGGCCGCTGGCCAGATCAGCGCGGGGACGGTTTTGGTTGAGGAAAGACGTTGCGCCGCCAGGATTAACCGCTGTCCGGCACCCCGGACCAAACAACCCTCTTGATTGAGCGTTGTAAACTCCGGCTCCAGGGGTTGCGCCAAACACGGTGTAAGCATTCTCTGCCGCAGCACTACCAGAGACGCGATCGTTGCTCAATCCCCCATCTGCTCCAAATGTTTGGTAGCCAGCATTCATGAAGGTATCCAGCATACTCCCGTCACAGAAGTTTTCCGACAGGATCGTAATGGAGTCCGCCAAGATTTCTGAAGGCCGCCAGAGATCGGTGTCTTGCCGCGCGAAGTTGGTATCAATATCGGTGCGATTGTCGTAGAACGTTGTTGTGTTGTACGCGTTTGGATCATCTGGAAGCAAGGCCGTAAACTCTTCCAAACGCGGCCCGCCCGGTGTCGCTGCGTGCCGGTTAAAGTCACCCATGATGTAAGCGAGATTATCGGTCACAAAGGTAATGCCTCGGACATTCTTCTCTGGGGGAACGCCAGCAGTGGGACGATCGACCCGGGTGCCTCGGCGTAACCGGAACCCGTCTACCCGCCGATCGGGGTCAGGAATAAAATCAACGGCCTTGGTCGAAACGGCATACGGTCCAGCGGTTTCCGGGTCAGTCACTGCGGCATTGACAGCTAAGGTTCCAGTGCCAAGGGTGGTTGGATCGTAGTCGGGAGCTTGCGCATTAGTGAAACTCGCTTCCAGTGGGGCGGGAGGCAACCCATTGGGTTGGCGTTCGATCGCATCTTCGCGACGGGCATCTTCTCGAAAGGCGTAAATAATGCCACTGACAGGCAGCCAGTAGTCATTGCCGCCGATCGATGCAGTTCTCAGCATCTCCAGATCGATGTCTAATACGCGGCTGGGCAACCATTCCCGTCCATTAAACAAGACGCGATCGATCAAGGGTACAGCCCCTAAAGTAGAGTTATTAGGAGTGCCGTATCGAATCAAATTAGGTGGAGCCGTGTCTGCATCGCTTGGCGTCACGGTCGTTAATTTAGGCAATTGCCAGTTCGGAATTTCCGTCGGGACAACGCCCAAATTTGCAGATAAATCAGCTGTCGGGAAGACAGAAGCAGCTTTGTACCTAAAGCTCGTAATTTGTAAGTCAGTACCACTAGGTTGGGGAATTAAGAAGGGTACCTGTGGTGGATTAAAATCAACGCCTGAAACATAATTGACTGATGCAGGCAATCCAGGAGTGCTGGTAACAACGCTATATGAGGTGGTTGTACCATTGATGGCTGTACTTCGATCAATGTACGGTTCTCTCCAGGGTTGAACCGCTGCTGGTGCAGATGCATTCGTTAACGTTGATTCGCCAGGTTGCCGATGATCACCATTTGTTGATTCGTCAGCCCCAAGTTGAGAGTGATTAAATTCAGGGAAGATATAGTAAAGAACTGGAAACTCAGGTGCTACAGAAGCATAACGGAATCTTTCTGCTCCATAGGTCGTATTGAGTGTGCTAGCCGGATCAGTAAAGGCCGGAATTGCTGACACACCTTTAGGAGGGGTTGCAACTTGAGTATTCAATACTGATGGGTTATCCGAAACGGGGAGAAGAGAAGTAGATAAATCTGCACCTCTGGCAGGATAGTTGTAGTCTCCTGGATAATCGTGAACTGCACCTGAAGGGATGACGGCTCCACATAACCGAGAAAGTGCCAAGCGTCGAGTTGCATCTGCATCAGTCAAAGGCGCACTGGCAGCCCCACCTGTAGGAGGAAGGAAGCTGTAGGGATCGCAAGCTGATGACCAGAGGGCAACTTTACCGTAGTTTGTGCCTGCATCGTTGTACCGGAACTCCGTCATGTATGGATTCACGTTCCAGGTGTTGGCGGCAGGGGATGGGCGGAAGCCGTAGGTACGATCGCGCCGAATCTGATATGACTCATGAATCAGTTCAGCTAAACGATAAAGATTATAGTCGGGACTTTGCTCGATATCAGTAACACCTGCATTACTGATAATGCGCTGTTTTAATGTCGCCAGCCACATATCAGGAGTTACGCGATCGTAATCACGGGGATTGTACTGGCTTCTATCAGCAGTGGTTAGTGAACCATCATACGGTTGAGGATTGGCCGGATCATCAAAGGTCGCCAACTCAGTTCTGGGCAAAACTTCTGTTCCGTCATTAACATCTCCATCCATCATCGGCACTAATAAATCCGCTAATGCAACGAGATCAGCTTGAAGCGTCGTATTAGAGATGTCAGACGGATTGAATTCTTGAATTTCACTAATGTTGTAACCTAACGCCCCTAAAGTGCAGGCAGCGGTATGCATATAGGAGATGGCCGCAGGGCTACGTTGGGCCGCAGGAGTGTTGAGTGCCCGCCGTAAGTTGGAGAAGTTGCCAAACATCGTCATCGCTGGATCGGGATGGATCGCGTTAGCTTCTTGCACCGGCGGAAACGCGCCTTCAGGGTCGCCAGCAAAGTTGGCCAGATTGCTTAAGGCCGTTTGCATGGCTGCGCCATTAAATACCGATTCCGGCATAGAGAATTCCCAACCATTCGTACCTTTGCCGGAGAAGAAATCGAAGCGACTATCGATTCCGTAGTTCACCGTGGGCTGGGTAAAGTTGACCGATTGCGCCAGGGTTAGAGGCGTACCGGGGTGGCTGGTAGAGATCACACAAGCAGTCGGATACTTCCCTTCGTTATTTTTATAGTGATAAACCGCTGTCGCCTGTACCGCCGCTAAATTGTCGCGCAGTGCCCGTCGTTGTTTAGCTTCGTGTTGCCGATTTTGAGTGACGGTCGAAGTCGTGAATTTGTAAAGCGGGTTGAGCGGATCACCTTCGTTATCGCTGGTAAAAGGATTTGCTGCTACTGCAAGATCGGTCGTTGGATTATATTGACCATCCCTTAAATCATCCCAGGTGTTGTTCCCAGCAGCAGGCGCAGCACTGGGATCTTGTCGAGTAGCGGGCCGATCTTGCGGTGCGACCCAGCCGAATGGGTTACCCAGTTGCAAGCGTTCACCCACCAGCAGCCGCATCCCGCCGCTGTAAACGTTGTCACTCACATCGGAATTGGCCATGGTGCGACGTTCCCAATAGCCGTCCAGACCAGGTTCTTCCGTCACTCCAGCCGTGGACTCTCGGGTTAACAGCCCGCCCTCATTATTAATGTCGCCAGCCGCGATCGGATCACCAGCGCTCTTGCCAGCTTCAATTCTGGCTGTGGCACTGTAGCGAACTTTCGGGCCATACAGGTTATCAGCTCGATACGTATCATCGACGTAGGGACGAGTGTCTTTGTCTTCCGTCAGAAAGCGACGAGCATAAAAAATGTTGTCTTCAGTTTTGGGATCTGCAATCCGACCATCTTGGTTTGTGAGGTCGCCAGAACGGGCAGATTGAACGCCTTCCAAAACTAATGCAACAGGGTCGGTGGCAAGGTCGATCGGGGTTTTGTTGCCCGTCGCCCAATCCGTATTAGTGTCAAGTGCGGGGGGGACTTCATAGCCACGACCGCGATAGCGATGAATTTCGGCATCGCCGCCGTAAGTATTGTCGTTAATCTTACCCGCCGCAATCACGCCAAAGAATTTGCGATTGGGGTCATCATTCTGTTGGTCAAATTGCCGGACTGAAACTTCGGAATTACTTTCAGGTAAAAATACGCACGAACTAGGGGAACTGATCAAGAATCCGGTGAAGGTGCTATTCCCAATCATGATATTGCCTTCACTATGAAGTGCCCCGTTCCAGTTCATTTGAGTCCCGGAGTGAACTTCAATGTCGTATTGGAACCAGGCTCCCCACTTATTTCCCCGGTCTAACTGGCGGTCCTGGCTAAACTCCAAGGTAGACAGTTTGGCCGGATTGGCTGGAGTTGCATTCGCCGTACTGGCCACCAGCGCATCAACCTGGAAGCGTTTGCGCAAAATCGCTGAGTTACCGCTGTCTTCGTACCACCCTTTTTCAGTCTTGACTCCCAAGTTTGGACAGTTGACTGCTTTTGCTTCACTCAAGGGGCCACGGCGGACAAATGGCCCACCCGCATCTCCCTGGGCTTTTGTGGCTTCATCCAGTTCAACTAACTTGACCGCACCCAGAGTCGGATCTTCCGGCGTGGAAAGGTTAATTGAATAAATCACATTGTCGCCTGTCGAAGGGTCGGTGTAGACCCAGGAATTATCTTCGATCCCGTCTCCATTTAGATCAACCCGAGTTTCATCTTGCAAGTCGTAGGGTTGTCCAGGTTTTGACCCCGGTAAGTTGACGTTCAACGTTGGAGCAAACACGCCATTAATCAGTTGAGCGTTGCCTCTGTTCAACATCATGGAGATCATGAATTCTTCTGCTGGCACCCCCCCTGGCAGACGAGGATCTTTCCCAAAGAGATAGTCAATTTTTGAGCGTGCCCGATCGACAGCTGGGGTGGCGGCGTTGTAGATGGCTTTACTCTGGACGTTGCCGATCACACGGCTGCTGTTGTTGAACGCGCGATAGCTCAAGGCACCGGAAGTAAGGGTGACGACCAGAACGAGGAGAACTGTCGTAGGCAAGACAAATCCGGCGGTAGCGCGACGGCGGCTGGGGAGGAGCGCAGTTCGCAGCAGCCAGGTCACAAATCCTTTAGATAGGCTGCGATACAGCTTCCAGATTTGCTTGAAGAGTTGCTGGATGGCTTTGGCTAGCTTGCGGTTCGACATGACTATCTCAGGTTGGTAGAAAGGGATGATTGGAATTATGAACGAGTTTTGCTGAAACGAGACAGGCAAAGGTAAGTTTCAATCAACGCGGAGAACATCCCTAGTGGTAACAGGCGATCGCAAAAGCAATCAACAGGGAAGATACCAGTTTCTCGAAGTGTCTGCGGGGCTAAAGGCTTCAGAAAAATAACGGAGGCAGGCGTTGGATTCACGCAGATGGGGCATCCGAGGAAGAAAAGTGGGGCTGGAATCGAAGTGGAGCGATCGCGATCCGAAAAGACAGGTGATGAGTAAGCTAGGACACAATCAGGAGGAACACACACGGAGATGGTGAAATCTTACCCACTTCGATCAAAAAATCTATCAACTTACTATAACAATTCTTTTTTTTGGTGATGCTTTTTTCGTTGCGATCGAGTAAGCAGGTGCCAACTGGATGCTAGGGCAAGAAGACAGAAGGCAGAAAACCCTTATGGTTGGGGCTGGTTCTGCCAAAATCCTTGCGATCAGCCGCTAAGCCTTTGCTAAACCGGCCCGTACAGGAACTTTGTTTGCTGGAAATCTTCTTCCCAAGCTGGCTTAGTGGTCTGTCAAAGCTAGAATTGTGGGTTTCGACTCCGCTCAACCCACAAAAGACTGAGTGTTGAGCGGAGTCGAAACGCGGGACTAATGCCCAAATTTAATTCTGACAAACCACTAAGTCACGAGGGTGGGCTGGGTCAGGCCGGTAAAGTGGGAAATTTGAGCGATCGTCTCGGCAAGGCGAGTTAAGTCTTGCAGAGCTGTAGGGGGATCGAGCGAAAGGCGAGTTGCGGGCGGCGCATAGCGCTCAAAATAAATTCGAATCGTCGCGCCTGCGGTGCCGGTGCCAGAGAGCCGAAACACAATGCGCGACCCATTCGTGAACCCCAACCGGATGCCCTGGTTCGTGCTGATGCTGCCATCGATTGGGTCAACGTAGCGAAAGTCATCACTGGTTGCCAGATGATAAGCGCCAAACTGCTGGCCGGGGAGGGCAGCAAGTTGAGCCTGGAGAGCCGCAAACAGGGACTGAGCGCGATCGCTGCTGATGCCTTCATAATCATGACGCGCGTAGTAATTGCGGCCATAGGTCTGCCAGTGGGTCTGCACGATCGTGGCCACCGACTGCTGCCGCACCGCCAGGAGATTCAACCAGAACAACACCGCCCACAGCCCGTCTTTTTCACGAATGTGATTGGAGCCAGTCCCGAAGCTTTCCTCGCCACAGAGGGTAATTTTGCCAGCATCCAGTAAGGTGCCGAAGAATTTCCAGCCCGTTGGCGTTTCGTAGCAGGGAATCCCCAGGTGAGCCGCCACCCGATCGCAGGCTTGACTGGTGGGGAGGGAACGGGCAATTCCGGCTAAGCCGTGGCGATAGGCCGGAACCAGCGTGGCATTGGCCGCCAGGATGGCAAGGCTATCACCGGGGGTGACAAAAAACTGCCGCCCCAGAATCAGATTGCGATCGCCATCGCCATCCGAAGCCGCCCCAAAATCGGGTGCGTCCGCACCAAACAACAGTGCCACTAACTCGTGGGCAGACACCAGGTTGGGGTCAGGATGGCCGCCGCCAAAATCCTCCAAACACGTCCCATTTCTGACAGTCCCGGCTGGTGCCCCCAGGCGTTGTTCTAGCAGGCGCTGGGCATAGGGGCCAGTGACCGCGTGGAGCGCATCCATCGCCATGCGGAAATGCCCATTGGTCAGTAGTTCATGAATGCGATCGAAGTCAAATAACGACTCCAGCAACTGGGCATAGTCATTCACCGGGTCAACCACTTCGATCCACATTTCGCCCAGCTTCGTGCGACCTAGTTTATCCAGGTCTACATCTGCCGCTGCCCAAATGTTGTAAGTGGCGATCGCTTGGCTGCGCGCAAAGATAGCATCTGTAACCGACTCTGGCGAAGGGCCACCGTTGCTGACGTTGTACTTCAGCCCAAAATCCCCCTGGAGGCCCGCCGGGTTATGACTGGCAGAGAGAATCATGCCCCCGATCGCGCCATACTTCCGAATCAGGCAGGAGGCTGCTGGTGTTGACAGAATCCCGCCCCGCCCCACCAGGATCTGCTTAAACCCATTCGCGGCAGCCATTTTCAAAATAATCTGGATCGCTGTCTGGTTGTAATAGCGGCCATCTCCACCGATGACCAAAGGCCGCTGGCGATCGGTCTCCAGGCAATCAAAAATCGATTGCACGAAATTCTCCAAATAATGCCGCTGCTGGAAAACCCGTACCTTTTTCCTCAGGCCAGACGTTCCCGGTTTTTGATCGAAGAAAGGTTGCGTCGGCATCACACGCAGCATCAAAATCGCCTGCCCAATAATCGTTGTTTTACGCCTTCGGCAATTTTTTGACCTAGATATTCGGGAATGATGCTTTCATTTGGCCCCAACAAATACAAAATCAAGCGCGTGCGCCCCCGCCACACCAGCAAATTGGCGTTGACCACCATCAAATCTTCTTGCCAGATGGCATACATGACCTTGTAGAACAAGCCTGGTTGGTTGTCTGCTTCGATCAAAAGGGCAGGCAGGTGAAATACCGGATCGACGTAAAATTCGGTTTCAACCTGCTCCAATCCGGCATCCAAATTAAATTCGACGGCTAACATTTCCTCGACTTCAAACCGGCCAGCCAGCGCTTCCCGAATCGCCCGACAAACGTTTTCCGCAGTTTTCTCCGTCAAAGTTTTCCCACTGCGAGACACAATGAGCTTGATGAAAACCAGCATGGGCGGGTAAATTTGCCCATATAAACTGAGGCTATGGATCGTCAACCCGTAGGCCGCTAAAACTCCGAAAATGTCGCTCAGGAGGAAGGATTGGTTCCGGTAGGCAAAATGCAGGGCGCTTTTGCTACCTTCTGGCTTCAACTCAATCACGGCCTGCTTGGTGCGGTAGAGATGGTAAGCAAGGCGGAGATTTTGTAGCTGAATCTCGCTGCTGACAAACTGCTCATAAAATTGGGGAAACGCTCGATTGAAGCGCTTCAAAAGTTCTAGCGTCGATGACTTTAAGCCTAAAGCCATAATTCAGAAGAGGTTGAAGATAAAGCGAAGAATCAGGTTGAATCGCCAGAGGTGGCTTTCACTCTAATCGAAATTGGTGATGTTGACACGCATTCTTGCATTAATCCGGCTCGGACTGTGAATTTATTGTGGAAATATCCAGGATAAAAGGAAGAAAGGGGATCTTTGGATGGGGGCTATACTAATATCTACTGTGATCTAACTTTTTCTACCTTACCTTCGCTTACATGGGTTTTTGGAAAAGCCTGTTTAGTACTACTGACGCTCCTGCTGCCTCTAAAGCTGTGTCTGTTGCCGGGGAAAACGTCGAATCAGCGGGCGATCGTGGTTCTCAGATTGTGTTCAGTACCGATCGGGATATTGACCTTTACGAGCTGGAAGAGCTTTGTGATGCCGTGGGTTGGTCGCGTCGCCCCTTACGTAAAGTCAAGAAAGCGATTCAGCATAGTTTTTTGGTGGTTTCAATGTGGGAGCAGCGGGGCACCCAGCGCCGCCTGATTGGGTTTTCGCGCGCCACCTCCGACCATGCCTTCAACGCCACAATTTGGGATGTGGTAGTGCATCCCGATTACCAAAGCAAAGGCTTGGGGAAAGCATTGATGAAACATGTGATTAAAAAGTTACGCAGCGAAGACATCAGTAATATCACGTTGTTCGCTGATCCGCACGTGGTGGACTTCTATCGCCGCTTGGGGTTCATTTCTGATCCCGAAGGAATCAAAGGCATGTTCTGGTATCCTGATTAATCTCGTTTCGTCGGACTACTCACTCGCTGCCGAAAAGGGTATACTGAGCAAGTACATTTACGGGATGTAGCGCAGCTTGGTAGCGCGCCTGCTTTGGGAGCAGGATGCCGCAGGTTCGAATCCTGTCATCCCGATTTTGATGGAGTTTGGAACAATCTCTGCCGTGCCCTTGTCCATGTGAAGGAGGGGGCGGGTTTTGTTGACAATTCTGGCATCCCGTTGCAGACTGAAGTTCTCTTCACCTGTAGTTTTACGAGTGACATTACAGCCTGGGTATGTCGATTGTTTGGCATCCCCTTATAATATGGCGGAGAATTCTGAGATCACGATCGCGGAGTTTACAAGCTACAATCAATGTCACAAAATAAGTAGGCATAAATCCTTAGTCGAGCCAGTGACAACTGCGTTATTTGCGTAATGTCGGGCATTAGAGGTACACGATCGCTGCTTTTTAACCTTTTAGTTTTGCCAGGAGCAGACATGAAGTCATTGATTCGCTGGAGTGCAACTCTCAGTCTGGTTGGAGCGACCCTTGCTGGGTCGTTGTTTGCTGGTGCCCTTGAGGTATTGGCATTGACGCAAGATCAGATTCTGCAAAAGCTGCGTCCAGTTCCTGTATTCACCATTGCCAATTCGGAAGGTGCGCCACTGGTTGCTTCGCCGCAGAATGGGCAGCCCGGTGGGCCTGTGGCCGGGGTGTTTATTACTCAAACGGATGCTCAAGCTTTCTTAGATAACTTAAAAACCAGAAGCCCGGATGTCGTCAAAAACGTCAGAGTCGTGCCGATTTCATTGGCCGAAGTCTACCGGATGAATGTGGCCAATCAAGGCAAAAATGAAAAAGATAAATTGCAATTTACGGTCGTTCCCTCGCGGCAACAGGTCGATACAGCGCAATCTTTATTGAAGAAGAGTGGTGAAAAAGAGCAATTCAATGGCACACCGTTGTTTGTCGCGCGGGGCGGCCCAGAAAAGGGTTATTTGACGATTCAGCAAGGTGACAAGGCTGTGATTCCAATGTTCTTCAAAAAAGAAGAATTGCAAACACTCATCGATCGCTTCAAGCAGCAAGATCCCAAACTGGCTTCTACTCTAGAAGTTCAGGTGTTGAATCTGGAAGGCGTGTTGGAGGTGATGCGCACCAAGAACGATCCCCAACTTGACCAAATCATGCTGATTCCGCCCCGGGAATCGCTGGAATTTGTGCGCTCCACCATGGGGAACCAGCAACCTCAAACTCGCCCTGGGCAACCTCAAGCCAGACCCCAAACCGCACCGGCTCGCTCCGCACCTGCACCCAAGAAATAAAGCAGGCATGACAGCATCTCAAAACTCTGAGCATGATGTACTCTCGTCCTCTATTACAGGGCGGGAGTTTTTCATCTCAGGGGAGGAGTTATGGCAGTGGTGGCAGTGGGCCAGACAAACCGCGATCGCTCACGATGTTCCGCTCACTGAAGTCGATTGGCTGCTGCAAGCCTTAACTCATCTAGATAAACTGGCCCTCCGCCTCGGTTCCTTTCGGCAGCAACCGCAACTGGCGCTAGCTGTACCTCCCGCGACGTTAAAACCGTTGTGGGAACGGCGAGTTCAGCACCGAGTGCCAGTGCAATATCTGGCAGGGAAAACTTCTTGGCGAGAATTTTCCCTCCAGGTGTCGCCTGCCGTTTTGATCCCTAGACCTGAAACGGAATTGCTGATCGATTTGGCCGTGAGGGAAGTGGAAGCAAGGGCAGCGGGCAGTGAAGAGCGAGTTGAGGCCGAACATTGGGCCGATGTAGGAACTGGGAGTGGCGCGATCGCCTTGGGACTGGCAACCGTGTTTCCAGCGGCAACGATTCATGCCGTGGATGTAAGTGGGGCGGCGCTGGCGATCGCTCAAGCTAATGCTGCGGCTTACCAATTGACCAACCGCATTTGCTTCTATCAAGGTTCCTGGTTGCAACCCTTGGCTCAGCTCAAAGGCACGTTAGATGGCCTGGTTTCGAATCCGCCTTATATTCCCAGGCAGCAGGTATGGGCATTGCAACCCGAAGTCGTACAACACGAACCGCACTTGGCCCTGGATGGCGGTGATGATGGCCTAGATTGGATTCGCCATTTGATCACAGTTGCGCCGGAGTATTTGCGATCGGGCGGCATTTGGATCGTCGAGATGATGGCTGGGCAAGCGGCAGCGGTTGCGAATTTACTACACGCGAATGGGCATTACACCGACATCAAAACCGGCAAGGATCTAGCGGGGATTGAACGGTTTGCGATCGCTCATCGGCACTAAAACGTTTTATGCAAAAATTTCTCATAGTCCTCCGCACGGTTAGTAAAGTAATGCAACGGGTTATTGGTTGAATCAGCGGCACCGGATGGGGTCATTATTCTACCCAAAATTGGTCTTATAAAATTGTGCCAATTTCTTTCAGGTAAACTCGGCTGAAAGGTTCCATCTCGCCCAACGCATACTGCTCGAATAAACCCATACGTTGAATGGAGATGTTTTCTTGCTGCTTAATCACAATAGTAGAGTGTTCAAAGACATCTCTGGCCAGCAGCATTTCCGTTTCGGTTGGGTCATGCAAAACAACCAAGTTGCTGCCAAAGTAGAACATACCGTCTGTCGCCAAAACTTCGTCCGAATATTCGGCAATCAGCAAATCTAATTTGGGATGACGCAGCAAGTTTTGCACATTGGTATTGTGATCGGGATGACGATTCTTTTGCGATCGATTGATGAAAACGGCATTCTGGCACACCGCTCCGATCGTCCAGTCGGGGTGCTGCAACAGAATATGATCAATCACTTCCTGTAACTCAGCAATGGTAATGCGATTGAAGCTGATGATAGGAATGCGGGCGGCCTCACCAGTGCTAAAAAAGGTTTTGAGAATGTGCGCTGGAACGTCTACACTTTCACCGATCGCAGGTTTGAGGTGCATGTAAATGCCGGGAGCCGCATTAATTTCTAAAATGCCAAAATTCCCTTCTTTCCAGGATTGAGCCAGGTCAGGCGAAATGACATCGATGCCCAAACAGGTGAGACGAAAGTGCTGGGCGATATCCTGCGCCAGGATGATGGTATCGGGATGAATCGTTTGCGTTGCATCCAGGCTGATGCCCCCCGCTGACAAATTAGCGACTTTGCGCAAATACACCACGCGATCGCGCTCCGGCACACTGTCTAGAGCCAAGCCCTGTTCTTCTAAATACAGTTGCATGGCGTTGTCGCACTTGATTTTACTCATCGGCGATGTCGGAGTGTCGGAGCGGGCCACCGTCCGATTTTCCCGCTCGATTAAGGCTTGAATTGTAGACTCGCCATCCCCCGTGACACAGGCCGGACGACGTTCCGTAGCAGCCACAAACCGCCCATTCACACAGAGCAAGCGATAATCTTTGCCGGAAATGCTTTGCTCCACGATAATGCGATTGGGTTGGTCGGGAGCGATCGCGGCCAGTGCCCGGTCAAATGCCTGCTCCAATTCGCGATCGGTTTGCACCTCGGCAGTCACCCCAATCCCCTTATGGCCTACCACGGGTTTAACAGCCACGGGATAGCCCACCCGCTCAGCCGCCTCTAAGGCTTCGGCCACGGTATAAACAATTCGTCCCTGAGGCACGGGAAAGCCCATCGTTCCCAAAAATGCCTTGCAATCATCTTTTTGCGTGGTGAAATCAGAATCAATGTGACTGTCACCATCGAAGGTAGTCGCAATCCCCCGCACGTGCTTGCTACCATAGCCATATTGCATCAACCCTTCATCCCAAAGGTAAAAGGTCGGAATCCCCTGAGCCTGCGCTGTTTTCAGCAGGGCATAGACCGTTGGCCCACCATATACCGATTGGCGAAAGACCTCTTGAATGACCTCAATCTGGTCTTCAATCCAGAAGTTGCGATCTTGCGTGATAGCTTCGAACCAATCCCACACGGCAAAAACTACGGCCCGCGTGGTTCGGACATGTATACATTCCACTGCAATTCGCAGGCAATCTTTGGGGCAAGTTGTAACAGCCCAGTGGGTAAAGTGCAAATCCATGTCGAGTTTGCCCACTTCTGCAACGGTCCGGGCAAACAAATGAGCGGGAGTATCGTAGGTTGATTCTTTGAGGTGAGGATAGCGATCGCCAATGACATCCAGGTAATCACCTGTTGGAAGCGGCTCCTGATTGCCAGTCAAAGCAAAATCAAACACATATGCACCCGTGTTGAGATACGGATTTGGCCCAGTGAAATACTTGAAATTGAAAATGTCGAAGGCATCAGTTTTTCGTGCATTTACGCGGTTGATCTGGCTATCTTGTTCTAAAAGCATGAGTTCATTGAACGTTACTACCCAAATCGAAGCTATCGAACCTGGGGCAATTCCGCATCTATCGGAGGAAGATAACGGCCTCTGTCGATCGAGCTAAAACCTGCGGTGGGTGAAGTTGATGGGGCGATCGATTACAAATAAGTTCTGAGTGACTGTTGCTGGGAGGCAGTTCGCATGACATCAACATCGATGAGCGCCAAACGAATTCATTTAAGAAATACAGTACATCAGCTAGCCGAACGGGCTTTCCACCATCATTTGATTTCGGGATACGGGGATGGTGAGGATGCTGATAAATATCAAATTATCTACCAGGGCAAACCACGACATTTCTCCTTAACGGAGGCACAGGATTTTCTCAATCAGATTCTGGCTAATGTCTGAGGGTTGGGGTGAAAAACAGCTTCAGATCTCTTGCTACAAGTCAAAAATGGTGGTTGCGTCGGTTGATCGCACTAAGTTCATACCGGCGGCGACGAAGCTTTGAAACGTGATGTCGGCTGGTTCGGTGAAATCGACGACATCTGGGACAACGACAGGCGACATGCAATCTTCCAGGAGATAAATTTTTTGAGCCAGGGTGGGATCGATCGCCTGGATTTCGGTGAGCAGATCGGCGATCGTCCAGGCGACACAGTGACTTTTGGCCTGCCCTGCTACCACGACAGCATCGAAGGTCAAGAGTTTTTGCATGAGCTGCGAGTTTTGAGGCGCGATCGGCGTTCCGTCTGCTCCTTGCGTTACTTCTGGTTTTAGGGCTGAATAGTTTTCAGTTAGGGGATGGTTGCCTTTGAGTTCAAAGCGAGTTTGGCTACTTCGGGCCATGCAATGAAAGAACATGGCTTCTTCCACGGCAGATACTAGTGCGTGTCCAATACCACCCAACATGGAATGATAGGGCCACACTGTTAAAGGATATTTGCCGTCTTGAGTGAGTTGGCGAGTGTAGTGCAAAGCGTAGTGCTGAAGTGAGTCAACAGTGAGGCTAAGGCTGGGAGCGATCGCGGGATTGACCCGCCACACGCCCTGTTCCACCTCCTGATAAGAGATGGTGGTTGCAGTGGGAATGGGATGTTCGCCAGCGGCATTCATCCAAAAAATCGGATGGAAGATTTGTACCGCAGTGTGCGTGTCCATTGTGGCCACAATTTCGGTGAGGCGATCCAGGTTGCGGTAAATAAACTCACACAACCGCACATTGTCTTCAATTGCACCTTTGCCCGATCGCCCGCCCACAAATAACTCAAACTCAGGCAAGCAAAACGTATTTTGCACATCGATCGCCAGCAAGCAGACACGTTTTCGATCAGCCGCTGCCGGTGAAATTTGGTGCTGTCTGGCCCAAGCGATCGCCGCCGCTGCTCGTTGTTGGTAGGGAACTCGCCAAACCTCTCCTACTCGCTCTGGAGCGAAAAATGCAGGGACAGGCAATTGCGTTTGAGTCGCCATAGAAAGAGAATCAGTGTCACGCCACGTCAATTATAGTGATAATTACCAAAATTGGAAATGGGTAACTTTTGCCCAACCCGTGTGATGTAGATAGCTTGGCCGCTCCAAACGAACTTTGTCATTCTGGGTCATGCACAGAAGCTTTAGAGATCTGTCGCGGGGTTGAGCCTGACACTAAACTGCGGCAGTCCCGGTTGTGGCATTGCCTTAACACCGCTGTCATCCCGTCCTACTTGCGTTTACGCCGCAGAGCCGTAAAACCTAACCCCGCCAGGGCAACCCCTGCCATAGTTGTCGGTTCTGGAATGGCCGCATATTCAAATTCCTCCCCTGCCAGAGCTGGCACAGAACCGGGAAGACGCCGGATTTGCCGATTTTGCTCGTAGGCGTAGGCCAAGCGTAGCAGTGTTGGTTCATCAAAAGCGCGGCCCAAAAATTCCATGCCTACAGGTAGCCCATCCGCCGTGTAACCTGCGGGCAGTGTGATTGCAGGAAATCCAGAAAAGGCACTGAGTCGGTTATTTGAGCCAATACGCTGATTTTGAGTGTTTAAGCGAGGGGGAGCCTGAGAGGTTGGATAAAGTAGCGCATCCAGGCCAGTCAGGGCGGTCAATAAGCGTGATTGCGTGAAACTGGGGCGATTTTGAATAATGTCTTGATACCGCTGGTTGGTTTCGAGGGCTGGTACAGCATTGCGGGCAATCAACGTCGATTCATTGCTGGGTAAAAACAGGCCAGAGTCAATAATTTCTTGCAAGGTGCTGAAAGGAGCATTGGGTTCCGCCGCCAAATAATCTTCCAGGTCATAGCGAAACTCAAACGCACTCAGAGACGGTGATGCCAGAATTTGACTCAATTCGGGAATGGTGACTGAATCGACAACAGTCGCACCCGCCGCTGTCATGAACGCGATCGCTTCATCAATCACAGCGTTGACCTGGGCAAATTCGGGATCAGCATTGGAGCCGAACAAATCCCGCACGACGCCGATGCGCGCCCCCTGCAAACCGTTCGTTTGCAAAAAGTCTGTGTAGCTATCAGGAATGTTGCCAGTGCTACTGGCCGTAATTGGGTCTTTGGGATCAAAGCCGACGGTCGCATCCAGCGTAATGGCTGCGTCCAAAACATTCCGTGTCATCGGGCCACCCGTATCTTGCGACAGGGCAAGCGGCACAATCCCGCTGCGGCTAGAGAGGCCAATGGTGGGCCGGAGACCAACCAGACTATTGAAGGAAGAGGGGTTGCGGATGGAACCGCCTGTATCCGTGCCCAAACCCAGAACCGCAAAACTGGCCGCGATCGCCGATCCTGTGCCACCACTGGAGCCAGCCGGACTCCGGAGAGGATCGTAGGGATTGACCGTAGTGCCGCCCAATGAACTGATCGAGGTTGAGCCACTAAAGGCAAATTCAGACAGGTTTGCTTTCCCTAAAATGATGGCTCCTGCTTCGCGCAATTTCTGCACTTGAAATGCATCATTAGCGGGGACAAAACCTTCAAAGGCCAAAGCTCCGGCGGTTGTAGGTAAATCAAACGTGTTGAAGTTGTCCTTAACGATGACGGGAATCCCGTACAGTGGGCTGCGATCGGTAACAGAACCACGCTGCTGATCCAGCAGGATTGCTTCTTGCAGCGCATTCGGGTTCACTGTGATCAAGGAGTTCAGTGTCGGCCCTTGCTGATCATAAGCCGCAATCCGGTTGAGATAGAGCTGCACGAGTTGTTCGGAGGATAAGGCTCCGGAGTCGATCGCGAGATTAATGTCAGCGATCGAGGCATCTTGTAACCGAAATGTTGTTAACGAAAAAGCTTCTGCAATTGAAGGAAAAAATGGAACTGGGGCAGCAGCGGCTACCACAAACGCAGTTGTCCGAACCAATGAACGCAACACAGACGACACTCCTTACAGCAACACCCTCAACACATCATGCAGGCAACTGGAAGACAAAAATCTCAAACTTGCTTAATCTAAGCAATTTCACCAGGAATTAATTGTTGTATCCGCTACGATTTAATCAATTGCAGCCGTGAATTTAGTTGCAGGATTCTAACTTCTCTCTCAGGTAAGATTAAATGAATGAGATCTCTCTGCCTCAAGAAAGTTGGCGATGTGTAGCAGGATCTGCACAACACTCGTATCTCATTGAGCAACTCGATCGCACATTGAGTTCCACCCAACTCACAATTTACGACAGTCCTCAGATAGATCTACAGCGAGTGCTTGAAGTGGTTGAGATCAAAATTGCTCCCACTCAGACTCCAGAAATCTTAGGTAGTGGTGTGACCCAGGATGGTCGGGTAATTCAGATTCGGGCCTTTCAGCGATCGCTGGACTTTACCGTGGAGGAACCGCCGTTTGAAATTGCTTCGGGCGTTTGCAGTTATTTCACCGATTGGCAGTAGGGAATCAGAATTATAGCCGTAGCCATGTGAAACGTGGTGAAGGCGAGTCAGAACACCTACCCAGAATCGGCTTCTCAGCGATTTAATATATCCTAAGTGTTCTGACCAAAGCTATAAATAAACTGCGCTTTTTGTGAAGTGAGTGTCCCAATCACCCAGACGGGCAAGATGCCCATCCCACACCTTATTCAGTCCATAATCCTAACTAAAATTCAGGTTGGGAACAGTTGCCCGGCTTTAACGGAGAAGATCTGGGAAGAACTGAGCCATTGGGCATCGAAAGACCCTAAATGAGTCGTTGTAATCAGGGTTTGAAACCGCTCCTGGATCGCATCGAGCAGTTGATTTTGGCGATTCAGATCCAGTTCGGCCAGCACATCATCCAGTAACAGCAACGGAGGTTCGCCAATCACGTCTTCAATCAGTTTCAACTCTGCCAGTTTCAGGGCTAGTACCAGCGTTCGCTGTTGACCTTGAGAGCCATACTGACGCGCAGATGTTTGATTGATCGTAAATTCCACTTCATCCCGGTGTGGCCCGACCAGAGAGGTGTGCTGGTACTGTTCCGCGATCGCCCGGTCTTTAATCTTTGCCAGAAATGCCGCCTGCACGATTTCCGGTTCATCTTGCGCGGTTGCAACACTGGGCAAATAGTGAATGGCTAATTCCTCCGTACTGCCGCTAATCGCCCGGTGCCAGTAATTTGCTAACGGTGCCAGCCGCTGCAATACCCGCGATCGCCGTCGAATTACCCGCGTTCCGGCAACTGCCAGTTGGGCATCCCAGAGGGCAAGTTCGTTGGGGGCAGGAGACAGAGGCGGGGGAGCGGGGGGAGCGGCTTCTTGGATGGCCTGCGATGCTTGACTCCGCAATAAAGCATTTCGCTGCCGCAGGACTTGATTGTACTGTTGCAAAATTGCCGCGTACACGGGTTCAAGCTGGATGAGGAGGGCGTCCAGCCAGTGCCGCCGCTGTTCGGGACCACCGCGCACCAGCGTTAAATCTAGACTGGAGAACTGCACAACATTTAATGTGCCTAAGAAATCCAGATGCCGCCGCAGGGTTTGGCTGTTTAAGGCCACAGTGCGACGGCCATTGGCGCGCAACACCAGAGATAGATCCGCCGCGCCCAGATCGCGTTCTAAATGAGCTGCAACTTGAGCGATCTCGCTTCCCTCGCGGACTAAATCTCGATCGCGGGACGTGCGGTGCGATCGCAACGTAGACAACAGTTCCACCGCTTCCAACAAATTTGACTTTCCCTGCGCGTTGTCTCCCACCAAAATCGTTTTGGGGGCAGTAAATTCAACCTGCTGTTCTCCATAATTGCGAAACTGCTTCAGGTAGAGCGATCGAAGGTACATGGAGCAATGGGAGAGCAGGGGGCAAGGGAGCAGGAGGGGAGTGGGGGCGATCGGGCTTCAACGGTTGACTTCTTGTTGCAACCAGGGGTCAACGGATTGGCCGTCTTTTCGTTTTAACTCGATTTCAATCACCATGACTTCGCCAGAACCGGGAGGCGCAGGCTTTTCATGAAACAAGATATCGTAGGCGTTAGGGTCTTCGTTACGTTCCTTCAACCAGTCCTGCACCTTAGTGACGGCAAAGAAAGATTGCCCCTGCTGGAACATGCGGGTGATTTGCAACTGTAGGGTGTAGGGGTTGAAGCGGGGCATCGGCACCTCCCAATCATTTAGCAAAAAAGTGTGCCCAAACACGACCGTCAGGTCCGGCCACACGATCCATGTAGCTATAAGGATAAAGGAGTTTGCGTCCTTCGTAGCTGGTATAACCCATCAAGGCGTTGCCCCAGGGATCGTTCACGATGTAACCCTGCGGCGTGTACCCGATTAAGCAGACAATGTGGCCGCTGGCAGTGAAGTCCCCTCCCAACACTACGGGGCGACGATGAAGCAGTTCATTTTTAACATCCGCCCATTTGCGTAGAGTGGAGAAACTGGAGCGGGGGAAGCCGTAGGCTTTGATCAGTTCCGCCAGGATGTGGTTATCGGTTTGGCGATCGCTGCCGTAACGGTTGATGATCCATTGCAGCAGTTCATTTTCCAGTTGGCCGCCACTCCTGGAGCGCACCCCAAAGTAATGCAAAGCCATCGCGATCGCAGTGACATTGCAGGTGGAGTTAGGCGATCGGGGATTGTCGCGCTGAGAAAAGTAAGGAATATTGAGTTCCACTTGCGGCGGCAGCGGATTGAACACTTTGGTTCCCCGTTTCAACTGCACCGCCCCCGGAAAAACGTAACCCGTGTTGCCAAATCCCGGCAGTTCTTCAGTGATCGAGACTTTCAGGTGTCCGGCTTCTACTGCATAACTGGAAACGCCAAAATAGCTGCCCTGCCGAAAGTTAGTTTTTTCCGTATCGCTTAACTTGACTGAATCTAACGGACGTTTTTTGAACAAAGTTGGTTTTATCGCTGTGATGGTCAATGCGGTGGGATCATAGGAAATCAGGTCATTTCCCCGCTTGATTTGGACATGCTCCCAGTAAACAAATCCCGTTTTACCAAACCCAGGAATTGCTTCGACCAGGGCTAAACGAAAGTGGCCGCGAGTACAGGCACAACCCAAAATCCGCAGGGTTTGTCCTTGTAGAAGGGGGATTTGCTGATGGGGTTGCAGGTGTGTGGAGTCCACGGGTTGTAGTTTGAGCATGGTTGGGGTCGTCACCAGGACGATCGCGCTTAAGGGCGACATTTCCACATCCTCAAGCTCAAATTTGAGGACTTGATTGCCTTTGGTTAGCTCTGCATGATCTTCGTAGATGTAACCAAACTTGCCCACGGGGGCGATCGGCTCTCTGAGTTCTACTTGTAGGTGGCCGTCGCTGTAACCGTATCGCACGACTTCCAGGCGTTGTTCAGCCTTTAGGGGGGCTGTTTGGGTGGGTTGCAGATGGATGGAATCCACCGGACGGGCTTTCAACAGGGTCGATCGCACGACTTTCAGCGATAGTTGCCCCAAACTTAAAGGATTATTGCTGACGTTCAAATAAATCACCAGATTGCCCGCCGCGTTCCCGCTGTCATCAAAGCCGCTGAGCCGTAACCATCGCGTTCCAGGAGACTGAAATCCCTTCTCTAGCCGACATTGCCAGGTTTTAGCGATCGCGTCGAGAACAACGGGTAAGGGAAATTTATCTTCGGCGATCAGAGTCAACCGAGCTAGGCGCTGCGGGTCATAAGTACCGCTGAGTACAGTCGGGGAATTCATCAAAACCTCCCGCACGCCGCCATAACTCAACCCGTCAATACTGGACGTTGAAGTAGACAGGTCAATGTAGTCTTGAGCGCTAGAAGCCGTAACGATCGATGCCTGCACAATAATCACCCTGAATCACTACCTATTCAGCATTCCCTACTTGGGATAAGGGCAAGCAAAAGCCACATTATGGCAAAACAGGGACATGCGATTAATGTCCCTGCAAGGAGTTGTCTAGTTGCAGTTTATTTGAGCCTTCTTCCTATGCCCCGATCGCCGTCAGAATATCGGTTGCGTGGGTTTCAGTATTGACCGTGGTGTAGACCTGACTAATTTTGCCATCAGCCCCAATCACATAGGTGACTCGTTGCGCATAAGAAAAACCATTCCGTTCGCCCAACACATCGTAAGCGCGAGTAATCGTACCATCGACATCAGCCAGGAGCGGAAACGGTAGGTTAAATTTCTGCGTGAACGCCTGGTGAGAAGCTTCGTCATCCAGGCTGACACCAAAGACAGCAATCCCCTGACTCAAATATTGCTGATAGTTATCCCGAAAGCTGCACGCCTCTTTAGTACAACCCGGGGTGTCATCTTTGGGATAGAAGTACAACACAACGGGTTTTCCAGCATAGTCTGACAACGTGACTGTATTGCCGTTTGTGTCTTTCACGGTGAAGTTAGGAGCTGTATCGCCGATCGCCAATGGCATAGATTTTCTTCCCTTGGGGCGTGAGAACATTACAGATTGTAATCGAATTGCGATCGCCCAGTGTGGTTCAAATGGGATTCACGCCGATTCCGATCGGCCCTCCGCTAGAAAAACTTTTAAGACGCTAATCAGCAGTGCCGGTTGTTCCAGTTGGGGTAACACGCCTGCTTCAGCAATTTGCGCAAACAACTTGACCGTTTTGGGATTCAATTTAGCCAATCGTTGCCCCAATTCAACAGTGGTAAATTGGGCCTGTTCACCCCAGGCGATCGCGGTTGGCACCGTTAATTGCGGTAAGTAGTTGGCTAAATCAAAATACAAGTCACCCCGCAAGAAGGCGAGGGCGGCATATTGGGCATTCGGCTGCGTAGCGGATTCGAGATAGGCTTGCACAATTTCGGTAGAAATGCGATCGCGCTTCGCAAACAAAAACTGCTCCAGAAAGTTGCGCACAGCAAATTCGTTCATGGCACCCAGTCCATAAATGAACTGGTCTAACAGGGGTGTGTTGATGACTTGCAGCGGTAAACGGCGACCAGAGTCTTGCCCAAAATCGGCAAAGCCAGAGGGGCAGGTGAGAAACAGCGCTTTGAACAAGTCAGGCCGTTGGATGGCGAGGCGAATCGTAATGGCTCCTGTGAGGGAGGCCGCGATCGCAATCACGGGTTGGGTGCAGGTTTTTTCAATGAATTCAGTAAGAGTCGTGAGGTAATCCTCCACCTGGTAATCACGCACGGGATGATCAGACTGGCCCCAGCCGATCAAGTCCGGCACAAGCACCCGATACTCATCTAAAAACGCCGGATATACTTTCGCCCATTCATACCCCGATGCGCCGCCGCCAAAGTTGTGCAGGAAGAGCAACGGTAGGGCTTCAGGCGCAGGCGATCGCCAGGGTTCACCCACAGGCGTGTAAAACACCATAGAGCCGAGAGTGGTTTCAATCACCTGTTGCCCCATGCCCAAGGGATGAAATTGCAGCATCACTCAACTCCCCCAAATTTTCTTCAAATTGCTTCTACTACGTTGCTACAGCAAACTCTGTATGTTGCCTCATCTCAGGTTCATGGAATGCTAAAACAATATCTTTTTTAGGCACCCCTGCCCGGATTAGGTCGGTGGCAATGCCGTCTTCAGTCCAATCCTCTTCAATCCAAAATTTACCATCCCGAATCCGAACATAGACTGTCATTCCAGTAATACGTTCTCCATTCTGCCAACCAAGATTCATCCAAATATAGTGAGCTTTTGCCTCATCTACAATCAAAAAAGTCTCAATATCTGGGTTAGGATGGCGGTTGCTCAGTTCCACATACTCAGTCAAAATGCGCTTAACTAACTTGGGATACTCCGTTAATTTATCCATTGCCTAATCTCCTCTATCTCTATGTCCACAACAATGATTGGCAGTTGATGTTTATTGAGAATGAGCTGAGTCACATCCTGAGTAAAAAAGGTATTGTATGCAACGTTGCTGATAGCGATGTACAACTTACGATCTGGGGCGGTTTCCTCTAGCAGGTAGCGGTAGATATCATACTGACCGAGAGCCTCTTTCAAGTCTTGTATTTTTGATGCACCAATAAAGCTTTTCACTTCCACAACTAGCTTCTGCCCATCGCGTTCAACCGCGATCGAGCGTTCAGCACCAAGATCGGCATATAGTACAGTTCTTCGATACTGAATGACGTAAGGATCATCTGTAATCAACCAACCATCCTTTATCAATGCATTTTTTACCGCATTGTGGATTATGTCTAACTTGGGCATAGTTTAAGTATAAATCAGCCTATTTTTGGTCAGAAGATATAGCCGTAGCTACGTTACACATGGCTACGGCGAGTCAGAACGCCTACCCAGTATTGGCTTTGCAACTTCTCCTTGTCCTAAGTGTTCTGACCAAAGCTATAACTTCCAAGTAATGACCGAAAGCCTGTCTTTCTACTTTACGATCGATCGCGCAAACGTCCGGCAGTGCGCAAAATTTGACCGGCAAGAATTGCTGCGCCAAAACCATTGTCGATGTTAACGACTGCCACCCCAGCGGCGCACGAGTTGAGCATCGAGAGGAGGGCCGCCAACCCGTTAAAACTAGCTCCATACCCAATACTGGTGGGGACGGCAACTACTGGACAATCGGCGAGCCCCGCCACCACGCTGGGTAGCGCCCCTTCCATGCCAGCTGCGACGATCAACACATCGGCTTCGGCGATCGTCTCGCGCTGGCTCAATAACCGGTGAATGCCCGCAACCCCCACATCCCACAAGCGCTTGACCCGGAACCCCGATAATTCGGCAGTAATGGCGGCTTCCTCCGCCACGGGTAAATCCGCAGTTCCAGCCGACAGGACACCCACTAAACCGGGGCGGGAGGGCGTTAAGGGATAGGGCTGATTCGTCTCATTCCGGCCCTGCACAGCACAGATCCGCGCCAGCGCATAGTAATGCAATCCCGGCACCATGGAGCGCAGTTGGTCATACACTGCCGGTTCAATCCGAGTTGCCATCACAACGGGCGTTTGCTGCCGCATCGTTTCCATAATCCGCGCAATTTGCTCTGGGGTTTTACCTGGTCCCCAAATCACTTCCGGAAAGCCCGTTCGTAGTGCCCGATGATGGTCAATCTGGGCAAAATCATCCACGGGTTCATAGGTCAAATACTTGAGTTTTTCCAGGGCGTGTTCTGGGGAAACGTCCCCCTGGGCCACAGCATTGAGCAGATGGCGAATCGCTTCGGGTTGAGTCACAGGTCAAACAAGAAAGAGTCTGTTTCTACTGTAATAGAAGGCAGAAGATAGAAGGCAGGACGATTAGGGGTGGGGAAGGAATTGAGAAACCTCGGAGTTGAGCCAGGGCGGAGGCGGGTCTTGGTGATAGTAGGTAGGGATTCATTCCAGGAAAAGGGTTGGGCATGGGTGGGGCGAGTAGGCGGTACTTCTCATCTTACTTGCCGACACTCAGTTGATCGATATTCCACAAGCCCCAACTGGGTAAACCGGAATAATCGATGCCGTCGATCGTGTTGCGGGCGGCCATGAGGGCGCGATCGTTGACCAGAAAAATCACGGGGACGTTTTGCTGCACCACTCGCTGGTATTCGGCATAAATGGCTTGGCGCTTGGTTTCATCGAGTTCGCGTGCCCCTGCAATCAGCAGGCGATCGATGTCCTGCTCAAAGGGGTATGGTTGCCAGCCCTGGATTGGCGGTTGGCCAGGTTGCTGCTTCAGATTGAAGGAATGGGAACCGCCCGTACTCATCCACAGGTTCGCCGCACCGTGGGGGTCGATGCCCCCCGTGAAGCCGATCATGTGGGCATCCCAATCGCGGGTGGTCGAAGTTTTTTCCACAAGCACATTGAAGTTAATGGGCGTGAAATCGACCAGGATGCCAATTCTACTCAGATCGTCCTTAATTTGGGCACCGATCGCTTCGCGGACTTTATTGCCAGCGTTGGTCAGCAGGGTGAAGCGCACCCGGTTGCCGTCAGCATCTAGAAGTTGCTGCTGAGCGTTGTACTGAAATCCGGCATCGGTCAAGATCTGCTTAGCTTTGGCGGGGTCGTAGTCGTATACTCTCAAACCCTTTTCGGGCGTGAGGAAATAGGGACTTTGCACCGAAACAGGGGAGTTCTGTACAATCCCCAAGCCGCGAAACACATTGTTGTTGATGCGATCGCGATCGATGGCGTGGGCGATCGCTTGACGAAAGGCCAGATTACTGAACCAGCGGAGCTTGATTGGATCGACGATCGGGTTGCCGTCCTTGTCCTTAGCGGGATTGAGATTGAAGGTCATGTACAGCACCCCCGACCAGGGACCGCCGTTGTAGACCTGGAAGTTGCCGCGCCGGTCTTCTTGTTTCAGTAAAGAAAAATACTCCGGGCGCAACGGACGGGCATCCCCCATCACATCCAACTCGCCCGACCGAAACCGAATCAGTTGGGTGTCGGTATTCTCGATGAATTGCCAGATGATGCGATCGATGCGCGGGAGCGGGTTGCCTGCCGCATCTTTGCGCCAATAGTTGGGGTTGCGGCGAAACACCAGGCGCTGCCCAGGAGTGTAGCTATCCAGTAAATACGCCCCATTCACGACAATGTCTTGCGGCGGCGTGTCGGTGTTCCAGGTGGAGATGAATTGCAAATTGCCGTCGGCACCTTTGGTTTTCAGGGTCGCCTCCAGTTTGTGCTTCGGCATAATCATGATGCCATCGGGGGCGGCAGTGGCTCGCAGGAAGGGTGCAAACGGTTCTGGCAGGATAAATTCCACTCGCCGATCGTCGAGTTGACGAACTTGGGGAAATACGCCCTGGGGAAAGCGATCGTTGGGGCCAATCCGGATCGAGTCTTTGGAATCGGTGGGCACGTCCGGGTTGAACACCACATCTCGATACGTGAACACCACATCATCTGCCGTCAACGGGTGCCCATCCGACCATTGCAGCCCTTCTCGCAAGGTGAACATCACCCGCTGCTTGTCTTCCGAAATTTGCCAAGATTCCGCCAGCGCCGGGAGAATATTGCCCTGCCCATCTTCACGGGTCAAACCTTCATAAGCAAACAGAAAAATATTGGGAAAGGTTTGATTATTGGCAAAGTTAAAGGTTTTTGGATCGGTTAGCGTACTTAAAACAATCTGTGATCCTTGCGCTGCTCGACTTCGCACGAGGCTCGCCTGACAACTCGTGAGCGCCAGCAGACAGCAGCAGACCAGGAGAAAAACGAACGATCGCCGCCACAATCGCACCACTTGCTGCCCCCCAACGCTTTGCCTGATCCAACGCTTGAACCCCATTGTGCAGCGACTTTCCATCATCTAACTTCTGAACCTTCTTTCTGCTCAACGCTCAAATGCTTCTCCTTAAAGTATTCCTCGTAAAAGTAGTCCTCTTAAGGGATTTGCGGTTAAATAATATCCTGCATCTAGAAGTAATTCGCTGCAAGGGCGAACGACCGTAACACTATTATCTCTCTGCGACATAATAGACCTCCGCCGCTGCCAAAACTTTGTCCCTGATGCGGCGGTTTAGAAACTTGGGAGTGACCAGATCAACTGGTCGATTTCCTAGAATTTTTGAAAGTTCTTCTTGAATGCGATGTAGTTTCAAGAAACCTGGAGTAAATTTGGGCTGAAATTCAACCAAAACATCAATATCACTATCTGCGTTGAAATCGTCACGTAATACGGAGCCAAACAATGAGAGCTTAGCAATGTGCCAGTGCTGGCAAAAGTGAGCAATTTGTTCTTCTGAGATATTAATGTTGCAGGTTTTCATGGTGTTGTGAAAGTTGCCAGCCTTCAAACTGATTATGGAGGGGAAATTGGGGATGGTGAGGAATTTGGATTTAACGGGCTGATTGTTGCGCCGGGGATGGAACCGGGGGCGGGGGATGGGTTAAAGGGGGCGAAGGGATCGAAAGTGGGAGTGGGAGACGGTAGTGGCGCAACTCCAGGTCGGGTCGGCGTGCCGGGGTTAGGAGCAGCCGTCGGGAGTGTGGCCAGGGCAACCCGATCGCCGCCCACCGATCGCATCACATCCACTACTTGGATCACATCGTTGTAGAACGCACTGGGCGAGGCATTTAGCACCAGCATCCCCCCCGGATTTTTGGTCAGATAGGCTTGCAACTCCTGAGCCAATTGGGCGCGATCGACGGGACGCTGATCCACATAGAGTTGTCCAGTGGGAGCGATCGTCACCACCATCATTTCGCGAAAGCGGTTGTCACCCAACCCTGGCACGGATAACGGGGTGCCAGTGCTGGCTCTGGGTAATTCCACATTAATCGCTTGCTGGCGGGTAAATTGCAGGGCGGCCAGGATGAAAAATGTCAGGATGCAAAAGATCACGTCAATCAGCGGAATGATCTGGATTTGCACATCTTCAGCGGGGAGATCGTCGTGAATTTTCATGGGCGGAAGAAAGAAGAGGAATTGGGCAATAGAAGCAGTGGATCAGGATTCCATCGGATTGGGTTCGATCGCCGCAGTCGGGCGATCGCCACTAAGCGAACCATTTCGTTGGGTCTCCGCCCAGCGTTGCCGATACAGCAGTTCCAGTTCGTTGCCAGCTTTGCGAAATACCTTCACCTGATTGAACAAAAACGCCTGGAATAACCGGTAGAACACCAACGCCAGAATGGCCACTACCAGCCCGGCTGCCGTACTGATCAACGCTTCCCCAATGCCACCCGTGACCGCTGCCGTGGATTCACCGCCAATATCGCCAATCCGAATTTCCCGCAGTGAGATAATTAAACCTGTGACCGTGCCTAAGAGACCCAGGAGGGGGGAGAGGGCGATGACGGCTTCCAAAATTTTGTCACCCCGACGCATTCCGGCCAATTCTTCGTCGGCGGATGCTTCCAGGGCTAAGCGAAAGAGTTCCGGGTCTGATTCTTTCAATTGCAATGGACTGTAGAGAAAGCGCCCGATCGGTTGGTCGTAAGCCTGCCGTGCCACTTCGGTGGCTGTCACCCAATCATTGCGACGGGTTGAGTCCAACACCCGATTCACCGTTTCGCGCTCTTTGGTCAACACCCCAAACCAAAACCACGATCGCTCAAAGATCGCCGTCAACGCCAGGATTGAGAGCAAGAGCAGGGGCACCATCGTGGGGCCACCTTTTTGAAACAGTTCTGCAACGTTCACCGATTTCTCCTCATCTGAGTTGCTATGCCAGATTAATTCTAGAGATTTCGCGCCGCTTTCAACTGGATCTGGACAATTTTGCTTGAAGCGAGGCTGTGAAATGTCATAGTGGCCCCTTTCGGCAGGAAGACACCCGGCACAGCTTTATGTTCTGTGGAAACAATACATCTCACCTAGAGAATGGTCAGAGTTAATTTCAATCACTAAATCAGCTTGGGCTAAGGTAGGACGAATGAACAAATCTGGGTGGAGAGCCTTCCAGAAATATTCAACAAACACGTCAATTTCCACATCGGACATGCCGGATTTGCCGGAGGCTTTCATTTTAGCTTCGGCTTGTTGGCGCCACTGTTTGCTGAGGCGGTAATCTGGCAAGTACAAGACCCATAAGCTATCCAACTGTTGCCAGAGGGGCAGGTAAGCTGATAAGCGATCGTTGCAGGCTTGGGCAAAGGCGCGATCGGCCTCCGTTTGAATGGGCGCGGGTGGATGAGTGAAGGCGATTGGCTCAATTGGCTGCACACCCATAAACCAACCTTCGAATAACACCACATCCATGTCTTGAACGAATTCTGGCGCAACACGATCGCCCATCCCGTTATGCAGCGATTTATCAAAGCGGGGGACGGCGAAGGGAGGATTGGGTTGGGCATGACGAAGTTGGTCAAGAACCTGAAGCCCCAACTCCACATCATGGGTACCGGGTGGCCCCCGCCAGATGAGTTCGGGGATTTGCTGCTGGAGTTGGAGCCGATCGGCGTAAGTTTTGTATAAATCATCCAGCGACCAGCTGAGGGTGTTGTAACCCAGGGTTTGCAAAATTGTGGATAGCATAATCCCTAAAGTCGTTTTGCCCGTGCCCTGTCCTCCCAACACCCCCTGAATTAGAGGGCGACCAATGGCTTGTCGCTGTTGAATTAATCGTTGGGCCAGGGGTAGCCAGAATTGCCAGAGGGTCGGTAGAAACCATTCAGGGTTACCCAGGTGACGATCGCACACTTCCCAAAACGCTGAATAGGTGAGCCGCAGCAGTTTTGCCCGTTGCTGAAGTTGCGCCTCAACGTTGGTTGTCGTGAGGTTAAAGGCGCTGGCCTGACGCGGGTTGGCGAGTTCCAGTTGGCCTAGTTTTTGCCAGTCTGCTGCTGTCGATCGGCCATCCAGTAGAGCTTTGAGAATCTGGCTGAGAGAGTCTGAACTTTTAATCAAAGATTTACGCCGAATTTGACTTACATGCCTATAATGAGATGCCTTCCAGCCATCACGCAATCCACGAATGTATGCTTTCCGATACCCCTACCTCTGAGCCAGTGACAACTGAATCACCCCTGTCGGAATCTTTGGAGAGCAATGCTGCCCAACCGTTACCCGAGCAAGAGCAGCAAGTTCGCCTCAAGAGTGAGGCCGGTAAGCTGTTATTGATGCTGCCACCAGAGGGCGATCTGGCAGAAGACAATCCCGCCAGTAGCCTCACCTGGAATGAAGTGTCGCAGCAAATTCGGCAACGCCTGCATTCTGGTGAACGGCTCTGGCAAGCTGATACGACGGTACATCTGTTAGCGCGCGATAGGCTGCTGGATGGGCGTCAATTGCAAGAAATTGGTGATGCTCTCGCGGAAGTGCAGTTACGGCTGAAACGGGTTTATACCAGTCGGCGTCAAACGGCTGTTGCTGCTGCCACTGCTGGCTACTCAGTGGAACAACAAGCATCAATTACTCAAATCAATCAACCCAGTGAAGCCCCGCAAGCGCTGGCTGAACCGCTATACTTGCAAACCACCCTACGATCGGGCGGCGATGTGAAACACAATGGCACCGTGATTATTCTGGGTGACTTGAACCCGGGCAGTTCGGTCGTGGCAGATGGCGATATTTTAGTATGGGGACGGCTACGGGGATTAGCCCACGCCGGAGCGAAAGGCAATGCCCGCTGTTTGATCATGGCCCTGCAAATGGAACCCACCCAACTTCGGATTGCTGATTTTGTGGCCCGCCCGCCCGAAACACCCCCTGCTGAGTATTTTCCCGAAGTTGCTTATGTGACCGGCCAGGGAGCCATTCGCATTGCCAGAGCGATCGACTTCTATCGATCGCAATCTATGGGCAACCGCGAATAGGTGAAGGGATATCTAGGACGATGACTTGCATAACGTGTGGGGTGGGTGTCTCACCGGCCCGAACGGCAACACATACATCCCACAAGAATGCAGTAATTTTGACGATGCAGTCGCACAGCACGCTATTGCTTAACTAGCCACATATTCGCCGATCGACGATTTCCGCTTGCGGAGCTTACTCAACGCCTCCCGCTCGATTTGGCGCACCCGCTCTCGACTGATGTTGAGCTGATCCCCAATTCTCGCCAATGTCATCGCCTGACCATCCTCCAGCCCAAACCGCAGTGTTAGCACCTGGCGTTGTTGCGGCGTGAGATCAGCCATAAGCACTTCTAGATCAGTTTTTAAAGATGACTGGAGCGCAAATTCTTCGGGAGACGTGCCCGGATCTTCTAAGAGTTCGCCCAGTTCAGTATCCTGGTTGTCGCCAACCCGCAGATCTAACGACAAAGGTTGACGAGCTTGTTCCAAATAATCCCGAACTTGTTTGGGGGTCAGATCCAGTTCTTTCGCCAACTCGGACGCCGTTGCGGCTCGCCCCAATTGCTGGGACAGCTGACGTTGCGCCTTTTTAATTTTGTTCAGCTTCTCGGTGATGTGAATGGGCAAACGAATAGTACGGCCTTTTTCTGCGATCGCCCGCGTAATGGCTTGCCGAATCCACCAGTAGGCGTACGTCGAGAAGCGGTATCCTTTTGTGGGGTCAAACTTTTCAACACCACGCTGCATCCCGATCGTGCCTTCCTGAATCAGATCCAGCAAATCGACATTCCGCTTGGTGTACTTTTTCGCAACGGAAACAACCAATCGCAAATTTGCTTCTACCATCTTGCGTTTGGCATATTCACCTTCAGCGAGCGCCTGCTTCAGGTCTGCCTCAGCCAACTGGCAAGCCTGCGCCCATTCTGCAACCGAAGGGGAGCGACCTAACTGACTTGCCAACTGGTCTTTCGTTTCGTTGAATGAGACTAAACGCTGCACCTGCTTACCAAACAAAACTTCCTGCTCGTGAGTCAACAGGGGAACACGACCAATTTCTCGCAAATATGTGCGAACTAAATCAGATGAAGTCTGAGAGGTCTTCATAACGTACGTAGGGAAGAATGGGAACAGGTAGGAGAGAGAGAAAACGTAGCCTTGAGCGGCTGTATACCAATAACTCAGCACCAGAAAAAATCACGATCCTGCGAGGAACTCGATCGCAAAGGATTATTGATTGTCGCGCACCTTGACTGGAATGGCAACGACCTCGGGTTGAGACTCAACAGCACGACTTTTCGCCGCAATAGCAAATACGACGGCAACAATTGCCGCTTCAACCAGGACAAAAGCTTGAATTGACATGACACTCACCACTAGATTGTTATCTTAACGCTAATCATATTAAGTATTGTATCATTTATGAGACTGAGAATCCCCCCAGAGGTTGAAATTCTCAAACGCCCTATTAGTAGCGCTCAAGCCCGATCAGAAGTCCGAACGGCAAATTTACGTAGAGACTAACCGGAATCTAAGTTTCCAAATGCATCCTGGACAACAAAACTCAGCAATCTTATGGATCAATTTGGAATCGCCATTGCAGCAATCAGTGTTATTGATTGTAAACAAAGTTAAGCAGTTCTCAGGAAAGCTTTGTACTTTTCTAAGATTTCGTAATGCCCGTTTACCTTTCTTGCCCACTTCACGCCAAACTAAAGCGCTATAAGCTGCACTCCAGCTTGAGATGCAGACCCAGGGCCGCCGGATCAACGTCGCGGTTTGGATCTTTGCGTAAAGTAATAAGAGCAAACCCATAGCGAGTCTTGGCATGACAAATTCCAATTCTTCTCCCCAGCCGGTGGCATTGCTCAATGCTCTGACTGAATTAGTTGATGTGGTGGCGCAGTTGCGATCGCCCGCTGGCGGCTGTCCCTGGGATCTGGCGCAAACGCCTGACAGCTTGATTCCTTACGTGATTGAAGAGGCCTACGAAACTGTCGATGCCATCCGCAGTGGTCAACCAACCGCGATTTGTGAAGAACTGGGGGATCTGCTGTTACAAGTGGTGTTACAGGCCCAAATTGCCAGCGAAGCCGGTCATTTTTCCTTGCAAGATGTGGCCCAGGGCATTAGTGCCAAGCTAATTCGGCGACATCCCCATGTGTTTGGTGATGTCAAAGTGGAGACGATCGCGGAACTCCACCAGAATTGGGAGCAGATTAAGGCTCTGGAAAAAGGCGAAGATCCAGCCACACCGAAACCGTTGAGTCAAACATTGAGTCGGTATGCGCGATCGCTGCCCCCCCTAATGGCCAGCCTCAAGATGTCTCAGAAAGCTGCCGCGGCGGGTTTTGAATGGGAAACTGTAGAAGGCGTGTGGGATAAATTTAATGAGGAACTCGCTGAATTTAAAGCGGCGATCGCGACATCTGATCAAGCACATCAAGCAGCCGAGTTGGGAGATTTACTATTTACCCTTGTGAATCTCGCGCGTTGGTATGAGCTTGACCCCAGTGCGGCCCTCCAGGGCACCAATCAACGCTTTATTCAACGGTTACAACTGATGGAAGCCGTAGCCGATCGCCCCCTGGAAAGCTACACCCTTGCCGAACTGGAAACCCTGTGGCAGCAGGCCAAAGCAACCCTGAAGAACCGCTAATGCCGAAACAACGATTGGATGTCCTGCTGGTGGAACGGAATCTGTGTGAGACGCGGCAACAGGCGCAGCGGCTGATTCGCGCTGGCGAAGTGACCGTGAACCAGCAACTGCTGGATAAACCAGGCACGGAAGTGGATGTGGCCGCGGAAATCCAGGTTAAGCAAAAATCGCCCTATGTTTCGCGAGGGGGAGAGAAGCTAGCCAAAGCGATCGCCCAGTTCAATTTACCGATCGCTGGCCGCATTTGCCTGGATGGAGGCATTTCCACGGGTGGTTTTACCGATTGTTTGCTGCAAGCGGGTGCCGCCCATGTCTACGGCGTTGATGTGGGTTACGGGCAAGTGGCCTGGAGTTTGCGCCAAGATGACCGAGTGACCTTGTTGGAGCGCACCAATCTCCGGAACTTGCCACCCGAAATTTTGTACGCGGGCGATCGCTCGTGGGCGACGCTGGGCGTTGCGGATGTATCGTTTATCTCGCTCACAAAAGTTCTGCCCGCGCTCTGGAATTTGCTGGCAGAGCCGAAAGAGGTCATTCTGCTGGTTAAACCCCAATTTGAAGTCGGGCGGGAGCGGGTCGGTAAAAACGGCGTGGTGCGTGCCCCCACCGATCAAGCTGAGGCGATTTGGCAAGTGCTGCAAGCCGCTCAAACCCTGGGCTGGCATTATCAGGGCTTAACCTGGTCGCCGTTGGTAGGACCAGCTGGCAATGTGGAATATCTTCTGTGGCTAAAGACAGGAACTGAAGCGAAGCAGTCTCCCGACTTGACCACGATCGTGCAACTCACACAACTGGCGCAGCAGTCATTAAGAGCATAAAATAGCCTGCCGATGAATTGCGCGATCGAGAATTAACGCCGTTTCTTTCGCGGTGCTTGATTCAGTGCCGTGTTATAGACTTTTTCGTTGGCTTCTGCTGATTTAAATAAGTCAACCACGGGATTAGGATAGTCTACGCCTAACCTTACGCCAAACCGCTGTTGCTCAACAGGCAGCAGTTTCCAGGGTTCATGCACTTTAATGCCTGGAATTGTTTTCAGTTCTGGGAGCCAATGTTTCACGTAGTCGCCATCAGGGTCGTAATCTTTAGCCTGCTTAGTGATGTTGAAGAAGCGAAACCCACGCGCATCATTACCAACCCCAGCGGTGTAGTTCCAGTTCCCCCAATTGCTACACACGTCGTAATCAATCAGCAATGATTCAAACCATTCTGCGCCCATTTGCCAGTTGATGCCCAAGTTTTTGGTCAGGAAACTGGCCACATTTTGCCGGCCTCGATTGGACATAAAGCCGGTTGCAGCCAGTTCTCGCATATTGGCATCCACCAACGGAAAGCCCGTTTGCCCTTCTCGCCACAGATTAAACCTGGACCAATCGGTTTTCCAGGGAATCGCTACCCCCTGCAAACCGGAGAGCCGAAAAATTCGATCGCCATGTTTAGCCGCAATGAAGCGGAAATAGTCCCGCCAGAGCAACTCGAAAATGAGCCAATAGGTGGAGTCATTCTGAATTCGCTGCGTCTCGTAGTCCTGCACCTGTTCATAGATTGTGCGCGGCGAGAGGCAACCCAGGGCTAACCAGGGAGAGAATTTGGAGGAATAATCAGCCCCAATCATGCCATTACGCGTTTCTTTGTAAACCCGGAGCCGATCTTGCTGCCAGATGTAAGCTTGGAGGCGATCGCGGCCAGCCGTTTCGCCGCCTACGAACTTCAGCACGGCGCGAGTATCCCCAACGGGCAATTCCAGGCCAAAGTCAGCAAGTTGCGGTAGTTCCCCGCGATCGCACGTTGGCAGCGGCGGTAATTGTTCCGGTTGCGGAAATGTGGGATTGACACTGGATGACTTTTCGACTTGTTTGCGGAAGTTGGTAAATACTTCGGGAATCGCTTGCAGGTCAAACGGTAAGTCATCGGGGTGATAGAGTGTTTGTCCCCAAAATGCGCATAACTCAATCCCCAGCGATTGCAATTGTTGGTCTAGCGCGGCTTCAATCCGAGTTTCTTCTGAAGTGACTTCTTCGTGGTAATAAACCTGCGTGACTCCCAGTTGTTGGGCGAGTTGGGGAATCACAACTTCCGGTTGCCCCTGCCGAATCACCAGATCGCTGCCTAGCGCCTGGAGCGATCGCCGTAAATCGGCCACACTTTCCAGTAAAAACTGCGCTCGAAATGCCCCTGTTTTGGGAAACCCAAAGGCGGTTTGGCCAAACTGGCGTGAGTCGAAACAGTAGACCGGGATGAGGTGAGCGGCCTTGGCTTGAATCGCCTGATGCAAGGGTTCGTGGTCGTGCAGGCGCAGATCGTTGCGATACCAGATGAGAATTGTCGGTTGGGGCATGATGGACAGCAAATTTCAGCCATAAAGAAGGAGGTGAAGTTCACCTCCCGAAACTGAGAGTTTCATCTCCCACTATTACACTTCTTAATAGGTTTGGGGGGCAGTGGTGGATTGATCGCCCCGCAATTATTCACAAACTGGGGCGGAATTTTCCACATCCGGCAGCATGGCCCCCGTCAAGATCGATCGCGTCAGGATGGTTCCCCGCAGATTGGCTCCGGTCAGGTTGGCATGACTGAGATTTGCCCCCGTTAGATTGGCTCCGCGCAGGTTTGCGCCGGTTAAATTTGCCCCCGTTAAATTAGCTTTTTGCAGCCGCGTAAAGCGCAAATCTGCCCCGGTGAGATTAGCCTGGGCAAAATTCGCACCATAGAGATGCGCGCCGCACAAATGCACCTGGGTCAAATTCGATCGCTCAAAATTGGCTCGATGGAGATAAGCGTGGCTCAGTTCGGTTTGATGCAGCGTCGCACTACTCAGATTTGCTTCCGCCAAGTCAGCATCCAACAGCACAGCCCCACTCAAGTTCGCTCGTTGCAAATCGGCCCCACTCAAGTCTGCTCGTCGCAAGTTGGCTCGATACAGTTCCGTCCCAATGAGATTGGCCTGGGTCAAGTCGGCAGATTTCAAATCGGCAAACTTCAAATCTGAGCCAATCAGGTTGGTCTGAACTAGCTTTGCCTGGGTCAGAACGGCGTGGGCTAAATTCACATTAACCAGTTCGGCCCGGCTCAGGTCAGCTTGCTTCAGATTGGCATGGCTCAAATTTGCGGTACTCAGATTTGCGCCAGAGAAGTTTGCCCCGGCTAGATGCTGATGACTCAAGTCAGCACCATGGAGCGGGTGGACTGATGCATCGATCGCATCTGGCGCATTATGCGACGGAGTGTGAAGCGATGGATGCGGGCCATGCCCATTGAGGGGCGATCGAGCGTGGCCATTTTGCTGCCCAAATCCCTTCGCGGTCGATCGTTTGCGCTGTGTTCGATGCTTGACCTTGGCCATACCTCATTCTACCCGCCCAGACGGTTGTTCCCGGCCCGCAATACTTGCCATCGATTCTAAAACAGCGTTGGCGGCAGCAATGATATCCCGTTCTTCGCCCCCCAGATACAGACGGCCAAAACTTCCCACTGCCGAAATTTGCAGAATATTGATGAAAGCGGCTTTTTCCGCTTCATTGGCCGCTAGAGCTGCATAGGCTGCGGGTTCCACTTCAAACACGTAAAGCGTTTGCCCAGCCGTAATCATTTGGCCGCGCCGATTTCGATTGATCAGTTGGGCGTGGTGAGGGTCAATGTTGCGAATAATCTGGCTGGAAAGAACCCGCGGCTTGAGACAATCCTGCCGACGCACGCCCAACGCATCTAAAATGGCCCGCCCAGAGGCTTGCACTTCACCTTGATTGGTGGAATGGATTTCTAGCAGTCCATACAGCCGTTCTACGACCAAAACGCCGGGACGAACGACAGCCGCTTTTAGGGCCACATCCGTGATGCGGTTAATTTCAATGCCAGGAGAAACTTCAATCCACAACGAGGCATCGCCCGGTAGTGGCAGAAACCCGATCGAGACGGTTCCCATGTACGCCGCATGTTGAGGCTGAAGCCGATCGATATATACGTAACTGCGAAGATCAACGCCCAAAGTTTTACTAAATTTATCAAACTTAACCAGTATACGGTCTGACGGTCTTGCACAGAAGCTACTAGGGAGGAGATTTACGGATTTAGCCAGAGAGAGTCAGGTTTTTCATTTGACAGCATCTCTCATTCAGAAAGCTCCTCCATGTCAGGTCTCTCCAAATTGTTCTGCCCTCTCCCCTCCCGCCTCTGCCCTCCGCCCTCTGCCTTTCCTCTACGATCGCCGTTCAATCCATTCCAAAACCCGATTCCAGGCCCACCAGGGGTCAGGGTCTTGGGCCTGACGTTGCCCCGTCGGACTGTTGACATACCCGACATGGCCACCGTGGGGAGTAAGCAGCAACTCGATCGCCGGATTCTCAGCACACACAGACTCCAACTCATCCACCAGGGCCGGATCAAACATGGGATCATCGGCAGCGTAGAGAATCAGGGTTGGCTTTTGTAAGTCGGGAAGCTGGTAGAGGCCACTGGTGGCTGTGTAATAAGCTTCAACCGAAGGAAAGCCCAACGTTTGGATGACCATCTCATGATCAAAGCTCCAGATGCTGTGCACCCGCTCGATCGCCGCTGGCTCAAACACACCCGGATGGTACGTATCAATTTGCCGCAATAATCGCTTTAACTCCCGAGCGATCGCTTGCTCTAACTGTCGCCCCACGGTGGATTGCGTCAGGTAGGTCAGCGATCGATTCGACTCCAGCACGGGACAAATCACCGCCGCACCAGCAACTTCAGCTGCATCCAGCGAGACATCCTTACCCCAGGTTGGGAGCGTTTGGGCCGATTTGATGCCCCAAAGGGCCAGTTGCCCACCAAGCGAATAACTGGTGAACCAAAAAGGGGCCGGACAGCCGATCGCCTTCGCTTGCGCCGCAATTCGGACAAAATCCTCGCCTTCGTAAATGCCATCAGAGGTGAGGGCCGGCGACAGCTCAGCGGTTTTGCCGTGCGCCCGCCAGTCGAAAAAGACCAGGGCATACCCCTGGGCAAAGGCTTTACAGCCTAACACCGACAGCAACCATTGATCGTCCAGGCTGCCAGTGATGCCGTAGGTGGCGACGATCGTGCCACGGGGGTTCGCGGGAATGGCTACCTGGCCGTAAATGGGCACTCCCCCCGCGCCTTGAAAGATTTGGGACTGGTAGATGGGTTCTGGTAAGTTGATGGTTTTTTGCCAGGTTTGGCGAGCCTTTGAGGCCACATAAAGAGTCATCGCCAAACCATTACGCAATGCCAACGGGGGACTGTAGGCCGGATAATTCATGTCATCAAACGCTTCATAAACCCTTCACATACAGTAACAAATTGGATGGGCGTTTCTTGCATCGGGTAGTGTCCAGCGTTGGGCATCACATATAACTCGGCATGAGGAAACCATTGCAAAATCGTATTTTGCACCGCTTCTGTGGGCACCCCTGCGTCATGCTCGCCAGTCATCGCCAGAAAGGGGACAACGCAACCCTGGACTGCGGCAGCAACGTCTTCCGCCGACCACATGTAGAAATAATCGCGATATGCCTCTGGGGTTGTGGTTCGGAGCGATTCACGAATCATAAACTCTTCCCAGGTTTGGGTGTGGCGGTTGCCCGTTGTCACGCGGCAAATGAGGCCCCGATTGGCGGGCACTTCCCAGGCGGTCGAGAATAATTGCTGGGCGTTATCATCAAAGGGCGTTCTGCTGGCAGGAACTGGGGTAACACCGATCGCCCCCTTGAGTCGCGCCGGATGTTGAGCACAAAGGTATTGCGCCACCTTCCCCATCATGGAATGCCCGATGTAATAAAACTGCGCCCACCCCAACTGATCCGCCAGGGCAATGACATCCCCGACAACTTCCGCCAATGTGTGTGTACCAGCCATATGGCGTGACTCGCCATAGCCGCGTGGATCAACAAAACAGTAGGTAAAGGTTTCGCGATCGAGCCAGGGATGAATCGGCTGAAACACTGTGCGATCGCCCATCCAGCCTCCCATGACGATGACTTTTTCGGCTCCGGTGCCGATCGTTTCAAAGGCCAGCGTTGTTGCCGTGGACATCAAAATTTCCCTCGTCGTAAAACGATTCAAATCTAGCAAAGGCTGATGCCCAGACTGCAAAGCTCATCTAAAAAATCGAAGGAAGAGTATGAAGTGGCGGTATCCTGCTGGAGGCAAGAATGCCATGTTTTGACTGCCCGCTCTCCTCTACCACTCTGCGCCAATGAAATTTGACATCATCGTGCTGGTTCTGATCAACATCCTGATCGTGATTGGATTGTCACGGTTAGTAGGCTTGGGATTTCGGCGGATTAAACAACCCCTGGTCATTGGGGAAATTGTGGCCGGGATCATGTTAGGCCCATCCTTATTTGGGTTATTGGCTCCCAATGCTGCTGCCGCTTTATTTCCGCCAGAGGTCATTCCCCATTTGGGTGTCCTGTCTCAAATTGGTCTGATCTTTTTCATGTTTTTGATTGGGCTGGAACTGGACCCCAAGTACTTGAAGAGCCAGTTGAATGTGGCCGTGCTGACGTCCCATGTCAGTATTTTGGTGCCGTTTTCCCTGGGCAGTGTGCTGGCGTTGGGACTGTATCCGCTGGTGTCGAGTGATGGGGTGTCATTTACGGCATTTGCGCTGTTCTTGGGGGCGGCCATGTCAATTACGGCCTTTCCCGTGTTGGCACGCATCATTACCGAGAATAATTTGCAAAGCAGCAAGTTGGGGACGTTGGCCTTGACCTGTGCTGCGGTGGATGACGTGACAGCGTGGTGTTTGCTGGCGTTGGCGATCGCAGTAACTCGGACGAACAGCATGCTGGCGGCGCTCCCCACCATCCTGGAATCGATCGTTTACATTGCCTTAATGGTAACGGTGGTGCGATCGTTCTTGCAGCGACTGGCTAAATACTACGATCGCACTGGCAAACTCAGTCAATTTACCCTAGCCGGAATCTATATAGGAGTGGTTATTTCGGCCCTGATCACCGAACTCATCGGCATCCATCTCATTTTTGGGGCTTTTTTGTTGGGTGCGATTATGCCGAAGCATGTGGGGCTAACGCGAGAAATTGCGCAAAAAACGGAGGATTTTGTCCTGGTCTTTTTGCTGCCTATCTTTTTTGCTTACAGTGGGCTGCGCACCCAGATTGGCTTGCTGAACAGTCCCTTTCTCTGGTTTTTGTGTGGGCTGGTGTTGCTGGTGGCGATCGCGGGTAAATACATCGGCACCTACGTCGCAGCTCGCTTTTGTGGCGTGCCGAAACGGGATGCAGCAGCCTTAGGTTGGTTGATGAATACGCGGGGCCTGACGGAATTGATCGTCCTCAACATTGGGCTGAGCTTGAATGTCATCTCGCCCCTATTGTTTACGATGCTGGTCATCATGGCGCTGGTGACTACGTTCATGACCTCCCCCTTGCTGGAATGGTTGTATCCCAAACAGCAAATTCGGGAAGATGTGGTGGAAGCAACCACCGATGAACTGGAGCCGGATTACCGCGTTTTGGTGCCGATCGCCAATCCACATACGCAGAAGGGGTTGATTCAACTTGCAGTGGCGATCGCCGTGGGTGACAAACCCAGTCCCATGTTGCCGACTGCCGCCGCCATTTATCCCCTCAGTTTGATTCAGCTCGACGAAGATTACGCCTACGAAAGCACTCCCGCCGAGGTGGAACGCCTCATCGCTGAGCGCCAACAACAAATTGAACAGTTGATGGCGCATCTGGAACCCCATCAGCGCTTGCGGATGCATCCGATCGTGCAAGTCGCCAGAGATGTGGCGCAGGCAGCGAACGCGATCGCCGACCAGGAGCGGATGGACTTAATTTTGCTGGGTTGGCATCGTCCCGCTTTTAGCAAAAATCGCTTGGGCGGGCGCGTGGGGCAGCTTTTGAATACGGCTCGCACCGATGTTGCCGTGTTTGTCGATCGCCAGCATGGCAAACTCGAAAACCTGCTGGTGCCATACATTCCCAACAGCCACAACGATTTGGGGTTAGAAATTGCGCTGCGCCTGCTGATTCACAGCACCGCTTGTCATCTCACGATCTTGCGAATTGCCAAAGCCGACCACGCGACCCATCTTAGCTACGAACTCCGCACCTTGATGGATCAACTACCAGCGGCAATTCGGCAGCGCATCTTGATTCCCTATGTTGAAGCGGATCACCCGATCGAAGCGGTGGTAGAGGCATCTGGGCAAGCCGATCTCACGATCGCCGGGGCCAGTCGAGAATGGGGATTGGAGCGCCAAACCTTAGGCATTTACGCGGATGAACTGGCTGTGCAATGTCGCTCGTCGTTGTTGATTACCCGCCGTTACAGCCGCGCTTCAACCCATCTAGCATCGGCCTTGTCATTTGATCGCATGATGACCCCGACTAGCCAGGAGGTAAATGGATGAAAGACCATTTCAGCCCGCGATCGCTGATTTTTTACGCCTGTGCGATCGGCTCAGTTGTAATTTTGTTCAGCGCAGTTTCGGCTTACGGAGAAAAAAATCTCCAGGCTCCCCAGCGCATCGATGGTCAGTACCCATTGAGGTTGAAAGCATCTGTACCATGTTTTGCATCCAAACCCATCAAGCTCCTGTTGCAACAGTCCGGTATTTTTCTGACAGGCTCCATTCTGCCAACAGATGCCTCGGATTCAACCATCCGCATGGCGCAGGAGCGGCCCGCGCTGTCTGGGCACTGGCGCAACGATCGCCTCACGCTTGAAGGCTCACCTGGTCGCAGTTGGAACTGCCCTGAACCGCTGCAAATCACTGGTAGCGTCACCCAGGGAACTCTCAACGGCACGCTCAAGTTCAGTTCTGCCCCTGGGCCGATTGGCTTTACCGGCGATCGACAGGCTCCAAAACCGAATACAAGCAGTCATTAGCAGTACCTGTTTTTCGAAATTGAGTTAGCGGTAGAAGTTAAAACATGGAAACACCTGCACGGTATCTTCTGTTTCATGGGGCGATCGTTTTGCTGATTGGCTTGGTATGTGGTTTACCTTACGGAATCGCCATCACCCAGAAACAGGACGACGAAGTGATTCAAGCTTGGCGGCTAGCACACGGGGCCTTATCCCTTGGCAGCACCACGATGATTGCAATAGCCGCAATTCTTTCATCTTTACACGTTGCTGAGATGATTCAGTGGTTGCTTGCAATCACGCTCATCGTGTCGGGCTATGGATTTTGTTTTGCGCTGACGATCGAGCCTTTCGTTGGAGATAGAGGTTTGGCTTGGACGAGAACCTGGTCAAACAAAATTGTGTTTATCGGAAATGTGACGGGTGCTGCGAGTTCTCTCGTTGGGTCAGTTGTATTGGTTTATGCTGCTTATAGATCGCTTTAGTTTAAAGTCCCGTCACGCTGATCCAAGGTTAATTCTATGCGTCCCCCACCGATTCCCCCGCAAGCAGGTCAAGAGTCCGTCTGGGAATATCCCCGTCCGCCCCGGCTAGAAGCGACCCAGAAACACATTCAAATTATGTGCAACGGCGTTACTCTGGCCGATACTCATCGAGCCAAGCGCGTGTTAGAAACCAGTCATCCCCCCGTTTATTACATTCCACCAGATGATATTCAGATGCAGTATCTGGTGAAAAGCCCGCGATCGACCTACTGTGAATGGAAAGGGCAGGGGGCTTACTACAGCGTTATGGTGGGTGACAAAACCCTGGAAAACGTTGCCTGGTACTATCCCAGCCCCACGCCTGCTTTCATCAGCATTAAAGACTACGTTGCCTTCTACCCAGCCCCCATGGATGCTTGCTACGTAGACGGTGAAAAAGTTACACCCCAACCAGGTAATTTTTATGGGGGTTGGATTACTAGTGATGTGGTTGGGCCATTTAAAGGCGAAGCAGGAAGTTGGGGATGGTAGTTCTGGTTTTCGGTAGTTTGAATCTGGATCTGGTCAGCCGTACCCCCCGCTTACCGCTGCCTGGAGAAACGATTATTGGCTCCAATTTCTACACCACTCCTGGCGGTAAAGGGGCTAATCAAGCGGTGGCGATCGCGCGGTTAGGTCTTCCCACCCTGATGATTGGGCGGGTGGGGGGGGATAGTTTTGGGCAAGCGTTGTTAATCGCCATCCAACAGGCTGGAGTTGATTCCAGTGGCGTTACCGTTGATGACTCGGTTCATTCTGGGGTAGCCGTGATTACGGTAACGGATGGGGGGGAAAACCAAATTATTGGCGTGTTGGGGGCAAACGCGCGGGTAGGCGATCGCGAACTAGACCTGTTGAATCAGTACCTGCCTCAGGCAAAGGCCCTGTTGCTACAGTTAGAAGTGCCCATTGCTGCCGTTAAAGCCGCCGCGATCGCGGCACATCAGGCTGGCGTACCCGTGATTCTTGATCCGGCTCCCGCCCCCACTGAGTCGATCTCAGACGTGTATCCGTTTGTCGATTACCTGGTGCCCAACGAAGTGGAAGCCGCACAACTGGTTGGCTTTCCGGTCAACTCGCCTGCAACTGCGGCCAACGCTGCAATGACCTTACAACAACAGGGCGCAACCACCGTCATGGTGAAGCTGGGCGCGCAGGGAGTGTTTTGTGCAACGCCAACAGAACAATGGTTTGTTCCAGCCTTTGCAGTGAATGCGATCGATACCGTCGCGGCTGGCGATGCGTTTGCCGGAGGCTTTGCCGCAGCTTTGGTGTCTGGCTTGTCTTTGCAAGAGTCATTAACTTGGGGCAATGCGGCGGGTGCCCTGGCAACGACCCAAAAAGGGGCGCAATCAGCCATGAGCGATCGGGCCACCTTCCTGGCTTTTCTGCAACAACAGGAAGTTTAAAGAGGGGTTTAAGTCTGCTGTTGTAGTGGTGCGGTCTCCTCTTTAAAGAATTGTGCTCACAAAATTCGCCAATTCTTGATTAAACTGTTCGGCATTTTCCCAATGTGGTGCATGGGCACCTGAGTGATACAAGATGTGTTTGGCATCTGGTCTGACTGCCAGCAGTTGTTCGGCAGCGGCAGATAATACAATATCGTCATCCTTGGCATGAATCAGCAGGATGGGAACCTGCAATGCCTGATACAGCGGTAGATAGTTTTCATCCCGCGTCAGAATTGAACCTAACAAAACCTGGGATGTGGCGATACTGGAAGCCAGGAAAAGATCGTTCACCTCTTGGGTGGGTGGAGCCGTGGTGAGGTAGCGGTTGACGAAATTCCAGGCCACAATCCGGTCATAAAGACTTTCAGAGAAAATCCCCCGTGACTTGGGATCGACAAATGCAGCGCCAATCTGAGTTTGAAACATCGGTGCACCGAACTTGGTATTGGCACCAACCAAAACGACACCGCCAATGTTGCGATCACCATACTTGGTCAGGTAGTCACCCCCTAAAGCACCACTCATAGAATGGCTCACCAAAACTGGCTTTTGCAAATTAAGCGCTGTAATGATGGCATGGAAATCGTCGGCAAAAACATCCCCGTTATTGTAGGCTTCTGGGCGATCGGGTTTCGCTGATTCTCCATGACCTCGATGGTCAAACGTGATTAAGCGAAATTCACTGGCCAACTTGCTGGTGACTTGAGGCAAGAAGTCAAGATGACTCATAGCAAAAGCATGGGCAAAGAGAATCGGTTGACCGTTGGGACTGCCCCATTCCTGAACTGATAAGGTTACGCCTTGACCACCCTGAATTTTGTGGCGATCGCGAGCCACGAGCGGTTGAGATAGGTTGACTGAATTCATGATTTTCTCCTTGCAGTGTATTTCAACTGGGACAAATAAAGCGAGTGAAACATCAGCGTAATGAAGAGGGTTTGTGAGTAGAGCGCCTTTGCCGCAGACGCCCTACACTGGGCAGCCAGTCAACTTATCCAACAGAATGTAGAACTTGATTGGTTCGTCGCGATCGCAGTGCCCGCCGCAATAGATGAACACCCAGCAGCAGTTCGGTCACGACTAACGCCGGAACATAAATCGTCAGGATTAACCAGCCCATTGCACCGACGAGATTTTGATCGGTAATGTGAAGGGCAAAGTTCGGGCCAGCATTGAGGGTATCTGCGGTGCCTTCCAGGAAGAATGCCCAGGCCCAGAAGGTTGCTGTTCTCCAGTTTTGACGCACAGCAACGATCGCAATCATCGCCAGCATCATGGCAATAAAATCACCGTAGGCAACCTGCTGCAAATAGGGATGGCTGAAGTTGAAGGGAATCGGATCGAGCATCGTGGGAATCAACGCAATCAACCCGATGTAGCGAAACAAATGAACTCCAGCGAGAACGGTGAAGGTGCGTTTATGTCCACCTTGCTGTATCCAGTTCCAGTTAATCCAAAACAACAGTGACCAGGCAGCAGTTCCAGCAACGATACTCAGATGCAATAATGTCGCGTGCATGATTGATTCTCCTTTAGTGAATCGAATTGTTGACCAAGCGGTAAAGAAAAGCGCAAAAAAACAGAAAGCAAATCTGTCGCGATTAAATCTGGTACATGCCACCATCCGCGAAAAGCTCTGCGCCCAGCACATAAGACGAATCTGCTGAAGCCAGAAAGACGATCGCTTTTGCCATTTCCTCCGGCTTACCCATCCGTTTCATGGGAACCTTGCTCAGAATCGACTCACCGATTTCTCCAGCGACTTCCGGCGGTAGCCCCATTTTGCCGAAAATTGGGGTTGCAATCGGTCCCGGACTGAGGGTATTGACGCGAATGCCACGATCGATTAACTCGGCGGAAAAGGTGCGTGCTAGAGACCGGAGGGCTGCTTTACTGGCGTTGTATACACTCAAACCTGGCAATCCAGATACCGATGCTGCCGAAGCTACCAGTACGATCGCGGCCCCATCATTAAGAACGGGTAACGCCTTTTGCACGGTGAAGTAGGCCCCCTTAACATTGATGTTCATAATCTGATCAAAGTGCGCTTCATCGACCTGGGCGACTGGACGAGCAGGCGCAACTCCCGCGTTGACCACAATGATGTCGATGTTGCCAATTTGTTCTTGGACGGTGGCATACAGGCGATCGAGATCGGACAGGTTGGCCACATCGGCTTGAACGGCAATCGCTTTTTCGCCCAGTGTTTGCACCGCTTCATCCAATGCCTGTTGATTGCGCCCCACGATCACAACGGTTGCCCCTTCCTGAATCAAAGCTTGCGCTGTAGCTAACCCAATCCCACTATTTCCACCGGTGATAACCGCCGTCTTGTTGTTGAGTTTCATGATTAATCTCCTTAATTACATTATTGACCGAACGGTAAACAATTGAACAAAAAAATTACGCCTTGAGAACCGCTAAAACAGATTTCGCGACATCGGGTAAATCGGCTTTGAGGAATGCCGCTCGACTTGATGCTAACGTGCCATTCGCGGCCACCAACAACAATTGGCGCAACTGTTGAGCAGCCAGGTCTTGCCGAAACACTCCTGATTTTTGCCCCTGGGCAATCGCCCTTTCCAGCAGTTGACCAATCCGGGAGTATTGATATTCCAGCATTTGGGCAACCTCTGGATCGTGGGGAGCCATCTCCATCAAGCTATTGACCGCAAAACAGCCTTTGCTAGCCCGTGCCGTTGAATCAGCTAAAAACTGGAACATCGTGGCGATCGCCTGCTGGGGGTCGGGTTGGCTCAATGCCTTGAGAATTAAGCTGTACTGCTGATCCAGGTAAGCCTGGAGTGCTTTGAGGAACAGCGATCGCTTATCCCCAAAGGCTTTGTAAAGGCTACCCTTTTGCAGCCCCGTCACCGCCATCAAATCCGCCAGAGAAGTCGCTTCATAGCCCCGTTCCCAGAAGGCATTGATGACGGCTTCCATCACCTCATCCGTATCAAACTCCCGTAAACGAGCCATTGATTCAACCTCTTCTGCCCTACAGAAATAACTATAGCCCATTAGAAACCGATCGGTCAACAATTTTCAGCGGACAAGTCAGAAGTGCTTCTACCCCACAAGTTCTATACCCGCCCAGCCAAGCACATCAGCCAGTAACAAGCTGATCTTGATCATGGCTATGCCATCAAACCTTTGATACCTGATGATAAGAACCACAGTCCGAAGATTAGCGCAACGGTGATGCTAATGGGACGGTTGTAATGGTTCAGCCAGTTTGAGGCTTGCAGCAGGGTGGCTTGGGACTGCTTAGGTAGCAAGATCCGCAGCAGAATTGCCAGCAGTAGTGGAGTTTCAGTTAACAGGATGAATAGGAGATAGGCGATCGTGCTGGTGGGTTGCCCCAGTTGGGCGGCGGCGATCGTCGTTAGGGCACTGAGGGTAAACACCCACAACTTCGCGGCAATCAAGGGTAAAACAAGACCAAGTCCCAATGCTTTGAGGGGAGTGGCGCGATCGAGCATCGTCAGCCATTTGGAGGGTGGCTCATCTGGGTCTTCTACATGTTGCCATTTTTTGTAAGCAGCAATCAACAACAGAATGCCCAATACCAAGAGCAAGGTGGAAGCAACCAAATTCTTGCTATCCTCTTTGGTGGTTTCAACTCCAACCAAAATCCAGCTAAAAATGAGTCCCTGTGCCAAACGGGTAATTATCTTGCCGCTGACAAACGCAATTGCTTTAAGCAGTCCTTGCTCTGGGCTTTTGAGCAGCAATAGTCCGAGGATAATTTGCAAGGGGACAACCGCACTGGCAATGATATAAGGAAGCAATGAAATGATTAAAGTTTCCATACAAATTCCTCAAATATAAGATTATTATCGCAAGCGGGTCGATCGATTTACGTCGTCTGGGCGCGGAAACGGTTTCAGCAGGTTAATGGCACGATAAATTTGGATCGTTTCTACGATGACACCACCCCGTTGCAACGGAATTTCGCCCAATGGCTCGATCGCCTCGAAATAAGGCTGATACATCGTTGCATCGGGCAAGCGCGTCGAGGTCACGTATAGCCCCGTTTTGCCTACCCATTCTGTCGCCGTTGACCAGAACGCAAATCCTCGCAAATCTTCCGTTAAGGCGGTAATCGGTGGGGGATTCAGTGGCGCGATCGCCATGCCCATCTGCCCCGCTAAAAAAATCTCACTGGTAAATACAAAGTCAGCCTGTTCCAAGGCCGATCGCAAATCAGCAGCATCCTTAAAGCCCTGGCGAATTTGTTGGATATCCACCAATTGCACTGAGGCATCTGCATTTACAGGCAAAAATCCACCAAACCAGGCAAAGCGACTCGGCTGCTGCAACGTGCCCAAACGCAAATGCAACAACGCCACCAGCAATAACGTGCCGATCACTAACCCGGATCCCACCAACCAACGTTGCACTCCTTTCGGCGATCGCGCTTGCCAACTCGCTGCCCGCTCACCTAACAATACCGTTGCCCCCCAAAAACCTGGCATTGCCCATGTTGGCAAAATCGGGCGATAGCCGCCCATCAAGGTAAACCCAAGCATCAGCGGCAAAGCAAACCACAGCAGCAAAGAACGAGGCCGTGGGGAGATGGGAAATTGGGGCAAATTCATCCTCGCACCTTCACGCTCCGGCCCTTCTGCCTGCGGCCCGCGATCCGCGGCCTTCAAGCTCACCCACCACAATGGCAAGCCAAACGTTGGAAACAGATAAGCCACGCCGATCAGGAAGGTGCCCAGAAGCGCCAGCAAGCTGTAGCCGCGATCGGGAATGGCGCGACCCGATTGATACCGCAACGAAACCCAGTCATGTTGCAAGTTCCAGATGACGATGGGAGAAATCGCCAGAAGAAATAATCCCAGCGCGACGATCGTCCAGGGGGAAACAAGCGCCCTGCGGTGACGCGGACTGGTGAGACAAAATCCAATTAAACTAAAGCCGATCGCGAACCCGTGATATTTACTCAGGCAGGCCAGTCCCACCAACAGACCAATCAAGGCCAGCCGATAGCTAGGACGATAGGTGGGCAACCGAAAGAATTCTTCTGCGGCGACGAACAAGGTAGCAGACCAGAAGAAGATCAAGGGGCTATCCGGGAGGGTGAGAACGCCAAACGCGACCACAAAAATGGGAATGAGGGAGGCGATCGCCACCGTCAAAACGCCTGCTTTGGCCGAAAATAACTGTTTACTGGTGAGATAAAGGAAAATTAGCGAACCGCTATACAGCAGTAAGGGGCCAATCCGAATGGTGAACTGAGAAACGTGGCCTGTGAGCCAAACCCCAAAACCGGTCGTCCAAGCCACCATTAAGGGATGGTCAAAATAGCTCCAGTCCAAGTTTTGGGTATACAGGTAGTAGTAGGCTTCATCAAACCCAGGCGGTAGCCAGAACGCGATCGCACTACGAGCCAGTAATCCGCCCAACAGCAACCCTACCAGCAATTTTGCTTCAGCCTGGTTCCACCACTTTGCTAGCGCTTGCCCCCACCCTTGCCACATTATCTCTGATTCACCCACACGCAACTGACTACTATCCACTATCCATCCTGATGGACAAAATCAAACATGACGCAGATTTTCTCTCTGCCCTCCAGCTGAATGATCGCCTTGGTCAGAACGTTTAGGCTAAACAGGAAGTGGCACCAGGACTGGATAGGCGTTCTGACTCACTGCGTTCGACTGAACGCTCACGCTGAAATTCGCCACGTTACTCATGGCTACAGCGATAGTTGCTTACAAATTGCCAAAAGGGCGCAATCAACTTCGGCAAGTGTGTTCAAATGGTTAAGGCATGGTAATCACGATCGAACAATCTAGCCTCATCCACTTATTGCTGCTGTTGACTTATGGAAAAATTTCTGCCGATCGCCTATCTTCAAAATCGGTTTTTGCCCTTCGAGGATGCCAACATCTCGATCGCAACCCATGCCCTTCATTATGGAACTGGTGCCTTCGGCGGATTACGCGGTATTCCTGATCCCCAAAATCCCAATCAAATCTTACTGTTTCGGCTCGATCGTCACTGTCAACGACTGAGTACCAGTGCCAAAATTTTGTTCTACGACATTCCCGCGCAAAAAATTCAAGATACCATCATCGATTTTGTGCAGAAGAACAGACCAGCGACTTCTTTTTACATTCGTCCGCTGGTCTACAACTCTGGCCTGGGAGTTTCACCGCGATTACACAACATCGAAAAAGACTTTTTGATTTATGGATTGGAGATGGCCGATTACTTACCACCGGGAGGAGTTTCCTGTCGCGTCAGCTCCTGGTATCGGCAAGAAGATCGCAGTTTGCCATTGCGAGGAAAAATCTGCGCTGCTTACATCACGTCCTCTCTGGCAAAGACTGAAGCCGTAGAGTCAGGCTTTGACGAAGCGTTTTTAATGAATACGCAAGGTAAAGTCAGCGAAGCATCTGGAATGAATATTTTCGTGGTGCGCAATGGCACCATTATTACACCTGGTTTTGATCAAGATATTTTGGAAGGCATTACGCGCGATAGTGTACTAACTGTTGCTCGTGATTTAGGCATCCCAGTTGTAGAACGTTCTGTCGATCGCTCTGAATTATTGATTGCAGATGAAGTGTTTTTGTGTGGAACAGCAGCCAAAATTGCTCCTGTAAAACGAATCGAAAGTTATGAACTACCAGGCGATCGACCCATTACTACACAACTCCTCGATAAACTCACAGCGATCACCGAAAACCGAGATGAGCGGTATCAAGATTGGGTTTTCAAAATTCCGCTTTAGGCTTATGGGTTGAATCATCAGTGGGATAGGGTCTCACCCACCCAGACGAATAAGCTGCACACACCACAAACAGTGCAGTTTATGTGATGCTCATTCCTCAGTGTTTTATGCGGTCGAGATGCCATTAAACAACTAGTGATGTCACCGCGTCGATGCTTGTAGGCCCAAGAAGTTTACGATTCTTTTTAAATCGAGATAAGCCGACGGACGATCGCCAAAAATTTATAATTTTCAACATTCCTACTGCTTCGTTGCGCTCCTGACGATTTTGGATCGCAAACTGGCGAGCCTTGCAGCGAATAAATATCACTTTAGCAACCCCTGCCCTAACTCCCCGGTTCAGTTCAGAAGCGGGACCGGAACTGCATTCTCTGCGTTCCAGACGAAGCAGGGGTTGGAACATAGGGCGTAATTCCATCGTTGGGATGGTTCTTTTAAGGCTGCAAAAGCTTTTGATTCGAGGAAAAGCGGCTTTTGCTTTTTGTACCCCTTTTTATATAAAAGAATTCATAAATAGCAGCTAAGTGCCATAACTCATTTCGGTCATCTATCTCATAGGCTCAAGGCTTCTCAGCGGTTTCAGGCGCAGCTTTACCTTCTTTTACACCCAATGTTAGTTTTGTCGGCCCTTTTCTCCTGTCTGCAAATTGACAATAATGCTCTTATTGAATCTGCTGTAAAGCTTACATTCGATCGCTTTAAGCTTCTGAGTTGATGTCATTGCCCTACCAAGCTCAACCGCATTGGCTTTCAGCATTTGAGAACAGCACAATAGGAGACACCCAACGTGAAACTAGCAGTTTATGGAAAAGGTGGCATTGGTAAGTCCACTACGAGCTGTAATATCTCAGTTGCCTTAGCTCGACGGGGGAAGAAGGTTTTGCAAATTGGTTGTGACCCCAAACACGACAGCACCTTTACCCTGACTGGTTTTCTGATTCCCACGATCATTGATACGCTGCAATCAAAGGATTATCACTACGAAAACGTTTGGGCCGAAGATGTCATTTATAAGGGCTACGGTGGCGTCCATTGTGTCGAGGCTGGCGGCCCCCCTGCTGGTGCAGGCTGCGGTGGTTATGTGGTCGGGGAAACGGTCAAACTGTTGAAAGAACTAAATGCTTTCGATGAGTATGATGTAATTTTATTTGATGTCTTGGGTGATGTGGTGTGTGGTGGATTTGCCGCCCCGCTCAACTATGCGGACTACTGCATGATCGTGACGGACAATGGGTTTGATGCTTTGTTTGCAGCTAACCGAATTGCCGCCTCTGTGCGTGAAAAAGCGCGCACTCACCCGTTACGATTGGCCGGGTTGATTGGCAACCGCACTGCCAAGCGTGACTTGATTGATAAGTATGTGGAAGCGGTGCCAATGCCGGTATTGGAGGTGTTGCCGTTAATCGAAGATATTCGCGTATCGCGGGTGAAAGGCAAGACTCTTTTTGAGATGGCGGAGAAAGATCCCTCGTTAAATTACGTCTGTGATTATTACTTAAATATTGCAGATCAGATTCTGGCTCGGCCTGAAGGGGTGGTGCCAACCGGTGCGCCCGATCGCGAACTGTTTTCCCTCCTCTCTGATTTCTACCTGAACCCACAACAACCGAAAGTGCAAACAGAGGAAGAGGAACTCGATTTAATGATGGTTTAGGGCAACGACAGAAGATGCCGCGATGGTCGTCTGAGGCAGCATTAGTTTGAAAGAAGTTGTGAGTTTTGAGGGATTCGTTTTCGCCCTATCCGACAATAGATCGGTTCTAAAACTAGATCGTTCCTAAAACTCACAACGTTCGGTCAAGGTGGTTTGTGAATACTCGACAGTTACGAAAGTCCATCAAGCATCAGTGGTTAACTTACTATGCTGACAACCGTCAGTGGATCGCGCGACTCCGAATTTGGGTGGATTGTGATGGTCAACGCCGCCCGTCTTCCAGTTTTATTCTGGCCACCCTTTCGATTCTGGAGCCGCAGTTAAATCAACTCCTGCCTCTGATTGTTGATTTGAGCAGCAATCCCGATCGCATCGTGGCGGCCCTCGGCTTAAACTTCAATCCTGATGAACACCCTTTCGTGATTGAGCGGTCTCAGCAAATGGAGGAAGCAACCGATGCCACAGACCCCGTTGCCACCGTCACAGAAGACAATGGCAGCGTGAAAATGTTGCCAGCAGCAGCAAATGACATCCCTTTCTCATCTCCCAATCCGGCGAGTTTGATCTCCAAGCTGGATGAGGGTTGCACGGGTGGGCGCTATCGCGGCGATCCGGAAACGAGTGAGTATTACTGACAACCGTTTAACCAGTACAAACACTTCAGAGAATTTCAATTTAAGAGGACATTTATGACCTTGGCAGAAACTCAACCCCAAGCACTGACATTTGAATGTGAAACTGGCAACTATCACACCTTTTGCCCCATCAGTTGTGTGGCCTGGTTGTATCAAAAAATCGAAGATAGCTTCTTCTTAGTCATTGGCACCAAAACCTGCGGTTACTTTTTGCAAAATGCCATGGGTGTAATGATTTTTGCGGAGCCACGTTACGCCATGGCAGAACTTGAGGAAGGTGATATTTCTGCCCAACTCAATGATTACGAAGAATTGAAACGATTGTGTTTACAAATTAAACGCGATCGCAATCCGTCAGTGATTGTGTGGATTGGCACCTGCACCACGGAAATCATCAAAATGGATTTGGAAGGATTGGCTCCCAAATTGGAATCTGAAATTGGCATTCCGATCGTCGTCGCCCGGGCCAATGGCCTCGATTATGCCTTTACCCAGGGAGAAGATACCGTTCTGGCCGCAATGGTGCACCGCTGCCCCGACAAAGCACCCGAAACCGAAAAAGAAGAACGCAATGCGATTTCAAAATTACTCAACTTTGGACGCAAACAAGAAGACGTGAAAGCGGAAGAATCCGCATACGTCGAGCATCCGCCACTGGTGCTATTTGGTTCATTGCCCGATCCGGTTATTACTCAACTCACCCTCGAACTGAAAAAGCAAGGCATTAAGGTTTCTGGCTGGTTGCCCACCAAGCGCTACACGGAACTGCCCGTGATTGAAGAGGGGTACTACGTGGCGGGCGTGAACCCATTTCTGTCTCGCACCGCGTCTACTTTTATGCGCCGCCGCAAATGCAAACTGATTGGTGCCCCCTTCCCGATCGGGCCAGATGGCACCCGCGCCTGGATTGAGAAAATCTGCTCGGTGTTTGGCATTGAGCCACAAGGATTGGCCGATCGAGAAGCTCAAATTTGGCAAAATCTGGAAGATTACGTGCAACTGGTGCGGGGTAAATCTGTATTTTTCATGGGCGATAACCTCCTGGAAATTTCGCTGGCCCGGTTCCTGATTCGGTGTGGCATGACCTGTGCCGAAATTGGTATTCCCTACATGGATAAGCGCTACCAGGCCGCCGAACTGGCTCTGTTAGAAAAAACCTGCCAGGAAATGGGGGTGCCCCTACCCAAAATCGTAGAAAAGCCCGACAACTACAACCAGATTCAACGCATTCATGCCTTGCAGCCAGATTTAGTAATCACCGGCATGGCCCATGCCAACCCATTGGAAGCACGGGGCATCAATACGAAATGGTCCGTTGAATTCACCTTCGCCCAAATTCATGGCTTTACGAATGCGCGAGATATTCTCGAATTAGTCACCCGCCCGCTAAGACGCAACGACTCTTTGAAGAATCTCGGTTGGGACAAACTCATCAAAGAGGAAGCGAAATAGGATCGCTTTGGTCAGAATGCTGAGGACAAGGAGGACGCTGCAAAGTCAATACTGGGTAGGCGTTCTGACCCGCTTTCAATACGTTACTCATCGTGACAGTGATACATCACGATCCCGAAACATTAAAACCTCCCAGTTTTGGGAGGTTTTTAGTTATAGCTTTGGTCAGAACGCTTAGGACATGGAGAAAGCTGAAAAGCCAATGCTGGGTAGGCGTTCTGACTCGCTTTCGCCACGTTACACATGGCTACAGCTATAATTGCCCGATCGCCTTCGCCGTCCGTCAGGATAGATTCGAGGGTTTTCAACCTAGCAAAACAGTCTTGACAGACCACTAATCAAAATAGAATAGCGTGACAATCTTGCGCTGCTCTTCTGCATCATGACAAGTCTTCAGCAGCGTCGCACTGTCGTGAAACGCAAAACAAATGAGTTGCTGGCACCGCGAAATAATCTCCTGATTGCAAACCGCACTAGCCTCTGCCAGCGCCAGATTATCGTTATCGGGATTCTCCACCAGATGCATCACCTGCTCTAATTGCTCACGAGATTCTCGCGGCTGGCGCTCTAAACTTTGGGGCAGAATCACGGTCAGCAACGAAGGATCGGCTCGCATCGCCCCTCGAATTGCCGCCAAATTCGTGCCGGTTGCCCCTGATGTAATTAAGCGATTACCCTCCAACACAAGGGCGTAGCTCATGATTTCGATGAGTTTTTGATGGGTGATGGGCACATGCCGCGACCCCAGCAAGGCGATTCGCTTCGAGCCTGTTTGCTGGATGGTGGCAAGTTCCTGCAAAAAATCATCGACTTTGGGAATGTTGATGGACTGACTCAACGATGCTATCCCAGCTTTACAACGGAGCTATTGTAACAGAGAGCGTCGTCTGCAAAGCAAATTTGTGGCTGAGGCAATAGAGCCAAGGGACGAAGGAGGGAATTAGGAATGAGAAACAAGATTATGGTTATCACCCAAAACCCAAAACTCAAAACCTGGAACCTGAACACCCCTCTAGTCTAAAATGATGAATCGGTCTTGAGTAACTGGAACAATGGCAGAAACCCTTCTTTTCAACGCCCTGCGCGAAGCGATCGACGAAGAAATGGCAAAAGACCCAACCGTCCTGGTTATGGGTGAAGATGTGGGGCACTACGGAGGTTCCTACAAGGTCACAAAAGACCTTTACAAGAAATATGGTGAGTTGCGCTTATTGGATACCCCGATCGCGGAAAACAGCTTTACGGGTATGGCGGTAGGCGCGGCGATGACGGGGCTACGGCCCATCATTGAAGGGATGAACATGGGCTTTCTGCTGCTGGCCTTTAACCAGATCGCCAACAACGCCGGGATGTTGCGTTACACTTCCGGCGGCAACTTCAAAATTCCGGTGGTGATTCGTGGGCCTGGTGGGGTGGGGCGGCAGTTGGGCGCAGAACACTCCCAACGACTGGAGGCTTACTTTCAAGCTGTACCTGGACTCAAAATTGTGGCCTGCTCCACGCCTTACAATGCCAAGGGCTTACTCAAGTCTGCCATTCGCGACGACAACCCCGTGCTGTTCTTTGAACACGTCCTGCTTTACAACTTGAAAGAGAATCTGCCCGATGAGGAATATTATCTGCCCCTGGATAAAGCCGAAATTGTGCGACCTGGCAACGATGTCACAATCTTGACCTACTCGCGGATGCGCCATCACGTGGTGCAAGCAACCAAGACATTAGAAAAGGAAGGCTACGATCCCGAAATTATTGATCTGTTGTCATTAAAGCCACTGGACTTTGACACGATCGGTGCTTCGATTCGCAAAACCCATCGGGTGATTGTGGTGGAAGAATGCATGAAAACAGGTGGCATCGGTGCAGAAATCATTGCATCAATTAACGATCGCTACTTTGATGAACTAGATGCGCCCGTGGTGCGACTGTCATCCCAGGATATTCCCACGCCTTATAACGGCACCCTGGAAAGTCTGACGATCGTTCAACCGCAAGTCATTGTTGAATCAGTGAAGAAAATGGTGGATGGACAACTCTAGAGAAATTAGGGTGGGCACTGCCCACCTAATCATTCATCGCCCAACTGATTTATTTCCCTTACAACAACATCCCCAATCCGGTTCATATCTCCCTCGCTGCACCCATCGGTGAAAGCTGGATACCTCCCATTCATGTGGACACTTCACCAAGCCATGTTTCACTGGGTTGTAGTGCAAATAATCCATGTGATTGCGAAAGTCTGCTTCATCTCGGATCGTATGCTCCCAAAAGCGACGTTGCCACACATCACTCTCTCGATGCTTTTGGCGCGATCGTGAAACCGTTGTCGGCAAACAACCTTTCCCCCGCAGAGCTTGGGTAAACAACACCTTCATGCGCCCAACGCGTTGAGAATAGTTGCTATCCTGTTCTGGCAAAGTCCAAATAAAGTGGAGATGCTCTGGTAAAACAACACCTGCCACAAATTGGAATGGCATTTCTGTAAGCACTGTACTCAAAGACTGACGAAGCAATTTGATCGATTCGGCTGTGCTGAACAGCGGAGAGCGATCGTAGCTGACAAGAGTGAGGAAGACGGTGCAGCCTGGAATATGAGTGCGGCGGTATTGAGGCATGGCTGAAGGTCGGAACTCAATCGGACAACAAACCCCGTAGGGTGGGCATTCGATGACGATCGAACTCAATCGAACAACAAACCCCGTAGTAGGGTGGGCAATGCCCACCCTACAATCGTCTTTTCGTTAACTGGCAGTGGGCAATGCCCACCCTACAATCGTCTTTTCGTTAACTGGCAGCCGCGATCGATTTGGAGCGACTGGGGCGTTTGTAATTGGACTTCTTCTTGAGGCCGATCGCCTGAGCTTCATTACTGTTCACCCCAAACTGCCCACGCACCACTTCCTTCATCGCTAACACGCTGTTATGAAACTCCCACTCTGCCAACCGTGCCGTATCCGCAGCGGCTTTGTAGAGTGCTTGTTTTTCGATTTCTGCCTGCTGTTTCAGTAGCATCATTTGATAGGCCGCTTGCACCGCTTCAGCAGTTGCTTCTTGGCGAGTGGTTTGATAGTTAAAAATAGCTCTCAGTCCATTTAGAGCATCAATGTCCTGGCTAAGGATTTGAGGACGCAAGCGACGGCTAGTATTTTGAGTCAGCATGGTATCACCCTGTATCTAATGACACTTCCAATATGCTGAATGCTGAAAAGCGATGCCAAAGGGGTCAGGCTTGGTGGACAGAGATAAAATGTCTGTGCTAGAGCAATCGTAATCAGTACAGGAACGATCGCGCTATCAACGCTGGCGATCGCGACAAGATCTCTGGCCATGATACTGAGTGTCAAAGCGATTGCATTCAGGACGCAAGCGATCGCAGTCAATGTCCCAAGAGTCGTAAAGTATTCGCTCTAAATCCTCTTGAGTCAGCAGGTCTTCATAGAGAATGTACTGACCAAGAGCGTTTTCAAAATCTTTAACTGGAGATGGACTAATGAAGCTTTTTACCTCCACCGCAATTTTCTGAAAGCCTCGCTCGGCAATCAACAACCTTTCGGCACCCAGATCAATAAACAAATTTCGATCGCCGATTTCCAAAGACAGTGGATCGTCTGTAATTGTCCAACCGTCTTTGATTAATGCAATTTTGAGGTGTCGTGATCAGGGTCTTTAGCAGGCATTTAGGGTGAGTACTGGGCGTTGCTTTCATTTTATGGAATGTGGCGAACAAACATTAAGAACGCTAGACATCAGGGCGAACGAGTTATCATGGCTTTGATGTAGGGATCACAGTATGGGCAGACAACGACTCTTATTACTTTTGATTGTGGCGCTGGTGATTGGCGCGATCGCCGTCATTGCAACCGTGCCGACGCAACTAGGGTTGGACTTGCGGGGTGGCTCCCAGCTCACAATTCAGGTGAAAACGACGCCTAAACATCCGGAAATTAAACCGGGAGATTTAGAAGCAGTGCAGCGCGTGATTGAAGGGCGGATTAACGGGTTAGGCGTATCGGAACCCATCATTTTCCCGGCAGGTAATGACCAAATCGTTGTGCAACTTCCCGGTGTTAACGATCCAGCGCAGGCAGAACGAGTTCTAGGCGGAACCGCGTTACTCGAATTCCGCAAACAGAAGCCTGGAACGGAAGCCCAACTGCAAATCGAGCAACAACAGCTGCGAGAAAAGCTGGCAAAGCAAAAAGAATTGAGAACCGCAAACGATCAGGCCGCGATCGCTGCTAACCAGGAAAATCTACAGAAGACCTATGATGCGATCGCCCAGATGTTTGAAAAAACCGAATTGGGTGGCACCAACCTGCAAGATGCCTATCCCAATGCCACGAACCAGCAGAACGTATGGAATGTGGGCTTGAGATTTGACCAGCGGGGCGGCGAATTGTTTGCCCAACTAACGAAAGAATTGGCAGGCACTGGCCGAACCTTGGGGATTTTTCTGGACGAAGCCCCGATCGGCCCCAACTTTGCCTATACCGTTCCAGTTGAGTTTGCCGCCACCGGAATTACTGGCGGCTCTGCCGTGATTGAAGGCCAGTTTGACCTGGAAACTGCCCGTGATCTTTCCATTCAGTTGAAGGGGGGAGCTTTGCCGCTGCCGGTTGAAATCGTGGAAAATCGCACAGTGGGAGCAACCCTCGGTCGGGACAGCATTCAAAGTAGCATCTACGCCGGACTTGGCGGTTTGCTGCTGGTGCTGGTGTTCATGGTGGTTTACTACCGTTTGCCAGGCATCATTGCTGACATTTCCTTAATCATCTACGCCATTTTAACGTTTGCCGTTTTTGTCATTTTAGGTGTGACGTTGACCCTACCCGGAATTGCTGGCTTCATCTTGAGTATCGGGATGGCGGTGGATGCCAATGTTCTGATTTTTGAACGCACACGGGAAGAACTGCGATCGGGCAAAAGTCTGTATCGCTCAGTCGAATCTGGGTTTTATCGCGCCTTCTCCAGCATTTTGGATAGCAACGTCACCACAGGTATTTCCTGTCTGGCCCTCTTTTTCTTGGGCGCGGGGCTGGTTAAAGGCTTTGCGTTAACGCTGGGCATTGGGGTGGCAATCAGCATGTTTACAGCAGTGACATGTAGCCGGACATTGATGTTTTATGCCATCAGTTTCCCCGGTTTGCGGAAGCCAGAATACTTCTGCCCCAAACTCAAAGGCACGAAAGTGGAGGCGTAGACATTATGAAACTGCAAGTCATCCGACAACGCAAACTTTGGTGGGCCATCTCTGGTGGGGTGATTCTAGCCGGATTGGTGGCGATGCTGATCTCCTGGCAACAGTTTGGTGCGCCCCTCCGTCCCGGCTTGGACTTTGTAGGCGGGACTCGCCTCCAGTTTGAACTCAATTGCGCCCAGGCCAACAACTGTGAACAACCGATCGATATTGCCGCCGCCCGAGAAGTGCTATCAGCCGAGGGCTTGGGCAACAGTAGCATTCAAGCCATTACCGATAATCGGGGCAGACAGGTTGGCATCACCATTCGCACTTCCCCCCTCCCCAGTGAACAACGAACCCGGTTGCAAGCGGCATTGAGTGAAAAATTGGGCGAATTTGACCCAGCCAAAACTCAAATTGATACGGTTGGACCAGTGATTGGCCAGCAGTTGTTGACATCGGGCTTATTAGCCTTGTTGGTCTCCTTCGCTGGCATTACAGTTTATCTCAGCCTCCGATTTCAGTTGGACTATGCCCTGTTTTCTTTGGTGGCTTTAGCCCACGATGTGCTGATTACCGCTGGTATTTTTGCCGTGTTGGGTTTGGTGTTTGGGGTAGAGGTTGATTCTCTCTTTATCGTGGCTCTGTTGACGATCGTCGGTTTCTCGGTCAATGATACCGTCGTGATTTACGATCGCGTGCGTGAGACCATCGCCCTCAATCCCAATCGTCACATTAACGATATTGTGGATGAGGCCGTCAATCAAACGCTGACCCGCTCTATCAACACGACCTTCACCACCTTACTCAGCCTCGTTGCGATTTTGTTCTTTGGGGGTGAAACCCTGAAATATTTTGCCCTGGCCTTGATTATTGGGTTTATTGCGGGGGCATACTCCAGCATTTTCATTGCCAGCACATTGTTAGCCCTTTGGAGAGAACGCACCGGCAAAGCGATCGCGGCTGACGCAACCTCAGCCACCCTGGGAGTCTCCCCCTCGGATGAAGTTTCGTCTTAGCCATTCGTTATCCATTTGACTCCGGTCATCGTTCCGATGCGCCAATCACACGACTCCCTAATTCCATCATTTCCTGAGCAGGATGAAGCTTTTCGGCAACAGGTCGAGCGACTCCATCACCTTACCGTATATGGACGGTGGCTATTTGTCGGGAGTCTGTGGCTTACGCTCGGCTCCCTCAGTCTGTGGGGCTTGCGCTATCCCATTTCCCTAATTCGTGAATATTTCACCTGGGCAGCGGTGTATTACGGGCTGCATTTTCATCCCCTGCCCGCGATCGGGTTGGCGACTTGCATTGCGTTTACAACAGCGGTGTTAGTTTGGCAAAGTCGCAATATTTTGTTTGGCTTGCCCAAGCGCGATCGCGAACGTTTGAAACAGCAGGTTCTTCGAATTCGCAAACAGGGAGCCAGTCATCCCTTGTGGAAATATGTTTGTCAACCCAATGGTCTTTGACTACTGCACCACTTTTACTTCGGTGCCCAGGCTAACTTTTTGAAATAACTCTTCAATGTCCTTGTTATACATGCGGATGCAGCCATGCGAAGCTGCCCTACCAACGGATTTCGGGTTGGGTGTGCCGTGAAACCCAATCCAGTTTTTGCCATCCGTCCAAAAGCCTATCCAGTAACGACCTAACGGATTTTCGGGATCGCCGCCGGGGATCGTAATGCCTTTCTTGAGGGGATGAATCCAGGTGGGATTGCGAAACATCTGACGCACCTGATAGGTGCCTTTCGGGGTTTCCCATCCTGGTTTGCCCACCGCGATCGCATAGCTTTTGACGGGCGTTGTGCCGCGATAGACCGTAACTCGGCGTTGACTTAACCGAATCACCAAGCGCAAAGGCAGTTGATTGAGTTGTAGAGGTTGCTCATTGTAGCGAGGTTGGGGATCGCCGGGAGCGGAGTCAGGCAAATCAAAGTCAAAGCCTGGAAGGGATGGCTGGAAAGGATCTGGCTGTAGAGGTAAGGTTGTAGGTAGGGGTTCCCCTGGCAGGGGGAGAATTGTCGGCTCACCTGGAATTATGGGGACGACGGTGGCTTGCACCGCACTTGCCAAACAACTCACGATCGCACAACTTGTCACAATAACCAACCGATGCAGCATAACCATTCATCAATCAGGCGTTGCAATTCCTAACCAATATACTGCGGTTTTTAGATGAGTGCGCCAGACTTTCGGTTGAAATCCCGACTTAGCAGGCACTTGAACCCATGCACTAATGCAAACCGCGGCAAAGTCAGCCTTTGAGTGGGAAAGGCTCCCCGCGACAAGCAGCATCCAAACCAGTTCAAATTCAAAGCTTTAAGGCTGACTTTTTCCGCCGCGATCGCCAGAACAGCCCTAACAACCCAACAGCAACGACACTTCCCGCAATCTCCGAAGGCTCCGGCACCGCCGCTGGGTTGCAAGAGTCTGGATCTGTTTTACACGGTGAGGGATCTGTTGGTCTGGTGTCTGGTAAGCGAGTGTACCGCACAGAGCCAACCTGGAAGGTAGGGTCTTCCGCTGTGCCAACTTGCATGGGATCGCTGTACTTAGGAAACCCAAAACTAAAGACCTGGCCCAGAACGGCAAAGTTGGTTTGAGTCTCAGGAGCCATGACCAGCAAACTCAGCACGTAAGGTTCCAGACCCTGCTCTCTCAGGGTAGGGATGAAATAAAGCGACGCAAACTTGAGGGGGGGAATACGAAACTCAGGTCTGCCGTTGTAATCCACATCGCTCTTTTCCGTGTAACGCTGCCCCATAAAGTCGAACACAACTCTGAGAGCGCTGTCGCCCGGTGTTGCACACAAATTCCCTGGTGCGGTGACACAAGGAACTAATTTGCTGTCGTCGAACTCAAAGGTTCCTCGGAAATTGCTCCCCGCATTGGTGCCCCTGTTGATTGTTACGTCAAATCCATATCTGAGTACTGCGGCTTCGGCAACAGCCGGACTCAGGCAGCTAAGAGCAGTTGCTCCCGCGATCGCCCCTAGTAACGGTTTCAGTGCAAATCTTGCCATGAACTCCTCGATGATCCAGTCAACGAAATTAAGAACACCATGTAAACGCAGGGGAACACAAACGACATCAGGTCATGATTGACGTGCAAACTTTCAAGTTGTATTGCAAAGTAAGCTTTGAGCCTTAACGAGAAACTTCAGAACAATAGGCAAGCCGATGGATGACTCCAGATAGGCTGTTTAACTCACCTTTGCCATACGCTGTAGGGCTACCGTGATGAGAACCTGAAGTTGTAGAGGCACACCTGGCTGCATAGACGAATCGTGGTAGAGAATGTTCCGCAAAATTACGATTATTTTTTAAGTTCTACCCACTCCACCTACGCATAAATCCTTATCAATAGCGAGACTAGCCAAAATCCAGGAAGAATGACCAGTGGATTCACGGAGACTTTATTAAAACAACTTCAAAAAGTGGCGGTTGGTCGCTTTCGATCGGCGCGATCTGTTGCGTCCTGATTCAAGCAGAGTTGCAGTTGTAGCCCATTTGGGGAATTATTCCAAAATCTCAATGAATGAATTAAGTTAGCCCCGCAACTTTACGCTTCCATCAAAAACTGTCCGTAATTATCTCCAGGCAAGTGTAGGTATACTACAATGTCTCTTCTGTAGTATCTCCTCGTTCTGAGGTTGCATGTGCAGAAGTTGCGATCGATGAAAGGTATCACACCGGGGCGCTAGGAGAGGATTCATGGCTAAGTTTCAGGATCTAATTTACTACTACCGCAAATATTGGCTCATCTCCATCTTGAGTGGTGGAGCCATGAGCCTGTTTGAAATTATTGATTTGTTTGGCCCTTATGCGATCGGGCAAATTCTCAACGTGCTGTCAGAGCAACCTTTGGATGGGTTGATGCAGGGGGTTGTGGGAGCGATCGCGGCTACCGTCGGCCAACCCGTAGACAAACGCTTCTCCCTCATCGTCCTGCTGGTGCTGATTGGGCTGGTTTCAGTGGGGCGGGCACCCATTCAACCCTGGATTGGTTCCTGGTTTTTCTGGGATACAGCTCTCCGCGCACGACGTGACCATGCTGGCAGGTCGCTAGAAAAAATTCTCACCCTGCCCTTAGAGTTCTACGATGAGAACAATCCGGGGCGGATTGCCGCCCGCGTGGCCAAAGGGTTAGCAAACCACACCTGGACTTATCCCGAAGTTGTTGGGCAAATGTTTCCCAAACTGTTGCGGGTCGTCGGCATCTTCGTCGTGATTTGGTTGATCGATTGGCGCATTGCCCTGTTGATGATGATGTCCTTTATCGGCATTGTGACCTTCAGCGTCACCGGTTTGACCAAATTGACCGATCAAGAGGAAAAGCTCGACAAATATATGGAGAATACCGAGAGCCGTTCCTCGGAAATCATCACGAACATCAAAACAGTGAAGGCATTTGCCACGGAGTCGGAAGAGTTGACCCGCCAAAAAACTCGCCTGGAACGGGAGTTGAAAGTGGTGGTTTATCGCATTCACAAAGGCTATGTCGTGCTAGGAACCTGGGAACGGACGATCGTCCAGTCCTGTGTGTTTCTAGTGCTGGCGGTCACCTTGTGGGCAGCGGTGCAAAACGAAATCTCGATCGGTCATTTCATCACGATTTTGACCGTTTCCAGCATGGCCTATGCCGAAATTGAGCCAATTAGCCAACTGGCAGAAACCTTTGCCCGTCGCTATGCTTCGATGATCCGGTTTCATGAATTTATGCAGTTACCGCCTGGGCAGGATGCGGGCAGTCTGGTAGTCGATCCAGAAACGGCTCCGGCCTACAAATTCACGGGTAAGTTGGAATTGTCCCACCTCAGTTTCAGCTACAACCCCGGTCGGCCCGTTTTGCAAGACATCAATTTGCTGGTGGAGCCTTATCAAACAGTGGCACTGGTGGGGCGATCGGGATCGGGGAAATCCACGCTGGTCAAGTTGTTATTCCGTTACTTTGAACCGGAAGCAGGGGCGATTTTAATCGATGGGCAAGATATTCGTCGCCTGGATGTCACTGCTTACCGCAAGCGGTTGGCGATCGTGCACCAGGAAGTGGATATTTTCAACGGGTCTCTGTTGGATAATCTCACCTACGGCAACCCCCATGCTTCTTTGGCACAGGTAGTGGCGGCCTGCAAAATTGCGCAGGCGGATGAGTTTATTCGACAGATGCCAAAGGGCTATGCCACCACAGTCGGTGAACGAGGTGTTCGCTTATCTGGTGGACAGCGGCAACGGGTGGGCATTGCTCGCGCGTTGATTATGAACCCAGACGTGCTGGTGTTTGATGAGGCCACATCAAGCCTGGACTATGAATCGGAACGGGCCATTCAGTTGGCGATGCGATCGATTCTGGGAACCCGCACCTTGATCATCATTGCGCACCGACTTAGTACGGTACGGGAGGCCGACAAGATTGTGGTCATGGATCAGGGCCGCATTGTGGAAATTGGCAGCCACGATGAACTGTTGAACCACGGCGGTATCTATCAGCGCTTGCATGCCCTTCAGGAAACGGGCGAGTTGTTGGCGTAGTGGCCGTCAGGACAGTCAATTGACTGTCCTGACTAAAACTGGTCTTTCATGCCGCGCAACCGGGCAAAGGTTTGGACTTCATCTTTTGCGTTGGTGGCAAGTCTCAGCCCATCGTTATCCCACCGCAAAAAGGGGTTCGTGCGTTTTTCTACGCCCAAGAGTGAGGGAATTGTGGCTTCAGCGCGATCGCGCAATTCCTTCACTTCGGCATAACGATGTTGCAAATCGGCATTATCACGATCGACGGAAATCGCAAACTTCAAATTCTTGAGGGTATATTCGTGCGCACACCAAACACGAGTTGCATCCGGTAAGTTTCGCAATTTGCCCAGAGACTGCACCATCTGCGTTGGTGTACCCTCAAACAAGCGACCACATCCCCCCGAAAAGAGCGTATCACCACAAAATAAATCTCCCATCTCGTTGGGATTAATGGGTGGAAAGTAATAGGCAATATGGGCGCGCGTATGCCCTGGCACAAAGAAAACGTCAGCGGTGCGATCGCCAAATGACACGCGATCGCCTTCTTGCAAAAAGACCTGCTGCTGCGGAATGCGACCCCGATCTTCTGCCCCGCCATGGACGATCGCCTGCGGGAAGTGCTGGAGTAATTTGAGATTTCCCCCTACGTGATCGGCATGGTGATGGGTATTTAAGATAGCAGTTAAGGTTGCGCCCAATTGTTCAAGCTGCCGTAACACAGGCGTTGCTTCCGCCGGATCAACCACTGCAGCAATGTTTTGAACAGGATCATGCAGCAAGAAAATATAGTTATCAGACAGGGCTGGCAGACGATAAATTTGCATACAAAACCCGGCAGCACTCTTCACTTGAATTCTACAAAGTTTTATGGCGATCGATGGCAGCAACGTGTTCTCCAAAACAAAACCGGGCAGCCTAAATATGAAATAGATATTGAATATCTAGGGTGCTACGGTTTTCACAATGCGACAAAATACAACCAATTCCGATAAGACGAAGCCAACGATTCAGGCCAAGATTGAGGGCATTCAACGCCTAGGTCGGGTAACGCGCCGAGAACATCTTGAGCTGACGTCTGCGTTGCTAGGCGGTCAATTCATGACAGAACACGATCGCCACCAGATCAATCAAATCCTGGAAGCAATTCAGGCTGGCAACCTTAAACTAGTCGGTGATTAAATAAACTGTAATTCTTGTGGGCTGGGCTGGGCATCGTTCGACCGAGGTCTCGACATAGAGGCTCCACCGAAATGCTTACGAACGTTTTGTCAGTTTGGGCGGGTGAGACACCCACCCCACAGGTAACTTAATTCAGGATCCTAAGGAGGATCTCAAGCAACTCAATCTTGGTTGACAAATAGGTTCTTAACCTTTTCCTAGTGATGATGGTGGCCATGCTCATGGTGGCCATGCTGGTGATGGCCATGCTCATGATGGTGGTGCCCATGAGCGGGTGAGTGGGTATGGGCTGCGGCCATTGGGTTGACGGCAAGTGCCGCCTCAGAGAGCAACGCTTCGATTTGAGGCGTGGCCCAATCCGCTACCATTTTCAAGAATTGGGGATCATCATTCACACAATCCATTCGAATGTATGTAACATCGCCATGTTTGCGCTGGAGTGCTTCAATGATGTGATCCACATCCAACAGCGTTTCGTGATTCTCGGTAGCAAAGCCGATCGGCATAAAGACGATCGCCTTGGCTCCCAGTTCAATCAAATTTTTGGCCGCCAGTTCAGCGTTAGGTTGAGTCCATTCAATCAAGGGAGTTTGATGATTCAACCAGCCCACTGAGACCAATGGATAGCGATGAATCAGGCGATCGCGCACTTTTTCATACAACGCCTGACTTTCGTCAATCCCAGAGGTGAATCCTTTTGCTTTGTGAGGGCAGCCATGATTCATCAACACAATGCCAATGCGCGACGGCAGGTGGGTTTCCGCTAACGCAGTCGCAATTTTGGCTTCGACTAATTCAGCCGTCAATCTGATATAGTCTGGCTCATTAAAAAATGATGGAATATAGCGAATGCCTTTGACCCAATGTTCACCGTCATCAGTCAGTTTTTCCAGAGCTTTGTTGACCTGCTCTACCGCAATGCCGCTGGTGAAGATAGAATCCACTACCAGCAATGGGTAGATCAAGAGTTTTTGAAATCCTTCTGCTTTGATCTGCGTCAACACTTGTTCTGGCAAGAAAGGCGCACAGAAGTTGAAGGCTTTGAACACCTTGACCCGATCGCCCCACTGGCTGTGCAAATGTTGCTCAATACCAGCGCGTTGTCGCTCAAAAATGGCATTGTGGGGAGAAATAAAATTGCCGTGCTGATGACTCCACTCGTGCAGGTCAAAAATTGCCAGGAGCTTTGCCAGGGGTGGATAAATCCAGGTGGGCACAGGTGCAAATTTTGCGGTCAGCAAATTGAGTGCTTGCTCGTTGTAGTTAGCGAAATCTTCGTAGCTTTCGACTTCGCCATAACCCATGAGCAAAACAGCAACCCGATCGCTGGCAGGAAATGAATTTGTAGATGCAGTGTCTACAGAAATTTGGGGTTTTTCTGGTGTGGCAACCACGACAGTTCCTCGGTTCAGTATTCTAACTTGACAATAATCGCTGAATTAGCGTGTAACCTAACTATCGTTTATTAGATTCACAGTCACGTTCTAGGGTAACATCCCCTACTGGGGGATAATCCTTAAAAAAAAGAGGGTTGTCTGCCTACGACTTGAGCGGCAGCAAGTCCTTTTGCCTCCCGCAGCTGAATTTTCTGCTTCATTTCTGCAAATTTTTCATCCATTAATATTTCGACTTCATCAAGTTCGTCAATAAGTTGATGCTCGTTTGCCATATAGCGAGTTAACTTGTTATGACGTGGCTTTATCAATGTAAGACCGGCATGATAAGGTTCTAGAAACTCCTTGCGCCCCGTGATGATGTACCCCCGCTGGCCCGTTTCGGCATCTTTGATATCCGAAATCAACCGCTCCAATTCCAGCAAAATCTCTTGAATGTGGTCGGCTTGTTTCGCCGCTTCGGTGTAATGATTGATGCTCCAAACAGCGGCTCCACCAATCAAACTAATGACCCCTAACACAAACCCAAATCCGATCGAGACTCTGCGTTGCGTTGAGATATTCATACGCCAGATTATAAAGAACACATGAATTGGCTTTTAGTGTGCCCACTCTGCAAAAAAGATATTGATGCAATCAGCACCCACGATCGTCCTTTGTCCCGGAGTTCACTCGCCGAACCTGACTCAATCGTTTCGGCACCAACTTGCAGCCGCACTGCGGCCAACAGTTCGCACCCTGATTTTCCCCAGCGATCGCTACCCGGCTTACTCGACTCCTGATGTGCTGCGGTTTCTACACGAGGAGTTAAACGGTGATCGGTCGCCTGATTGGCAGCAAATTCCAATTATCTGGATTGGTTTTAGTGCAGGGGTTGTCGGAGCGATGGGAGCCGCGATCGCCTGGGAACTTTTGGGTGGCAACGTGCAGGCACTGTTTGCCCTCGATGGCTGGGGCGTACCAGCGATCGGCAATTTCCCGGTTCATCGCCTCAGTCACGACTATTTTACGCACTGGAGTTCGGCCCTGCTGGGGACGGGACAAGATAGTTTTTACGCGGATCCAGAAGTCGAGCATCTAGCCTTGTGGCGATCGCCCCAGGCCATTCAAGGGTACTGGATTTCAGCTTATGCAAAGCACCAAAGCTCACTCCTCCAATTCCTGGTTCACTGGCTCAACTTCTACAGTACCAAGGCATGAAAGGGCAGTCGAGGCGACTACCTCACATCTTGATTGTCATAGACCTGCTGCGCTCTCCCCTCTGCCTGCTCTTTGCCCTCTAGCCTCCACCCGCAGCCCCTCGATGTGGGTGACTAAACAATTGCGCATAAGTGTAAGAAAGAACACATCCCAGCAGAATGATTTGAAAAGTGAAGAAAATCCACATCATTAAAATCATGACACTGCCAATCACACCGTAGGACAAGAACCGTTCACCGACCGAAATCACACTATTCGTCACCAACTGTTGCAGCCCCACCAGTAGGGAAGCCACGATCAGCGCACTCAGCCAAACATCATTCCAGGTCACATAAGCGCAGGGCAAAATTTTGTAGAGAATACACAAACTAATCGCCAAAATTAGAAATGAAGACCCAACATGGAGTGTTCGCGTTAATAGTAATTGGTCAATTTCAAAGTAAGGGAAAAAAGACTGAATCAGCGTGATTAACCGCAAAAGAGTTTTGATCACAATGTCAGAAATTAACGAGACGACTAACAGCAAAGCCACTGCAAACACCAGCAGAAAGGAGAAAATCTGATTCTTAAGAAAGAAAAATACCATCTGAACGGGTGAGCCAACGTCTGATACCCGACTGGGCGACTGCCAAATCTTATTGAATGACCCTCGCAAAACTCGGAAGATGGCGCTGGATGTAAATAACAGCAACCCAAACCCAATCAGCCCGGCACCGACGCTATTTTCGCTTAAAGAAATCAACGTATCTCGAATTAGATCGTGGACTTCTGGTGGTAGATACTGCTGGAGCGCAGTCTCAATATATTGATAGGCATCTGTCCTAGGGCCAATCAAGCGTCCGATGATACTAAAAATGACTAGCAGCATCGGGAACAAGGAAAACAAGGCGTAGTAAGAAAGCGCGGCAGCCATGCCAGGGCAATTATCCTGATCCCACTTTGTGCCAGTTTTAATTAGAAGCTGAGCGGGTTTGGATGGTAACAGCGTATCCCGAATGTAGGGCAGAACAGTCTCTTGGACGTACTGGATCATGGATGCTGAGGGTCTCCTACATGCAGTCACATTAAACTTACCAGAAGTTTAATCTACTCCCCAGTTTCTTGCTATTGCGAGTGGTCAAATTGGATGGGCATTACCGCAAATATTGCAAAATTCCACGGGCGATCGCGCTCGCAATACGGCTGCGGCCCGCGGCACTGGCAAGACGAGCCGCATCTTCAGAACCCGTCACAAAGCCCGTTTCCACCAAAATAGCAGGCATAGACGTGTAGCGAATTACGTAGAAATTTGCAGATTTCACCCCCCGATCGCGGGCACCCAGTTCTCGCAACAAGCTATCCTGAACAGCTTTGGCCAGCGGTTGACCACTCCCACCGGAATAATAAAACGTCTCAATGCCGTTTACATCCGTCCGTCTGGCATCAAACGCATTGGCATGAATACTCACAAACACATCGGCATTCGATCGCTCCGCAAACTGCACGCGCGGTTCCAGTTCAATTTCCTCATCCCGGCTACGGGTAAGTACGGCTTCCACCCCTTGCTGCCGCAACAAAGACACCACTTGCCGAGAAATGTCTAACACAACTTCGCTCTCGCGAATGCCACCAATCCCTACGGCACCGGGATCTCGCCCGCCATGTCCCGGATCAATGACAACAACTGTGCCGTTGCGTGGAACTGTGGGCAGTGGATTGGTGCCAGGGTTTGACGTAGGTGGATTCACCCGGGGCGGTGGATTCACCGGAAGCTGACTGGCCTGACCGGGCAGAATACTAGCTTGCAAGTTATTCCGATTCAAAGTTTGTTGTAACTCTACGGCCTTACTCTGCTCCCGAAACACCCCAACCTGAATTACCGATTGGCCATTGAGCGAGGTGCGAAATGCTTGCGGCACCACGTTTCTAACTTGCTGCTGCATCAGCTCGGAGCCATCCATCACTACCACTCGATAAATCAACCCACCGATCGCAGGTTGGGAGATGGGCGGATTGCTAACCACTGGACGATTAGGCGGTCGGTTAACATTGGGCACAGGTGGTAGTCGGCCTGGAGTCGAAACGTTGGGATTGCGACTGGGGGGAGTTGCAGGTGGATAAGTCGGATAACTGGGGTAGTTGGGGGTGTAGATGGGTACGACAATTGATGGAGCGTTGGGGCGGGGAGAGATCGGATAACCGCTATTCGGCGATCCAGAACTGGGAATCGTGGGCACAACCACCGACCCCGGTGCAGCTTGGGCAGCATGAGTAATGCCAATTGGAATTGTGGCGATCGCGGCTATCATTGCCGATCGCAAAGGAGAGAGAGTATTCATCTTCAGCATGTGAGGTGGTTACTTTCGTCAGTAACTCGCAAGGCCCCCCTTAATCCGGATGAAATCCAGCGGCTGACTGATTGCAAATTCTAATTAGGTATTCAGGAACTCTTTGGCTGAAGTTTGAGTCACAGGGCAAAATAAACAAATTCAAATATGAAGAGTAAGTAAAAATACGTCTATTTAATTTATTGCCTATCTAGTTCAAAGGAAAATTTTTAGTGTTTACTTCAATCTCAACTGAAATTAGTCTAATTAATAGTTAGGCTTACGTCTTGCAGTGCGTAGATTTGCAACTCCCGAATCCACTTTGGATCATCGCTTTTGATAAGCTTTGGGTGTCACCCCGGTCATCTGACGGAAGACTTTTGTAAGATGAGTTTGGTTTGCAAAGCCGCAATCTAGAGCAATGTCGCTAATTGAAATTGCTTGCTGTTTCAGTAATTGCTTGGCTCGTTCCACACGTTGTTGCATCAAATACTGATAGGGTGCAATTCCTACTGATTGCTTGAAGGAGCGGCTAAAGTGAGATTCGCTCATGCTGGTCAGAGTCGCTAAATCCAAAATCGATAAATCTTGTGTCAAATTCGCCTTGATGTAATCAATGACTCGCTCCAACTGTGATTGGGGTAAACCGCTGGCTTTGAACTCAAGCGCAGATTTGCTAACTGCATAGTTCTGCACTAAACGAGCGGCAAGTGCTGTTCCCAATGACTCACCATACAACCTGCCAGACATACAACCCGTTTGGATTTCCGTCTTGAGCGCGAGGGCTAATTGCTGGATGACCGGATCATCGATCGAAACCTGTGGAATCAGTTCTATTTCACGCTGCATTAATTCCTGAGTAGTTTGATTCAGCAATGTTGGACTAATCGCAATCACCGAAAATTCGACTTCCCGATCCCAATTTGTCCAATGATTCAGAAATGCTGGGATGACATCTACGCGACCATTGCCGTGGGCATAGTGTTTAAATTTGCCGTCCAAACGACGCTCTGCCTGAAAGCAACTTTTAGGGTCTGTGATCACCAGTGAATGTTGTAGAAGGCAATGCTCCACTGTTTTATGAGGAGGATGGCAGTAGTGAGTGAAGGTTAACCCTTTCCATCCCGTATGATAGCTAGCGACTAGCGGTGTTTGTGGAAGCACTCGCGCTGCTTCCTGCCGGTTTGTAAAATCAAGTGTGGAGGTTGCATGATTTACCACAAGCTTTACCCAGTCAAGACTTCAAATCCCAAGCAGGATTGAGATAATTTTAGCAGCATTGGATGAGACGGCAGATTGAGGCTGAGACTACTGTAGGGGGTGTCCCACAAAGGTGATCTGCGGCGGCGGGTAATAGTAACCTTGTACCGCTTTCTTATTTTAACAATATTTGGAGTGGACGGTAAACGATCATGAGTCCAAATCAGCAGTTTCTGCAAAACTTGCAAGAAGCCTTCAACAACCGCGAGATTGAAACAATCCTCTCGGTCATGCACCCGGATGTGAAGTGGGCAAACGGGGTAGAAGGCGGTTTCGTTTACGGACGCGACGCGGTACGCGAATATTGGACGAATCAATTCAAGGTGTTTCAAGTGCAGCTTGAAACCTTAAAATTCGAGACGGATACAAACGATCGCAATGTCGTGACCGTTCATCAAATCATCAGAGATTTGCAAGGCAACTTGCTTGCAGATACAACAATTCAGCAAATCTTTACGCTTGAGAATGGCTTGATCACTCTCTATGAGATAGGCGAAACCGAAACCATCCAAGAGAAGATTCAAAAGATGAGAACTCCTAATAAGTAATTGAGAAGGCAGTTACAATTTGAGCCATTGCTTTTGGTTAATCATCTGGGAACTGCCAACAGGGAATGTGCTCAACGCGATCGCTACCACAGGCTGTGCAAGTTGCTGTTTCATCCGAAGTCACCCATTCCGCATCACACACTTTGCAATGACACCAGATGTTGTTGCGGTTCGCTTCGGCAAGCGCCAGTTGCCATTGATGCAGTTCTTCCGGCGTGAATTGAGATGACGGCATAGGCAAGGAAGGAGAAGCGGGAGACAGGAGGGAGAGAGAAAACGCAAAGAGAGAGAAGAACCAGAAAGGCAAAATAAGATTTGATTTTGCCTTCTGCCTTCTGCTCTAACTTACTAATTTCTCACGCCAACTCGCTTGGTCGCTAGCGCTTCAACCAAACTACGCACGACGGCAACCATTTCGATTTCGCTGTTGAGCTTATTAATCGCAGAGCCAACACCAATGCCAGAAGCACCGGCGGCGATCGCCAGCGGGGCCGTAACCGCCGACAATCCAGAGGCACACAACACTGGGATACTGACAGCCCGCGAGATTTCATAAGCAGCCGCTAAGGTCGGAGCCGCTTTTTCAATTAAACCGAGGGTGCCAGGGTGGGCCGGATTGCTGCTAGTGCCGCCTTCTGTTTGAATGATGTCTGCGCCAGCATTTACCAGTTCCTCTGCCAGTTGCACCTGTTGATCCAGCGGCAAAATGTGGGGAACGGTGACGGAAAGAGTCACATCAGGCAACAAACGACGAGTTGCTTCCGTAAGAGACAACACTTCAGCAGCTTCAAATTGGCGACCCTGAGCATAAAAGCTGTCGTAGTTACCAATTTCGATCAGGTCGGCACCAGCATTGACACAAACCACAAACAATTTCGGATCAACCGCAGAGACGCAGATGGGCAGGCTTGTGAGTTGCTTGGCCATACGAACCAGATCAGCATCAGCCGCAATATCGAGGAATGTTGCGCCACCTTGATCTGCCGCTTTGACGACAGAAGTCACCCGATCGCGATCGAAATTACTCAAGCCACTAATTACTTTTAATGCTTGCCCATTTGCCAGGGCACTATCCAACCGAGGAAGAATACTCATGATGGTTTCAGTCTCAAAATTCGTATAGCTATTTTGCCATCGGATGCCCAGACATTCCAGGGTTCATTCATTTTTCTTCTCCCGCTTAACCAAGCAATCGCTTGCAGCGATCGCAGCCGTCCATCCTCTAGAGCCTGTTTCAGACATGGCAGAAATGCACCGTTGCTGAAGATAGTGTTTGGAGGGAGAACGATGGAGATTGCTTTCGATGAAAAGTGTATACAAATATATCGCCAGTTTATTCGATCGGGATTTTGTGCCAACGGGATTGAGAACCGCGCTGGTCGTGGGTTCATTGTTATTTGGGATCAATCATGGACTAGCCGTTTGGCGCGGAGAAATGACCCAAGAACGTTGGATTTCTGTCTTTTTGAGCTATGTGATGCCCTACCTGGTGAGTGTATATGGTCAATATAGTTATCGTCGCAAAATGAGCGTGAAACCTTGATGATCATCCGACCAACTCGCATGGATATTGTGCAAACACCTGTCATCCCGATCGTGGGTGAACTGATCCGGCAACATCCGGGCACTATTTCTTTGGGGCAAGGCGTGGTGTATTACGGGCCACCACCAGCAGCGATCGCTCAGATTAGCCAATTTCTAGCAAATCCGAATAATCATAAATACCAGTCTTTACAGGGCATTCCGCCACTTGTAGCGGCGATCGCGACCAAACTCAAAACCGAAAACGGGATTGCAATCGGGCAGGGGCGAGAAGTCGTGGTCACAGCAGGCAGCAATATGGGTTTTCTCAACGCGGTCTTAGCCATCACAAGTCCGGGTGATGAAGTCATTTTGCAAGTGCCGTACTACTTCAATCATGAAATGGCGATCGCGATCGCTGGGTGCCAGCCAGTTCTGGTTTCCACGGATGCTCAATATCAGCTTCGCCCAGAGGCTATCCGGCAAGCGATTACTCCCAAAACGCGGGCGATCGTCACCATTTCCCCCAATAACCCCACTGGAGCCGTTTACCCAGAAGCAGTATTGCGAGAAGTGAATGACATTTGTCGCACACACGGGCTGTATCACATCCACGACGAAGCCTATGAGTACTTTACCTATGGCGGCATCGCGAACTTCTCCCCTGGCAGCATTTCAACCGGCTTGGAGCACACCATTTCCTTATTTAGCTTATCCAAAGCTTACGGGTTTGCCAGTTGGCGCATCGGCTATATGGTGATTCCAGAGCCTTTGCTCCTGCCAATTATGAAAATTCAAGATACGAATGTGATTTGTCCATCAGTGGTATCCCAATATGCCGCACTGGGCGCACTTGAAGCCGGAGTGGGTTATTGCCAGGAGCGCTTAGGAGCGATCGTCGCAGTGCGAGAACTTATGCTCAACGAACTCAGCCAAATATTTCATCTCTGCACCATTCCTCCCACGGCGGGAGCCTTCTATTTCCTGCTCAAGCTCCATTCGTCCCTCAAGCCAATGCAGTTGATTGAACAATTAATTCAAAACTACGGTGTTGCTGCCCTACCCGGAGATACCTTTGGGATTGATGGCTGCTACCTCCGCATTGCCTATGGTGCCCTGCCCAAAGACACCGCCGCAGAGGGAATTCAGCGCCTTGTCAAAGGTCTTTCCAACCTCCTGGCTCCAGCTTAAGCGAGATCGAACAGGCAGAATTTAAACGACTCTTTGCTTCTGGCCGCCCCCCCCTTGCTCTCCCGCTGCCTTTCCTTACCGTTGTGGCTCAGCAAAGGGATCGATCGTGGGCAACGAGGAAGGAATACTGGGCGTTGGACTAGGAAGAGCTGGCGTTTCGGGCAGGGATTGCTCAGTCATGGGCACTTTGGCTGAAGGGACGATCGCCAGATCGACCTCGCGTTTTGCTGGCGAACAGCCCTGCAAAGTCGCTTGTACGGTAATCGTGTCATTCACTAGCGATCGCGGCGCGGTATACGTTGACTGATTTTCGATCGTGATTCGCGAGGCAAACTGACCCTGAGTAGCCTGCCACTGGTAGACCACTGGTTGCTGTTCTGGATTCTCGACCTCGATCGATAGCAAGCGCGTTTCGCCAGCTGGCACGACGATCGGTAAACCCGCCGGAGCTTGCACTCGGCGCGGCGGTTGGTCAGGTTTAGCTGCCGGTTTGAGCACAGCCACATCAATCACATTGGTTGTACACACATTCAAAGGTTGCTCAATTCTGGCCAGAGGCTGCACAATCAAATCCCAGGTGCCGTACAAACCAATTCCCACAACGACCAGGGGTAACACATAGCGATTTAGCTGTTCTAGCCAGGTTTGCCGTTTTGCCATGGGTCGATGCAGTGGAGGACACATCTATTGTGATCCCGTTGTTGATTACAGCACAAACTTAAACGGGACTCTCATCATCTCTTCATCTGATGCAAACGGAGACTTTTTACCTACGATCGGTTGACAAGTAAGGTTCGCACAGCTTGCAAAGATGTTTGAAGAATAGCCAATCGTTGGAGTGCCCCCTCAATTTGCCGCTCTCGTGCTTGCACTTCTAATTCACAGGCGGTCTCGTAAATCTGAGTAATGCCTGTATTACCGCTAGAGCCTTTCAAATGATGGGCACGCTGCTCCAACATGTAGAAGTTTTGGGTGGCGATCGCTTGTTCGATGTCGGGCAAGTACTTTTCTGTATCTTCAACAAAGGTGTGGAGCAGTTCAATTTCAAATTCCTTATTGCCATCACACACCTGGTGCAAATACTCCCAATTGATGACCGCCTGAGGCACATGGGTCGATGGGCTTTCCACGGTCGAAACCGGTCCGGTTGATTCGTGCATAACATCCTCTTTTTGTGACTGTAAAACCTGGTTCCAATATTGCAATTTCATTGCCAACTTTTCTTTCAAAATAGGTTTGCTCAAATAGTCATCCATGCCCGCCTGGATGCAGCGAACGCGATCTTCTCGCAAGGCATTTGCCGTTAGGGCCACAATCACGGTATGGCGATCGGGCGGCTCCATCCGGCGAATTTCTTGAGTAGCGCTGTACCCATCCAAGATGGGCATTTGGCAATCCATAAATACCAGGTCGTAGGGAATTTGTTCCAACATGTGCAAGGCTTCTTGCCCATTCGCGGCTACATCGGCACTGTACCCCAGCGTTTTTAGTTGGTTCAAAGTGACTTTCTGATTCACTACATTATCTTCAACCAGCAAAATCCTAAGCTTGAGTGGTTTCTTAAGAGAGACGGTGGGGTGGGGTTGCCCGAATTCATCGTCCACAGCTCGATTCTCAACTGGTGCCGAAGCCAGGGAGGAAAAGGTTTTCGAGGATTGCAATTGCGAATCTGCCAGCGTATTGAGCAAGCAATCTAACAACCGCGACTGCTTCACAGGTTTGACCAAATAAGCAGAAAACCCCAGTTGTAAGGCATTACGCGCGCCACCCCAGTGATTCAGCGAAGTCATCATAATCAGCCGAGTAGGTTGCAGCAGGCTGTCTGCTTTGATGTAGGAGCCGAGCATTTCTCCATCTACATCTGGCATTTGCATATCCAGGATGGCGAGACCGTAGGGGGTGCCGTCGATCGCCTGTTGCTGCATCATATCCAATGCCATAGACGCATCACTGGCTTCATCAACCTCAATGCCCCAGGCCGACAACTGGTAACGGAGAACTTTTCGATTCGTCGCATTATCGTCCACAATCAACAGTCTTACCTGACTCAAATTAGGAGTCGCCGCTGTCGGGCTGGATGCTGATTTAGATAGCTGCTTGCTGAAAGTTAAGGTGAACCAGAAGCGTGAGCCACGGCCTTCGATGCTTTCTACGCCAATTTCGCCGCCCATCAATTCCACTAGTTGCTTGGAAATCGCCAACCCTAACCCCGTACCACCATACCGCCGCGTGGTAGACGCATCCACTTGAGAAAATGGTTTGAACAATTTTTGCTGTGCTTGAGGCGAAATGCCAATCCCCGTATCAATCACAGAGAACATAATTGTGGCCTGGGTTGCTGTTTCGGTCTTCAATGCCGCCTGGATCACGACTTCTCCCTGGCTAGTGAACTTGATGGCATTACTGGCCAGATTGGTCAAAATTTGCCGCAATCGGCTGACATCGCCTTTCAGTTGTGTGGGCAAGTTGCGATAAACCAGAGTGGCCAGTTCCAATCCTTTTGCGTGAGCCGTGGAGGCAACCAGGTCAGCCACTTCCTCAATGCACGTGTTGAGATCAAACTCCAAAATTTCGGGTTCCATTTCTCCAGCTTCAAGTTTGGAGAAGTCAAGAATTTGATTAATCAGGGAAAGGAGAGTTTCGCCACTGAAGCGGATAGTTTCCACAAAGTCTCGTTGTTCCGTATCCAGATCTGTGTCCATGAGCAGACTGGTCATGCCCAAAACGCCATTCATGGGAGTCCGAATTTCGTGACTCATGGTCGCCAGAAAGGTACTCTTCATTTGTGAGGCTCGCTCAGCCTGTTGTTTAGCTCGTTCCAGTTCCAGGTTGCGCTGGGCCAGTTCTTCCCAATGCTGTTTTTCTTGTTCCAGGAGTCTCGCCTGGGCGATCGCAATCCCAACCTGATCTGCCAATTGCGTCAAAAATTTCTGCTCGAAGGGCTTCCATTGCCGAGGGGCGGAGCATTGATGGGCAATTAGCAAACCCCAGAGTTTCGGTTCACTCATAGCGCCCTGGCTTTGCAGAATGGGAACCACCAAATTCGCTTTGACTTGAAACTGATGGAGGAGGGTGCGATGGCAGGTGGTGAGATGGGACTGATCTACATCCGCGATCGCGTTAATGCGGCCCTGGAGATAAGTTTGCCAACCGCCATTTTGAAAGCAGGTATCTTGAATGTTGGCCCCCAAGGTGGAGATAAATTGCGGATCCACCGATTCCACAACAATGATGCCGCTCCAATCCGGTTGAAACTGGTACACAATCACCCGATCGGTTTGCAAAAATTGTCGCACTTCATCCGCCGCTGTTTGCAAAATTTCGTCCAGTTGCAGCGACTGTCGAATGCGCATGGTAATTGAGGCGAGAAGTTGTGCCCGCCGATTCTGGCTCAAGAGTTCTTGTTCTGCTCGTTTGCGATCAGTCACATCGCGCACAATCACCAGCACTTCATCTGCCCCGCTCACCACAATCCGCGCTTCCTCGTAACACAGTTCATGGCCCCGATTAATCTGGTACTCCAAAAACTGCGTTTTGCCAGTCTCCAAAGCTCTGTGGCGGGCGATTTGCCGCTGCTGAGCGATCGTCGGCGGTAGCACATCCGCTTCTCGTTTACCGACCATTTCTTGCGAGGGCACCATCGTACTGAAATTGGTCGCAGGCTTCACGTCTAAATAAACCCCATCGCGGCTGACTCGCACCATCAAATCAGGAATTGCATTGAGTAAGGCTCGATTGTTCGCTTCACTCCGGCGCAAAGCTTCTTCTGTGTGTTTTTGGTCAGTAATATCGCTAAAGGTGCAGATAATTTCTTCGACTTCACCCGCCGGACTAATGTGCGGATCAATGTTAACCAGCAGCCAAATTGGCGCGGAGCAAGTCGGCAAATACACCCCAACGGTTAGATGCATCACGGGACGCTGGGAGGAAATGACCTGGTAAACCGGACGCAGCGCTTGAATTAATGGTCGATTATGCTCATCCACCAGTTTCCAGTTGAGATCTTTCAACTTTTTTCCGATCAGCTCTTGTTTCTGAATGCCTAAAATTTCCAACGCGGCAGGGTTGCACAACAAAATATCAGTGTTGGCACCCAAAACAACGACCCCCATCTGGAGGTTTTGAATGAGCTTATGGAAGGTGGAATCGAGCGCTTGCACAATCGGAGAAGGCATGAGATGAGAGAAATTCCAGCGAACTTCCTTCAGTGTTCCCCATCGCCCTCAGGGGTAACGATCGCCCTCACATTTTGTCAGCCATCGCCCAACAACCAGGCTCCCAAAAGCAAAACTCCACCGACAGCGATCCAGGTGAATAATTTGCCCACTCCCAAAAATGCCGGGATATGAAATGACGACAGGGCATTAATTGGAGTGATCATAATCTGCGCAACCACAACACAGAGCAGAACTACCGCGCCTAAAATGCCTATGCCCATGATGAACGTCCTCCACCGCGACTGCTTCATTCTTTCATTACTTTAATCTAACCATCTCGTATCTCCCCGTGTAGACTGAGATGTGAATCATTTCAAGCGTGAGTAAGGTAACTGGCAATGCGACTGTCTCAGATGTTATTTGTCACCCTGCGAGAAGATCCAGCCGAGGCGGAGATTCCAAGCCATAAGTTGTTACTCAGAGCAGGGTACATTCGGCGCATTGCTAGTGGGGTGTATGCATACTTGCCGTTGATGTGGCGGGTGTTGCAAAAGGTTTCTAAGATTGTGCGGGAAGAAATGAACGCGGCAGGGGCGCAGGAATGTTTGTTGCCACAGTTACAACCCGCTGAGCTTTGGCAAGAATCAGGCCGCTGGGACACTTACACCAAAGCTGAAGGGATTATGTTTGCGTTGGTCGATCGCCAACAGCGAGAGATGGGATTGGGGCCAACCCACGAGGAAGTGATCACCGCGATCGCCCGTGACATGATCCGCTCCTATCGGCAATTGCCGCTCAACCTATACCAGATTCAAACCAAGTTCCGGGATGAAATTCGCCCCCGGTTTGGCCTGATGCGCGGTCGGGAGTTCATTATGAAGGATGCCTATTCATTTGATGCGGATGAGGCAGGCATGAAAGCCACTTATCAAAAGATGAATCAGGCGTATCACAATATTTTGACGCGGTGCGGCCTCAAGTTTCGCGCTGTAGATGCGGATTCAGGGGCGATCGGCGGTTCTGGCTCACAGGAATTCATGGTGCTGGCAGAAGCTGGCGAAGACGAAATTTTGTACACGGAAGATGGAAAATATGCTGCCAATGTAGAAAAAGCGATCTCATTGCCACCGGATGCGATCGAGTCTCCCTTCACGACTTCCGCAAAACGGGAAACACCAGGCACTGAAACCATTGAAAAAATGTGTAAGTTTCTCCAATGTTCGCCAACTTGTGTGGTGAAAAACGTCCTGTATCAGGCAACTTACGATAATGGCATGACAGTGCTGGTACTGGTCAGCATTCGCGGCGATCAGGATGTGAACGAGGTGAAGTTGCAAAACGAATTGGTGAAATTGGCCGGAGATTATCGCGCCAGTACGGTCATTGCCCTCACCGTTCCCGATGAGACGGCACAGGCGAAGTGGGCCGCGAAACCCCTGCCCTTGGGTTACATGGCACCGGATCTGGCAGATAACTATATCAAACCCCCCAAACCGGCTCCGGTGGAAGTCAAAGTGGCAGGCGGCGTTGCCCCGAAGTTTTTGCGCTTGGTCGATCAAACAGCCGTTGAATTGAAAAACTTCGCCACTGGCAGCGATGAAGCAGGCTATCACGTGGTTGGAGCAAATTGGGGCAAGGAGTTCAAGTTACCCGATCGGGTGGTGGATGTGCGGAAGGCGATCGCGGGCGATCGAGCAATCCACGCCGCCACCCAAACGTTGCAAACTGCACGTGGGATTGAAATTGGTCACATTTTCCAACTTGGTACTAAGTATTCGCAAGCATTAGGAGCGACCTATACCAACGAGCAGGGGGAAGAAATGCCGCTGCTGATGGGATGTTATGGAGTAGGCGTGTCGCGGTTGGCCCAATCCGCCGTGGAACAGGCCCACGACAAAGATGGAATTGTTTGGTCGCCGACAATCGCCCCCTATCACGCGATCGTGGTGATTCCAAATGTGGCTGATGAGGCCCAAGTACAGGCCGCCGAAACCCTTTACGCTGAATTGAATCAAGCCGGAATTGAAACGTTACTCGACGATCGCAACGAACGGGCCGGGGTCAAGTTCAAAGACGCTGACCTGATCGGAATTCCCTATCGCATCGTCACCGGCAAATCGCTGAAAGACGGCAAAGTAGAAGTCGTGAACCGTGCAACCCGGGAAGCCCAAGAACTGCCCCTAGAGACCGTGACAGCAACTCTGCAACAATGGATGAACGAGAAATAAGGTTCTAGTCAAGATGATGGTTAGGATGGATGATCGCTAATTGATTGCATGGTGCTTCAAATCGTCCAAAGAAACGTATTCCAACGCCGACGCATGGGTTGCTTCTAACACCACTGGAGGCGCAACCCCATCGTCGAAAGCTTCTTTCCAGCGGGAGGCACACAAACACCAGCGATCGCCAGGTTTCAATCCTGGAAAGCTAAAGGCAGGAACAGGCGTCGATAAATCATTTCCCTGCGCTTTGGTATAGTCCAAAAATTCTTTCGTCACCTGGGCACACACCACATGCACCCCGTAATCGCCACCGCCCGTGTTACACAGACCATCGCGGTAGAATCCTGTCATGGGAGAAGTACAACAAACTTCCAGGGTTCCTCCCAGCACATTTTTTGCTTCAGTCATGACGACTTCCCTGCTACTGAACTACCACCAGTAGCCTACAAAAAGTCGATCCGGAAAGGCAACCGCGTTAAGAGGCAGCCTGACGTTGCAATTCAGCTTCGACAATACTGGGCATCAGGACGCGATCGATTACATGAATCACACCATTGTCAGTCAAAATGTCGCTCTCTAACACCGTGGCATCATTCACCTTTACCCGCCCGGACGTGTGTTCTACAGCCACGATCGACCCTTCTCCCGTCGGAGCCTCATCAATTTGCTTCAGGTCTTCCAACCGCGCATCACCAAACACAATGTGATACATCAGCACTCGTTTCAACGCCGGAATATCCGTCATCAGCGTATGCAACAAATTTTCTGGCAAGCGGGCAAAGGCTTCATCCGTAGGGGCCAGCACAGTCAACGGGCCTTCACCTTGCAAAACATCTGCAATGGATGCAGATTTGATGGCTTGAATGAACGTTGTAAATTTTCCAGTTTTATCAGCAGTTTCAATTAAGTTGGTCATGTGAGTTCAATCTCTAACTCATCGCTTCCATCCTCTGGCTTCCACATCTAAATCTCATCCGTCACAGGAGAGAGAGCCAAGCTTGGACAGATTAAGTACTGTAACGAATGCCACGGGCTTGCAGTTGTAACACGAAAAATTCTTCCAGGGATGGGCGAGCCAAGCGCATTTCCATCAATTGGGCACCTAAAATGTTGAGACTGGCAATGAAATCTTGGGGTGAACCGAGTACTTGCCCCTGCCAATAGCCATCTTTAAATTCCAGATTGGCCAGCCGTGTTTTTAAGACCTCCGGATTACCGCCTTTAACTTTGGCCTGGTAAGCATCTGATGTTCCCAGCAATTCTTGTAAGCTTCCGATACAAAGCAGCTCACCCTGTCCAAGAATTGCAACGCGATCGCAAATCATTTCCACATCGGCCAAAATGTGGCTATTGAAGAAAATAGTTTTGCCCTGCTGCTTCAATGACAAAATAATTTCCCGAATTTGGTAGCGCCCCAGCGGATCAAGTCCAGACATTGGCTCATCCAAAAACACGAGTTCTGGGTCGTTAATGAGGGCCTGCGCCAGCCCCACCCGTTGCAGCATCCCCTTCGAATACTGCCGTAACTGCTTACGTTTGGCAGCGATTTGCGCCAATCCCACCAAATCTAGTAACTCCGGAATGCGCTTCTGCTGAACTGTGCGGGGAATGCCAAATAATCCAGCCGTGAAACTCAAGATTTCCCAACCTGTTAAAAAATCGTAGAAGTAAGGATTTTCGGGCAGGTAGCCAATTCGTTGTTTGGCGGAACGATCGCCCATCGATTGACCCAGCACCAACGCTCGTCCACTCGTGGGCCGAACGATACCTAGCAGGGTTTTCAATAGTGTCGTCTTACCAGCCCCATTAGGCCCTAACAAGCCAAAAGTTTCTCCTTGCCAAATTTGGAGGGTGCAGTTTTTCAGCGAAGGAACTTTTTGCGTGAGCCAGAAGCCTGTGCGGTAGCTTTTACTCAACTCATAGGTCTCAACCGCCGTAGGCCGGTCGGCAAATGGGGCTTCATTTGCAGGAACGATCGCAGAGTCCATTGTGGGGAAAGAGGTATCAGGTGTACGGTGAAGGAAACGAACTTAGTGTGCCAGATTTTTGGGAGAAATTATGAATCGTTCTAAAATTATCGCGATTGCAACTGGAGCCATCGCGATCGCCCTGAGTGTGGCTTACCTCCTGATTGTCCAAATTCTCGACTTCCGTGGCATGATGGCACCAGCCCCCATCGGTTTACTGTGGTAAGGACAGTTTAGGTTGTGGCTCATACAAGTTCCACAAACCAAACCAAATATGTGATATTTCGAAGTGTGAGGAGTGGTTCAAGCGAAAAGCCTTCGGAGTCGAAACATGGCAAGACTTCCGGAGGCTTTTCTAGTAAAGTGTGGAAATCAGCCTGAATTGGGAATTGAGCCAAGCGGTTGGGAAGTTAAGATAGAATTATCACGAATTGCAAACCAAGAGGGGAATTCAATGGCAAGACAATTGAAGCGTTGGGAGTCACCTCGCAAGGAGGGGCGTAACAACAAGGGCCGAGGTGGGTCTGCCCGACAACGCCAGCGCCGCAAACAGTTTCAAGTGCTGCGTCAAAAGCTGAAAGACGAATCTAATGGTTCAAGTCAAGCAGATGCCAAACAGACAAATAATCAGAAACGAAAAAGGGAAGCAGAGATGCTTCTTTTTTTATGCTTTTCGCACCTAATTATGGAAATTCCCGTGCTTGCAGATTGGGGCAGATGATGCGATCGGACGTGGCCGTTGGGGTTTCATTCCAGGAAGCCAAAACCTGTTCTAGGTGCGATCGTTGTTGCATCAACGTAGCAATTTCTTGATTGAGCTGATCCACTTTCTGCAAGAGATGTTGCTTCACCGCATCACAGGGCAACACACCGCGATCGTGAACTGTCAAAACCGCTTTGACATCTGTTAAAGACAATCCTAGAGACTGAGCGCGTTTGATAAACGCCAACCGTTCCAAAACCTTCGGTTCAAACAACCGATACCCTGATTCTGCCCGTAAGACATTGGGTGCTAATAAGCCAATATCCTCGTAATACCGAATGGTCTTTACTGACAGCCCGCTGATGGTAGCGACCTCTCCAATCTTTAGCCGTTGTTCGGTTGCAGTAATATTCATACCCTTAGATCAGCGTTCAGGCGGATTTTTCTTGGCAATATCCAACATTGGTAAGCTAGTGGCACGGGCGGGCGGCAAGACGTACGCCGCTGGGCGATGGCGTGGTGCAAGGGGGCGGCGACGCGATTGCATTTGACGCACCCCTACCGCGATCGCAATGCCCACAACGCTTAGCCCAACTGACATCAACGACCAATGTTCCGACAGTCCACCGATCGCCACATTCACAAGTCCCGCTGTCACCATAAAACTGACGATCGGTTCCTTGCGATAAACCAACTTCAAAGTTCTTGCCCAGTTATCCATGTAAACCGCTCGACTACACCAAAATGTTTACCAGCTACTACCTCAATTTTACGGGTTATATCATATTCTCGGTTGTGGGATTTTAGCCAAACCTCGAAAGCCTCACGTCTCCGCTTTATTCAGGAGCAAAGGTAGATTCATAAATTTGTTTGAACGTTGCAATTTGGTTGACTGCTTATACAATAACGGCACATCCTGCGGCGATCGGGACGGAACTTTGAGTCAGCCTCTGGCCGTCAAGCTCTAAGGCAGCACCACGATCGCGCCCAGTTCCTCAACGTTTTGTTTGGAAACGCGCATCTATGTCACAACGGGCAATCGATCGATTTCGTCCACAACCAGCGCCAAAACCTCACCCACAGAATTCGATGCAGGAGCGATCGCAACCACCTGATGCGGTAGAAGAATCTGCCCGTGGGAATACCATTTCTGATTCAAGGCCGGGAGCGATCGTCGTCACTGGGGACCCGCTGGTTCACGTCGTCTCGGTTGATTGGGAATCTTATCCTGCCGTGGCTGATGCAGCCGCCCCACCCAAAGCACTCATTGCCCCAGAAGCAACAGAGCCACTAGCCAAGACAACGATAACTGCTAGTGAAACTGCGCCCAAGACGATTCCGCTTCAGCCCCGCCATCAACGCCTATTTATTCACACCCGCAAGCAAATACTCCGGGGAGCGAGGATTATTGGCATGCCGCTTATTTGGGTTGGGGTAGCCGCATTTTGTGGCGGCACGGGTTATGCTGCCTTCAACTGGTTATCAACCATTCCCCCCGCGCCTGATTGCGATCGCCTCTGGTTCTTTTCGACCGACGCCGACAAGTTGTTTTGCGCCGAGCAGGCCGCTCGCGCTGGCACCGCCGAGTCTTTACAAGCAGGTATCAAACTGGTTCAACCCTGGTTATCAGGACATCAACTGCAAGCAAAAGCCACCCGCCTCCATCAAGATTGGTCGAAACAACTCCTCAAACAGGCAAACCTCAAAGCCCTAGAAGATGACCTCGATCAAGCCATTCAATTGGCCGAACAAATTAAACCTGACAACCCAATTTATCGAGATGCTAAAAATGCCATTCTAGAATGGCAAAAGCTCCGCGATCGCGGCAATTTAGTTGCAAGCACGGTAGAAGCTGCCATCAAAGCCCAGGATTGGAAAAAAGCAGACGCTGAACTGCAACCTCGCTCTAGTCAAATTAGTGATTTTCAACAACAGCAATTAAATCAACTGCGCGAGCGTATCTTAACCGAGCGCATGGCCTTCAACCAGCTCTATCAAGTGCGCGACTTGGTGAAGGCTCAACCCACTGTGCAGGCAGAAACGTTAGGGCGAGGCATTCAGTTGCTGGCCCAAATCAACCCCAACACCTATGCCAGCGCCGCCGCTCAACTAGACAGTCAACAGTGGCGGGAATCATTGATTAAAATTGCCGAAACTCGACTACAGAATGGGGATCTTCCAGGGGCGATCGCGGCAGCCCGCTGGCTTCCGGCTCAAACTGCTCTTACCCCGCAAATTCAGGAGCTATTTTGGCTCAGTCGCGCGCAACAAACACTGCAACAGCCGCATGGCATCCTGGTTCAGTCTGCATGGCAACAAATCACCCTACTCGCAGCGCTCCAAACAATTCAACCAGGTAGCCCCTTAGCCGCTCTAGCGCAGTCTGAACGCGATCGCCTAGAACGGCAGGTGCAAGATTTAACCCAGCTTAGCCTTGCTAGTGCGGTTGCCCGTGTGCCCCAACTTCCGGCCCTGCAAATGGCGATTCAGATGGCAGAGACGATTACGAGCGATCGCCCCCATCGGCTTGAAGCCCAAACCCTAATCGCCGAATGGCGCAAAGAAATTGAACGAGTGCAGGATCGTCCATATCTCAGTCAAGCCCAAAGGTTGGCTAAGTCGAACAAGCTCAAAGATTTGCAAGCCGCGATCGCCCAGGCTAGTAAGATTCCCCTTGGACGCGCCCTGCGGCCTCAGGCTCAAGCTGCCATTTTCGATTGGCAACAACAAATTCAAACGATTGAAGATAAACCGACGTTGGCAAAAGCACGTCAATTGGCTCAGCAAAATCAATTAACAGCGGCGATTCAAGAAGCAAGCAAAATTTCCATCGGACGCGCCCTCTACCCTGACGCGCAGCAACTGATTTCATCCTGGACGGCAACGATTCAAACGACAGCAGATCGCCCCATTCTAGATGAAGCTAGCGCACTAGCCACTCAAGGTAATTTCGGAGTGGCGATCGAGATTGCCTATCAAATTGCTCCTGGACGCGCCTTATATAACGAAGCCCAAGCTGCGATCGCTGAATGGAACACGCAACTGCGTCAAACTCGGCGATCGCGACGCTTCGATGATGAGAGGTAGAACTTCTACGCTAAAACCTTGGGTTATCCGCACCGGACACGGCGAATGAAGCCTGCGAAGATAAAAGTGTGATTGAAAGCCAGAAAGGGTTTTTTCTAAGTCCAGGTTTTCCAACACGTTATTTCTTTCGTTGTGTTCCTCAAGGAGGCTTTTGATGAAACTAACTCAGTTGTTACTCGGTATTTTAGTTCCTCCAGTTGGTGTTTTCCTCACCTACGGCATTAGTTCAACTTTGGTGATTAATATCCTTCTGACCTTACTTGGATGGGTACCTGGTAGCATTCATGCGGTTTGGGCAATTGCCAAACAAGCAGAAAAGCAGAACCAGCGTTCTGATGCCGCCTAGAAATATGGATTTACATGAAATTAGGAGATGAACAATGATTGGATTCTTTTTAACGACACTGATTAGCGCACTAGGTCTGTTGGTTGTTGACTTAGTTGTTCCTGGAGTAAGTATTGCGACGTTTCCGGCTGCCTTACTTGCTGCGATCGCGATCGGACTAGTGAATGGCTCGATTAAGCCCTTTCTATCTATCCTCACTTTGCCAATTAACTTTCTCACACTTGGTGCATTTTCCTTCGTTTTGAATGGGGTTTGCTTCTGGTTAGCCTCATTGCTGGTTCCCGGCTTTGCCGTTCACGGCTTCTTAGCCATGATCCTGGCTCCGGTCGTGCTGTCATTCACCAGCACATTTCTGAATCAGTATTTTGCAGAAAAAGGAACCGGGCAACCCATCGCTGGCAGAACCTCCAATTCAACCTTGGAAGCAGGCAAGTAAACGAGTGAAAAGAACAACAGTTCCATTCATTCTCTTCTGTCTAGCCCCTTACTCACAACCTTCCAGTTCCGCCTTTGGTGCCAGAAAGAACTTTCTGGCACTATTTCCATTCTTGGGACAGAGGAAGAGATCATTAGGATGCCGGTACAACTTTAAAAAGTAGTTTATGATACACAAATGCAATATCCTACTCAGCGGCTAGAAGCCTCCACCGGTAAACTTCCAGCAATCACCACGATCGTCTCGCTGTGTGTGGCAGTCTTGTCGATCGCGTCAGCAGCAATTCTGATTAAGTTGAGCGAGCAGGAAATTAATCCTTACGCCACTGCCTTTAACCGATTCTGGATCACTACAGCAATTCTGGCGGCATGGAACGGGGCTGGTGGGTTATATCAACGCTGGCAGCAGGACGAGTACACGGTCGTAAGCAGTTCCAGGTTTACTCTCCCCAGCAATGTTGTTGCGGTTGGACAGTTGGGCTTGGTGGGACTGTTTTTAGCCGCTGACCTCATGCTATGGGCTTGGTCACTGACACAAACCAGCGTAGCGAATGCAACCTTACTGGCAAACTTGACACCAGTCTTCTCATGTTTGGGAGGTTGGCTATTTTTACGAAAACGATTCGATCGTCGTTTTGTAATGGGTATGGTAGTGGCAATCGCAGCTATTTTTCTTATCGGATTTGATGATTGTCAAATTGCGCTAGGCAAATTTGCTGGAGATGGTGCAGCCCTGGTCGCCGCTCTGTCGTTTAGTATTTACCTGGCGATACTTGAGAAAATCCAAACGAAGCTAAACACCTCAACTGTATTGTTTTGGAGTTCTGCCAGTGCCACGATCGTTTCATTGCCAGTTGTTCTACTGACCGGAGGGCATTTGTTTCCGAGTACTCCCCAGGGTTGGCTAGCCGTCATTCTGCTGGCCGTAATTTGCCAAATTTTGGGACAAGGCATGCTTGTGCATAGCTTGAATCAGCTATCAGCCGAGTTTGTTGCTTTGTTTTTGTTACTGGAACCGATTCTAGCCGGTGTGGGAGCCTGGATTTTATTCTCAGAGCAACTTAGCGTCCTTAATTTAATTGCATTTGCGATCGCACTTATCGGCATTTACCTATCCATCTCTAGCCCATCGGCAATGCGGCAGAACGAAAGCCCCATTTATTTAGGAGAATTAACCGTAGAATTGGCCCCTGCTACAGTTAATTCAACCACTGAAAATGAGCATGCCCTCAAAATAGCTTCGCATCGGTAGAGCCAATCTTTTTGTGACCTTATCGAGCTTTGGTATCTGATTCTGAATCTAAAGTTTCTTGAGTACGTTTAGAGAACTGTTGCAAGATTGATTTAGTTTTATTCGCAGCATTCTTCGCAGCATTAGGAATAGGTGTGGGACTTTTCTTTAACTCTTGTTTGTAATCCTGAGATTGTTGTTGAAGTTGTTGCCCAACTTGTTCTGGTGATTTAGAGTGTTCGAGCTGATAGGTTACCGTACTGGGTGTAACCGGTGCAGGGGCTGACTCCGCTAAAGCCGGAAGACTCAAGCAAATTAAAGTAGAAATCAATATTGCGCAAATGAGGCATGTTCGTTGCAAAAAACGCAGAGCAACAGTTTTCAACATAGCTATTCTTCCACGAAATTCAACCTCTCATAGCGTATGTAATAGGCGAATCTTCTTCGTCTGTCATATGGGTGAAATTCCATGCTCGAACAGTTTAGCGCTCAGCTCTATAGCTGTAACCCTGTGCAAGCAGACAAAAATGACAAAACACCTACTCAGCATTGACCCCACCATGTCCTCTTTGTCCTAAGCATTCTGACTAAAGCTTCAACTACAAAACGCCATGAGAAAAGGCACCTATTTGGTGCCTTTTCTCGTTTATCAACTTAGGTTTAGACCACCAAGTAGATAGGCGTAATTAAATTGAAGATACAGGTTTTTCCTAACCGTCCCCCTTAGTAAGGAGCACTACACGGGGTAGCAGCTTAATTGCGCCAAGTTACTTAAGCGAGGGCAGGTTGGAAGCTGCTGAAACTCTTAGGATGCTTGAGCTTTTTGCTTCTTGCGACGAGCTGCAGCAAAACCAGCGCTAGCCAGAGCTAAGCCAGCCATCGTGGTTGGCTCAGGAACAGCTGCGGATTCGCGGTAGGAGTGATTATCACTTTCGAACGCAGTTCCATTTGCCCGAAGAACAATTTGATCGAACGATTGCCCTGCACCAGCAAAGAAGTTGAGATACAAGTTATCACTTGCCCCAGTCCAGCTGCCCTTAGCAGTGGTAGAAATGTCACCACCCCCAAAGGTCTTCAGCAATTTGCCACCGGAGTAGAAATCAATAAAGTTGTGTGTATCAACAGATCCCCAGTACAAACCAAAGTAATCCAGCGCTTTAGCAAAATTCAGCGTAACTGAACCTGTGTTACCGACAACATTGGCATTCTTTTGAGAGATTGTTAAGAACTTAGACTCGTTGCCAGCAGGAGTTGCATGTTGACCACTTTTGCTACCTTGCACGATGTTGTTCACGATTCCAGAGTAGGTAACGACACTATTGGAAGGGCTACCAGAGTTGAAGTCGATGGTTTGTGCTCCAGCAAGACTAGACTTGTAACCTTCACCGGCAACAGCTGTACCGCCAACTGAAAAAGAGAATGCTTGAGCAGAAGTCGCACTAATGGCAATGGCAGCAGATCCAACCAAAACGATCGAGGTGAGTTTAATCGCGTTCATAAGAGTCTCTAGATGAGGTAGCTGTGAATGAAACATGTAACGTTAGTTGTTCAGGAATTCCGAAACCTCTTCGTCACTTGCTTGTATCTAAACTAACCAAAAGATATTTAGACGCCTAGAGATTAGTTACGAGTCTTACGCAGGCATCATATTTCAACTACGTTCCATAAACCCAGCTAATAAAGGGCTTTCAGAAAAGACGATTGCTACTGCGACAAATACCTGCGCCACAATCCTTTCAGCGTCGCTCCGATTACTTAAAACAAAAAATACGTAAGTATACGGGATATTACGTAAATCTGGCGAGTTTATTTTTAGAACTCCAAAGCGCCAACTCAAATTTGAATGCCAAGTTTGAATAGATATAGAGGTCTTGATTTATCAACAGGCTGCGGAGAAATGCAGAATATCGTTGTAGTGCTTAACGCTTGTTTAACTTGGTTTTAAGAATAACTGCAATTTCAGTCTGTATTCAGAAACACGTTACACAATCAGATTACATCAATGACCTGATTGAATTGGTGGTTGGCTAGCTGGAGCAGATGTAGCTGAGGTTGCCGGAGTTCTGGCTAGACAGGTTCCTACTCGTGTAAAACCAGCGAGGTAGTTATGAAGGAAAACGTTTTATCGGGTACCCGAAACGTGGCGATCGTGGGTCCATACTTGAGCGGAAAAACAACGGTGTTAGAAAGCCTGTTGTCTGTAACTGGAGCTATAACTCGGAAAGGTAGTGTCCAAGACCGTAATACAGTAGGTGATGCTGCTCCAGAAGCCCGCGATCGCCAGATGAGTGTAGAAGTAAACGCCGCCAGTACTGAATATGGCGGCGTTCGTTTTACGTTTTTAGACTGTCCTGGGTCGGTTGAATTCGCTCAGGAAACATTAAACGTACTCATCGGAGTAGACGCTGCGATCGTCGTGTGTGAGGCAGTCAGCGATCGCGTTCTCACTCTGGCACCATTGTTTAAGTTTTTAGATGACTGGGAGATTCCGCATCTAGTCTTCATTAATAAGATGGATCGAGCCGATGTAGACTTCAACGAAGTCCTGCAGGCGCTCAATAAGGTGTCGAGCCGTCCTTTAGTCGCCCATCAGTACCCGATCGGCACAGGTGAGAAATTAGTCGGCTTCATTGATTTAGTTACAGAGCAAGCCTACCACTATCATCCTGGCGCACCTGCCGATCCCGTCCCCCTTCCTGAAGAATTGCGCAACCAGGAAAAAGCGGCCCGTAACGAGATGTTGGAAACTCTTTCTAACTTTGATGATCATCTCTTGGAAGAACTGTTGGAAGACATAGAACCAGCTCAAGAAGAAATTTTCCAAGACTTAAAGATGGAGTTGGGTGCAGATCAAATTGTGCCTGTATTTGTAGGAGTTGCCGATCGTGACTTTGGGATTCGTCCGCTGCTGCAAGCCCTGCTTAGAGAGTCCCCTGAGCCAGATACGATAGCCGAACACCGACAGATACCCATGACTGATGAGGTGCTAGCTCAGGTATTGAAGACTTACTACACCCCACAAGGTGGCAAACTTTCCCTAGTACGCGTTTGGCGTGGGACGATTGTAGATGGCATGACACTTAATGGGGTTCGAGTCGGCGGGCTTTACCGTCTGCTGGGAACGCAGCAACAACCCCTCAACGAAGCTCAAGCTGGAGACATTGTTGCCTTAGGACGATTAGATGGCATTAAGACTGGTGACACATTGATGCTTGGGGCGAGGGCATCCCTTGAACTGCCCAAACCTCTCCAATTAGCACCGGTATTTGCGCTGGCGATCGCGGCTGAAAAGCGCAATGACGAAGTGAAGCTCTCCAGTGCCCTCAGCAAAATGATGGAAGAAGATCCTTCCCTTTTCTGGGAACAACATGGCGACACTCATGAAGTTATTTTGTGGGGACAAGGAGAGATTCACTTGCAGGTGGCAATGGATCGACTCAGTCGCAAATACAATTTGCCCATGTCAGCACACCCTCCGCAGGTGCCCTACAAGGAAACGATTCGCAAAACAGCTAATGCCATTCATGGCCGGTACAAGCGTCAAACAGGTGGTCATGGGCAGTTCGGGGATGTTTACCTTGATATTCGCCCCCTATCTCGAGGTGAAGGTTTTAACTTCCGCGAGAAAATAGTAGGTGGCGTTGTTCCTCGTCAATATATTCCGGCCGTAGAAAACGGAGTCCGAGAGTATCTTCAACATGGCCCATTGGGATTTCCAGTCGTTGATGTGGACGTAACCCTGACAAATGGGTCTTACCACTCTGTTGACAGTTCTGAACAAGCGTTCAAGCAAGCCGCTCGCATTGCAATGCAAGAAGGATTAGCCAAATGTGAGCCAACGCTACTAGAGCCAATCCTAAATGTCAAAATTTCTGTGCCCGTTGACTTCACTTCCAAAGTGCTACGGTTAACCAGTGGACGACGCGGACAGATTTTGGGTTACGATGCAAAGCCCGATTGGGCGGGTTGGGATGAAGTCGTTGCCTACATTCCTCAAGCAGAAATGCATGACTTGATTGTAGAACTACGATCGCTCACCATGGGCGTCGGTTTTTTCAGTTGGAATGTTGATCATCTACAAGAGGTTCCAGATAAACTGGCAGAACGTGTACTCACAACCACAAGCAACCACCATAAGTAAATCAGCAGAGTAGCAGCGATCGGCGGCTGACCAAAATCCCCCGGACTTCAATGCTTGATGCCGGGGGATTTCAGGTTTAAGCGTTAACTTATCAATGCAGCAACATAGACCTACTGAGCAGCTTGCTTCTTGCGACGGCGAGCGGCTGCGAAACCAGCACCAGCCAGGGCCAAACCGGCCATTGTAGTCGGTTCGGGAACTGCGGCGGCTTCACCCACAACTTTGAAGTCGGGGCCGCTGTGAGAAGCATCAGCACTCACCTGCAGACCAAAAATAGAACCAACAACGCCTAAATCACTAGCGCTCAATCCCCAAGAACCAACTCTCTGAGCGCCACCAATCTCAGTGGTATCGATGCTATAGCCAGCACTCTTCCAGGTGTCACGAGTAATCTTAAACAGGTTACCAATCAAGTTTCCACCGGCATCCAGTGCTTGCACAGATAAGTCACTGTTCATCCCCCGTTCCCAAAAGAACAAGTTAGAAACAGCTTGCTCAAAGAACAAATTCATTTTGAAAGAACCAGAATCTTCTCCATCAATAATATTGTTCAGGTTTTTGTTCCCAAGGCTGGCTGCAACACTTTCGTTCGTTGCTTTTTCAAGCTTTACGCCCGATGCATTGTCACCCCGTTCAGAGCTAGCAGCTCCGGTATTACCACCCGTCCACTCGTCATTCTCGACAATCTGAGCTGATTTTACGAGCGCAAAATCAGTCACAGTTCTGTTACCCACAGTCACAGAGTCGAGCATGATGTCACGTGTAGAGTCCACACTGTCTCCACTGGGAGTACCAGAGAAGTTAGTGGAGAAGGAAAAGGCTTGTGCGGGCGCGCCAGAGAGGATCAATCCAGTTGCAATAAAGCTGGTTGCAGTAACGATTTGTTTGAGGTTCATAACAGTAGACTTCTGCGTGAAGGTTCATTGGACTACATGGCTATCATCCACACAAACTCCAGAAAAGTTAACAGTAATATTTCATCCTTTATCAATTCATTGAATTCATCTATAACTACGTAAAGAACAACATGTCGAATTAGTTTTTGCGAAGCGAATGCCAGGCTGCGACTCAACGAAACCAAGGTTTTCACAGATACAAGAAGGTTTATTTCATAGCTGTTTCATCGTTATTCAGTACTTTAACGGATGCTACTTGAACAACAAACTCTTTACTAAAACCAGCATTTTTAAACGATGGAAATAAATCAGTAACTTTATAGAAAGTACCAGTGTTTGAATGAGTTTTCTTAGGTGTTTCCTCCAATATTCAAGTTTGCCTATAGCTAGCTGGAATCTAGTCTGATCAAGCATTAATACAGTCTTTTCTACTCTAGTGCGTTACAGACAATGGGCTTAAGTCCCTTGTTTATCGGGTGCTGGTGTACCTCAGTTGATTGAAAAACGCTGTATAAGTAATGAAAATGTCGCTGCTGAATTTTTGAGTTGAGGCAAAATGGGTCACGCACGCGCTACGGGTTGCTTTACCGCTCAGGATTTACGAAATCGTTCATTCAAGCACCAAAAACTGGAAGGTGCAGATTTTAGCGGTTCTGATTTGCGAGGATGTGATTTTGCGGGTGCGTACCTGACGAACGCCAACTTTGAGCGAGCAAAAATGGGACAGTCCTGGAGACAACGAGTAAGTTGGATGACGATCGCGATCGTCACTTTCCTCATCGTGGGGCATGGCGTGAGCAACCTGGTATTTGGCAGTTTAGGGCAAACGCCTACAGATAAGGCCTGGAATTACGTGATGGTGCTAGTGGGTGCATCCGGATTGGCGGGAATCGGCGGATTGGGACGATGGCTCAAACAACCGCTTAAACAATGGACTGAGGTACTGGCGGGAGGGGCAACGGGTGCTGTCACAGGGTTCTTCTATGCTGGAACCTTCACCGGAAAAAATCCGCAATGGGCGATCGCGGGTGCGGTGCTCAGTGGAGTGTGCTTGGGCGGGTTACGGATTAGATGGCAAGGGCCCACCACTGAGATTATGCTGCAGTTGGCGATCGCGTTGACGACCTATGGATTTACATTTTTAGTTGGAGCGACCGCCCTAGCGATGTTGAATGTGGGCGATCGCATTAGTGGAGCAGGGCTAGGGACGCTAGGGCTTCTGTATCTTTACCTTACCTGGCAAGAATTGATTACTGCGGTTCAGACCTGCCGCCACGCGCCAGGAACATCATTTCGGAAAGCTCATTTGACAAACGCCAAGTTTTCGCCAGAGGCGCGCCGTCAAGCTGATTTTTCAGGAGCAATTGGACAACATTTTGCAGACTAAATGAGTTTTCGGTGTGTGGGTTCGTTATCCTGGGATCGGTCTTTGTCGTTCAACGTTCATTTTGCTGGAATTCATGATGCCGCTCTCTCGTTTATTTGTTCGCCTCCGTTCCAGTCGTACTGCGTTAAAGGCAGTTGTCCTCTCGATTGTGGTGAGTTTAGCAGTATGGGGCATCCTTCCAGCGGCGGCGATCGCCCGGCCCACGCCAACACCTCCAACATCATCGAGTAGCACAATCCAGCCTTACGTCGATCAAGTGGTGAAAAACATCACCGAGTTCAAGCTGGAAAACGGCATGAAATTTATCGTCTTGAAGCGGGATAAGGCTCCTGTCGTCTCTTTTGTGACTTATGCGGATGTGGGTGGAGCCGACGAACCCGATGGGCAAACGGGAGTAGCTCACTTCTTAGAACACTTAGCTTTTAAAGGCACGACTCGGATCGGGACGATCGATTACGCGGCGGAAAAGCCATTGTTGGAGCGATTAGATGAGATTTCCGCTCAATTGAAAGTGGCGAAGGCCAATAATCAGACTGAGCAAGTGAAACTGCTAGCGGCGGAGTTCGCCAAAGTCGAGGCGGAAGCGGCCAAATTAGTGAAGCAGAACGAAATGGGGCGAATTGTGGAGCAGGCAGGCGGCGTGGGCTTGAACGCCACCACGTCAACCGATGCTACTCGATACTTCTTTAGCTTTCCGGCTAACAAATTGGAACTTTGGATGTCGCTGGAGTCGGAACGGTTTCTCGATCCAGTATTTCGAGAATTTTACAGGGAACAAAACGTGATTTTGGAAGAGCGTCGCCTGCGAACAGACAATTCGCCGATCGGCCAAATGGTTGAAGCTTTTCTGGATACCGCCTTTAAGGTTCATCCCTATCGCCGTCCAGTCATTGGCTACAACCAGGATATCAGCGGCTTAACGCGCGACAATGTGCAACAGTTTTTCGAGAAGTACTATGTGCCAAACAACTTAACAGTGGCGATCGTTGGAGATGTTGATCCAGCCGAAGTCAAGCGACTGGCAACAATCTACTTTGGCCGTTACAAAGCTGGACCAAAGCCCCCCCAAGTCACCGTCGCAGAACCGCCCCAAACCGAGACGCGAGAAGTAACGCTTAAGCTCAAATCCCAACCGTGGTACTTGGAGGGATATCATACGCCCGCGCTGAACGATCCTGATGCGATCGTGTATGAAATCATTGGTGACCTTTTGAGTAACGGACGCACATCTCGGCTCTATAAAACCCTCGTGGAAACCAAACAACTGGCTCTGGCTGCGCAAGGTTTCACCGGGTTTCCTGGCAACAAGTTTCCTAACTTAATGTTGTTCTATGCTCTCACAGCCCCCGGGCATACGGTTGAAGAGGTGGGAACGGCACTGCGGGCCGAGATCGAACGATTAAAAACAGAACCGGTTTCGACAGCGGAGTTGGAGCGAGTTAAAACCCAAGCGAAGGCTGGATTGTTGCGATCGCTCAACTCCAATATGGGGATGGCTCAGACACTGCTGGAATACGAAATTAAAACCGGTGATTGGCGGAATTTGTTCAAGCAACTCGATCGCATCGTCGCGGTTACGCCTGCTGATGTTCAACAGGCAGCGCAGAAAGCCTTCACGTCCCAAAACCGTACAGTGGGGCGCATCCTGCCTGTAGCTTCGTGAGATGAGGCTGAAGCTACATTAGATTATCTCTATCTAGAGACAGAACTCATTTTCTTCTGTACGGAACTATCCTATTTGTTTAGCATTAAAAACAACGAAGGTTTTAATTGGTTAACCTTTTATATTTCCTGGTTCGAGTCTTCTTTAACAGATTTTTTGAATGCAGATTTGATGCACACTCCTAGTTGCATTTAGTTAGGTAGACAAGAGATGTGTTCAGGGTTTTCTGACGATCGTCTGTTTGACACACACCAGCTTCAAAGTGTTGTGCAACTGCTAGAGACAATGAGCGATGCATTCTTCACTTGCGATCGAAACTTTTGCTTTAGCTACATCAACCAGGAAGCCGCACGTATTTTTGGCCAAGCCAAAGAAAGATTAATTGGGCGCAGCATTTGGGAAACATTCCCTCAATTTGTTCAACCAGAAATTCGCCTCCAACTTCATCAGGCGATTGCAGCGCAAGTCACCGTCAACTTCGAAATTTGCCCACCTGACAGCGAGCATGGGCTAGAAATCTCTGTCCATCCCTCGCAACAGGGAGCAGCGGTTTGGCTGCGAAAGGTTCATGAACGCAAGCATCCGAAACATCAAGTACGCACGCCAAACGAGGAACTAGAGCTACGGGTTCAAGAGCGGACCGCGGAATTGACTCAGGCTTATCATGACGCTCAGCAATTAAGCGATAACCTGGAACAGCGCATCAAACAACGAACAACAGAACTTTACCATTCCAACAATCAGCTCGTTAGTGAAATTCACGATCGCCAGCAAACAGAAGCCAAACTCCGGCAAACAGCCAACTACCTCAACATCGCCCTACGAAGCGCACCAATTACACTTTACACTCAGGATTTAGACCTCCGCTATACCTGGGTACACAACCCGCAGCCGAATTATTCCGTTGAACAAGTATTGGGAAAACACGATGCCGAATTAGCAAGTCAAGACACAGCGGAAATCTTAACGGCGCTTAAACAACAAGTCCTACAGACTGCTGTGGGGATGCGGCAAGAGGTCAGAGTTTGCGTTAGAGATCAGGTTCAGTATTACGACCTGACGATCGATCCCTTGGTTGATGAACATGGTGAAGTTGCCGGAATTACTGGAGCAGCGGTAAATATCACTCAACTCAAGCAGACAGAAGAATCGCTTCATCAAAGTAATGCCATTCTTAATGCCATTAATCAATTCACTCCCACTCTGGTTTACGTGAAGGATCGACAGAGTCGAGTGATCTTAGCCAATCCAGCTTTATTGGAAACGCTGAATCTACCAGAATCTGGAGTAATCGGTGCCACAGCCCTCGATTTCCACCATCCCCGTGAAGCAGCAGAACAGATCATGGAGAACGATCGCCAGGTGATGGAATCAGGCCAAACGCAGCAATTTGAAGAGGTCATGAACACGCCAGATGGGCAACGTTATTACCTCTCTGTGAAGTCGCCCTATTGGGATGAGCAAGGAAATGTCATTGGTTTAATTGGATTTTCAACCGACATCACCAAACGCAAACAAACAGAAGCGCTCCTGCAAGCTAGCCAAGCCGCCCTCCAGCAACAACTTGCAGAAATTGAGGCGATTTATCAATCTGCACCCATTGGCTTAAATGTTCTCGATAAAAACCTGCGCTTCGTCCGCATTAATCAGCAGCTTGCAGAAATGAACGGCGTGTCGATCGCCCACCACATTGGCCGCACAATTCGGGAAGTGCTACCGGATTTAGCAGAAACAGCAGAAGCGATCATGCAATCCATTTTGATGACTGGTGAACCTTTACTAAATGTTGAAATCCGGGGCGAGACCCCAGCACAACCCGGTGTGGAACGCATCTGGTTAGAACATTTTCTGCCCTTAAAAGACGATCGAGGGAACGTAATTGGCATCAGCACAGTTTGCGAAGAAATCACCGAACGGCGACGAGCAGAAGAAGCCCTGCGAGCCAGTGAAGAACGCTTACGGTTAGCCCAAAAGGCTGCTCGTGCCGGAGCCTGGGATTGGCAAATCTCAACTAATACAGTTCTTTGGTCAGAAGCATACTACGAACTATATGGTCTTGATCCTCAAGTGCAGCCAAGCTTTGACCGCTGGATTGCGTGTATTTATCCAGACGATCAGGATATCGTGATCAAACAAACCAGCGCAGCCCTCGATCACGCCGATGAAATCGACATCACGTTTCGCGTGTTACATCCCCAAGGACTCCGCTGGTTTAACGCCGTTGGGCAAATCTTTCGCAATCCTGATGGTCAAGCAGTGCGCATGACCGGTATCACTCTAGATGTCACTGAGCGCAAGCAAATTGAACTCGAACGAGAAAAGTTACTCCGCCGAGAACAGCAGGCACGCGAACAAGCAGAACAAGCGAATCGAGTTAAAGATGAATTTTTGGCCATTCTTTCGCACGAGTTGCGCACTCCGTTAAATCCCATTTTGGGTTGGGCAAAACTGCTGCAAACGAGCAAGTTTAGTGAGGAGAAAATTCATCGAGCGCTGGCCACGATCGAACGGAACGCGAAGTTACAGGTGCAACTCATTGATGATCTACTGGACATCTCCCGGATTTTGCGGGGTAAGTTGAGCCTGAATCTAGAACCCGTCTCACTGGTATCGGTTATCGGAGCAGCACTTGAAACTGTGCGCCTTTCAGCCGAAACCAAGGATATCGAACTGGAAGCTGACCTCGACCCTCAGGTTGGGTTTGTGCGAGGTGACTCTGGTCGCTTGCAACAAGTTGTTTGGAATTTGCTGACCAACGCTATCAAATTTACCCCCACTGGTGGACGAGTTGCGGTACGGCTGGAACAGGGTGAGGCTCCAGCGCCCCACGCTTTCGCCTTAATCACCGTTACAGATACGGGAAAAGGGATCAAACCGGATTTTTTGCCTTACATTTTTGAATATTTTCGCCAAGAAGATAGCTCCACGACCCGGCAATTTGGTGGTTTGGGATTGGGGTTAGCGATTTCCCGTCAACTGGTTGAGGCCCACGGTGGGACGATCGCGGCGGCCAACGACGATGCGCATGGAGCAAGCTTCACGGTTCGGCTGCCCACCTTAAATGAGGCGGCGGCAACGACATCTGCACCCCCCACAGGCTCGTTTGACCTCACAGGTATTCGCGTTCTGGCAGTGGATGACGAACCCGATTCCTTGGACTTACTCCAATCGGTGTTGATAACAGAAGGGGCAGAAGTCACGGTGACATCATCAGTACTAGCCGCACTTCAGGCACTGGAGCGATCGCCCTTTGACGTAATCATCAGTGACATTGGAATGCCAGGTAAAAGCGGCTATGAATTAATAGAACTCGTTCGAGCGAGTAGCTCGCCCTGGCGCAACCTGCCCGCAATCGCCCTGACTGCTTACGCTAGTGAAGAAGATAAGCAACGCTCACAAGCGGCTGGATTTCAATCCCATTTATCTAAACCGATCGATGCCGAACTGATAGCTGCGGCGATTCTTCAGTTAATTGCCTCAGCGCCAACCCCATAGCGCGATCGAGTTTGGACGCGCTTGCTGTCTTTATGCCGGTTGCTGCAAATTCTCCAAACCCTGAACAACCTTGGCAGATTCAATTCCGTCACCCGCCTTGAGTTGATCTAAAACCTCTTTCCCTTCAACAACATAGCCAAAAATAGCGTAGCGACCATCCAGCAAATTAGCCCCAGCCGGAGTCAATTCAGGTTCAAACAGGAAGAAGAAAAACTGCGAAGACCCACCATTGGGATCATCTCCCGGACGAGCCAAGGCCATTGCACCAAAAGCGGAGAAGGGTAACACAGGTTGTTCCCGGAACCGGCCAGCATCCTCCAATGTAATTTCGTAAGTTGGTTCTTTATCGCCTTTGACTAGTACCTCCAGGGGAATGGCTCGGTATTGTTTCGTTTTGGGATCAACAAAACCCACTTCTGGGCCTGGTGGATCACCCACCTGCAGGACATAGGATTCTTCAGCCCGCGTAAACGGCAACCCATCGTAAAAACCACGTTGCACGAGATCAACAAAGTTACCAGCAGTGACGGGGGCACTGTAACCATCGACGATCGCAGTTATTTTCCCTTTGCTGGTTGTAAACTCAACCGTTGCACGGCCTTTAAGTTGCGGCAAGCTACTGTATGCTGCTGGCACTTCATAGGGGAACTCACCCACCATCAATTCTTCGAGTTGCCCAACCTTCTGTAACAGTTCACCCCGAGTATCAAATACTGCTTGCCGATCCTGAGCATCAGATGCTGCTTGCAAGGCTGGCAGTCCTTCTTTAATTTGCTCAATTAAAGCCTCAGCTTGAGCTTTATTGGCCTCAGGAACGGTTGCTAGCAGTTTATCCTTACTGTAAGTCAACACTCGATTGGCTTTATTAACATCTCCAGCGATCGCGCCCCAACGGCGTTGCGCCCGCAGCTGAGTTGAAATGTCTTCCAGGCTGAGTTGCAAGTCTCGAACGGTTTGATTGTCGATCGGTAATGCGTAGCGCAGCAATGCTCGCCCGTCAGTGATGGCATTCCCCGCAGGCAAACGGCTGATCTGAACGACTTTGGCCGCTCCCAGCCCGATCGATAACGTCACCATGAGGAGCAGAGTCAGCCCCGTCTTCAGCCAGTGCTTCAGGTCAAATCCTCGCAGTTGCATAACTCATTGCTCACTTAGTTGGCACAACAGTGGGGCGATCGAGAGTTAAAGTCGCTCCAATCTTTAATCTTGCCATGACCGGGGGACAGAGGACAGGTACAGGGTAAAATGAGTTGCCAGTCAAATTTTCTGAATTGAAAGACCAATGATTTCTAGTAATGATTTTCGACCAGGCGTCAGCATCGAACTCGATGGCAGTGTGTGGCGGGTTGTGGAATTTCTCCACGTCAAACCAGGGAAAGGATCAGCCTTTGTCCGGACTAAGTTAAAGAACGTTCAAAATGGCAACGTCGTTGAGCGAACCTTCCGCGCTGGGGAAACAGTACCTCAAGCCAACCTGGAAAAAAGCACGATGCAACATACCTACAAAGATGGTGACAGTTTCGTGTTTATGGATATGGAAACTTACGAAGAAGCCAACCTCAGCGCGAGCGAAATTGGCGATCGCGTGAAGTATCTCAAAGAAGGGATGGAAGTGAACGTTGTGCGCTGGGGCGAGCAGGTGATGGAAGTGGAACTGCCCAATTCTGTTGTTTTGGAAATCACTGAAACTGATCCTGGGGTGAAAGGCGACACAGCTACAGGTGGAACTAAACCCGCGATCGTTGAAACCGGCGCGCAGGTCATGGTGCCTTTGTTCATCTCAGTTGGCGAAAAGATTAAGATCGATACCCGCACCGATACCTATCTAGGTCGAGAGTAGCCACGGCAGGAAGCCCAATCAGAACTGTGAGTGGTGCCGTGGGTAGATGCAGTAGTCCAAGTATTGGTAGGCTAAGCCAAGTTGCTGCTCCCCAACCGCTCTGACCCCTGTTAGCTAAGAGGTTTGTGATAGCTGTGCCATTGAATTTGAACGAACTCCGTGAATTGTTGGAAGCCATCAATCAGATGGATATTGCGGAGTTAACGCTAAAAAGTGAGGATTTTGAGCTGACTGTTCGCCGCGCCCCCCGCGTCGATGAACAGAGCTTAGCGGCTGGGAGTGGGCGAATTCCGGCAGCTGAACATTTGACGATCGTACCACCCGCGATCGCCGCTCCACCCAATATTGGAGTCGATCCCAAACCTGCAACCGAAAGCACATCGGTGCCGTCTCCGTCCGCACTTCCCCCCTCGAACGAACGTCGCTGGGTCGAAATCCTTTCTCCAATGGTTGGCACCTTTTATCGGGCACCAGCACCTGATGAACCACCCTTCACAGAAGTCGGTGAGCGCGTCAGGGCAGGTCAAACTGTTTGCATTATTGAAGCAATGAAATTAATGAATGAAATTGAAGCAGAAGTCAGCGGCGAGATCCTGGAGATTCTTGTGCAAAACGGAGAGCCAGTTGAGTACAACCAACCCTTGATGCGAGTGTCTCCCAATTAAGAAATGCCAAAGTAAGGGCGAAATCATTCGCCCTATCGAATTATGCCTATTCTTCGCCGCCTTGTAGTTTGAGCATCAGGAAGCCGACCCCCAAGCCTACTAAAACCAACACGGACGATAGAATTGCCGCTGTAAAAATTTCTCCCATGGTTGCTCCTTAAAAAGTTCGCTTTAACAAGCGATCGTGAATCAATGTTTGGCCAATCCAGGTTTTAGTGTTGATCCCGTTTACGTAGGTCAACAAGCTTAACCTTAGGAGATTTTAAACTAGAACGTTGACACTTCAGGCACTCTCAGCCAGGTTCGCTGGCGAAAATGCAAAGAAATGCAGACAATAGAGTCATTTGCGGTGTTAGTGAACCTGTCATCCAGTTGCGATCGTCTCTATGAATCGTTCCAAGTTAGCCATCACCCTAGGAGATCCGAGTGGCATTGGGCCTGAAGTTGTTCTTAAAGCGCTTGCCGATCCGCACATTCCACAACTTGCTGAGCTGACTATTATTGGCAGTCGCCAGCTGCTGGAAAAAATTTACCATCACCTGCTTTTGCAGGGCACCTCAGAACCCCTAGCCAATCCCGATCAACTATCAATCTTAGATATTTCACCTGATGCCCAAACCGAGGCTCAGCTTCAAGTTGGCCGCGAGACCGCGGCAGGCGGGCAAACGAGCTTTCATTATCTGGAAACCGCGATCGCGCAAACTCTCGCGGGTAAATTTCAAGGTATTGTAACAGCTCCCATTTCAAAAATGGCATGGCAAGCGGCAGGGCACCACTACCCTGGCCAAACAGAACTGCTTGCCGAACGTTCCCAGGTGCAGCGCTTTGGGATGTTATTTGTGGCGCGATCGCCGCACACCGATTGGACGCTGCGCACCCTCTTGGCAACAACTCACATCCCACTGCAAGCTGTCCCTGAAACGTTAACCCCAGAACTGATGACCCAAAAGTTGGCATTGCTCGTTGATTGTTTGAATCAGGACTTTGGTATTGCAACCCCTCGCATTGCGATCGCCGGCTTGAATCCCCACAGTGGCGAACAGGGCAAACTGGGATTGGAAGAACAAACTTGGCTTTATCCCTGGCTGCAAGTTGCCCGCGATCGTTGGCCGCATGTTCAGCTCGATGGTCTGATTCCCCCTGACACGCTCTGGGTAAAACCGGGTCAAGCCTGGTATGGTTCATCCTCCCAGCTTCATAATTCAACTACGCCTCCCGCAGATGCTTACATTGCCCTTTATCATGATCAAGGATTGATTCCAGTTAAACTTATGGCCTTTGACTGTGCTGTTAATACCTCGATTGGCTTACCCTTTGTGCGAACCTCTCCAGATCACGGCACAGCCTTTGATATAGCGGGGAAAGGACTTGCAAACGCCAACAGTATGAAAGCAGCAATTCGTCTAGCGGCAGAACTAAGCGAATGTAGACAGACAAACTTTTCTTAATAACCTGGTTATGTAAACAAAGCGCAAAAGCGTGGATGAACGAGATTTTGCCGCCTTTAATAAAACTTTTACCCCAAAGTACTCTTTTTCCCCCACTAAACCTTAACCAGTTATTGGTCAAGGTTTAGTGACTTTCGCAACGCTTCTTAATATAATCAAATAGTGATTAGCGTGAAAATACAAATTGTTCAGTATATGAGATTACAAATCAAGCCAGTGAACTATTGTGCTTGGGGTTGATTTGTGGTTCTCGCTATTCTTACTCCTATCCCTGTTGCAGGCCAGCTACTGGTGTTCTGTAACCCCAATCTCACTACGTCCATTAAATCGGCTTCGAAGCTAAAGGGTGATTATGCTTCAATCTCTTCCATACTCTCTAAATATTATTCAAGACGAGGCACGTCAACTCGTTCAGAAAGGATTAATCAGTCGGCAGCAGCCGATTTACATTCTGTGTCAGTACATTCCCGCGCGCGAATGGTCCTGTATTGAAGGGGAATTAGAACGATGCGATTTTCTCCTGCGCGATCGCATCGGTGATCTACTCGGTCGCGAAGAGTGGGAAAACGATTAATTTCATTAAAGCCATAACCAAACCTCAAAAGGCAACAGTTCAGTTCATTTTGCCTTTTGAGGCTGATGCAGCGTTGCACCAATCATTTATGAGGTTAAGCTCCGCAATTTTCGTAGCGATCGAATACACGTGGGGCAATCGCAGCCAAATAAAGCCACCGATGCATCACTCTCCTCATCCGTGAAATCAAACGTTAGTGGAAGGTCGCGATCGAGGGAGACTTCGTCATCCACGACAGCATCCGGTTGCACTTTTGTCAGATCAACCACTTCTTTAACAGAATTGCCAGTCCCACTTACCCGACGGCAAACCAGTTTTTTGGGTTCGCGGGTTGGAGTTCGCATACAGGTATAATCCTTCGACACCTTCACCCAAGTTGCTGTGTCTGCATGAGTCGGTGTTACCACAAGTAGACACAGCATTGCTGAAATAGTAGAAGGAGCAAGCAAAATCAGTTTGAGATACTGTCTCATAAATTGACAGAGGAGCAAATGAGGACGTGTTCATTGTTCCACACATCTTTATTTCTGATCCGGAAAGTTTCGCATGGTTGCAGGCTGCTCTTCTGGCAAGGATCCCAGGTTAAAACGGGCAATGCAAAGCTATATCTCAGCCGAGTTTAGGTGAAAGCAGGGAAAAAATTAAGATCTTGAAGTTGCAGCATTGGCTTTTCAGCTTTCTCCGTGTCCTAAGTGTTCTGACCAAAGCTGTACTTTGCGCAACCAATCATGTGAAAATTCCACGTCAAGGGTTGTAAAGAATAATTAAGTTTGTTAACATAGATTTACATAAACAAGCGAAGGATTTTCTCATGAGAAGTGGAGTTGTAACAGAGGAGCAAGGTAGACAGAATATTTATGCTGTTGAGCCTCAAATGTATGTTTCAAGCGAATCGCAATTTGGTTTTAATAAGCAGTCTGAATTGCTCAACGGTCGTTTAGCCATGATTGGGTTCGTTTCCCTATTGATTTTGGAAGCAGCGACTGGGCACGGACTAATTGGGTTTCTGTCCAATCTATAGATACCTCAAGGCTACGATTTCCTCCAAAAGCTTAGTTGGCTCTGTTCAATACAGAGCCTTTTTTATTTAACAGACCTATAACCGTCACCCTGTGAAATATTTCATTCATGCAGCTTTGGCCATAATAGGTAAATTGGTTTGTGTTTCTATTTGATGAGGCTGAGAAGCGGTTCATGGTTGAACGGTGGTTACTATTGATATTTTTTGCTTTGAGTTTTTGTCTCAATTCTTGTCTTGAAACCATGCCGCAAGGTCAACCAGCACCCCCCTCACCCTCGCCCTCATCGTCTCCGACTGAGAAAAAGTTGGAGTACAACTTGCATAAACTCCCGCGCAGCATTGTCCATACGTTGAAGATCCCAGCACAAAGTCAATTTATCGTATCAACGCAAGTTTCTACCAGACTGAAAACGGTTGAGGAGTTTGCTGTGTCGTCTCAGGCGATCGCTGTTATCAACGGTGGTTTTTTTGACCCAGACAACCAAAAGTCAACATCAGCAGTGATTCAAAATGGGCAGCAAGTCGCCAAACCAGAAGACAACGAGCGGTTGATGCGTAACTTAGATTTGCTCCCCTATCTAGATAAGATTTTGAATCGCAGTGAGTTTCGTCGCTATCAATGCAATACGGTGCTGTTGTACGACATTGCCCCACGACAGCAACTCCCACCAACAAATTGTCAATTACTAGATGCTTTGGGTGCAGGACCGCAACTTCTGCCGTTTATCACCCTCAGGGAGGAAGGATTTTGGGATGGTCAAGCTAACCGCTCTATGCGAGACCCATTAGGATACAACCAACCAAACGCCCGCAGTGCGATCGGCCTCACTTCAGATGGCAGCGTCATCCTGGTTCTGGCAGCTCAGCGACCAGATGTTAATGGTTCTGGCCTATCATTGCCCGAACTTGCTGACTTTATGAAAAAGATTGGGATTGAAAAGGGACTAAATCTAGACGGTGGCACATCTTCAGCCCTTCACTTTCAAGGCGAAACCTTTTATGGCAAGGTAAACGCTGCCGGAGAACCCTTATCTCGTTCTGTCCAATCTGTCCTGCTGATTCAAAGCATAAAAAAACCAGAGGAGTAACCTCTGGTCTAAGTTTGATATATAGCTTTGGTCAGAACACTTAGGACAAGGTGAGCGTTGAAAAGCCGAGACTGGATAGGTGTTCTGACTCGCTTTCGCCAAGTTACACATGGCTACAGCTATAACTTTGGTCAGAACGCTGTTATGCCCCAGTAGGATCTGAACCTCCACCTGGAAGCACAGTTACAACAACTCGTTCTGGATCATTCAGCGCTTCAACCCCAGCAGGGAGATTAACCTGACTCACATGAATTGCACCGCCAACCTCCAAGTCGGAGACATCCACCTCGATGTAGTCGGGAATTTTTTCAGCAATACACTTAACATGTAATGAGTTCATTGATGGGTCGAGCGAACCACCGCCTTGCTTGATCCCGACAGCAGTACCGATAAAATGCAGCGGCACGTCTACTTCTAAACTGCCATGATCGGCAACGGCAAAGAAGCTAATGTGATAAGGGGTGCCACGCCAGGGATGAGTCTGAACCTCACGCAGGAGGGCTTTTCCATTCCAGGACAACTCTGGGATGTTCACCTGAATCAGGGAGTTGTTGATGGATGCTTGCCGAAGCAGGATTTCTGCTTGTTTCGAGTCTATGACTAGCGAAATCGATTCATTCCCTTTGTGTCCATAGAGAACAGCGGGAAGTTTTCCAGAACGACGTAAGGCGTTAGGTTTGCTGCCTTCTGGGCGAGCTTGACATTCGATCGTGAATTCCATAACAGTTCGTGAATAGGTAGTAGTGGTGTGATTAAACTTCCAGGGTTTGACTGACCCCTTCTGCATTGAAGGAGCCGTTGGTATGTAACAGAGCGCGTTTAGGACCGTGGATGGGATCTTCAACGATGATGGTCTGTTCGCGACTCGCGCCCAAAGACACGATCGCGATGGGGACTTCCATCAACTCTGCCAATAGCTTGAGGTAGTCTAAAGCTGGTTTTGGCAAATCGTCCAAAGTGCGGCAGCTTGCGGTGGACTGCTTCCAACCCGGAACCGTCTTGTAAATCGGACGACACCGGGCAAATTTGCGAGCGTTACTAGGAAAATCATCACAGCGTTCACCATCCACCTCGTAGGCAACGCAAACATTAATTTCCTCTAACTCGTCCAGCACATCTAACTTAGTAACCGCCAGACAATCTAAGCCGTTAATCCGAACCGCATAACGCCCGATAACGGCATCAAACCAGCCACAACGTCGCTGCCGTCCTGTGGTCGTGCCAAATTCTGCGCCGCGATCGCACAACAGTTCCCCAATTTCGCCATTCAGTTCAGTGGGAAAAGGCCCTTCACCCACTCGCGTGGTGTATGCCTTAGCCACACCAATGACCCGATCGATGACCGTCGGCCCAACTCCCGTACCAACACAAGCTCCCCCGGCGACGGGATTAGAAGAGGTGACGTAAGGATAGGTGCCATGATCCAGATCAAGGAGGGTTCCCTGCGCCCCTTCGAATAAGATGTTGCGTTTACTCTGAATCGCGTCGTAAATTCGCAACGAACTGTCTACAACATGCGGACGCAGACGATCGGCATACACCAGATACTCATCAATGACGGCTTGCGGATCGAGCGGTGGCAAGTTATACAGCTTCTCCAAAATGGCGTTTTTGTAGTCAACCGTCCAGCGTAAGCGCTTCCGGAGAGACTCAGAATCCATCAAATCGATGATCCGAATGCCAGTTCGCTCAGATTTATCGGCATAGGTTGGCCCAATACCACGCCCAGTCGTACCAATCTTATGTTCACCCCGTCGCTCTTCCGATGCCTGGTCAATGATGCGGTGATAAGGCATCGTAACGTGAGCCGTCTCAGAAATAAGCAGGTTTTTGGTAGAAATGCCTAAGGCTTCTAGCTGGTCTAGCTCATCGATCAGTACTTTAGGGTCGATGACTGTCCCGCAGCCAATGATGCATTCCGTATCAGGGTAAAGGATACCAGACGGAATTAAATGCAGCTTGAAGGTCTGCGCCTTGACCACCACTGTGTGTCCTGCATTCACCCCGCCCTGATAGCGAACGACCACATCTGCTGAATTACTAAGCAGATCTGTTATTTTTCCTTTTCCTTCATCGCCCCACTGGGCACCAATAACAATAACGTTAGCCAAGGCTTTTAAAAGAATTTAGAGTTTGCACAAACATCCATTATCAGGATTTGCCGTGAATAATGTCAACTGCTGCGCTACAACTTGCCCAGGTAACTCACTAATGCAAACTCTGCCGCAGTTTCAGCTAGAAAAGGCTGAGATTAACCGTTGACAAGGTTTGGAAAAAACAACAATTGGAGCAGAGTGTATTGGAAAGTAGCAATGCATTTTGTAAATATTTTCTATGATTTAAGGAAGTATCAATTTCACCTTATTCTTTCTTCAGAGGTCATTGTGGCTTTATATGCGGAACTACATCGTCACCTGGGGGGATCCGTCGTCCCGCGGGTGCTATGGCGCTATCTTCAACGAAGTGAATCAGACATGCCTCAACGGTTTACTGATTATGCTGACTTTGAGGATTTTTATACACGGCCTCGCAACACATTAGATGAATATCTGGAGTTACATACTCTGGTTGAAAGTGTGCAAACGGCTGAAGCACTACCTTATTTCATTTACCGCCTGATGCGGGGTGCTTATATTTTCGAGAATTTAGCTTACCTGGAACTTCGCTATACGCCCTATCTTCGAACACCAGAGCATTTGACGCAATCTCAGCGGATCGATGCGATGCACGAGATTGTTGAAATCGTGGGAAGGGCGAGTCAGATTCAGGAGTATCCGATCGTAACTAGCCAAATTCTTTGTATGCATTCAAAACTACCCTACGAGGTGAATCGAGCGATCGTGGAAGCAGCTGTTCAACACCGAGAGTATGTGTGTGCGATCGACGTTGCCGGGGGAGACAATCACTATGGTGAACGATTGGATGAATTTGTTGAATTGTATGCCTATGCGCGATCGCAGGGGTTGAGTACCACTGGCCATTTATATGAAACGCGCCAAGGTTGTCATCCCGATCTTTTACCCTACCTGATGCGAATTGGGCATGGGATTCAGATTCCGATTCACTACCCACATCTGCTGAAAGAGGTGGCTGAGCGGAAGCAATGTTTGGAAGTGTGCCCCACAACTTACCTGAAGACAGGAACATTGGACGATTTATCGCAATTGAAACTGGTCTTCGATCGCTGTTTTGATGCGGGCGTTGATATTGCCATCTGTACCGACAACGCCGGGTTACATAATGTGCGTCTTCCGTTTGAGTATGAGAACCTACTAACCCACGACATCATCAGCTTTGACGGACTACAAGCTTGTCAAGATGCTGCTTTTCGACACGCATTTGCGTGGCCGCACAACCAGCGTCCAGCCTCATTGCTGAATCGCTTGTTAAAAACTGGAGACGAATTAAAAAACCGCTATGAAGCAATGACCATTAATTAACCGATCCATAAAAAAGAGAGGGGTTTCCCTCTCTTTTTTGCTAGTACCAGTTATGGCTAAGAATCAGACTCCCCGCTGAATTGCCAGTTCTGCTTGTTTGAATTCTTGCTCTAACCGATCTTTCATTTTCTGAGGAACTGGACGATTGGGATAAGACGTATAATGCCCTGCTAAAGAATTCAGAGCAGTTCTCATCGTGGTGAAAGACGACAACTTAGTTAGAGCTGGATCGCGGCGGTACCGAGAAGCAAAATCACTGATTAGCTTTTTTGCTTGCGCTTGGGCAGGGATTCTTTCAGGCGAGTCCTCTGGAATTTGGAGCGTTTCCCGCAAACTATTAATGACGGCAGTCGTATCCTGGCTATAGTTTCCAGTAACGGTGACAGTTTCTGCCAGAGCCGGTAAGCATTGCATCAACCCGATGCAAACAACTAACACGAAAGCCAGTAAGCGAGGTAAATAGCGCTTCATATGCATTCACAGAAAGAGGACAAGCTTTGAGAACCTTTACTTTTTGTAAAGAAGCAATCTCCCCATCATCCTATCGTGATTTGGTGTCCTATCAGACAGTCGTTTGGAAAAATCAACCAAAACGACCGCTGACGTATTCCTGAGTTGCCTTCTTCTTGGGGCTTTGGAAAATCACTTCAGTGCGATCGTGTTCTTCAATGTATCCCGTCCGTTGGCCTTTTTCGTTCGCTTGAACGTTGAAGAAAGCGGTGTAATCTGAGGCACGGGACGCTTGCTGCATGTTGTGAGTCACGATGACCAGCGTGTAATCTTCCTTCAACTCTTGCATCAAGTCTTCAATTTTGAGGGTTGAAATGGGGTCTAACGCCGCACAAGGTTCGTCCATCAGAATGACTTCTGGCTGAACCGCGATCGCTCTGGCAATACAAAGCCGCTGCTGCTGACCACCCGATAAGTCTGTACCTAACGCCTTCAGCTTATCCTTCACGTCTTCCCAAAGGGCAGCCCCTTTAAGCGAACGTTCAACCAGCTCATCCATATCGCCCTTGTAACCCAGCAAGCGAGGCCCGAACGCAATGTTGTCGTAAATGGTTTTGGGGAAGGGATTTGGTTGCTGAAACACCATCCCAATTTGCCGTCGCACTTCAACCGGGTCAATCTCAGGTGCGTAGAGATCTTGTCCGTGATACAAGATTTTGCCGTCCAAATGAAATGATTTAATCAAATCGTTTAAACGATTGAAGCAACGAAGGACAGTACTTTTACCACAACCAGAAGGGCCGATAAAAGCAGTAATTGCGTTTTTAGGAATATCGATGTTTACGTCTCTGACGGCTAAGAAGTCACCATAATAAATGTTGACATTCTCAGTATGAAAAACATCGTCAGTTCGAACGCCGTGATGAAGATCGGAGGTCATAGTTCAAGATCAGGGTAAATGATGACTGAGACGAACAGAAAAACAATCAATAAACTCAGCTAAACTGTGGGGCATTTCTAGCGCTTCCGAGTAACCCAACGAGCCAAAACGTTAGCAATTAAGACCAGCGCAACCAACACGAGTGCCGCAGACCAAGCCAACTCTTGCCAGTTTGCAAATGGAGTGATAGCAAAATTGTAGACCAGGACTGATAGGGTTGCCGTTGGCCGCCAGATATCGAAATTCCAGAAGTTGTTGAATAGCGCGGTGAAGATAATAGGAGCGGTTTCTCCTGCGGCGCGAGCGATCGCCAGGATGATCCCAGTTAGAATTGCAGGAACTGCTGTCGGTAAAATGACCTTCAATACCGTTTGATAATTCGATGCACCCAGACCGACTGAAGCTTGACGCAAGTTATTGGGCACAGCCTCTAACGCTTCCGCTGCCGTACGGACGATCGTTGGTAACATCAACACCGCCAACGCTACCCCAGCAGCAAAGGCTGAATAGGAACGAGTCGTCACCACAATTAAACCGTAGGCAAACACCCCCATCACGATCGAAGGAACACCGCTCAAAACGTTTGTTAAAAAGTTGATTACATCGGCAAGCTTCGTATCGCGAGCAAACTCGGACAGATAAATTGCGGCCAAAATGCCAAAGGGGATGCTAATCAAGGCGGCAATCCCCACCGTCATAAATGTCCCAACAACTGCGTTGCCAAAGCCCCCCGAGTAGAACTGCGGCGATTCACGAGGAAACGGCGGAGGCGGTAGCTGAGTAAACAACTGTGGCCCCAGCCGCACAGCCCCCTTGGAAATCACGTAGAAGAGGAGAGCGACCAGCGGGATCAGGGCCAAAATTGCGCAGAACACAACTAGGCCAGTCATAAAGTTGGAGAAGATCGTTTTAGAAGTTACAGCCTTCTGTAAACTCCTACCTTTGGCCAGGGATGCAGGGAACTCTTGGCTAGTCATACTCTTTACTCAAAATACTTAACTTCAATCAGTTCCGGTTAAGACAGTGCAAGCTGATAACCGACCTCAGCACCAAAAACACTAAAGCTTTTTAATCTCAACCTTACTCACGATATATTCGGCAAGAATGTTGACCAGCAGCGTCAAAATAAACAGAATCAGGGCGGCATACATGAGCGAAGCAACCTGCAAACCAGACGCTTCCGCAAATTGGTTAGCCAACAAAGCCGAAATCGTTGAACCCTGAGCAAAGATGGATGGAGAAGGACGGTTTGCGTTCCCAATCAGCATAGTTACGGCCATCGTCTCTCCCATGGCGCGGCCCAACGCTAACATCACGCCACCAATAATCCCGGAAATTGCGGTGGGAACGATCACTTGAATCAAGGTTTCCCAGCGGGTTGCACCCAAGCCATAGGCAGCTTGACGCAACGACGGATTCACCCCAACTAATGAATCTCTTGAAATGGAAGCAATGATGGGCAAAATCATGATGGCCAGAATAATAGAAGCGATGTAAACGCCTCGACCGGTTGGCGGAGTACTGAAGAGTGGAATCCAGCCAAGAGTTTGATGCAGCCAGGTCATTGGCCCCTGTAGGAAAGGCGCTAAAACGAAAATCCCCCACAACCCGTAGACCACACTTGGAATTGCGGCCAACAGCTCTACCATAAACACCAAAGGTTTCTGAACTTTTGGCGGTAGAAAGTCTTCACTCAAGATAATGGCAACGCCCAACCCGACTGGAACAGCTAACAACAACGCAATGAAGGAGGTAACAAGCGTTCCGTAAATTTGGGTCCACGCGCCGTAGATGTCTTCAACAGGATTCCAGCGTATACCAGTGACGAAGTCAATGACCCCAAATTTTTGAATTGCCGGAAGCGCATCGCGAGTCACCTGTAGGGCGATCGCCAGCAGCGTTATGCCAATGCCGAAACCAAAGAGTTTTGTCAACCACTTAAACCCACTGTCTATGGTGCGCGCTGTTTGAGTGCGCTCATAGGACATGGCTGGAGTGTTATCTACTGCTGAGGTCATAATTGTAGGTCTAGATTGAGGGAATCAACTAAAGCAAAAGGTGTTAGAACCTGCTTTCTAAAGGGATGGGAATCACACATCGATCAAACAAAAAGCCACCCCAGGAAAACTATATTCTGGAGTGGCCTCATCCGGGAGTTATTTTTCTTCGATCGTGCCAAGTTTCGTGACAACTTCATTCACCAGACTGTCTGGCAGAGGAATAAAGCCCAATTCCGTTGTCGCAGTCTTGCCGTCCTTCAAGGCCCAGGTAAATAGATCTCTTAATGTAGAACCCTTCGGTGCCGGGTAGTTTCCGTACAGCAGCACGTAAGTCAAACTGACAATTGGATAAGCCTCTTTGCCTTCCGGATCGGGAACCCGAACCACAAAGTTGGCATCTGGCTTTTGGCCTTCCAGTGCTTTTGATGCTGCCTCAGGCGTGGGCGCGATGAATTCACCTGCTTTATTTTGCACCGTTGCCATCGGGATCTTGTTTTCATTCGCGTAGGTGAACTCAACATACCCGATCGCGCCAGGAGTCTGCTTGATTTGTGCAGTGACCCCTTCGTTCCCTTTCGCACCCTGACCAACCGGCCATTCGATCGCGCGCCCAGCACCTGCTTTCCAATTGGGGCAAGCTTCCACAACATGGTTGGTAAAGATGGCTGTCGTACCACTCCCATCGGAACGGAACACCAAGGTGATGGGGGAACTCGGCAAATTTGCTCCAGCGTTATCCTTTGCAATAATTGGATCGTTCCAAGTCTTGATCGAACCATCCAAGATTCCGCAAAACGCCTGACGAGATAATCTTAGGTCAGTAACTCCTTCCAGGTTGTAAGCAAACACAACAAACAAACCTGTAGTGGGAACTTGAATCAAAGCACCACGATCTTTAGGAAACTTTGCTGCGTCTTCTTCTTTGATTGGATCATCGGTTGCGCCAAAGTCAACCGTTTGAGCCAAAAATTGGTTAATCCCAGCGCCACTACCGATGGACTGATAACTAACCTGCACATTGGGCTTTACCTGACGATACTCCGAGAACCAACGTTGATAAAGCGAGTTGGGAGCCGAAGCACCAGCACCACTGATGGAAATTGTGCCACCACCACCAGCCGCAGGACTGCCTCCATCGGTTGGAGGGGTACTGGGGGCACAAGATGCGAGACCTGCTGCGAGAGCGATCGCCGAAGCCGAAACCACCCAGCGACTAACCTTCACCAAGGAAACCATAATCTCGTTCTCCTCACATTGCAACTCCATCACAGTACAACTCTTCAGTAAAGAGAAGGTTAAGTCTACTGGCGTTGCTTGGATAAATTTTCTACTTAAGAGGGAACTGAATTTGTGCGCTTTTGAAGCCCCTTTGGCAAGTCGTTGCATGCGGCTTACTTTCAATAATTCGCTGCACAAATTAGCTGCCGCATGTGACGCATGTTACAGGGTAGATCCATGTGAATGGCTTGTTGAATAAACGGACTTGGAACAGGTATCAGGGGACTGGCTTGGACGCTATACCGAACCAAAGTGCCTTCCCCGTAATCTTGCAACTGCAAATCTGCGCCAAAGTCAATAAAGCTGCCTGACTCAAAGTAAAACTGCACTCGTTGTTCAAAAGTTTCTACAACTTTAAGGTAAGCTTCGACCTGCACAGTGATAAACAAAAAACTTTTACTAGCCGCTTGATAAAGGCGTTTTTCACTAATCAATCCAGACTCATGAAACCGGGTGGATCCCAAAGCTCGACTTTGCGTAATATCTGGAAAAAATTGTTCCCACCGGGAATAGTTAGTCAGTTGTTGCCAAACTTGCGATCGCTCGGTTGGAACATACATCTGGGCGATGACAGCCGCTCCCCAAGCCGTATGAGCCTTTGTCTCTAGCAAGATCTCTCCTTGCAGCAACGCGGTCTGCTGACGCGAGTGAAATAGATAAGCAGACGAACTGCGGCAAGAAGTTGACCGTGTAGTCATTTGGTTCATCACTCCTAGTTGAAGAGAAAACTAGTTGAAGAGAAAAACGGGCAAGCCATTTCAAATCGATCGCGATCGCCGTGAATTTAATGTTTGTTTAACAACTCCCCTACCAAAGGGTACTCCGTTTCTGTAAAAAGATGTTGCGTGAGAACCACCAGGAGTATAAAGATCTGGAAAACGTTTAACCTGGAATTTGCGTACGCATAGCTCGTTAGGAACCCTTTTCGTGAACGAACCCGCCAACCTGGTTGTCCGGATCATCCTTCATATTGTTGGGATTCTGCTGGTGATGATGGCGATCCTAATTTTGCTGAAGGGACTAGGACTCTTACCCACAATTCCAGACTATGTTGTTTGGGCACTTGTTTTGTTAGCTTTAGGGACTGGCATTATCGGTGGACTGCGCAGCAGCCGGAAGTAATTTGCTCAAGCTATTTAATCGCGATCGCAGGAGAACTCGGTGACAAGGCGACTCAAGACAACCACGTTAATTTTTTGGGGCTTATTAGGCTTTACTTTATTAGTTTGGGTGTTGCGTGGGCTAACGCTTTTAGGCTTTATGCCGGGAGCGGTTCTCTGGATACTGATTTTCGCTTGTATCCTCATGGCTGTGATTAGCAACATACGCTAACGATCGCATCCGATTAAGTTGACTCTTCTGCATTCGGTCACCAACGGTGACGTTTAATTGCGCCCCAATCAACATCGTCAAAGCGCCAAGTTGCAGCCATAAAAGTAAGACGACGATTGCCCCAACGGTTCCATACACTCGGTTATAATTCCCAAAATTAGAGACATACAGCCGAAATGCACCCGAAAATAATGCCCAAAACAAGGTCGCCAAAATTGCCCCTGGCATAATGGGAGTCCCCTTCAAGCGGCGACTGGGGCCAAAGTAGTATACAAAGGCAAACGCGAGGGCAACCATGCCTAAAGAAAGGGGAGTGATCAGCCGGGACCACAACATCAACAATTGAGGTTCCATGAAACTGGGTCGTTTCGCGATCGTTTCCACAATTTGTTCGCCCTGACTGGCCACCGATCGCACCAATAAATCACTCACAAATACCATCACTGAGGCGACCACCAGCAACAGAATCGTGCCAAAAGTCAACCCCACAGCGACAAGGCGAGCCTTCCAGAACGGGCGGGTATGAGTCGGTGGAACTCGATGAATTTGATCCAGGGCACCCATGGCTGAGTTAATAGCCCCTGATGCAACCCAAATGGCCAGGACGAAGCTAATCGATAACAAGCCTCGGTTGCTAGCTGGGCTAACTTCTTGCACAAACCCGGCAACGATCGCCAAAACTTCCTCCGGAGCATATTGCACAAAGCGCTCCGTTAATCGTTCTACTGTTTGTTGAGACGAACCAATAATACCAACGACTGTGAACACGGCAACGATCGCCGGAAACATCGCCAAAATTGAGTTAAAGGCAATTTCAGCCGCCAATCCAGCGAGCCGCTGTTGCCCTGAGCGAGCGATTACTTCTTTTGCCGTAGACAAATTCAAATATCGAAAGAAGCGAAAAAATCGAGTGTTTCGCATGGTGGAGGTAGTCGCCCAGGAGAAAGTATAACTATGGTCAGAACACTTAGGACATATCAAATGGCTGAATCGCCCATTCTGAGTAGGTGTTCTGACGCGCCTCTGCCACGTTTCACATGGCAGAGGCTATAATTGGGCAGAAGTTAGGCGATCGCGTCTACGATAAACCATCTCAGCGAATTCAGACCGCTAATTAGAACAGTTTTCGTTATGCCTACCTACTATACGTAGTGGGAGAGCAATCTACAGGAGTCAGAAGGTAGAAATGCATGCCTCACCATGGTAGATTCTGCAGCTGACTGGCTAAACCTCAACGATCATTTCAAACCCACCATAGATCATACGTTGCCCATCAAATGGCATCGCCGCGATCGCCGAATCAGCATCCGGTTGCATACGCGGGTCTGCCATTACCTTCTCCATGCCTGCGTCTCTAACCTGACGGGAAGGCCAAATAATCCAGGAAAAACAAACCGTTTCATCCTCTTTGCACTGCACAGCCATTGGGAACGAAGTCACTTTTCCAGCAGGAACATCATCTCCCCAACATTCAACTAACTTCAACGCACCATATTCCTTAAACACAACCGCTACCGCTTCTGCATGGCGCTGATAAATTTCTTTGTTCACTGTTGGAACCGCCAAAACAAAACCATCTACATAAGTCATTGATGTTCTCCTTAATCAGATGTGCCGTCCGCTTGATGCCCAACTTTGCAAATACCCTTCGATCGCATCCAATTAGAGCCTAATCACTGAGATAATCAGTGATGGCAGGGTTGAGGACAACATGTGGGACAGTACGAACGGCTGATGATGATGGCAGAAGATGAGCTAACTCAGTATAGTACAGATGCTCGCAAGCTAGAAAAATTGCGCCAAAAGATTGGCCTGTCGGTGTCTGCGGCTGAGCAAAAGCAAATTAAGGAAACCTTGCTGGCAGAAATTCCCACAGATCCTATCAGCAAAATCATCATGGAGCAGCGTCAGGCAGTTGCTTTACCATTTTGGGGAATCGCTGGTCTGGGCATGCTCCTGGGCATCTCCATGCTGCAACCATTAGACTTTTTGGCCACGGGTGCTGGCGTTGCGATTGCCATTTGGATTCAGCGGCGGGGTTGGAAATTGGAAGCCAAGCGCTTAGTTCTGCAAACCTTGCTCGACATTGAAAAGGCCACCCAACCCCCACAACCGACTTTAGACTAAATCAAGCGCCGTTAATCCACTAAAGCTTGCAAACATAACTGGCGAAAGTGTTCGCCGCGTTCTTCGAAGTTGGGATACTGGTCAAAACTGGCACAAGCTGGCGATAGCAGAACTGTGTTCACCGCTAGTCGAGGAATTAACTCCATCGATCGCCGAATTGCCTGTTCCATTGTTTCCACAATTTCGGATTGAAAGTATCCCACTTGGTTCAGGCGTTGGGCAAAGGCAGAGGCCGCAGAACCAATGAGCAATACAGTTGCAGCCTGTTGTTTTATGCGATCGAGCCAGAGTCGATCGTCGCCTTCTTTCGCTTCGCCGCCTGCAATCAGAATTGTGGGACTTTTCACCGACGATAAACCGACTTCTGCCGCATCATAATTCGTCGCTTTACTGTCATTAATAAAAGCAACCCCTTGCCAGGTGCAAATGTGTTCCAATCGGTGCGGTACACCCGGAAAACTCGCGATGGCTTGCGCGATCGCCGTTTTATCAATGCCCGCCAATCGTGCTGCCGCGATCGCCATCAACATATTTTGTCGGTTGTGCGGCCCTGGCATCCTCAGCAGATTCGCAGGCATGATTAATTCATTAGTCGTGCGCACCCAATTATCTTCAATGTAAAGCCCCTGAGTTGCATCACCAATTAGGTTCGCTTTCCCGGTCACACTCGTCCAGCAGGCATCTGCTCGAACAGGGGTGGTGTCTCCCTTGCCAACTGTGTGCAAGTAGGGATCATCTCCATTGAAAACTTGAAATTGTGCCCGTTCCAGCAATTGAGCTTTGATGTCGTAGTATCGCTCCAGGGTTTTGTGGCGACTCAAGTGGTCGGGCGTAAATGTTGTCCAGACGGCAATTTTGGGAGCAACAGTGCGCGATGCCTCGATTTGGTAACTGCTCAGTTCGGCGATTGCCCAATCCGGTTTGCGATCAGCTAAAGCAACCTCACACGCGGCATAGCCGATGTTGCCAAACGGTGGCGCATAAAATCCCGCTGCTTGAAAAATTGCCCCAATCAGCGCTGTCGTTGTAGTTTTGCCGTTCGTGCCAGTAATCCCAATCCAGGGAATATCTCGCAGATGTCTCCAGGCCAACTCCATTTCACCGATCGTTTCAATGCCCAGTTCTCTGGCACGGGTCAACCCAGAAATATCCCACGGCACACCAGGGCTGACAACAATTAATTGAGATTGCGTGATTTCTGGGTCAAAGGTATCGCCTAATTGAACGGTAATACCTTCTATTGCAAGGGATTGAGCCTGTGCCTGCAGGGTGGGAGCAGTTCCGCGATCGCTCACAACCACCTGCCATCCATCTTTTTTGAGTAATCGAGCGGCTGCCACTCCCGACTTTCCCAAACCGATGACACAAGCTGTAGCCATAGCGATCGCAAGTAGTTCCTTAAATTTGCATTCCTCATCCTACCGCTATTCGGTTTTCCTCGTAAGCGCATAAAGTCAGCACCAGCATTCCACTCAGGCTGCGCAACCTCTCATCAAATCTACTTAGGCATTTTCACTGAGCGCCTAGAAGTCAAGCTGCGCCGTGCTTAGGTCAGATTCATTACAAAATTTTGGGAGTTTAGAAGCATACTATAGGGCCATCACAAAGATTCAAATCTCGCTCTTTCCTCTCATCAAGGGCTAGAGCTAGGTTCGACATATCCACCTCAATGATTCGAACTTGGCACCTCATGAAAACTTTCACCTCTGCTCTAATTGGCGCTCCTGTTGCACTGCTAACCATCGCTTTTGCTAGCATGCCAGCTCACGCCAGCAGCCTCACCTTTGCAACTAAAGTTGAATCTTACAATACTGGATTTGCAACCTATGGCGGTAAGGTTACAACTGTTGCGAACGATCGCGATAATCCTGAAGAAGCATTGGGAGCCTTCAAAACTCCCACCGGTGAAGTTCATGCCTCTGGCAATCAAAAGTTTTTGAGCTTGGGTCTGGGTGGCTCAGCCATTTTTAGCTTTGGCACCCTGTTTCAGAATGAAGTTCGGTTATGGGAGACCACTTGGGGCGCAAAGTCAAAGCAATCGGATTACGATGAGCAAGTTGAAGTTTACGTTGGTAAAAGCCTAGACGACTGGACCTTTGTCAGCCTGGTGAAAAATATTGCAGATGGCACCTACAATACCAAGCAAGGAACCGCAGTCAAATTAGCCGCTGGCGAAATCTACCAATACGTCAAACTTGTGGATAAGTCGGCCCGGGTCAACGATCGCGATGGTTGGGATGTGTCCGCGATTGCCGTTGAAGCGGCCCCTGCGGCGGCGGCTGTGCCTGAACCAACAACGATGGCAGGGATTGCCCTGGCTGGAGCTGGCTTCACTGCCATACGTCGCCGTAAAGCCTAAAAGCAAAGTTAACAGCACGTTAAATCAAATCACGAGTTAGAGAACGCCCCAGGAGGCGTTCTTTTTTTGAGTTAAGGAACAGTTAACGGAACCAAAGCATTTTCTGGTAGATAAGTCCGGTAGCGACCACCATCAGACAAAATCAACACCAATTGCAATGCCCAATCTGGCTCGGCTTGCAGGTCAATCCAGGGAACCGCTAACTCCAAACAGGACGCAAAACCAACCTCAGCGCGGCTAGCCCGTGAATGCCAGCGTCGCCCGTCTCCAGCTTCCTGAAACCAGAGTGTTTGAGTTAGTAAGTTCACTCCGAGGTGGTGATGAAATAAATAGTTGAGGGGTGGTTCATCGGGCAAATCAACCAGGGGAACTGGGCTGTTGGGCATAGTTTGGCCTGGATAAAACCAGAGCAAATTCAGTTCTGGTGGACAATCAACACCGATTTTGGAACCAGATTTGAAATCGAGCCGGAGATAAAAGTTTAAGTGATCCACTCCATACCAGAGTCGTTGAATCGTGCTGCTCCGGTGCATGGTGCCGCGTGCCCCACCAATCTCAAACCGTCCGGCTTTGTTCCAGTCTTGTTCGTCGGCAGACCCGTCAATATGTGGATGAATAAATCCTTCAGGGGGGCGATCGCCCCCACCCATATGTAACTCTAAGGGCCGCCGCACTTCTGGTGGAACTGGTTCATTAAGAGCCTGATACAACGCGGCCAGATGCTCTCGAAACAACTGATCAAACATCGCATCTTGATTAGAGGTATGCCCTTCACCAAACCACCAAAACCAATCCGATCCTTCGGCGGCATACAGTGCTTCCCAGGCTTCAGGATTCGTGTCTTCCGTAGCTTCGGGATGGTTGGCTAAGGTTTGGCGAGCGGTAGTCAGCAAGTCCCAGGCACGATTTTTAACTGGATCACCAATCCAGGTGGTGAAGTTACCATCGACCCAGGAGCCACTGTGTAGCTTTTCTGCTGGAATTGTGGCAGTGGGTGGAAATTGCTCGATAAATTCAGAAACAGTCACCAGCTTGATGTCGCTGTGGTGACTAAGAATTTCATAAAGGGAAGTGAGGAAAGGCAATCCGTCTTGTTGATAAAATTCCCAACAATTCTCGCCATCCAGCGCGATCGTCACTAACCAGGGCTGCTCCAAAAATGAATGCCCGCTGGGTTGCCGAGACTTCAAAGAACGAGCGATCGCTTCTAAATGCCCCACTAAATCCCGCGCCGCGTGGCCAGCCTCCATGTTGCTGTAAGTAAATCCAATCAGGTCAGAGAGGCGATGATCGCGGAACACGATCGCCAAATCCCCGTGGGGAGTCTCCAAACGATAGGGCTGATACAACGCCTCTGGCTCATACACATTGCCAGACCCATCCCGGCTAAAAAACTGGTCGATCGACCAACCCAACACAGCTTCATCTGAACAAATCCATTGAAAACCCTGCTCGGCGATGTAGGGCAAAATCTCTGGACTAACGGATTGTTCGGATGGCCACAAGCCCCTTGCGTTTTGTCCGAATCGTTCCGCGTACATGGTCTTCGCTTTGCGCAAATGCCGCGGAATGTCTTCCGCCCATTGAAACCGTTGATGCGGCAAAGTCATTTCGGGCACGGCTACCCGTCCAGCATTGGTATCAGCCAGCAACGGCAAGATGGGATGCGTGTAGGGGGTTGTCGTAACCTCAATCTGCCCTGCCTCCTGCATTCGCCGATGTTGAGGAATGATGCGACTGAGAATTTCTTTTTGTTTGGTGTGAATTCGCTGTCGATCGCCGAGGGTAAACCCTTTTCCTTGCTCTAACCACCCTGCGATCTCGGCATCATCCGCAAAGATGGGATCAATCCACGACAGGTTATGCCACGCCGCCAGGTCGCTATAGTCCTGCTCTGTCCAGTTCTCCAAACACCATTCTGCGCCCTTGTCTTGCCGCTGATGAAATAACGCGGAATAACGCGGATGCGGATCAATTAAGGTGTGGTGATTGCCATCAAAGAAATGGGCGATCGCGAATTCTTTTTGCTCTAGCGAAAGTTGCTCTGAAGGCGTAAGCGCAATTCGCAGGTAAGGATCGAGCGCAGTGCCCGCGACATAATCTTCAATTTGCAGAATTAGGGACGGCACTAGATTGACTGTTTGATGGAGGGAAGGATACCGCTCCAAAATCAGCATCAAATCCAGGTAATCTTTCGTACCATGTAGCCGCACCCAGGGCAAGCGATAACGTCCATCGGTAATGCTAGATTCGGCACGACTTTTGTACAGAGGTTGATGCTGGTGCCAGATGAAAGCGACATAAAGAGGATGAGGCATCTGTATATCAGGAAGTGAGGAACAGGGAGTGAGGAGTAAGCGTAAACCACTACTTTCTACTCCCTAGAATCCTTTTACAGCACTTGCTCCACTTCGGCAATTTCAGGGATAAACTCACGGAGTCGGCGCTCGATGCCCATCCTTAATGTCATCGCAGAACTGGGGCAAGAGCCACAAGCCCCCTGAAGTCGCAGTTTCACTACTGGCCCATCAATTTCCACCAATTCCACATTGCCACCGTCTGCCATTAGATAAGGGCGCATCTCATCAAGTACGGTTTCAACGTTCTCAGTTGTGAGCGTGAGTGTTTGAGACATAGTTCACCTTGTGTTTCAATAACGGCCTTTGTTAACAATCCTAGCGTTATCTGTTCGTTAGCGTTACCAAAGAGACAGCTTGTCACTTTATTATCGAACTTAACGTTTATCTAAACTTATTTAAATTTGTACTTGTTGTTACAAGAGTCTCGAGAGTGGAAAGGCCAAAATAAGACTATTAAAGCTTGGTATTAACTGCGTACCTAAAGTCGATGAAGCGGTCAGTGACTTTAGCACTTGAATTTTCATCTGGGGAAACGGAATGGTGATCGTTTGTGTTTCAGTTGGCTATGGCTGACCGCTTTTATGAACTTTTAAAGTCACACCAAATAATGGATTTTTAAGAAATGGCTACCTGCCCACTCTGTTCCGATACCTTGCTGCATCACTTTCGTTCGGGGCAGTCTTATTGGCTCTGTCGTCGATGCCGAACAGAGATTACCGATTTAACGTTGAGTGGAATACGATACACAGCCTTCGTTGATGACGAAACAGCTTTGCTGAGTGAGGAAACTGCGCCTTTAACCGGCCAGTCCCATGTAACGTCATCTTCCAACCCCTCACCCATCAGTCTTTTCGAAACACCTTAATTGCTTTTTCACAACCCTCCCATTATTTGCGCGCTTGACATAATGATGCGATCGCAGGGTTTGATCTCCGTGAAAAACCTGATTTCTCAGCTTGGGTGTTTGACCATACTGTAGAGACATTTGTGCACGCATTTACTCAGTAGAGTTGTTTCATCAGCCCTGTTATTTGCTTCTACTACTGTTTTGCAAAAGGTTTTGCTGCTGTGAATCATCTATCAGAACGACCTCGGGTTCTCGTGGTTGACGACCATCCTTCCAGTCGAATGACTGCGGTTGCCTTATTATCTGTTGAAGGATATGACGTCATCGAAGCGGATAGTGGCCCAGCCGCGTTGACAGTCGTCAGTTCAGGCAACCCGGATCTGATTTTGTTAGATGTGATGATGCCGGGGATGGACGGATTTGAAGTATGCCGTCGCTTAAAACAGGATGAACAAACGCGATTGACCCCGATCGTGTTTGTAACAGCACTCGACGATCGCCGGTCGCGGGTTCGCGGCATTGAAGCCGGTGGAGATGATTTTTTGACAAAACCGTTTGACCAGTTAGAACTGTCGGCTCGCGTGCGTTCGTTAATTCGACAGAAGCGCCTCAACGAGGATCTTGATCATGCTGAGCAGGTACTATTTTCTATCGCGCGGACGATCGAAAGTCGCGACCCTAATACAGGCGACCATTGCGAACGGTTAGTGCAACGTGGGCAGGACTTCGGAGAATACTTGGGCTTACCACGGCATGAAATTCGGGACTTGATGTGGGGTGGCTATTTGCACGACATTGGCAAAGTCGGCATTCCTGACGCCGTACTCCTCAAACCTGGAAAGCTGACGCCCGAAGAGTGGGAGATTATGCGACAGCATGTGTTGATTGGAGAACAAATTTGCCAACCATTACGAACAATGCGGGGAGTTGTGCCCATCATTCGCCATCATCATGAGCGCTGGGATGGTTCTGGCTATCCAGATGGTTTAGTTGGCGATCAGATTCCATTTCTGGCCCAAGTGTTTCAACTGGTGGATATTTATGATGCTTTAACCAGCGAACGCCCTTACAAGCGAGCTTTTACCCCAGAGGAAGCACTCAGCATGATCAGTGAGGAAACAGCGAAGGGATGGCGGAATCCAGATCTAGTTGAACAGTTCAAAGCCTTTATTCAACTTTCTGAAACCAGTGCCAGCAACAGACCGCCAGAACGAATGAATAGTTCGAACCCAAATTCAGCGACTACGGCACAAAGGCCAACAACGTCGGCAGCATGAACAACCTTGGGAATGCTTCATCTCCTGCGCCTTCTCCGATAAGCTTAGAGACAAATGTTGACAGGCGAAATGGCATGGTAGCAGTAGCAATTTTGGCGGCTGGACGTGGAACGCGAATGAAGTCGGATTTGCCTAAAGTTCTACATAAACTGGGTGGGCGATCGCTAATCGAGTGGGTATTGAGTGGAGTTCAAGATTTACAACCTATTCGTCGGTTAGTAATAGTGGGTTATCGTGCCGAGTTAGTAACCGAGACTTTAGCCCAGACCGAATCAAATGGACAATCTTTGCCCCCGCTGGAATTTGTTGAACAACCAGAGCAACTGGGAACCGGTCATGCCGTTCAACAACTTTTGCCGCACCTGCAAGGATTTGAAGGCGACCTGTTGATTTTAAACGGAGATGTGCCCCTGCTTCGCCCAGAAACGCTGCAACGGCTACTTCAAACCCATCAAGAAAATAAGCATCCAGCCACAATCCTGACGGCTCATTTGCCTGACCCCAAAGGATATGGCAGGGTTTTTTGTAATGGCCAGAATGTTCTACAGCAAATTGTTGAAGACCGCGATTGCTCCCCGGCTCAAAAGCAAAATCGGCGAATTAATGCTGGGGTTTACTGCTTCCGTTGGCCGGAGTTGGCACAGGTCTTACCCAAACTAACGACTGAGAACGACCAAAAAGAGTATTACCTGACTGATGCTGTGAATTATCTCAGCCCAGTGACTGTGTTTGATGTGGACGACTATCAAGAGATTTTAGGCATCAACGATCGCAAGCAACTCGCTGAAGCCTACAGTATTCTGCAAACTCGCATTAAAGATGAATGGATGCGAAAAGGAGTCACCCTAATTGACCCAGACAGCATTACGATCGACGACTCGGTGCAGCTTGAAGCAGATGTCGTCATCGAACCGCAAACTCATTTGCGGGGCACAACGGTTGTTGGAGCAGGCAGTCGTATTGGACCAGGTAGCCTGGTTGAACATAGCCAGATTGGGAAGAATGTGACGGTTCTTTTTTCCGTTGTTTCCGACAGTTCTGTTGCCGCTGGAACTCGCATCGGTCCTTATGCTCATTTGCGGGGCCATGTGGCAGTGGGACAAGCTTGCCGGGTTGGAAACTTTGTGGAGTTAAAAAATACCAGTCTGGGCGATCGATCGAACGTGGCTCACCTTTCTTATTTGGGCGATACCACCACTGGCAATCAAGTCAACATCGGCGCAGGCACAATTACAGCAAACTACGATGGCGTGAAAAAACACCCAACAACGATCGGCGATCGAGTCAAAACCGGCTCCAACAGTGTGCTAGTCGCGCCCCTTACTCTAGGCGATGACGTCACAGTGGCAGCAGGCTCAACAGTCACTGAGAGCGTCCCTAATGATTCTCTGGTCATTGCCCGTTCTCGCCAAGTGGTAAAACCAGGATGGCGTTTGGGTGAAAAATGATTGCAGTTTGGCTAATTCGACACGGAGAAAGTGAATCGAACGCAGGGTTACCCACCGTAAAACCAACAGAACTGACCCAGCTCACCGCTCAAGGGCATCAGCAGGCAGCGGCGATCGCCACCATTGTTCCTAAACCAAACCTCGTTGTCACATCTCCCTACTTACGCGCCAAACAAACCGCGCAGCCAACCATTGACCGCTTTCCGCATTGCGCTCAGGTAGAGTGGCCAGTCCAGGAGTTTGACTATGTGGCAGAACCTGGTAAAAAGATCAGCCACACGGAACTGCTACAACTTTGTAAAACCTACTGGCAACGGCGCGATCCATTTTATCGGGACGGCGACGAGGCCGAGTCGTTTGCTAGTTTAATGCAGCGCGTTGCCACCTTGGAGGAGCAAATTCGGCAACGAGAAGGCCAAACAATTTTGATCTTTAGTCATTCGGGCTTTATCCGAGCCTTTCTGTGGGCTAGGCTATCGCCACACGCCGAAATTACCCCCAAATCCATGGATAAATTCTGCAATTTTATTCAATCAATCCGAATTCCCAATGGGGCGATCGTCAAGTTACATTTGCACGAGCAGGAGGTATTTTTTAGTTCTGTTCTCACGTCTCATCTGCCAGGTGCGTAGACATGGGTGGCCGGTGATGACTCCAGGGATAAGCTGCTTCCAGTTCGGCGGCTAAAGCAAGGAGGGTCGCTTCAGCCGCAGGGTGACCGGCCAATTGCACCCCGATCGGCAATCCATTCACATCAAATCCAGTCGGGATTGCGATCGCCGGTTGGCCTGTCGCGTTAAACGGTGGACAAGGCGCAATCCACCGCACAATTTTTTCTAACGTTTTGCCAGGGCGATAACGCGCCCATTCACCCACCTGAATCGTCGGGTGGAGATAGGTGGGCAACAGCATAACATCGATCGGATCAAAAGCCGCTACTATACGACGGGAAATCAGTTCTACTTTTGCGGTTGCCCGCAGATAGGCCCCACAGGAACACAGGCGCGATCGCACAGAAAACCAGCGGTTCATTCGACCCAACAAAGGCTCCGGAATCCCCACTTCATTCAACAACGCCTGAAAAATAATCGTAAACGGCTCAATTAAATCACTGACATCAGGAAAGGCAACTGGTTCAACCTGATGCCCCAAAGCTTCTAAGCGCTTAGCCGTCTCCAACACCGCTTGCTTGCAGGTTGCCTCAGCCTCGCCCAAAGGCGGAATTTCGATGACAAGACCGATCCGCAATCTTCGCATCGGTGAAGCCACAGCGGCCACAAAGGAAGATTCTGGATTAGGGAGCCAGTAGGGATCACCCGTCACATACCCCGACATAACATCTAATAAAGCTGCCGCATCCAGCACCGATCGCCCCAACACTCCATTTGTCGCTAAGCCGCCCAAGCGTTCTCCCAACGGGGCATAGCTAACCCGGCCACGGGCTGGTTTAACCCCCACCAACCCACAGCAAAAAGCCGGCCCCCGCACCGAACCCCCACCATCTGAACCATGCGCAACAGCACATAAACCCGCCGCCAGCGCCGCACCAGCTCCACCACTGGACCCTCCTGGTGTGTAATCCAAATTCCAGGGATTGCGTGCAGGTGGAAAACCATCTGGCTCAGTGTAAGGCAAGGTGCCCATCTCAGAAGTAGCCGTTTTGCCTAAAATCACAAAGCCCGCATTTCTAATTTTTCTGACCACTCCATCATCATCCTGGGCCATGCGCTTTTTCAGCCAGCGCACTCCATAGGCGCAGGGCATATTCGCAACCGGATTCAAATCTTTAATCGAAATGGGCACGCCAAAAAAAGGGGGCAACTCTGCTGTAGGCGTATGCATCAACTGTTCAGTTTTGGCCGTCGCGTCGGCGATCGCCTGCTCTGCCGCCACAAATACATAACAACCTAACCGTGAGTTCAACCGTTGAATTCGGTCCAAATAACCATCAACTAATTCCAAAGGAGAGATTTCTTTTGTTCGTATCAATTTCGCCTGCTCAACTGCTGGCATAAAGGCCAGATCTACTGAATCCATAACCCAAGCTCCTTCCAAAAATCTTATTGGATTCTTTCCCGCGTCCGGGTCAACAATGTTATGCTAGACAAGCGCGAATTTTGCGCGAGGCTTTTTGGCGGCACTAATTTTTCAAAAGCTCAGCTCCAAAAATCTTCAGCAAAATCTGTAGCCTTATTCGAAAGAAACCTGATTAGAGAAATCATCTAATTAGAATTAGAAGCCAACCATTCTAACGACAGGAGACGAGGGAGTCGTGGCAAAAAAAGATGTCGAGGTCGCGGCAAAAAAAGACGCAGCAGATTCACAAAAGCAGTTATCGCAGCCTGGATTCAACGTCAAAACCTTCCTGCAAGAAACCAAAGAAGAACTGAACAAAGTTGTTTGGCCAAGTCGCCAGCAACTAATCAGTGAATCTCTGGCTGTCGTTTTGATGGTAGTGCTTTCCACCACATTAATCTACCTGGTTGATAATTTCTTTGCTTGGGCAGCGGGGCAGGTGTTCAGATGACTTATACATCCGATGAATCTCAAAGCCTGGCTCAATTCCAAGAGCAAATGCATGAAACGGAAGAATCTGTCGGCTCAGATTCCAGCCGCTGGTATGCTGTGCAGGTGGCCTCTGGCTGTGAGAAGCGAGTTAAAGCAAACTTGGAGCAACGCATCCATACACTGGATGTGGTAGACAAAATCTTACAGATCGAAATTCCCCAAACGCCAGCGGTTAAAATTCGCAAAGATGGTAGCCGCCAAAATACCGAAGAAAAAGTTTTTCCAGGGTATGTTCTGATTCGGATGAAACGAAACTGGGATGCCGAAACCCAGGAGTGGAAGCTCGATGATGAAGCCTGGTTAGTTGTGAAGAATACCCCCAACGTAATTAACTTTGTGGGTGCTGAGCAACGTCGTCCCGGTCGGGGACGGGGTCACGTAAAGCCGATGCCTCTGAGTCCAACTGAAGTTGAACGCATCTTCAAGCAAGCTCAGGAGCAAGAGCCAGTCGTCAAAATCGACATGGCTCCTGGCGATAAAATCCTGGTTCTTTCAGGTCCTTTTAAAGACTTTGAAGGCGAGGTAATTGAGGTTAGCCCAGAACGCAGCAAGCTGAAGGCGCTACTTTCAATCTTTGGTCGCGATACTCCGGTAGAACTGGAGTTTAATCAGGTTCAGAAGCAGAGTTAACCAATGGCAAAAAAGGTTGTTGCAATGATTAAGTTGGCGCTTCCAGCGGGAAAAGCCAACCCTGCTCCCCCTGTTGGCCCCGCTTTAGGTCAACATGGAGTCAACATTATGATGTTTTGTAAGGAATACAATGCTAAAACCTCCGATCAGGTTGGCATGGTGATTCCTGTCGAAATTTCGGTATACGAAGACCGAAGTTTTACGTTTGTTTTGAAAACTCCTCCAGCCTCTGTTTTGATTCAAAAAGCAGCGGGTGTGGAGCGGGGATCCGGTGAGCCTAACCGGAAAAAGGTTGGATCAATTAGCCGCGCTCAATTACGGGAAATTGCTCAAACCAAGATGCCTGACCTGAATGCCAATGACATTGAGGCAGCCATGCGAATTGTTGAAGGCACTGCCCGCAACATGGGTGTGACCATCAACGACTAGACTGTAACCTTTAGCGGGGGAGAGTGAACTCGTTAAGACCCCAGGAGTATAAATGGCTAAGATTTCTAAACGATTAAGAGAGGCTCAGGCAAAGGTAGAAGACCGTGCTTATGCGCCTCTGGAAGCTCTACAACTGTTGAAGGAAACTGCAACCGCGAAGTTTACTGAATCGGCGGAAGCTCATATTCGTTTGGGTATTGATCCCAAATACACAGACCAACAATTGCGGACAACGGTCGCCCTACCAAAGGGAACGGGCCAAACTGTGCGGGTAGCTGTGATTGCTCGTGGCGAGAAAGTGACGGAAGCAACTAACTCCGGCGCTGACATTGCAGGGTCAGAAGAGCTAATCGATTCAATCCAGAAAGGGATGATGGATTTCGATTTGCTCATTGCAACACCAGATATGATGCCTCAAGTCGCTAAGCTAGGTAAGTTGCTCGGTCCTCGTGGCTTAATGCCTTCGCCGAAAGGGGGGACGGTGACGTTTGACTTGGCGCAAGCGATTGCAGAATTTAAGGCCGGAAAGCTGGAGTTCCGAGCTGACAAAACTGGGATTGCGCACGTTTTATTTGGTAAGGTAGACTTCTCTGCTGAAGATTTGCTGGTGAACTTGAAAGCCTTGCAGGAAACGATTGATCGAAATCGGCCTTCAGGTGCGAAAGGTCGATACTGGCGCACCGTTTATGTATCTGCCACGATGGGGCCGTCTATTCAAGTTGACATTGCAGCACTCCGAGATCTGAAACTCGGCGATGCTGCTTAACCATTACACGTAAAGGATTTAGGCTTGCCAATTCTCTACAACTAAATCATGAAGCCCTAGACAGCAGGTGCAATGCTTAAATTTTCCTGCCGAGGTTTCGCTCTTCTGTAAGTCGCGTTTCCATGTATCGAAACGGCCTTGCTGATGAACCGAACCCTGGCATATCGTCGGGGTTTTTGATTGGTAGAAAGTGCCCAAAGTTTGTTCTTCAACTGCCAAACCTCAGGAGGTGAGATTGAAATGGGTAAAACGTTAGAAGACAAAAAAGAGATGGTTGCTGAGTTGAAAGAGTCACTCAGCCAGTCTCAGTTAGCGATCGTGATCGATTACAAAGGACTGTCGGTTGCAGAAATTACGGATCTGCGCAAGCGGTTACTGTCCTCTGGTGCGACCTGTAAGGTGGCCAAGAACACCTTGATGCGGATTGCCGTGGAGGGGGATTCAACCTGGGAACCAATGACCAAGTTCCTGAAGGACACTTCTGCGTTCGTGTTGATCAAAGATGATATCGGCGGTGCCCTTAAAGCCTACCAAGACTTCCAGAAAGCGTCCAAGAAGACCGAACTTCGCGGTGGTGTGATGGAAGGTCGGGCCTTATCTCAGGATGATGTGAAAGCGATCGCTGATCTGCCATCCAAAGAGCAACTTATGGCCCAAATCGCAGGCGCGATCAACAGTGTTACGGCCAAAGTGGCGATCGGGATCAACCAGGTGCCGTCTTCGCTGGCACGAGCAATTCAAGCTGTGGCCGACAAAGACAAAGAAGCAGCTTGAACTTAGCCAGTTACCCGTCAACCAAATGGGAACAACAACTGCCTGTATTCATTGCTTCACAGACATTCCACAAGTTTCAACCATTCAATTAAGGAGATTCCCATGTCTGCAGTTACCGATGAAATTCTTGACAAGTTAAAAACCTTGACCCTGCTGGAAGCAGCCGAACTGGTCAAACAAATTGAAGAAGCCTTTGGCGTCAGTGCGGCAGCGCCTGCTGGCGGCATGATGATGATGGCGGCTCCGGGTGCAGGTGCAGCAGCGCCCGCCGAAGAAGTCGAAGAGAAGACTGAATTTGATGTCGTGCTGGAAGAAGTTCCTGCTGACAAGAAGATTGCCGTGCTAAAAGTTGTGCGGACCCTCACCGGATTAGGTCTAAAAGAGGCCAAAGACTTGGTGGAAGCGGCTCCCAAAGCAGTCAAAGAAGCGATCGCCAAAGATGCCGCCGAAGATGCCAAGAAGCAGCTTGAAGAAGCTGGAGCAAAGGTATCAGTTAAGTAGCGATCGTTTGGGCACAAATTTATCGCTTTCGTCAGAACCCTTAGGAGCATGAATTAAATAACCTGTGGGGTGGTCGTCTCGACCGCTGGAACGGACAAAGACGTCCGAGAGCATTTCGGTCGAGCCTCTATGTCGAGACCTCGGTCGAACGATGTCCATCCCACAAAAATTGCAAGTTATTTAATCCTCATTCTTTAGGGCAGGAAGTTGTTAGATCGACACTGAGTAAGCATTCCGGCCTGCTTTCGCCATATTGATGATAGTTACAGCTATACATCTAATCTGGCCCATTCACAAAAAAGACGAAGGGGATAATTCTCCTCCGTCTTTTTTGTGGCACCGCTGAAGATAAAGGAGCCTTTTCCAAGCTACCTTTACCAAACCTCTCCCCTCAGGTGAGGGCAGTGATTTCAGTTTCATTTCCATCGGCAGAAGGCTGGAAATGAAGGAAATCATCCTTGCCCTCAGCAAACCTATTTTTCGTCAGAAAGTTAAAGTCTTCAAGCCTGCATCATGACCTATGGCGAAAGAGTTTAACCACAACCATGGATGGCTACGAGGAATAAGTTTGATCTGGAGTGCGATGAATCTCTGTTCGAGATGATTTGTTGCCGACAGTAGCGCCAATCAAAGCAGCAATCAGCCCTAGTAAAGAACCAAGCGCAAAGGACCAGCCAACCTTTGCTGCATTACCGGCAATATCACGGGCTTGTTGAGCAGAAACATTAGGGTCAACATTCGTAGGATTTACACCACTTTGTTGAGCCTGATTGAGTAACTCACCCGCATTTGATGCAACAACGCCAAATGCGCCAGATACACCGCTGGATAACAGCCAACCACTAATTGCTAACGTTGTGGCCCAAAGAATAGCACCATTCAAAAGAGCAGTGCTGCGGTTAATAGGGCCGCAGGCCCGGGAAGTTATCCATCCACCCAAAAACAGAGAGATTAGCAAACTAATAATTGCGCCAATTCCAACCCCGACTCCGACATCACCAGCGCTAGAACGAGGGGCACCAGAACCCGCGATCGTCGTTAACCCAATCGCTGCAGCAATTCCACTCAACACAAGCTGCGAGCTAATAGCAACAAATAACCCTGCCAAAATTGGCCCCCAGCGTACTCGATCGTGGTAATCAACAGCAGGAACTGTCGATACTCGATCCACCACTCGCCCTCTTGGTTCTTCACCGTATACCATGCTATTTCCTCCCAGCAATGTAGCAATTTTTAGTTCATTAGAATCTACTTGAACCAACCATATAAAGTGTGTATCGGCTACACATCTGCCGTAAGAAATAAGCTGGAGATAAATGACTAAACTTAACAAAAGTGAATGGTTCAATTGCATGTTTTGAGGCAGATAAACTGATTCAACTTCTAGACTGTTGAAAGGATGAATTATGGAAACAGTAATTTTTTCCAATAAATAAATTTCTTATAATTCAAGCTAAATGCTTATGTGTACTACGCAACCAATTTGTATAGATGAAAGTTAACAGAACTAAATAAGTCAGGTATCTTCTGCTAGAGGATAAACGTACAAATCATGCCCCATAAATCTTATTCCTTCTGAAGTAAGAGGAAAGCAAATGAGTTATCCGATACAGTTTGTGGCTGTAGAGTGAATTGATACACCAATGGATAACATGCAAGAGATTACGGATAAAGCTGCAAAGGAAATTCCTGAAAATTTTCAAAAACTACATGAAGCAGAGGAAGATGCAGCCGCAAAAGCAAAAGATGCTTTCAAGCAACAAGCAAACAAACTGCCAGTTCCAACGCCCCCAGCGTCAGTTTTTCGGAATCAAGCAACTGCCCACGAGTTAAAATCTCGACTTAATTGGGGAGAACCAAATCTAACGATTCTGGATGTGCGCGATCGCGAAGCATTTCACGACTGTCATATTTTAGGTGCATTAAATACTCCCGGCGATATGTTGCCCGATGCGGCAGATTTGAGTCTGCAACATAAACGTGACATTTACATTTATGGGGAAAGTGATGAGCAAAGTCGGGCGGCGGCAGAGAAACTGCGTCAAGCTGGTTTCCAACGGGTTGCAGAGCTTCAGGGTGGACTGAAATCCTGGATGGAAATTGGTGGCTCAATCGATGGTAGCCAAACTCAAATCGATCCTGGCCCTGAGGCTTACAACGTGTTTTCTCGCTTGAAAGCATTCTCCGAAGTGCGTGCTAAGGAACAGCAAATGAAGTAACTCCTTGTTGTAAATACAGGATGTAATCACATTTAGATGCAGGGGTATTTGATGAATATCCCTGTGTTCGATCGTCTTCATCCTTTTCAATCGAACTATTGCACCGGTTGCTCGCCCCAGAAGATTAACTAGAGACCCTGTTTCTCGATCGACTTCTGCTTTCAAATCTCTTTCTTTATGTGGATGCTGGGCATAGATATGAGGTGCAAATTTATCTGTGGGCGGTTTAGCTCTCTTTACTTCTACTCTCAACTAATTGCTTATGTCTTATGATTATGACTTGTTAGTGATTGGAGCAGGCTCCAGTGGAATTGCAGGTGCAAAACAGGCTGCAAAATATGGCGCGAAAGTGGCGATCGTAGAGTCAAATCATTTAGGTGGTGTTTGCGTTAATCAAGGATGCATCAGCAAGAAGTTAATGGTGTATGCGGCTGATTTTGCAAAGCTAGCAGAAGACGCTGCCCTCTATGGATGGAATATTCATGTAGAATCATTTGATTGGGAAAAATTCAAATCTGTTCGGGATCAAGAAGTTGAGCGACTTCGCCAAGTTCAGCAGAAGGCCCTCGATCAATCCGGAGTTGAAGTTATTCGAGATTGCGCAGCATTTCTAGATGAACACTCACTTCAAGTTGGCGATCGCAAACTTACAGCCGATAAGATTTTGATTGCTGTCGGTGGCAAACCACTAAAACCCGATCTACCAGGGATTGATCATACTGTTACTTCAGATGACATCTTTTATTTAGCTGAAATTCCCAAACGCCTAGCCATTATTGGTAGCGGCTACATTGGTGTTGAATTTGCCAGTATCTTTCAACATTTTGGGGTTGAAGTAACTTTAATGGATCGCGACGATTCCATTTTGAAAGGGTTTGATGATGACTTGCGCAACCACGTTCGGCAAGGCTTAATCAATCGGGGCATTCACAGTTTAGGCAATACAACCGCTGAGCAAATTGAAGCAGGAACAGACGAACTCAAGCTAACGTTGAAGGGTAATCACGAAGGGCATCTTGTTGCAGACACCATTTTGTGTGCAGTAGGGCGAGTTCCTAACTTAGATGGTTTAGGGTTGAAAAATGCCGGTGTGGAAGTTGATGGTAAAACGATCGCGGTTAACGAATACAGTCGCACCAGCCAATCAAATATCTTTGCTGTGGGTGATTGCACGAATCGCCTGCCTTTAACGCCAGTCGCCCGAGCCGAAGGGCGCGCATTTGCTGATACGGTGTTTGGCGATCGTCCCCACTCAGTGGATTACACTTATGTCCCTTCAGCAGTTTTTGCCCGACCGGAAGCCGCAGCAGTCGGTTTTACAGAAGCAGATGCCAAAGCAAAGTATGGCAATGAATTGGTTCGGTGCTACCGCGTGGAGTTTCAATCTCTGTATAGCAGCGTGAACCAGTGTGCGGACAAAGCCTTGCTCAAGTTAGTGATCAATCAAGCTTCAAAACAAGTTTTGGGAATTCATTTAGTCTGTGAAAATGCGGCAGAAATCATTCAAGGCATGGCCGTTAGCCTGAAGAAAGGTATTACGAAATCAGAGCTGGAGGAGATAGTTGGAATCCATCCAACCTCTGCCGAAGAATTTTTCACGAGCCTTTGAGATGACTCGGATTGCATTGATTGCTGGCACCTATCAACCGCATCATTGTGGAGTTGCACACTATACATCGCATTTACGACAGGAACTTAGCCAACGAGGAATTGATTCGACCGTTTTAACAACCGCTCAAGCAGCACAGCATTCACAGGAAAAAAATATTATTGGAGCTGTAAGAAGTTGGAGGATTCAAGATTTAGCTTCTTTAGTGCGATCGCTGCACCAAACTTCAGTCGACTTATTACACATTCAACATGCTGCCGGAACTTATGGCTTCGATCGCGCCATATTTCTGTTACCTGCTCTGTTGAAGGTAACAGGGTGGCAGCAACCAATTGTCACAACGATTCATGAGTACGGTTGGTGGGAATGGCAACCCCAGTGGCTGCCTGCATCGTTACTGGAGCAAATTAAAACTTGGGGGCAGTCTCACACCTGGTGGGATCGGGAAGATGGCTTCTTATTAACTGGCAGTGACGCAATCATCACAACCAACTATTCCGCGACTCAGGTGATTCATGCCCGCTTACCCAATCTTGCTGCCAGGATACATGAAGTGCCGATCAGTGCAAATATTGATATTGCAATGCAAGATCAAACCCAGGCACGATCGACGCTACGGCAACACTGTGGTTGGCCTGCTGATTCAGTTGTGATTGTCTTTTTTGGTTTTTTGCATCCAGTCAAAGGATTGGAAACACTACTGCCTGCCTTCAAGCAAGTTTCGGTGATGCAACCTCAGGCGCGGCTATTGCTGCTGGGTGGCGTGGAAAGTCTAGCGCTTCCGGCGGCCCAGGCGACCGAGTATTGGCAACGCTTACAGGACACGATCGCCACCCTCAATTTACACACTGTGGTACACCTGACAGGTTATGTAGACGATGCCACTGCATCGCAATATCTTTTGGGTGCAGATGTTGGAGTACTGCCATTTAATCATGGTGTGACGTTGAAAAGCGGCTCACTCCTGGCTTTAATGGCGCATGCTTTGCCTGTAGTCGCCACTCGCTCAACTCCCCCTGATCCAGCCTTAACCCATGCACCAGTACGATTTGTCACGCCCCGTAATGAAGATGAATTGGCCCTAAGTCTGAGTGATTTGCTTAAAGATAATACCAGGCGAAAACAGCTTAGTGTGGCGGGGCAAGCCTACAGCCAGTCTTTTTCCTGGGAGGCGATCGCAGAAAAGCATGTGGAAATCTATCAACATGTGCTGCGGCGTGAAAAGGATCGACTTATTTCATGATGTCTAACCATCCTCCAATTAAAATCATTGCCTACACAGATTCTCTTGGAATTGGTGGTGCTGAGATAAGTTTGAAGCATCTAATTGCAACCGCGTCCAGTGAGTTTGAGATTACAGTGGTTGGAGTATCCCAATTCATTGTTGACTTCATCAGCGCTCAACGTTCAAATAATTCTAAATTTGTTTTACCCAGTAGTAAGTTGACAGAATTGTTTACTCACTGGCGGGTTTTTCAACAGTTACAGCCTGACATTATTCACTTTAATTTATGCAGTCCGTGGGCTTGTGCCACAGGGCTTACAGCCGCACTTCTCCAGCCGCATGTCCGTGTTGTCATGGTCAATCAATTACCGCTGCGCACCACGCATTTACCCCTCTGGCTGCGATCGCGGATGTTGGCCTTACGGGTAGATGCGCAGGTGGCCGTTGGGGTTGCTAGTTCGCGTCGCATGGAAGATTTTTACGCTCTCGGTCGAGATTCGGTGATTTCAATTCCCAATGGCGTTCCTGATATTGACACTGTGCCCAGCTATCCCACGGCTGCACACCCACTGATAGTTGCCAGCATGGGGCGATTGGATGCCATGAAGGGGCACGACATTTTAATTCGATCGCTGGCTCAAGTTGAAGGGGTGTCAGCGTTTATTTTGGGAGATGGCGAACGACGGCAATCGTTGGCCGAGTTGGCGTGTGAGTTGGGAGTCGGCGATCGCATTCAGTTTCACGGTTGGGTAGACAATCCCCGCGATTATCTGGCTCAATGTCATGCGCTAGTGATGCCGTCTCGCTCCGAAGGGTTTCCATTGGCGATGGTGGAGGCCATGCTAGCTGCCCGTCCGGTGATTGCGACTCGCGTTGGCAGTATGCCAGAAGCTGTAATGGATGGGCAAACTGGCTTCCTTGTTGAGAAGAATGATGTGGCGGGGTTAGCCCAAGCACTGTGCTGGTTGCGCGATCGCCCCGATCAACGACAGACCCTGGGGCAAAATGCCCGCGCAATGGCAACCGCTCACTTTACAGTAGATGCCATGACTAGTCGTTACGAAACCCTCTGGCGATCGCTGCTCACTCGTCCTCAAGTTCCACGTTTGCGAGTCCCCCCATTAAAAGATTGAAACCGAACAGCAACCGCAAGAAGGAATCTGGCATAAACCACATTTTCTTGCTCTAGGATGAAAATAACTGTACCCTCTCCCTTCTGCCTTAGTTTCAGTGAATGCGAGGATCAACTGGTTCCTGCGGTCGCAGTCGAAATATAGCTTTGGTCAGAACACTTAGGACAAGGTGAGCGTTGAAAAGCCAAGACTGGATAGGTGTTCTGACTCGCTTTCGCCAAGTTACACATGGCTACAGCTATAGTTGATCCAGACTGGCCAATTCCAGCAGTTGCAGCAATCCAATCAACCGTAAGATCAGCACAACACCCATTACGGTTGGCACGGTAACGACGACACCGCGCCACCGCCAGAGGGTTTGTTTTAGCGCTACCCTCATTTCACTTCTGGCTGGCAGAAACTTCTAGCAGCGGTTCAGCCACGATCGCGTTTAGGTTGACCGCTTTCAGCAGTTCTGTCCAACGAGCGATCGTATTGGCAGCCTCAGGTCTCATTTGGCGGAGTTGTGCCAGCGTGGTCAAAGCGTCGTGCCAGATCCCATTTTCGGCATAAATGCGAGCGCGCCCTTGCCCGTTGGCCTCCTGAAGTTGTCTGGAAATGGCCGCATCGATTGCTACTCGCTAAACAGGGCTGAACAGCAGATAGATAGTGTCAATGAATCGTGCCCCTGCTAGTTGTTACCACACTCTCCATTCTTCCCAATCCAGATTAAAGATCGAAGTATCAGGAAATTCGGTGGGATTGTTATTGTTTCGCAACTGGTGGCGCAGTTTTGTGAGTAACGGCTCTTGATGTGGGATTTCATCGACCAACTTATACGGCAAGACACCTTTGGTTAAGGCAAATGCAGCGGTTGTACCGGCGGCAGCCCCAACAGACCATTCAAAGCCATGCACGCGGTAAGCCGAAGCAGCGATCGTGCTATTGGCAATGCTTTTACCAGTGACAAGCAGATTATCTATTTTTTGAGGAATCAGGGCACGCAATGGCACCTCTCCAGGGTAGGCTTGCCCGTGTGCCTGTCGGACTCCAGGCCGCTCGATGTTACCCGGTTTTTCGGGGGGAGATTCGGCCATGCAGGGGTGAAAGTCCATCGCGTATTGAGCGATACCAACCGAGTCGGGAAAGATGGTGGAGCGGGTGCGGCGAGTAATTTTCTGGGGGTCGAGCGGCTCACCCAACGGTAGGGAGAGAAATTCTAAACCTGACAGCAACTTCCACAACTGTTGATACATGGCCGGAGGCAGGTTCTGCTCGTAGTAGGCTTCGCCCCGGTAATCGATTTTGGAGACATCAATTTCGTTGACGCTGAACCCGTTTGGAAAGGCGATCGCCGGTCGGCCAATAATGCGGCGAGACTCGCGAATATAAGGATATTTGGATAACCCATGCACCGTGCCCATGGGGGAATCTAACCCTGTGAGATAGCGATGGTTGGGATCAGGCTGCTTTATGCCTTCACCCAACTGAGAGTCGGTGGTGCCAGTCGTCAACCAGTAATAGTAGGCGATCGCGTTTTCTTCGCCACGCCGTAAGGTTTCGGTGCGCAATCCCCCCATCCAACCGCCGGGAGCGAGTTCGCCCCGTTGCTGTAATTGCCTGCGCGTGTAGATGAGATTGTCTTGAGCAGTGCCTGGACGATAATCGTTGCCCCACGTCCAATTCTGCATAGAAATATCACCCGGCAATACGATCGCACCGACACCAGCTTGCCGCAGTCGCTGCCGATAATTTGGACTCCAGATACGGCGATAGGTAAACACGCGATCGACGCTAGCATTATTTTTATGCTCATAGCTAAAGTAGGGCGCGTATTGGGCATAAAAATCGGGAACCGGCTGGGGTTGCGGCTCCGCAGTTCGCTCCATCGCAAAGGTATAGGTAAAGCCTTGGGTGCAGTAGGGATCGTTGGTTTTGACGGGTGAGGACGGATTAAAAGCAGAAACGGGATCAAGCCCTAGCCGATGGGGAATGTCTGCCAGGGCAATTAGTTCACCAGTTTCGGTCGCTTCAAGCACATACCAGGGGGTGGGGACAGCAGCTTTGGGCAACGAGGCACTATCACCATGCCGGGTGGGAGGAGTGAAGTGGATCAGGGTTTTGGTGAGGCGAGGGGAGTTTTGCGGACGGTAAGCATCTTCAATGATGGCGGAAAGCGGTTCGGTGTTAAGGGGAGGCGTGCCAGGAGCGGCCTGATGCTGAATTGCGATCGCGCGCGTAATTTGCTTGCCATCGGCACTGTAGCCCAAGTCCTTGATCACGGTGTTGGGAAACCATTTCAACTGACCGCCACCTTTGGCCGCGGCAGCTTGTAACTGTTTCCAGAGCAACTCATGTCCGTCTCTAGGGAGAAAACAAACTGCACTGACCCAACAATCGCCAGCGCTGAAGCTCCCATACTTGTTGTAGAGCTGTTGCCGAAATTCGTTGTAGCCCCGCGGGAAAAAGCGCAGATTACGCATGCGTTGGGCCTCATCCAAAGCTGAGGTGCCCTGGGCGGATACCTGACCGCCAATCCAGTCAGTAATTTCAGTCACGCATACAGTCCGTCCGGCCAATAGCCCTTCATAAGCGGCAGCGGTTCCAGCAAAGCCGCCGCCCACGACTAAGAGTTCACACTCAACAGTTTGCTGGGGATCGGGTTGTTGAGCCTGAATTGGCACCGCGATCGCCCAACCCAATAGGCTTGGCAAGGCCACTGACAGAAGCCGAAGGAATTTCATCAGCAGGGAGGAAAAGATTTACTGTTGAATCGCAATGTACACTTCAACGAGCTCAGGAAAACTCTTGTCGTAGAGTTCAAAGTCAGCCGTGTACGCCCGTTGATAGACTTTGTTATTCGCAAAGTAGTTCCCAATTTCTTTCCACGTCCGAGATAACGCCTGCGGAAGCGATCCTTTGACCGTAAACACAAGATATTGGGCTGTGGGAATGTCGATCGCAATCATCCCATCTGGCACTTCCTCCGAGCTACTGACCTCAGCCGCCAGGATGAATGAGTACTGGCCATTTGGGTCACTTTCATAATCTGTGTAAAGAGCGAAATACAGATCGCTGTCAACCCGGTTGGGAATCTTTTCTTCTAATCCTTCTTTCAGAAATTTGCGGTACAACCCAGGAATTTGGGCAGTTTTTTTATTCATCTCCATCTGATTGGAGGTTTTTGCTTCTACTCCAATGAATTTCAAGCCCTTGTGGGTTCTAATCTGCGGTACCATGACGTGACCTTAATTTGCAGTTACAACTTAAATGGATGACTTTTACTGTATGAAGTCCCATGCTGCCGCCATCTCACTCCCAAATTTATCGGGAATTTAAGCTCAACCTGGAAGAGTTGAAAGACGTGCTTTCTCAGGATACTGTTGATCGATCGCATCTAAAGTCCTCTGTTGCCAAACTTCAGGACTTTTTTCAGAACCAGATTCTAGCACTGGACTTGACCAAGTTGGATGCGAACCTGGAACACTACATCCAGTCGGTGCAGGTTGAGATCAACAAACAACTTAGACTGCTGAACATGGACAGTATGTTTCTGCAAGCAGCCAAACAACCCGCCACCGTTCAACAACGCCTGCAGCAAGCCCACGATCGCCTCACTTTGTTACTCCGCTACTGCGACTTGTTACTAAACGCCTCATAGTCGACGTCTTCGGCTCGATGCCTGCCGCCTATAGCTAAGCTGCCAAGCATTCGGCTCGTTGAGAGCGGGAGTTTCTTCGATCTAAGGGGTGGTCAAAGTGGAAGACAGACCAACGGGAATAAAATGTATTGCAGAAAAAATAATTTCCAGATGAATTGGTAAAACCGAGTTACAGCGGCTTTGTCGTGCAAATTCACCTGGACGCTACGAAGCCAAAACACCACAATCACCACGATATGTGTCCCTATCAGCAAGGGAGAATTAACGCCAGGAAGTCCAACGATGGCCGCCGCAATTAACCCCAAGTAGCAGATGGTAATAATCCACCTAGAAAGATTAAAGACCCAGCGTTGCCCCAGGCTCAACGTGAATGTGGAAATGTGATATTGCCGATCGCCCTCGGCATCGGGAATATCTTTGAAGATGGCGATCGCGATTGTGAAGACCACAATAAACCAGGTTAAAGCCCATACTTGGGGTGGAATCGGAAACCCGGGATTGAAGTGAAGAAATAAACCCAGGTTTACTACCACGCCTCGAACTGTGAAGATACAGACCGAGGCCCAAAATGGAAACCGTTTCAAGCGAATTGGCGGCAGAGAGTAGGCCGTCCCAATCAGCAAACTGATACTAACCATTGCCAGGAGGTAAATACCTTGAGAGGCCGCGATCGCCAGTGCCAAAGTCCCCAATAGACCAACGATGCGGATACCCTGATGCCGAGAAAATTCTCCTGAAGCAAGCGGCAGATGGGGCTTGTTGATGCGATCGATCTCTACGTCCTCTAACTGATTTAGACCCACGATGTAAACATTGCCACACAAGCAAGCAAGGAGGGCCGGGAGGACGGCGGAAACAACAAGAAACGGGATGGCCTCAAGCCCCGCCTCCCATGCGCCATTTCCCCAGGTGGCGATCGCATACAGCGCCAGTACACTCAAACTGGTACCAATGATGGTGTGAGGACGGGAAAACTTCCAAAAAGCACGAAGCCAGGAAAGGGGCTGTTTACGAAAATGAAGCGGTGTAAGTTGAGCAGATGCAATCGGTTTAGGGGAAACTTGGGGCATAACAAAATCAGTCAAAATTCACCATCAACAGTGATAAGTCGTCATCCAGAGACTCATTGGGGCTAAGAGTCTTTACGTAATCCAGCACATAGTTGAGTCCGTAGGTCGTAATGTTTGCCCGGTGGACTGCCAGCATGTCAACGAAGCAATCCAAGCCCCAAATGTCCCCATTTGGTTGCATGATTTCGTACACCCCGTCGCTAAAGACGTAGAGGGTGCTGTTCTCGCCAATGTCACATCGTTGATTCACAAATTTGGTATCTGGCATCATACCAATCGGCAAACTGACGGTTTTTAAGCGTTGCACAGTGGTCTCTTGAGCGGGTGAGTTGGCAATAAGGAGAGCCGGGGGATGCCCTGCACTGGAATAGATCAGTTGCCGTTTGGCTTGATTGTATACGCCGTACCAAATTGTGAAATACTTATCGTTCTGGTCGTCCATCTGAAACGTTTCATTCAGTGCTCGGAGAACGTGATTGGGTTGATAGAAATTAACTCCATCCATTGATTGCGATCGCAGCAGATTTAACACCGAGATCGAGGGTAATGCCGCCCCCAACCCATGCCCAGAGACATCCAGTAAGTAAATTGCCAAATAATCGGGATCCAACCAGTAATAATCAAAGCAGTCGCCACCCAGTTGGCGAGAAGGCACAAAGCGCGCGTCAATGTTAACAGTACCAGTCATGGGCGTGGGCAGAAGCGATCGCACGTATTCTGCTGCCTCCATTAACTCCACTTCCAGCATTTGCTTCTGGTCTTGCAGCGCTTGATACACCCGATTTAGCCGTAATCCAGCTTTCACCCGCGCCCTTAATTCAACCAGTTCAACTGGTTTTGTTAAAAACTCGTCAGCCCCCGCATCTAAACCCTCCACTCGGTCTTCCACCGCGCCTCGGGCCGTTAGCAGAATGAAAAAGATCGTTGATAACGCCGGGTCTGCCTTGACCCGCTGGCAAACCGCCAATCCGTCTAACCGCGGCATCATCCAATCACAAATAATTAAAGCCGGATGAAATTGCTTTGCCTGCTCTAATCCTTCTATGCCATCATTTGCGGTGGCAACTTCGTAACCTTGCTCCTCCAACATCTTTTTCAAGACGAGTTGGGCGGTTGTGTCGTCCTCAATCACAAGGATCCGGGTAGGGGCATCAGACATAGCAAGGCGAGAGTGCAAGGGAGGTAACGAAAATGACAAATATGTGTAACAATTCAGTTCAAAAAAGGATACAGATTTCAGACAGCAACTATAAACTAGTTTCAGGGGCTAAGTCAGGAATCCGTCACGTTCGACCACTTCATTAAAGTCTACTTTCTACTTAATTTTGAATTTAGCGAGTGAAGATTTTCAGGGTCTCAACATTGCAAGTACTCCACAAAGCTTTTATTCAAGTTAATACAGATCTGGATGCACTCGCTCAAGTGCTTGAGTGGTTCGATCAGTTTAACAATCCTCCCACCCCAGCGCAGGTTTGGATGCAGTGCCAACTTGCTTTGGCGGAAGGATTTACCAATGCGGTGCGCCACGCCCATGAAGGGCAACCGACCGATATGCTGATTGACCTCGAAGGGCAACTATTTAGCGATCGCCTGGAGATCCGAATCTGGGATCAGGGCGCTCCCTTTGACCTCCAAGAGCGACTGCACCGCATGCCGAAGGAATTAGACACCGAAGCAGAAGGGGGACGTGGACTACGATTAATGGAACGAATTGCGGATCACCTCAGCTATACTCGCACTTCAGATGCCCGTAATTGTCTGCTGATTATCAAGAAGTTTTTGTAACGGCTTATGCCCTGTCAACGGGTTTACACCGGCAGATTTGCCCGGGGATTGAACTCTTCCAGTTGGCGCAATTTTTCGTATAATTCTCGTTCAGCTTCAGATGGCTCCTTCGGGACAACGATCTGGATTTCTACGATTTGGTCGCCTCGTTCCCCACTAAGCGGATAGCCCTTATTGGCTAATCGCAAGCGCTGTCCAGACCGCACCCCTGGCGGAATTGTCATTTTGACCAGGCCATCCAGAGTTGGCACCTCGATCGCTCCACCCAAAACCGCTTCACTGGGCGTAACTGGCAGCTGACACACCACATCAGCTCCATCTAATCTAAAGAATGGGTGCGGGGCCACATCGATTTTGAGGTACAAATCCCCGCCAGACACCCCCTGCCCCTTAAGCCGCACTCGCTGCCCCGAAACCATACCGGAGGGCATATTAACTTCCAGCGATCGGCCATCCTCTAACCGGATGCGTTCGCGGCCACCTAAATAAGCCCGATCCAAGGGCACTGTTAACCGCGCTTCCGCATCACGGGGCTTCGTGCGGGGGACGGTATAGGTTTTCTTACTGGTGCCTGGACGAAACGACTCTTGGCCAGTGCTAGTGGTAGCTCCAGCTTCGCGCCGATTCAAAAGTTGATCGACAAAGCTGTTGAAATCACTGAATTCGCCAAAGTTGACTTCATCCGTTGTACGGTTATTTTCCCGCCCCCAGTTCCGACTAGGCGATCGCCCACCTGTCTGAAAGCCTGGACGATTCCAGTACCGACCAAACTGATCGTATTGGGTGCGCTTATCTAGATCAGATAACACCTCATAGGCTTCATTGATGTCTTTAAATCGATCTTCGGCTTCCCGGTTTCCTGGATTCAAGTCGGGGTGGTATTGTCGTGCCAACTTACGGAAAGCCTTCTTAACTTCCTCTGGAGTTGCGTCCTTATTTACTCCTAAGATGTCGTAGTAATTCCGAAAGTTTTGCATAGAGGGAAAAGGGCAGGCAGGAGAGGAAAGAAAAGCGCGGGGAAGGGAAAAGAAGTGAGTGGGGAAAGGAAATAGGGATGGACTACTTCTTTACTCCTCTGTCAGGATTGCTTCACGATAGAGATTCACAACCCTGACCTTAGCTAAAGCCATTCATCATCGTCATCCCAATCATCTTGATAAAGGTTGGGACGGGGGTTTTTGGAGGAGCGAGAAGGGGGACGCTCGCTCACAGGGCGCTCATTCCGACCGGAGGAGCGAGAACCACTGGGTGGGGATGGGCGATCGCTATCATAATACCGATCGTCTCGATTGCGACCAGCAGACCGAGGAGGCTGCTCCTCCCAGGCGTCGTATCGATTATCAGAGCGGGGAGAACTGTAGGGGTCGCGCTTAGGAGTTTCGCGATCGGGGTAAGCGTTGCGACCAGAATAGGCATCGCGCGTGGAACTGGTGTCACGGTTGGAATAGACATCGCGGGTACCGTACCCATCTCGGTTGCTGGAATCGCGACGATTGGTAGGAGGTTGGTCGCTGTAGGGGTCGCGGCGGCTGTAGTCACGCTCGCTGTAGGAATCGCGACTGGGGTCTTGCGAGCGGGAGCGATCGCGCGAGCCATAGCGGTCATCAGCAGTCCGCCGATCGTTATCCCAACGGTCATTGTCCCAGCGATCAGTTTCATTACGAGACGATAACCCGCCGTAGCCGTAACTGCTACTGCTACTGCCGTACCGACTGCCACCGCCGTAGCCACTGGTGCCATAGCCACTGGTGCCATAGCTACTGTAACTGCGGCGATCGTCGTAATCGTAGTAATCGTCGTCGTCATCAGTAAAGAAACTCTTGATTGCACCCAGGAGGCTATCCGCTTCTTCCTCTTCTTTATTGCGTTGGTACACTTCGCGGGTCAAATCAGATAAGGCATCTTGCAGATCGGCCTGGTAGCGATCGATGCCGCGTTCGTCATTTTCGGCCAGCGCATCTTTCAACCGCTGAGAGGCCGATTCAATCCGACTGCGATAACTGCTAACAAATTGCATGCCAAAGTCGAGCGTGGCTTCCCGCAATTGGCGTTCTGCCTTGATGATGAGAGATTCGGAATCGTTGCGCTTCTGGACTTTCTCTTTCTTGAGGCGATCGGCCTCTGCGGCTTCCTCTGCATCGCGGATCATCCGATTCACTTCTTCATCACTCAGAGTGGATGCGCCCTGGATAGTGATGCTTTGCTCCCGCCCGGTGGTGCGATCCATTGCCGTGACTTGCAAAATCCCGTTGGCATCAATGTCAAAGGCCACCTGCACTTGCGGAATCCCACGGGGCGCAGGCGGGATGCCGGTTAACTTGAAGCGACCGAGGGACTTATTCCCTGTTGCCATGTCCCGTTCTCCCTGGAGAACATGAATTTCTACTAACGTTTGGTTATCTTCGCCCGTGGAAAAAATATCCGATCGCCGCACTGGAATCGTCGTGTTGCGCGGAATCAGCTTCTTCATCAGGCCACCGATGGTTTCTAGTCCCAGCGATAGGGGGGTAACATCCAGCAGCAAAATATCTTTGACTTCACCACCCAAAATCCCCGCCTGGATCGCCGCTCCCACGGCCACCACTTCATCTGGGTTAACGTTTTGGTTCGCTTCGCGATCGATAAAACTACGCACCAGTTGTTGCACGATGGGAATGCGTGTGGAACCACCCACCAGCACCACTTCATCAATTTGGGCGGGATTTAATCCAGCATCCCGCATGGCTTGTTTGACGGGGTTCCGCACTCGGGTCAACAAGTCACCACACAACCCTTCAAACTCAGCTCGTGTTAGCCGCGTTTCGATGTGCTTAGGGCCGTCTGCGGTCGCTGTAATAAAGGGCAGATTAATTTCGGTAACGGTGACACCAGACAACTCGATTTTGGCTTTTTCGGCAGCTTCGGTCAGGCGTTGCAGCGACTGGCGATCGCGCCGCAAATCTACGCCTTCTTTGTCTAAAAACTGCTCAGCTAACCAATCCACAATTTTCTTGTCGAAGTCGTTGCCGCCCAGTTGAGTGTCGCCCGCAGTCGCCTTCACTTCAAAGACGCCATCCCCAACTTCTAGAATGGAGACATCAAAGGTGCCCCCCCCCAAGTCAAAGACCAAAATCGTCTGACTATCGCGACGTTCCAAACCGTAGGCCAGAGATGCCGCTGTCGGTTCGTTGAGAATCCGCTTCACTTCCAATCCGGCAATGCGTCCGGCATCGCGAGTCGCTTGGCGTTGCGAGTCATTGAAATAGGCGGGCACCGTGATGACAGCCCCCGTCACAGGTTCGCCCAGGTAACGACTGGCTTCCTCCGCCAATTTTTTCAGAATCATGGCCGCCAGTTCTTCGGGAGCAAATTCCTTTTGCAAGCGAGGACACTTAATTCGCACGTTGCCGTTCTCATCTTTGCGCACGGTGTAAGGCACGCGCTTAGACTCTGGCGTTAACTCGGCATAACGGCGACCAATGAAGCGTTTGATGCCGAAAAATGTATTTTGTGGATCGAGAACCGCTTGACGACGAGCCAGCTGACCCACCATGCGTTCGCCATCCTTACTGAAGCCCACGACGGAAGGGGTCGTTCGCATTCCTTCAGCATTGGCAATGACGACAGGCTTACCGCCTTCCATGACTGCTACGACTGAATTTGTTGTCCCCAGGTCTATGCCAACGACTCTGCCCATTCCCGTTTGATCTCCCCTACGCTGCAAAAATTTGCAGTTTTTCAATCCATTGTATCGTGTGAATGAATTGTGTCTTGGGCGATCGCACTGCGTCAACCCACAGTCCCCAAAATTGACTGGTTGTGATGGGTCACTTTTGCCGTTGTAGTGTTGGATTAAAGAGTGAGTGTGGCACGCTGATTGATCGATAGATCTTCTTCCCAGACCTACCACAGCGGCAAATTGCTTGTTACTCTCATTAAATAAGTTGTCCAGGCTACCAACTGTAACAGCATGGGAATCGCGATCGACTTTGGCACCAGTAACACCGTCATTGCCCGCTGGAATCGGGTAACGCAACAACCAGAGACTCTTGCCTTACCAGGGATGACCTGGAAAACGGCCCAGAACCCGCCGCTAATTCCTAGTTTGCTGTATGTGGAAGATGCCAGCCAGGAGCAGGTGATTGTGGGGCAAGCGGTGCGCGATCGCGCGCTGGACTTGGCGACCGATCAACGATTTTTCCGCAACTTCAAACGGGGGATCGGTTCCCAAATTCAAGGCTTTTTGCCAGAGCTAGACGGGCGAACCGTACGCTTTGAGCAGGTGGGGCAGTGGTTTCTCACCGAAGTGATTCAGCAGCTCAAAACAACTGTTCCAGACGTCACCCAATCCCTCACTTTCACCGTTCCAGTAGACAGCTTTGAGACCTATCGGTTGTGGCTGGGGCAGGTGTGCCAAGCCCTGCACGTAGAACAAGTTCGAATGCTGGACGAACCGACAGCAGCAGCCTTGGGCTATGGCTTAGGCGATCGCGAAACCTTACTTGTCATTGATTTTGGTGGCGGCACTCTAGATTTGGCCCTCGTCCGCCTCGACAACAACACCCAAACTGGGAAACCACTGGGCTTTGTTTTGAAGTGGGGGCAAAAAAACTTTGCCGAACAATCAGGACAAAAGCCGAAAACGGCGCGAGTCTTAGCAAAAGCGGGACAAAATCTCGGCGGTTCTGATATCGATAATTGGCTGGTGGATCATTTCGTTGCGACCCAAGGATTGGCCGCCAGTCCAATTACAGCACGATTAGCCGAACGCTTGAAAATTCAGCTCTCGCTGCAACCCCAAGCGCAGGAAGTGTATTTCAATGACGAAACCTTTGATAGTTATGAGTTGCAACTAACCCGATCTGAGTTTGAAAGCATTTTGAAGCAACATCAGTTTTTCGATCGCTTGGATGAGTGCATGGCGCAGGTCTTGCAACAGGCTCGTCGCCAGGGGCTTGAAAGCGGTGATATTGATGCCGTCTTACTAGTGGGGGGTACAGCTCAAATTCCGGCGGTGCAAACGTGGATTCAGCAGTATTTCGACAGCAGTAAAATTCGCGCCGAAAAACCCTTTGAAGCGATCGCTCAGGGTGCTTTACAACTAAGCCAGGGTGTGGAGCTGAAAGATTTTTTGTATCACAGCTACGGCATTCGTTATTGGGATCGGCGCAACAATTGTCATAGCTGGCATCCCATCATCAAAGCAGGACAAGCTTACCCCATGGCGGATGCGGTGGAACTGATGCTGGGCGCGTCTTTAGAAAATCAGCCCAGCATCGAACTCATTGTTGGCGAACTGGGCACTGGTTCAGAGCAAACTGAGGTCTATTTTGATGGCGATCGCCTGATAACTCGTCGAATTGGCTCTAGCCAAACCCCGGTGCAACCATTGAACGATCGGGATGGCGCAAGAAGCATCGCGAAGCTTGATCCACCAGGAAATCCAGGCAGCGATCGCATCAAAGTGCAATTTCGGGTTGATGACCAACGCTTCCTCCGCATTACCGTTGATGACCTGCTGGCTCTCCAAACCCTGGTGAATGATCAGCCCGTTGTCCGACTCAGCTAGGGTACGGAAAACGTTGCTCTTGCTATATCCTATATCCTGAGCAGGAAAAATCCTGAGCCAGCAATGTTCTATGGATAAGTGAGACTCGTTTGTTATGACACCCACACTAATGGATCGGGTTTGGGAAACTTGGGGAGCTGTTTTAGCACTCAACAGTGACACACTGCAACAAGTTACCCCCACACCAGGCATTCTCCAACTAGCACTGCTTACGGTGCTGCTGGCAGGGTTGTCACTGGCGATCGGTCAGGCCATTATCCTGTTCATCAATCGGGTTCAACCGATTCGGTTTATTTTTAGTCTTTTTGTTAGTGCTTTTTTATCTCTATTTCGCTTTCTATTCCTAGTTTTAAGTACCTGGCTAATTTGTTTGCTACCAGGGTCGGTACAAGTTCCGCTACTCACTCTTCTGGTTATCCTAGGAATCAGCTATGCTCCACTCCTGTTTAGTTTTTTAGGAGTGCTGCCTTACTTTGGGATGCCATTATTGCGCCTCTTATCGATCTGGCATTTGCTGGCAATGGTTGTCGGATTTAGTGCCGTGGCGAATGTTAGCGCTGGTTTTGCGTTTGGTTATGTCGCGTTTGGCTGGTTTGCCACGGAATTACTAGCAAACACCATCGGGCAACCGATAGCCCAATTGGGAAAGGCGATCGCCAATCGTGTGGCTGGGGTAGAACTCGCCTCCAATCGAGAAGAACTAGTGCAGCAAGTGCAATCTGGCTTTAGTGTGGCTGCCTCTCCATTCATTGCCGTAACTGAAACCAGCCGCCTAACAGACACCTCGTTCATCACGCCAAGCGAGGCCCTATCAGCGCCACCAGCAGCATATTCTGCTACACCTTCAACGGCTATTCCCGCTGCCCCAGCCACCAGAGTCGAAAACTCAATTTCGAGTGCGGATGAGTTCATGTTAGAACTTGGCAGTCGTGGCGATCGTATTCCACAACCCATCAAATTAATTCTGGGCCTCATTGGATTAGTCATCCTGTTTGCGATCGTGTTCGTCTTGATGCGGCCAGTCCGAGACGGCATCTTTGGCTGGTACGAAACACTGCCCAGATTTTCGCGGTTGCTGTTCGATCTGAGTTGGATTGGGATTGTAGGATTGATCTTTTCTGGCTTGCTAGCGCCACTGGAAACGTTGGGGTGGTGGGCTGGATGGTTTGGCGATGAGGTAGAGACAACATCTATTCCTGCCCCTCCCGTATCACCTCTGCCAAGCCCCATTGCAGCCCCCTCCCGGTATGTGGTGTATCTGGATGGCGTGGGGCAGTCGGGCAAAGCATACACGCCAGATGTGGAAGATTTCTTAGTGGCGCTCAAACCAGCTCTCCCAAACGATATGCCATTGGTGCAGGGCTTGATGATGTACTCGGTGTTGAATCAACCGTTAAACCAGGATCGGCCACTCGCTTTCTTGTGGAAATTAGCCGATCGCATGCGCTGGAAAAATCCGATGGCACTGCTGGGGCTACTGGTAAATGTCCGCAATGCGATCATTGTTATGGTGTCTGCGGATCAGCGTTATGGACCGATTTATAATCGCGGTATTGCCCAGGTCATTTACAACGGCCTAATGAAGCAGGGCTATCAATCTGGCAGCGCCACCCCAATTACGCTCGTTGGTTATAGCGGTGGGGCCCAAATGTCCGCAGCGTCTGCACCGTATTTAAAGCAAGCCTTAGGGGCACCGATCGATGTCATCTCCCTGGGCGGGGTGATGAGTGCCAATATTAACTTTTTAAGGCTAGAGCATCTCTATCACCTCACTGGAGAAAAGGACGTAGTTCATCGCCTGGGGCCGCTTTTGTTTCCAGGCCGCCACAAATGGGTACCGTTGTCTTACTGGAATCGGGCCCGCCGGAAAGGGAAGATTTCGCTTCTTTCGGTGGCCGGAGTCGGGCATCAAGTGCCGGGCGGTTATATGGATCCGAACGCTTTTCTCCCGGATGGGCGGAGCCACATGCAGTACTCGATCTATTTGATTCTGCAAATTATCACTGGTAACTTGCTGGAGAATAACCCGCCTTTACCCGCGAAACAGAGCAACTTTGCGCTGTACAAGCAAGTCCCCTTCAACGACCCAGCATACTATCCGCTGCATCATACCGTGAATACGAGTTGGTATCATCCCGTTGCGCCCTGGATGGGCCGGTTAATTTTGCCCCAAAAGCACGATCGACATTGGGTGCAGGGTGTTTTCTTGGAAGTGCGTCACGCGGCTGCCGGGTACGAACAGTGGGTCGGGCAAACGGTTATCCTGCGCTGGGCAGACACTCCCTTTGGCAGAAATTTAGTCCAGGCGACGAAACGAGATGTGCATTTTAGCGTAGAAACAGAATTTTCTAGCCAATACAATGGGCGCGTCCACCCCGATCGCCTCAACCATTGGCAGCAAGTCGGGCCGCTCGAATCGATCGCCGGTGCCCATCCCACAGACGATGTGATGGTGATGATGCCTGAGCCAGTGGAGATAGAACAGCCAGAGTATCATCGACGGGGAATCAAGGAAGCAGAAACAAATCGCGCTCTGCCAATCCTTCGAATTCAACGACAGCCCATCCAGGTTACGGGGTTGTTTGTAGCGCTGGTGCGGTTTGTCGAATCGCTGCCGGATACTGATCGATTTCGAGTGGTTCACTTTAACCCAGTCTCACGCAACTTTGATGGCTTAATCGATGTGGTGCGACTGCCAGAGGTTGTGACTGCTCCTGATAGTGGTGGCAGTCCGCCATCTACAACGCGCGAGCTAGAAAAGTCGCCATTTAACGAAACTGGCTGGTATATCTACGGTGCCCAAGATCATCAAGGCGTGTTCGTCGTCCAGGCGCTCGGTCCACGGGCCTTATTTCAGTTGCAACCCGATGAAGTGGTATTTAGCAAAAAAGAATCGTATCGCTACGTGCGCGAACGCGCCTGGGCCAACGTCCAGACACAAAAAGGCAAAATTTCCTCAGTGTTATGTATAGGGCAACCGTCCTCATCTCGTTCCATTCAAGCGGCGATCGATGAATGGCAGGAGGGCGATCGAGCATTACTCCTCCACGTCTACGGCGGCATAGGCGGAAATCATGTCGAACCTGCCGCTTCCACACCCATTTACTTCGGCCATTTTTCGTTTGGCATTGCCCAAGTGATTCGCGATTCACTCAGTCAAGATTTACGATTTGAAATTCGTTACCATCAGGTTTACACCCACAACAGTGATGGCATCATTGCCGGAACATTGCATTGGTCACGCTACATGGGCGATCGTCAATTTGGCTGGTTGGGTTCCCGTCCCGTTTGTGACATTTTGATCAAACACCCCGCCTTCACCGATGATTACGATTTCCCCACGGGCCGGCGATCGCCGCTGGAGTATATCCTGCTGCAACTGGAAGTCATGACCTCTCGCTACCGGATTGGTGATGGCACAGGTGGCACTTACGTCGGTCCTGCCAGTAATTGCGCCCAAGATTCCCATCAAGCATTATTTGCAGGGTTACGCCAAATGGAAAACCTGATGCGATCGAATATTGTAATGCTGAATCAATGGAAAGCTGCACACCCTGAACAAGTCGATCGGTTCCGTCAATTCACGATCCTCAACACCCAACTCAAACAAAAACTGCAACCTCTAGGTGGGGCTAAATCAGTTTGGGAGCGCAACGAGTACAACTTGGGCACCACCTTAGAGGATGAGCCGCTACATAATCTTGTGACTGGTTTAGGAAGTTGGCGCAGTATGCTACCTCGCTTGGCCAGCGACACTGTAGTCAAAACTTTTGTCGATCAAGGTGCCAGTATTTGGGTGCTGCGCACCAATCAAATTGGTGGCTTTGATCCAGATATTGAACCTGTTGCCCCCATGACTCTTTAAGTTTTGCGCTAGCAGTTTCGGCCCTGACGTCCTAACGCCAGGTGCGGCTTAGTTCATCAATTTGAGCCACTTCATCCTGATTTAGGCTCCAGCCCAAAGCGCCAGCATTCTGTTGAGCTTGATTGGCATTTTTAGCACCGGGGATGGGCATAACGTTTCCCTGCGCAATCAACCAATTGAGGGCAACCTGCGCTGGAGTACGTTGGTGCGTGTCACCAATTTGCTTGAGCGCATTGATTAAAGGCGCAATTTTTTCCAGTCCTTTTTGATTAAATCGAGGATCGAGACGTCGGGCACCTTCAGGGGCAGAAGTAGTATTAGGACTATACTTACCAGTCAGCAATCCTTGCGCGAGCGGACTGTAAGCAAGGATAGTAATCCCCAATTCGCGAGCTGTATCCAAAATGCCGTTGGCTTCAATTTGGCGCGTCAGCAGCGAGTAGCGCACCTGGTTAACGGCCAGAGGAATGTTTCGAGCGGCCAGGTATTTGTGTGCTTTCCGCATTTGGTCGGCGGAGTAGTTGCTAATCCCGATCGCTCCAATTCTGCCGCGCTCAACCTCATCAGCTAGTGCATTCATTAAGGTTCGTTGTCCTATCAAAAAATCTAGAGGAGCGTGAACCTGGTAGAGGGGAATAAAATCAAGTTGCAGCCGTTTGAGGCTAGCAGTCAAAGCATCTTCTACCGCTTGGGCACCAAATCGCCAGGGTAAAGGAAAGTATTTTGTAGCAATTTGAACTGGGTGGTCCGTCTCTTTGATAAATTGCCCCAGTAACCGTTCCGACTCACCCAAACCGTACACCTCAGCAGTATCAAAAAATGTTACACCAGCCGTCACGGCGGCCCGGAATGCATCCTGCACCTGTTCAACGCCATAATCCTTGCCATAACTCCAAAACAACTTATCTCCCCATTGCCAAGTGCCGATTCCAAGCGCAGGAACCATGACATTTGTCCGACCAAGGGGAATAGTTTGTGAAGCTTGCGACATCATAACGAGATTTACGTTTATTTACATACCTTAAAGTGTAACGGCTGCCTTTAATTTAGGGGGTAACCTTGGGGCTTATCTTAAAAGATGGAGATTCGGTACACTATAGCCGTTGTTAGACACACCATCGTGTGAGGAGATAGCCTCAGATTGGCTTTGTAACAATGGTTTCATCATTAACGCTCGAATCAAAACAACACACTTCCGTGGGATAAGGACCTGATATGACAAATGATGGATTAAATTCCAAATTTCAAGAGCAGTTCCCACCAAAACTGTCCTTGTTAACGATGTTCCAGTTGGGCTTATTTCAAATGGGACTGGGGATTATGTCCGTTCTGACGCTGGGCGTTCTGAACCGAGTGATGATCAAAGAACTGGCCATTCCGGCTACCATTGCTGCTGGAACGATCGCGATGCATCAGTTTGTTTCACCGGCACGGCTGTGGTTTGGGCAACTTTCGGATGCCCAACCAATTGGCAAGTACTACCGTACAGGGTATGTTTGGGCGGGATCAATTTTATTTGCGATCGCCGCATTTCTGGCTGTTCAGGTGATGTGGCAACTGGGCACCAGTCTGCAATCGATTGGTTGGACGGGTGCTACCTACGGCTGGATGGCACTTTTAGGCTTAGTATTTGTATTGTACGGATTGGCCTTAAGTGCCAGTTCTACTCCTTATGCTGCCTTGCTTGTAGACGTATCAGATGAAGACGATCGCTCCAAACTCGTTGGGATAGTCTGGTCAATGTTGATGATCGGCATCGTGATTGGTGCCATCATGAGTGCGAGATTACTGCCCCAACCGGTGAACAGCACCTGCGCAGAATTAGGCACAACTGACTTAAATTTGCTGCGCGATGCAGTCAATCGCTTGTTTCTAATTATTCCTGGTGTTGTCGTTGCTCTTTGTTTTGCCGCAACTACCGGAATTGAACGTAAATACTCCCGGTTCGCCAATCGTTCCCGACCCACAACCCGTGAAGACCAAGTCACTTTTGGAGATGCCATCAAAATACTGACCGCATCCCCGCAAACAGGCTTATTCTTCTCCTTTCTGCTATGTATGACTATTAGCCTGTTTATGCAGGATGCTGTGTTGGAATCCTACGGTGGGCAAGTATTTGGTATGTGTGTTGGTGACACAACCAAGCTGAATGCCTTTTGGGGAACAGGCACGTTAATTGGCATCGGGGCGACTGGGTTTGCGATCGTCCCTCGTATAGGAAAAAAGAACACAACCCGGCTCGGTTGCTCTTGTGTTGCCTTTACACTAGGCTTTTTGATCTTAGCCGGGTTCAGTGCCAATCCCAAAATGCTGGAGTGGAGCTTGCTATTATTCGGGTTGGCCTCCGGCGTTACAACAACAGGTGCAATCAGCTTAATGTTGGACTTAACTGCCGCAGAAACTGCTGGGACTTTTATTGGTGCGTGGGGACTAGCTCAAGCTCTTGCTCGCGCCACGGCAACAGTTCTGGGAGGTACCGTTCTAGACATTGGCAGAAGCATTTTTGCAAGTCCCGTCTTAGCCTATAGCTTAGTCTTTGCAATTCAGGCAATTGGCGTGATGATGGCAGTCATCCTGCTTCAACGAGTAAACGTGCAAGAGTTTCAAATTACCGCTAAACAAGCGATCGCTGCCGTCACTACCCACGACTAAGACTATAGCCGTCGCCATGTGAAACGTGGCAACGGCGCGTCAGAACATTTACCCAGAATCGGCGGTTCAGCCATTTGATATGTCCTAAATGTTCTGACTATAGCTATAACTCCTAGTCTTACACCAAATAAAAGACTTCACCCCTGCGAGCAGGGATTGCTTGCAGGGGTGAGGTAAGAATCATCTGGCATCG
>ERZ1066121.23-NODE-23-length-171049-cov-60.387464_pt1 | contig 171049 bp, 161 predicted proteins | sample MGYA00382768_ERZ1066121 | MGnify/ENA primary metagenome ERZ1066121 (study PRJEB33369, sample SAMEA5778351) | biofilm metagenome | biome: Industrial cooling water; feature: Water cooling tower basin; material: Biofilm | place: United Arab Emirates | collected...
GTAGAAAGTCAGTTAGTAAGCCCTGCAAAGTTGAAGCGCTTATTGCAGGAAACTTCTGAGTTGATTGCTATTTTCACCACATTGGTTCAAAAAGCTCGCCAATCTCAAAGTTAATTCTCTTCCCTTTTCCCTCTTCCCTCTTCCCTTTTCCCTCTTCCCTCTTCCCTTTTCCCTTTTCCCTCTTTCCTCTTCCCTCTTCCCTCTTTCCTCTTCCCTCTTTCCTCTTCCCTCTTTCCTCTTCCCTCTTTCGTTTTTTCTCTTTCCTCTTTCCCCTCTTCTTCCCCACAAGGGGACTAAAACAAAAAATGATGCCATAATCATAAAAACTTCAAAGCATCACTCTTCCATCGCTGCTATGGTGCGCACGTCTCGTAAACCGAAAGCCTCAGCTACGCCAAAACTGACTTGGCATCGCAACACTGAGTTAGTTGGCTTAACCCTGCAACTGCAACCACAAGCAGATTTTAAGGTTGCAGCACAGCACACCACAGAACTGCATTCCTGGTTGCTGGATCAGGTGCGACGGATGGATCACGAGCTTTCCACCTATTTACATGATGGGCAATCGGAAAAACCCTTCACCATCTCCAACCTGAGTGGTGCCGCGTCAGTTCAGGGGCACTCACTCCTCCTCGCCGCCAATCAGATCTACGCATGGACGATCACGGCCCTCCATCAGCCACTCGTCCAATGGCTACAAGCATGGTTAAAATCACCTCCCACCGAAATTAAACTCCGCAGTGGCGCATTCAACATTCAAAGCTGGGAACTGGCTCAACCCGCCACAACCTACAAGCAATTGCTCCAGGCAAATGACCCGGAATCCACAATCCGCCTGAGCTTCATCACCCCCACCAGTTTTCGCCGTAAAGGCAATCATCTGCCGCTGCCTGTTCCCTTCAATTTGTTCCACAGTTACCTGCGCCGTTGGAACGACTTTTCTGGCTATGAAGTCGAGCAGGAACCCTTTTTAGAGTGGGTAGACGAAGGCACTGTGATTTTAAGTCATCAACTGCGATCGGCAAAAGTGACCGCAGGCAAAAGCGGTTCTGTCACCGGGTTCACTGGTACCGTCCAATTAGGACTGGCAAGCAAGGCAAAACAAGACGAAGAATTTGTCCAACTGTGGCAGGCATTAGGACGCTTTGCCCCTTACTGCGGCACGGGGCACAAAACCACCTTTGGCTTGGGGCAAACTCGCTTGGGTTGGCAAGATCCAGCCCACCCCGCAGCAACTGACCCCCTCCAAACGCTCTTGGCGCAACGCATTGAAACTTTGACGGAACAATTTTTTGCTCAGCGTAAACGCACTGGCGGCGATCGCGCCACTCACACCGCGCAAACCTGGGCAACGATTTTGGCCCGCCGAGAGTTAGGCGAATCCTTACAGGCGATCGCCGCAGATTTAGAAATGCCCTACGAAACGGTGAAGACCTATGCCAAGTTAGCCCGCAAAGCGTTGAAGGAATCCTAAGCACTACAGCCTGAGTAGCCACGGAAGGATTGCTCCCTTCACCTATCCACCCATCCACTCACCGACCCACTACGCCTTCACTCCATGCGCCTATCCCCCTCATCCCTCGCTCTCCCATTCCCTTACAATAGAACGATAGTTTCTGGTCGTAAGCTCAGTGATACCTAAACCCTTAGCACAATCCTTACCCAGCACTGCCGACCTGCCTTGCTCAGACGATACCCCCGTGGACAACGAAGATCAAAACCTGTTGCCGAACTTGCTGCTGCTGCTCTTAACTACAATTTGGGCAGATCGGTTTGATTGGTACTTCGGTGTGGATATGGCGGTCTATCACACCACAGGCATCAGCCCCAAAGTTCCCGTGGTGCCGGATGCCTTTCTCAGCGTAGGAGTGGAACGCAAGAAGGGGGGCAAATCCCGTCGCAGCTATGCCACCTGGGAAGAAAATGACATCGTGCCCATATTTGTTTTGGAAATGGTGTCTCATACGCCACGGGATGAATATGACGAGAAACTAGACGCTTATGCCCGATTGGGCGTGTTGTATTACCTGGTGTATAACCCTGAGTTTTGGCAACGCGATCGCCACCAACCGTTTGAACTCTACAAACTGGCGAACGGCGCGTATCGCTTACAAATTGGCGAACCTTACTGGATGCCAGAAGTTGGCTTGGGGATTGGTCGCCATCTAGGACAGATAGGCGGTTTACCGCAGGAAATTTTGACCTGGTATGACCCACAAGGCAACCGTTATCTCAGCGCAGAAGAGCGGGCGGAACAGGAGCGATCGCGGGCAGAACAGGAGCGATCGCGGGCAGAACAGGAACAGCGGCAGCGGGAGCGCCTGGAAACTTATCTACGATCGCAGGGAATTGACCCCAACCAACTACCGAGTTAAAGTTCTATGGTCAGGCCAAGCGTCATGAGACTATTTACAAAAGCTAACGAGAATAGTTTCAACATATGGGATAGATGCAATCTTGGCTAACTGCTCAAGCATACCGTCCGACAAAGCCAAGCAACGGCCAGCCGGAATCGAACATAATTACCCCGACGGCGATCGACCGTTGGGTCAGATTTTTACAGTTGATCCGGGTTATCAATAGCGGAGGAAGCGCCCAGGTGATAAAAGGTGCGATCGATCAGATAGTTGTGCAAAAAATGCACAGTTAACCAACGTCGCGGATAGAGGCAAACCCTGTAGTGCGAAAAATGGCATCCTAATCAATCTCCAATCGCAGTCGGTACTTTTCGCCTAACTAGGGTAGTTTAAACATGAGGGCTAGGACGCACCACTTATTGGACTGATACAGGATTCACTATGGGGAAGTCAGACAAAGAAGAGACGATCGTGGCTCGGTTTGACTATGATGTGTTGACTACAGAACAGCAATCCGTGATTCGCCAAAAAACCGATGAAATTCGAGAACGGTTGAAGCGTTCGGCTCAAGATATTTGGGAAGTGGGGCAACGCCTCGCAACTGTGCGATCGCACCTCAAATATGGGCAATTTGAGGCATGGCTCAAGACTGAGTTTGGTTGGAGCCGTCGCACTGCATACAACTTCATTAATGTGTATGAAACGTTTCACGATCAAGCGAACCTATCTGAGTTAAACATTGCCACGTCTGCCCTCTATTTGTTGGCATCCCCGTCCATTGCTTCTGAAGTTCGTCAGCAATACCTGAATCAGGCTCAATCTGGACAACGCCTCAATCATAAAGATTTAGTCCAGCAAATTCGGCAAGGCAAGTCTGGGTCTGGCTTCCGTCAAGATGTGCGCTCTCAACCAGAACTCGACAAACCCGAAATTGTGCGAGTTATCCCACGAGCTATAACCCTCCCCGCAACCGATACCACGCCTGAACTCGCAACTGTAGATATTGCGCCACTCCTAGTGAACGAAAGATTGGCATTCCCCCATATCGAGTTGCTCCCATCCCAGTGGTATGTTTTGGGTCAACAGCATTATTTATTTTGGGGTGACACGGCATCTCCTGAGTTTGTGAACGTTGTGCCGCCACCCACGCTCGCGATCGCTGTCACCAATCACGATTGGGATCATGATTGGCTGGTAGACACAGCAAAAAATTTAATCGTCTTGAATCCAGAAACGTTTTCTGCCAAAACCCTGGCAGAACTCATGACGTTACTCTCGCAACCTGGAGAGGTGATTGTGTTTCCCTGGTTGCCGCATCTAGATATGATTGCGATCGGCGATCGCCTGGGGCGTAAAGTCTTTGCTGGCGATAGTTCCAAAGAACGCTGTCAACTCGCCATTCAGGCGTCCAACCTAGACATAAAGCTTGCCCACTGATACAAGCTCATCGCCCTTAAGCCGCGTAGGGAAAAAACCCGTTTCTGGCTGTAGAAGCGGGCACCCATGAAGAGTGCGATCGAAGAATGGATTGTATGCCAACCTCTGGCAGGCGCAGGCGGGAGTGCGATCGCTGATTGAGGGGGGCATCAGGGTTGAGTCGAAGGGTAGCTTTATCCCATCGCAATTCCTGCAAATCCTTGCAACCGCATAAAAGTGCGGTATGATTACTGCAAACTTATTGCAATTAATTGTTTCTTCTAGTGCTACATCATGACGCTGACATTCACTCAGTCTGACTGGAATGATTTATGGGAATCGACAACGCCAGCCTCCGTCACCCATGGATTAGAACCCGTTGAAACCCGACACTCCTTGCCTGCCTACCTGGGAAACGGCTGTAGTCACATGATCAACTTAGCCCCAGGGCTGCTTTTGAGCTTAACGGATTGGCAGTGTACGCAAGATTGGATCGTGCAGGTGCCTGCCCATGAGCATCCCATTCAGTTTACGGTGCATTTGTCGGGCGTAATGGATGCGGAGGGTGCCCATCCCACGTTGGGCAACGGGCGGGAGTACTTCTCCGGCGGCGGGATGTCGCCCGGTTATGCGGAGCATTGGTATGGTGGGCAGCGAATGCTGATCGTGAATGTGGAACTGGAGCCGGAGCAGTTGGATCAGTGGATGGGCGAAGAACACGTTCAGTCCATTCTGCGATCGCTGTTGTGCAAAGGGCAGGACTGGAAAGCGTCGTTTTATCCCAAACAAACCACCGCGATGCGATCGCTGGTACAGCAACTCCGGCATCCACCCTATCAAGGTGCGGCCCGGCGGATGTATCTGCAAGCGAAGGTGTGGGAGTTGTTGGCGATGCAGCTTGATTTACTCATGGCGGATCAGGGCATGAGCCTACCGTCATCTGGCCTTAAACCCGATACGATCGCCCGTCTGCGTTATGCACGGGAAATCTTGACCCAAACTCTGGAACATGCGCCTCTACTATCAGAAGTGGCACACCAGGTGGGAGTTAGCGATCGTACCTTGCGACGCGGCTTTAAAGAATTGTTTGGCATTACACCGCTGGGATACCTCACCCAACTGCGAATGCAACGAGCACGGCAGTTACTCCAACAGGGCCACTGGACCGTCGCAGAAGTGGCGAGATCGGTGGGCTATGCCAATTTAGGACACTTTGCCACTGCGTTTAAGAATCAATTTGGCATGACTCCGGGGGCTTGTGTGGGTAGGGGGCGGTGATGAAGGGATGGGGGTAACGATCGCCAGCTTCGGGTTGTATCCGGGTTGCCAGTGATTGTTCTCGATGAGCACTTGCGGCCTAATCGTAAGTTGGGATCGAAAATAGCCGTTTTGGGATCAAAGAAAGCCGTTTTAGGCATAGATTCAGAAGCATGGCTGCTTTACACTGCTGACTGTTGCAATTAAAAAGAGTTTGCAATAAAGCTTTTTTGATGTGTGTGAGGCAGTGTGATGAACGGTAAGCAGATGACAGCGGTGCAGTTGGGCTTGTGGGTGGCAGTTGGTGGAGCGATCGTCGGTGTGGACTTGCCGGGAGGAGCAACGGAGCGATCGCCCCTAGCCCCCTTTAGCAAAGGAGAAATCAGAACTCCGGCAGTCCCCCTTGCTAAGGGGGATTTAGGCTTCGACCTGAGCTCAGCCGAAGGGGGATCAAAGCATGGGGAACAACCGACCCCCCTGCCTGCGGCTTCCCCCCTTGCTAAGGGGGGACAGAGGGGGGTGGATCGGGTGCGTGACCTCAAACAACCTGCCACGACTGTCAAAGAGTGGATTGCCCAAATGGAAGCGGCACAGGTGCAAGTGACCAATGTGAAGCTGGAACGCACCGAGACTGGACTCGATATCGTGCTGGAAACGGCGGAGGGGAAACTGCTTACCATTGATGCGACGAAGTTTCGGCGGGAAGGGAATAGCCTGATTGCCGAGATTCCCAATGCGACGCTGGCATTGCCCCAGGGACAGACGTTTGTGGCAGATAACCCGACGGCAGATATTGCCACGGTGCAGGTGGAGCAGCAAGGTAGCCAGATTCGGGTGAGTGTGGCGGGAACTAATGCGCTGCCCAAGACGGAGGTGACGCTGAAGACGGGGGGGTTGGCGTATAGCCTGAATCCAGAGGGAGATGAAGCGGATGATGAACTTGTGGTGACGGGGGAAGGACGGGGAGCGTATCGGGTGCCGAATGCGACAACTGGAACGCGAACAGATACACCCATTCGAGATATTCCCCAATCGATTCAAATTATTCCTCAAGAAGTGCTACGCGATCAACGCGCCGATATTTCCAGTGCTCTGCTCAATGCTCCCAGTGTGCGTAACTCCGCTCCAACTAACTTTGATTCTTTGCGGCTACAAGTTCGAGGTTTTTTTAGCCAACCTACCTTAAATGGAATTAAAGAGACTAACGGTTTATCATCCAACGTGGGGCCAGACCTAACAGGAATTGAACGAATCGAAGTCCTGTTAGGACCAAATTCTGTTCTACTTGGTTCAACCTCTCCGGGTGGCACCGTTAATTTTGTCACCAAACAACCGCTCCGAGATCCTTTCTACTTTGCTGAGGCAACCGTGGGAAGTTTTAACTTCTACCGGGGGGAGGTCGATTTCTCGACACCGTTGGATGATTTCAAGAAAGTCTTGTTCCGGTTAAATGCCTCTTATCGAGAGCAAGAATTTTTCACAGATTTGAGCAGAACCAGAAACTTTGTAGTTGCACCAGTGATGAGTTTTGGACTTGGCGAAAACACAAATTTGGTGGTAGAAGGTATTTATAAGTCCTATTATCAGGATAACTACAATTTGGGTCTACCAGCAATTGGAACCATATTTGCTAATCCTAATGGCAAAATACCTCGTGAGCGCATCACTAATGAAGGCGATCTAGATGTCACAGTAGGAAGAATTGGTTATCGTTTTGAGCATAAGTTTAGCGATAATTGGTCGCTCAATAATTCATTTCGATATACATATCTTAACTATGAGGGACGTAATGTTAACGTGGGTACTCGGCTGCTACCCAACAATCGCACACTTCTAAGAACAGCGAACGATTTTGCACCTGATCAGTATCTTGACTACAGATTAACAACGAATGTTATAGGCAAGTTTTTGACAGGTTCAGTTCAACATCAGTTGCTAATGGGGATTGATCTGGGACGGTTAGACAATAGATTTAGGTTTATTGCTAGGACAGGGGCACCCATTGACTTATTTAATCCTGTCTACGGTCAACCTTCTGGAGCAGTTACGTCTAGAACCAATACCCAAACTGTGACAGATGAACTTGGGGTTTTAATACAGGATCAGATAACGATCGCAGATAATCTAAAACTACTTCTTAGCGGTCGATTCGATACCTTTCAGCGAACCAGTAAAAATTTGATCTCTGGAACAGAAACTAACCAATCAGGGAATGCTTTCAGCCCGCGTTTAGGTATTGTTTATCAACCGATTCTGCCCATCTCTCTATATGCAAGCTTTAGTCGTTCGTTTGAGCCAACGATCGGTCGAGCTTTTGACGGCAGTGACTTTGAACCAACCAGAGGTACTCAGTTTGAAGTTGGAGTGAAAGCTGATTTGAACAACAGGCTTTCGACCACATTGGCACTGTACCAGATTACTCAATCAAATGTCTTAACTGAAGATCCAGGGAATCCAGGCTTCTCAGTTCAAACGGGAGAACAGCGTAGCCGAGGAGTCGAATTAAATTTGGCAGGCGAGATTCTGCCAGGATGGAATATCTTTGCTGGTTATGCTTACACAGATGCTCGAATCACCGAAGATAATTCAATTCCAGTGGGTAACCGTGTGCAGCGAATTGCCCCTCATGCCGCTAGCTTGTGGACGACTTATGAAATTCAACAAGGAGACTTGCAAGGCTTAGGGTTTGGTTTAGGTCTATTTTATGTTGGCGATCGCCCCGTTGATAACGCCAATACCTTTGAAGTTCCAAACTATTTCACAACGGATGCTGCTATCTTTTATAAACGAAATGGATTTCGTGTTGCCCTCAACATCAAAAACCTCTTCAACGTGAACTACTTTGAAAATGCTTTCAGCAACTTGCGAGTTTCTTATGGGGCACCATTTACTGTACAAGGAACGATTTCTTGGACATTTTAAAGAATCGTGATAGTCATGAAAAAGGTTTTGCACCGTTTGATATATCTGCTCTGTTTAGGAGTTGTAGCCTTTGGTTTAACATTTGCCTGTAGCCCAAGCCGTGACCAGAACGCCAGGTCTCCATCTCCGTCAGCAGAGCCGTGTCGAATTGTGCAACACGTTAGAGGAGAATCGTGTATCCCCCTTAAGCCAAAGCGAATTGTTACATTGGATTTCAATAGTCTAGCGGCTGTTCTTGCGCTGGACATAAAACCGATCTCAAGCTGGATAACCACCGAAATAGAAGCGGAATTCCCCTACTTTGAAGGAAAGACGAATGGAGTTGAAATTGTACGCGGCTCTTCGGGGCAAATCAATCTAGAAAAGCTGCTATTGCTTCATCCAGACTTAATTGTTGTCATCTCCCATCCGGTTTTTGAAAGAGTTTATCAACAGTTGTCACACATTGCCCCAACCATCGTTTTACCCTGGGTAGAAACTAAAGGAGACTGGAAACACCATCTCAAAGAAACTGCAAGAGTCTTTGAAATAAAAGCTATTGCTGGCAACGTCATGGAAGACTATTATCATCGGGTTGAGCAACTAAAAGGCTTATTGAGCGATCTCCAGTCACTACCCCGCGTATCATTTGCTTATATTGCTTCTGGACGATTGGTAATCGCTCGTCAGAAATCATTTGCGGGTGGTGTTCTAAATGATATTGGACTATTAAATCCACTGTTTGAGGACTCTGGTGACATTGACCTTCCAATTTCTGAGGAACTGCTACCAGCGATTGATAGTGATGTACTTTTTATTGCACCCCTGCGAAAAGATGACAATTCTGTGATCGAGCGGCTTCAACAAAAGCCATTGTGGTCTAAGCTCAAAGCGGCGCAGAATAATCAAGTATATGTTGTTGATTTTTCAGTTTGGCGAGGTTTGAATATTTTTGCTGCTCACGGGATGTTGGATGATCTGGAAAAATACCTCGTCAGGCAGGGAGAGTGAGGGGGAAGAAGAAAGAAAAAAGAGGAAAGAAGGAAGAAGAAAGAGGAAAGAGGTGAAGGGGCGATCGTGCTCTGGAGAGGATGGGTGATGAGGTAATGGGATGAAACCGATGCTAAAATGATTAGAGCAATATTCCTTTGAGTGAATCTAGCAATGCAAGAGATTGAGGTAATGGGCGCGATCGACGAGCAAGGGCAACTGCGACTGCTTCAACCACTCAACTTCAGCAAGCACGCTAAAGTTCGCATCCGAATTACCCTTCTTGATGAAAATTTTGAGCCACAAGCAGACTCAAACGCTCAAATCTTAGCTGACTTAAGAGAGTCACTCCACCAAGCAGAAGCTGGACAAACCTTTCCGATCTCTGAACTTTGGGATGGAATTGATGTCTGATTCTTCTGAGTTCCTTGTAAAACTTACATTCACAGATGTATTTAAGCGCCGTCTTAAAGGGCTTGCCAAATGCTACCGCCAAATTCAAACCGATATTCAACCAGTCTTAGACTGTTTACTTATCGGTGACTTCATCGGTGAGCAAATTCCAGGGACAAAGTACACGGTCTACAAAGCTCGTGCTAAGAACAGTGATGCTCAATCTGGTAAAAGTGGTGGTTATCGTTTGATTTATCAGATTAAATCTCCTTCCACCGTCATTCTTCACCTAATTTATGCCAAATCTGACCAAGCAACTGTCACTGCGAAAGAGATCCAAGATTTGATTGAGGCATATCAGGAGAAGTATGAAAGTGATTAGATTACAGGGTTGCGAAACTCGCGCAGCCTCACCGTTTCGTCTGCAAGCCACCTCTTGCTCAAGTAGCGATCGCCAATCTTGTAGTGCGATCGGCACAGTTAGCCAAAATTCCAGCAGTCAGTGAAGAAGTGCAAGGATAGTGGGGAGGTCAAGGAACGAGATCGCCGCCTCTGCTTAGACAAACAATCTGGAGCAAAGCCTTGCGATCGCAAAAATACTCTTAGTTCCGTTGTTTGAAAGTTAGACGGCTGAGACACGCAACTCCTGAAACCCTGATTCTTTCGTCGGTTGGGTTAGGCGGTGGTGAATATTCATTTGTTACCGACGGTGTTTATTGAATTCTTTTCGGGCGTATCAGGCGCGAATGAGGCATTGCTGAAAGTGCTGGTGAAGCAAGAAGAACTGAAGGAACTTTTGCAGGGGTAGGAATGAAATCAATTTGTGTCTTTTGTGGTTCTAGTTTGGGTTCCCGTCCGGTGTACCAAAATGCAGCGGCAGAGTTAGGCAAAGTCCTAGCAGACCGCAATCTACAACTTGTTTATGGTGGTGGGAATGTTGGCTTAATGGGAGTAGTCGCAGATGCAACTTTGGCTGCGGGTGGTCAGGTGATTGGCGTGATGCCAGAGTTTCTCGCGCAAAAAGAAATCGCTCACCCAAACTTAACTCAGCTTCATATTGTTTCATCTATGCACGATCGCAAAGCATTGATGGCTGAGTTAGCGGATGGGTTTATTGCCCTTCCAGGAGGATTTGGTACCTTTGAAGAATTTTGTGAAATTCTGACCTGGGCACAGTTGGGACTGCACCAAAAACCACAAGGCTTACTCAATATTGCTGGTTATTATGACTCATTGTTAAACCTATTTGATCTAGCAGTAGAAGAGAAGTTTTTGCGAGATGATTTACGATCGATCATTTTAGAGGCAACTGATCCCAATACGCTTCTAAATCAGTTTTTGCACTATCAGCCGAAACAGGTCGAAAAGTGGGCAGACTTACCAATTAAGCCAGACCAGTTATAGTTGGTTGTGCCACTCCGCCGCCTGAGATCGAATCGCTTGCAGTTCTTCAGCACTCATTTTGTCCAGGTTTTTTAGGATGAAACTCATGCGTCCTTGCGATTGGAGTTTCTCGCGATGGCGATCGAGGAAATTCCAGTAGAAAAAGTTAAACGGGCAAGCTCCTTCCCCTGTGCGCTGTTTCGGATTATAGATGCATTTGCCACAGTAATCGCTCATTTTGTTGACATAGTTGGCAGAGGCGGCGTAGGGTTTGGAGGCCAACATGCCGCCATCAGCAAATAATCCCATGCCAATAACATTGGTTTGCATGACCCAATCGTAGGCATCGATAAAAGCAGCATGAAACCAATTTTCGACTGCTTGCGGAGATAGCCCCGCAATTAATGCGAAGTTGCTCAAAATCATCAACCGTTGAATATGGTGAGCATAGCCCAGATGTTCCGCTTGCTTCAGGGTTTGATGCAGACAGTTCATGTCCGTTTGGGTGGCATCCCAAAAGAACTCTGGTAGAGGCTGCGTGTGGTTGAACCAGTTGCGATCGAAATACTCTTCGCTGACATAGTGATACAACCCATGCATGTATTCTCGCCAGCCCGCCACTTGGCGAATAAATCCTTCGACACTGTTGAGGCTTAAGTCTCGTTCTGCCAAAGCATTTTCCGCTGCCGCCACCACTTCCCCCGGTTGCAACAATCCCAGGTTGATATAAGGTGAGATTAAAGCGTGCCACATGGTTTCTTGCCCCGTCACCATGGCATCTTGATAGGGGCCAAAGGTGGGTAGGCGAGTGGCGATGAAGTAATTGAGTACTTGGAGGGCTTGTTCGCGAGTAACGGCCCAATTGAATGTGGTGAGGCTGCCGTAGGTGGGAATCTTGAGGTGGTTGACTTGTTTGATCACCGATCGCGTGATGTCATCTGGCTCAAACCACAGTGGCTTGGGCGGGTTGAGCTTCCCCTTGGGCGGTTGACGATTTTCTTTGTCAAAGTTCCAGGTGCCACCCACAGGTTTATCGCCTGCCATCAAAATGCCATACCTGCGCCGCCCTTCCCGATAAAAATCCTCCATTAACAAGCGCTTGCGAGACTTGGCCCAATCTGCAAATTCCGCTGCACTCCACAAGAAATGATTATTGGGAATGAGGGTAAGGTCGCAGGGTAAGTCAAGCGCTTGAAGCAGTTTGGCAAAGGGGCGATCGTTGGGTTGCATCACCCGTAACTCAGTAATCTGGTTCGCTTCAATCCACTCTTGTAACGGGGCCTCAAAATCTGCTTGCTGCGCTCGATAGGTCACTGGCCAACCCGCCGCGTTCAGTTCCTCAGCAAAATGCCGCATCGCCGACCACACCAACACTAATTTTTGCTTGTGATACCAGCGCTCCTGCACGTGCCGCAAGGACTCAATCAAAATCACAGGCGTATGCTGGCGCTGAGCGATCGCGCTTTGGAGCGCTGCCTGCCCGTCCCAGAGTTGATCACCCAGAATCCAAATCCCTGTTTTCACCTACCAATCCCTAAAATTTGTGTCACGGTCAATTGTAAGTTGGGAAAAGTTGGAGAGATCACTAAGTCACTTCTCCCAAAGATCGTTGAGTCATAAGTCCCATTTTTGAGCGTTAGGACAATTTCACTTATGTCATCGGAGATCGGCTCCTTGGCTTTGCCTTCATCCTATCGTAGTGCTATAGCTGCGGTAAGAGATGCAGTGGGGAATTGTTCTAAACAGGGCATAAAGCGTTAATCTGCTGTAAGGACTCCACTCTCACCATAATCTTATAGCAAGGAAATAATTTCTCGACTTATGCTGGTGTGGTTTTTACATGGGGCTTCAGTACGACGATCGGAGTATGCCGATCCACTCCGATCGCGCTTAATTGAAGCATTTACTGACCGTGGGCTAACGCTTCCAGAGTTTTATTCCAGCTACTGGGGCGATACACTGGGCAACACGAATGAAATTTGGGATTTTGTCCAGCAGGATTTAGAAGCCTTCAAGTGGGATTATCCGGGTGTCGATCTGGATGATGTGTTCCACTATCGTCAACGCCGGGAACAGTTGATTAGTGGTTTTTTCAACGATATTTTCAAGTATTTGAATACGCAAAGTGGCAAGGAAATTCGGCGCACGATCGCGCTGCAATTTCTCAACTTCTTAACCGACAATCCCTTTGAAGGCGAGTTGCATATCGTGGCCCACTCCCTCAGCAGCGTCATTTTGTGGGATATTTTGTTTTCTCAAAATTACGCTGCCTCCGATCCAGCAACCTATATTCGCGGGGCCATTCAAGGACTCAGCGACTCCTCTACAGGCCGCCAGGTGAAGTTAGGCAGTATGACCACGTTGGGTTGTCCACTGTTAATTTTCAAGGATTTGGTTCGAGTTAATCCCCTCCCACTCACTCAACTTGCTCGGTCTTATCGAGGTGAACCGTTGCGCTGGATTAATGTCATTCATGCGTCGGATGTGTTTGCTTATCCGTTACGATCGAGCTTTGAGCTAGATGACTCCATGCTGTTTTTCCGAGATCAGTATTTGGGTGAGCGTAACTTTCTCAAAAAAAGTCTGGGCGATGTCACCATGGCCTTAGGGTTGATGAACGACCATACGCAATATTGGCGGAGTAAGCGAGTCAGTCAAATTGTCATGGCAAACTTAATCGGTGATACGACTGCACTTTTAACAAATTATTCTGTGGTTGATTTTGGTGAGTTTGATTAGATGGATTATGCAGTCGCGATCGCCACTCTGCAAAAGGCTGACCCAATTCTGGCAGCAGTGATTGACCAGATCGGGGCTTGTGAATTAGCGCAAAATCAGCAAACCGGGGATGGGTTGGCAGCGTTATCCAAGGCGATTTTGTACCAACAATTGTCGGGCAAATCCGCAGCGGCAATCCATCGCCGCTTTTTAGACCTTTATCCAGACAAGCCCTTTCCCAGTGCCGCAGACATTTTGGCGACACCCGATGAAGTGTTGCGATCGGTGGGCATTTCCCGTCCCAAAATTGTCTATCTCAAAGATCTGGCAACGCATGTGCAAAATGGTTTACCCACGCTGGACGAGTTGAACCAGTGGGATGACGAAACCATCATTCAAACCCTCACCCCCATCAAAGGGATTGGCCGCTGGACGGTACAAATGTTGCTCATTTTTCGGCTGCATCGTTGGGATGTGTTGCCTCACGATGATTTGGGCATTCGATCGGCCATTCGTAATCTATATCAACTACCCGAATTACCCAACAAAAAAATAGTTGACCAGTATGGAGTCGCTTGGCAACCTTACCGAACGATCGCCGCCTGGTATCTGTGGCGCAGTTTAGATGGGAAGGTCGGTGGGTAAATGAGTGAATGGGCTTCGACCTGAGCTTTCGACCTGAGCGCAAGCCGAAGGGCGCTCAGCCGAACGGTGGGTGGCTCAAGCATCAAAACGATCGTTGATAACTGCTGTGATTGCTGGGCATTTCTGCTGTCAAAATGCTGTAGGCGATCGCTAAAATAGAAGCAGCTTCATCGTGCTTATCATGATTGCCGTACCACACTACATCAGCCCGCCAGACTATCTCGACCTGGAACATCAGAGCCAGATTCGCCATGAATATCGACGTGGCTTAGTTTACGCGATGGCAGGCGGCACCGATAACCACGATCGCCTCACGTTTAACCTTCTGAAGCTAATTGACAATCACCTCGGCGATGCTACAGACTGTCGGTTTTACGCTGGCAATGTGAAAGTCAACTATCAAGATCAGTTTTATTACTATCCTGATGCGTTCGTGACCTATGACCTCCGCGATCGCCAGGATCGGTATATCAAACGCTATCCCAAACTCATCGCCGAAGTGCTTTCACCCAGCACGCAAGCGTTCGACGAGAGCGAAAAATTTAATGATTATCAACAGCTCGAAACCTTAGAAGAATATGTTTTGATTAACCAAGAGAGTCAGCGAGTTGAATGTCGTCGCCGCACGCCGACGGAGGAATGGGAAACCACGATTTACAACGCAGGCGATCGCGTCAAGCTGCACAGCATTGGGCTTGATTGTGCGATCGCTGATCTCTATCGTGGCATCGATCTCTAGCCATAAACTAACCGCATGGGTAAGAGCCTCAGCCATTTCAAACGTCTTCGTTACCAGATTCAAGCGGATGCTCAGGCGGTTGCGACTGTCTAATTCTTCAAATAAACGATCGACAGTCCGAAGCAGTTGATTGAAATCTGATTGACTCACAACGGTATTCCATCTTTTGGGGTTAAAGATTTGGGCGTGATATAGAACAGCGGCGAGTGTATCGATTGATGAAGTGAAAATCGCCATAAAATCCTAATTTGCAGCCGTAACTGAGTTGCTTTATCCCAAAAAATATCATGAATATAAAAAGAGTAGATGAGTCAAGCCGGACGATCGGCTTGACCCATCTACTACCTAACTGATTGACTCACCGAGCCATCTACCCAACGGCACTCTTTTCCTTGGCTAAGAACTTCTCTAGCTCCGTCAAAGCATCGGCATCGACTTTCGTTTGCATCGGGCAGAACTTCGGTCCGCACATGGAGCAGAACTCGGCAGTTTTGTAGATGTCGGCGGGCAGCGTTTCATCGTGATATTCTTTTGCCCGCTCCGGATCGAGGGAGAGTTCAAACTGACGGTTCCAGTCGAAGTTGTAACGGGCGGCGGAAAGTTCATCATCCCGATCGCGCGCTCCCGGACGATGACGGGCAATATCGGCAGCATGGGCGGCAATCTTGTAAGCAATCAAGCCATTCCGCACATCTTCGGCATTGGGCAAGCCCAGGTGTTCCTTCGGCGTGACATAACACAGCATCGCCGTACCGTACCAACCGGCCATCGCTGCCCCGATCGCGCTCGTGATGTGGTCATAGCCCGGTGCAATGTCGGTCACGAGTGGCCCCAACACATAGAAGGGCGCTTCCGAACACTCTTCCATCTGCTTCCGGACATTGAACTCAATTTGATCCATCGGCACATGACCGGGACCTTCTACCATCACTTGCACATTGTGTTCCCAGGCTTTACGGGTGAGTTGTCCCAGGGTCTTCAGTTCGGACAGTTGAGCTTCATCCGAGGCATCGTGTTGGCAACCGGGACGGAGCGAATCGCCCAAACTAAAGGAGACATCGTATTTTTTGAAAATCTCAATGATGTCATTGAAGTGGGTGTAGAGGGGATTTTGTTTGTGATGATGCAACATCCAACGGGCAATGATGCCGCCGCCACGGGAGACGATGCCCGTAATCCGACTCCGCACCAGCGGTAAGTATTCAATCAGAATGCCCGCGTGGATGGTCATGTAGTCTACCCCTTGCTGGGCGTGCTTTTCGATGATGTGCAAAAAGTCAGCCGGAGTCAGGTTTTCGATGTTGCCATGCACACTTTCGAGGGCTTGATAAATTGGCACTGTCCCGATCGGCACCGGGGAAGCATTAATAATCGCAGTCCGAATTTCGTCCAGGTTGCCGCCACCTGTGGACAAATCCATCACGGTATCGGCCCCATATTTCACTGCTAGATTCAGCTTATCGACCTCTTCTTGCAGATTGGAGGAATTGGGTGATGCGCCGATGTTAGCGTTGACTTTGCACTTGGAGGCAATGCCGATCGCCATCGGTTCCAGATTGGTGTGATTAATATTCGCGGGAATGATCATCCGGCCCCGCGCGACTTCTTCCCGAACCAGTTCAGCCGGGAGTTTTTCGCGTTGGGCAACGTAGTGCATCTCTTCGGTGATGATGCCTTGCCGTGCATAGTGCATTTGCGTCACGTTAGCCTGTCCACGCCGCTGAGCGACCCATTCTGTACGCATATTTGATTCCTCAGATAAACAGCTTCCCTCCGCCGGTATAACCCGGTCTCAGGTTCTAAGGGTTTGATCTCAGCCCCACAATCCGAGATCGTTAGGGCACCCCTAGCTTTAAGGAGTCATCATATCACCTGGGATTTTGTTCAATCTAAAGCTTCCAAAAAATTCCGGTTTGTCCTAACAACTTTACTGACCCGCCCGCAAAACCCTCTCAGCAGTCAGGTTTAAGTTGGGAAAAGTGGGGGAGATCAACTGCTGCTGACCGCGAAATGGTTGAATGTTGTACTCGCTATTGACTAACGTACAGATCGAAAGCGTGGGTTGCTTGGGTTTACCAATATGCCGCGTGCCACCTAGTCCAGCGTAATCTGCGATCCAATATTCGGGAATGCCCAGAACCGCGTAATCTTCAACTTTGCGAGCATAATCATTTTGCCAATTACTGCTCACGACTTCAGCAACAAACCGAATCGATCGCCCCAAGGTAAGGATGGACTGCTCTGCCCACAGCGGCTCGTGGGTGAGTTGAGCGCGATCAACGACGACAATATCTGGACGAAATGCCGTCATCGCTGAATTCGCAGGGCGCAACAATCCCCGTTGGAAAACCAGCCAAGGTAAGTCCATGCGGTCGATCTGAAGACAAATTTTTGCGGTAATGAACGCGGCAACCTCTTCATGCAGCCCCGCAGGTTCCAAGTCAAATACCTCTCCATCAATCAGTTCATAGCGATTATCGCCACCAAATTGAGCCAAAAACTCTGCCAAACTGAGCGGTGGCGGTTGGGTGAGGGGATAGGCAGCAAACGGCATTGGTTCAGTATACTCAAGGTGAGCAATGCATGATTGATATTTTTACATAAGCCAAGGATTTCGTAATCAACGTCCACGAATTATGTTTAGGGACTTGCACAAAAATAAAGTACTGAGTGAATTGGGTTTCGACTTCTTCGCTCAACCTCCAGGTGTCGAGAGTTGAGCGAAGTCGAAACTCGCCGGGTTAGTACGCGATTAACGCACAAATCCCTCCGCCCTACGCTTGATTATTTCGTTTCAGCTAGAAATCTATCGTAGGGCGGAGTCTGCACAAGTCTTTTGGAAGATACAGAGCGTAATAAAAACACTAGATAATCTCTAACGATAGTGCTACGTCTAAAGAGTTCAAAATGCAGTAGCGCTGTCATCCATGTCAATTACAAACACTCGTTACTCTTATTAACTATGGTTCAAACTCCCCCGTCTCAAAAGTCCGAGCAGCAGTATCAAGTTGCTGATCCAGCGCTGGAAGTGGATCAAATTATCGAGGCACCCAGTACCGATACCGAAATTGATCTGGAGTTCTTATACACCCGTGATATTGAGTTTCGGCAAGAAACAATTTACTTCCTTGTGGTCGATCGCTTTTTTGATGGTGACCCAAACAATAGCGAAGGTCCAAATCCTGAACTGTATGATCCCGACGGGCAGGACTGGGGCAAGTATTGGGGTGGTGATTTGCAAGGGGTAATTGATAAACTTGATTATCTAAAAAGCATGGGAGTCACAGCACTGTGGCTAACACCATTGTTTGAGCAGGTTGAGGCTCTCTTTGTAGAATCGGCAGCCATCCACGGCTACTGGATCAAAGACTTCAAACGCCTCAATCCTCGCTATATCGGCGAAGGTGAAAACCCATCTTTGAACCAAACGCAGGAGAGCCGCAATACCACTTTCGATCGACTGATTGCAGAACTACACAAGCGCAATATGAAACTGATTCTGGATATTGTGTGTAATCACAGTAATCCTGATTTCAGTGGCAAAAAAGGTGAGTTATACGATGATGGCGTGAAGATTGCTGACTTCAATGATGACAAAAATAATTGGTATCACCACTACGGTGAAGTGACGAATTGGGAGGACGAGTGGCAAGTCCAAAACTGCGAATTAGCTGGACTGGCAACCTTTAATGAAAACAATAACGACTATCGAAATTACATCAAAGCGGCGATTAAACAATGGCTCGATCGCGGTGTAGATGCACTCCGCGTAGACACTGTGAAGCATATGCCCATCTGGTTTTGGCAGGAGTTCACAGGAGATATTTATTTGCACCGTCCGGATGTATTCATTTTTGGCGAATGGATTTACAGCAGTCCCTTCGACGATCGCTCCGTAGAATTTGCCAATGAATCCGGGATGTCAATTTTGGATTTTGGCTTATGCGTCGCTCTCCGGAGCGCCCTGGCGCAAGGGGCAGAAGGCGGCTTCCATGAAATCCAAAAGATTTTCGATCATGATCATCACTACAAGAGCGCCACGGAACTGGTCACATTTATCGACAACCACGACATGCCTCGCTTCCAGAGCCTCAACCCCGATCCAGAGATGCTCAAGGTGGCGATGACGCTGGTGATGACCTGTCGGGGTATTCCCTGCATCTACTACGGCACTGAGCAATACCTGCACGATGACACCAATGGCGGCAATGACCCTTACAACCGTCCCATGATGGCATCTTGGGAGATGGAAACGGAAGTCTACAGCGCGATTCGGCGGTTGTCGGGGTTACGTCGCCTCAACCCAGCCGTTTCCATGGGCAGCCAATGGCAAAAGTACATCACGCCCGATGTGTACGGCTACGTGCGGCGGTATCGGGATTCTCGTTGCTTTGTGCTGCTCAACCGGGGCGGCGATGTCACGCTGCCCGAAGTGGAAACAGATTTGCCAGATGGAGAACATACCTGCGTTATTACCCGCAATAAGTATGAAGTCAAAGAGGGCAAGATTTACAACCTGGAATTGCCGTCTCGCGGTGTGATTGTGTTAAGTCATGTGGGCGATCGCGTGAAAGGCCAAACGATCGTGCGGGCGCAACTCAACGGAGTGCAAACTCAACCCGGCGAATGGATCGCGATCATCGGCGATTGTCCCGAACTGGGGAACTGGGATATTGCCAAAGCCTATCCCCTGGAATATATCAACACCAACACCTGGTTTGGCGAAATTCCTTTTGAGGAAAGTGCAGGCAAACTGATCAGCTACAAATACGTCCTCCTGCGAGAAGGCCAGTCTCCCCTGCGCGAGAACATCACACCACGACGCTGGGTTGTGGCCAGTGAGGGAACTGTCAAATGGCGGGACACCTGGGCTTCAGGGCGAGAAGCTTAACCTAAAAAAATACCTGGCAGCCCCCTGCCAGGTATTCAGGTTGCACTTAAGCAACTGTCTATGTTTATAAGAATAGACGGTTGCTGCGATAATTTCCTCCTCAAGGTGCATGACCAAAAGAGACTATCTCCCATAGCCCGATCGGGTAGTATGTTGATGCTGTGGAGTGAGAAGCATTATGTCAGCAGGGTACCCGCGGGATCTGGTGGGATATGGTCGCCAGTCGATCGATCCCCAGTGGCCTCATCAAGCACGAGTGGCTGTGCAGTTTGTCATCAACTACGAAGAAGGCGGCGAGAATTGCATCCTGCATGGAGACCAAGCCTCTGAAGCCTTCCTTTCGGAAATTGTTGGAGCCGCCCCATTTCCTGGGTTGCGCCACATGAGTATGGAATCTTGCTATGAATACGGCAGTCGGGCTGGTTTCTGGCGCTTGCATCGACTGTTCACAGAACGACAAATTCCCGTCACCATCTATGGCATCGCAATGGCGCTAGAACGAAACCCGGAGGCGGTAGCTGCCATGCTAGAAGCCGATTGGGAAATTGCTAGTCATGGGTATCGCTGGATTGATTACAAATATTTCAGTGAGGCGGCAGAGCGGGAGCATTTAGAACAGGCGATCGCCATTCATACCCGCGTCACAGGTCACCGTCCCTTGGGTTGGTACACCGGTCGCAACAGCCCCCATACGCGCAAATTAGTCGTAGAGGCAGGCGGCTTCCTCTACGATGCCGACAGTTATGCCGATGATCTGCCGTATTGGGATTTGAGTTATGGCAAACCCCATCTGGTAATTCCCTACACCCTCGACAACAACGATATGCGGTTTGCCACGCCGCAGGGCTTCAATTCCGGCGATCAGTTTTTTGCCTACCTGCGTGATGCCTTTGATGTTCTCTATGCGGAGGGAGAAACGGCTCCGAAGATGATGAGCATTGGACTGCATTGCCGACTGGTAGGCCGCCCCGGACGCTTTGCCGCATTAGCACGATTTTTGGATTACGTTCAAAGTCACGATCGTGTTTGGTTGTGCCGTCGTCTCGACATTGCCCACCATTGGCATCAGCATCATTTTCCCCCAGGAGAAGCTAATGCTTCAGATTGAAGCCTGATAGTTTGGGTCTTTCCAGCATTGTGGCAGAGCTTCATTGGATGGAAAGATGAGGGCATCTTTGGCATAATCCTCAGGGTCTTGTTCCTCCTGGCCTGCTTGTAGTCGGCCAGGCACAGTGTCTTTCGAAGGATCGATCAGAGCTTCTGCATCCAAAACTTTGACCAGTTCACCCGTTTCCTTATCTTTCAAAAGCATTATTACAGCCACTCCAAATAACTCAGGTTGATACCTAACATTACCTGGTGACAAAAATTTACTCGCCTATCGAGAGACGCATTTCCTAAACGAGGCTCCTAACTAGAGTTCTTTCGTTTGGCTCGTTTTTCCTGCACCTTCTTGCGGATTAAGGAATAATCGATCGGGAAGCCTGCTAGAGGCACCACCTGATACTGACGTTCGTCTTCAAGCTGTTTCAGTTCGGTGTAGTCTACCCAGTGAATACAATCGACTGGGCATGTATCGATCGCCTCTTGGATTACCGCTTCAGCGTCTCCATCCTGACGCACCACGCGCGATCGACCATAATCTGGCTCAATATAAAACGTATTGCGGGCAACGTGAGCGCAGTGTTTGCACCCAATACATGTAATCTCATCCACATAGACACCCTTTTGGCGAAACGCTCCGCCTAACTCAGGTTCGAAGCCCGATCGCTCAGGCGCATCCCGCAACAACCCGCCCAATTCCGGCTCCAACCCAGAACGATTCGAGTCGTCCATCACCAAAGGCAAAGCATCGCCCACATAGTCTTCCATAAGCCCGCTCAGTTGTGCTAATACCGACAAAATCAACAAAAGCAGGTAGCACACACAACTCACTGGGAATCCACTGAATGGCTGCTAACCTGCTTTCAATTTCGATTATGCCAAGATGGATCAGGCCCAGCGCTGGAGAACCAACCGGATAGTACCATCGGCATTTTGTTGCTGTTCAGAAACTTGAAACCCACGCTGAACAGATTCATTCAAAACAGTTTGGAAGGCGTAACGCTGAGTGACCTTGCCCAAAAAGTGGTCAACCGGAGTGGGTTGATTCCAGTACTGAAGATCGGCAACCAACTCGTATTCGCTGCCGTTCCAACTGAAACCAACATCGTAACCGTTGCTCTGTTCAATCACAACATCAGCAGCATAAGTTTGCCCGCGATAGCCCCGTACAGGTTGGGGACCAGGCTTCCAGTCAATCCCAAGGTCAGTCAAAGCGGCCTGCAGGGAAGAAAGATTACGAATCTGGGTTTTGATCTGGCTAAAGTGTGACATGGCGATTTTTAACAAATGGAGGTTGAACAAAAGTTTGGAATGACTACCACTCGCTAAAAGTGGTTTGGGTTGTTGCCACAGACGCCTGTTCTGCTGTCTGAGCAAAATACTCGGAAGTCAGTTCTTGACTTAGAACATGACCCAACTGAGCCTCAATGGCGGCAGTTACTTCAGCACAGGATGCGCCAACAATACCTGTCACCTTCTCTTGAACCCGACCATCGGGAAAAATAATGAATTCTAGGGTTTCCATGCATCTAACCTGGCTGGCTAACACTCTCAACCCCTCAAGCTGATGAAGCCTGAGTTGATCTAAGAGTACAAATGGGTTTCACAAACCACCCTGCTGATTAAATTACAGTCCCTAAAGACAGAATGACTAAAAATCAAACAAACTTAATAAGTCTTATAAGCTTGGCGGGTGGAAGCTCAGTTATTTGACAGTTTCTCTTAAACTTAAAGCGCAGTCAAGCTGAGCATTTAAGCAAGTTGATTAATAAAAGTTTATACAAAGCCAGATTGAGGAACCTCTATCGATTGAAGGATCTTGCATTGCGGGTTCGATTCAGACTGATAATGGGGGCTGTTAAAGTTTTTGGGCGGTTTAGACTATGGTTGAAAATTCTTCGGCAACACCAGCGATCGCTTCACCCTCCGCTGGTTCTACAACACCGATGCGAATTGGCGTACTGGGCTTTGGTGGATTAGGACAGGCGGCCAGTCGAGTCCTTGCCCTCAAGCACGAAATGCGGTGGGTTGCCGCAGCCGATCAAAAAGGATTTATTTACAATCCTGGTGGGCTAGATCCAGACGCATGTATTGCGACTTACCACACTCAAGGGTCTCTTGGGTATTCCGAATCGGGTGGCACTTTAAGTAGTCAAAGTATTCAGGACTTAATTGGTCGGGCCGCCCAGGTCGATGGTTATTTTCTGGCCCTGCCCAACTTGCCCAACACGTTTATGGCTGCCGTTGCCCAGCAATTTATTCAAGCGGGTTGGCGTGGCGTTCTGGTTGATGCGATCAAGCGCACCAGTGCGGTGGAGCAGCTACTCGCAATGTCAACAGAATTGCAGGCGGCGGGGATTACCTATATGACTGGATGCGGGGCAACTCCTGGATTGCTGACGGCGGCGGCGGCCCTAGCGGCTCAAAGCTACGCTGAGATCCATCAAGTCAAGATTACCTTTGGAGTTGGGATTGCCAATTGGGAAGCTTATCGGGCCACAGTGCGGGAAGACATCGGGCACTTACCGGGTTATTCGATCGACCAGGCACGAGCAATGACTGATGCAGAAGTAGAAGCACTCCTCGATCTCACTCATGGCATCCTCACCTTGGAGAACATGGAACATGCCGATGACATCATGCTGGAACTGGCTGGAATTTGCGATCGCAGCCAAGTTTCGGTCGGCGGCGTAGTCGATACCCGTAGCCCGCAAAAACCCCTCAGCACCAACGTCAAAATTACCGGACGCACATTTGAAGGTAAAATTTCGACCCACACCTTCACGTTAGGTGATGAAACCAGCATGGCTGCAAATGTCTGTGGACCGGCATTCGGCTATCTCAAAGCCGGAGTAGAACTACATCGGCGTGGGTTGCACGGAATTTTTACTGCCGCTGAAGTGATGCCCAAATTTGTCCGTTAGACTTTCCTTTTGAAGGAGAAACCTGACCTAGAGGGGGTGTGGCACCGTTGAGGGGGGCGCTGCTGATAGTTCAAGATGGATACACCCGTTGGTGTGATCTTTTTTGCAGGTGTAACGACTATGGTTCCCCCTCTTCCTTTGGGAAGTCTTTTGCGACAACGCTATCTGGTTCAGGCGATTTTAGGCCAGGGTGGATTTGGCCGCACCTATCTCGCGACTGATCAGGAACGGTTCGATGAACGATGTGTCTTGAAAGAGTTCTTTGTGCCCTACCAGGACGAGGCATTAACAAACAAGTCTCAGTCTTTGTTTCAACGAGAGGCGAGTACGCTTTACCAGATTCAGCATCCCCAGGTGCCCAGATTTTCAGCCGCCTTTGAAGAAGAACGACGTCTCTTTTTGGTGCAGGGTTTTGTGGATGGCCATACGTACCGTCATCTATTACAGGAACGGCGGCAGCAGGGACAAACATTTTGTGAGGCAGAGGTGTTACACCTGCTAAGCCAGACTTTACCAGTGCTGACCTACCTCCACGATCGCGGCATTATTCACCGTGATTTGTCGCCCGACAATATTATGTTGAAGCCCATCCTTCCGCCAGGGTTGGCGGGGCACGCCCAAGTCACCACAACTGGGCTACCTGTCATTATTGATTTTGGCGCGGTGAAGGAGGCCACCACCCACTGGGCCACGGCTTCGACGATCACGCGGGTAGGGAAAGTTGGTTACGCGCCACCCGAACAATTGCAAACGGGGCAGGTTTATTCCAACAGTGATTTGTATTCTCTGGCCGCAAGCTGCATGGTGTTACTAACCGGGCAGGAACCTCGATCGCTGCTGAATAGCCAAACGCTGGAATGGCAATGGCAACCTCACGCGCAAATAAGTGACAGTCTGGCCCATGTGCTGACGCGGATGCTAAGTGTCTATCCCAGCGATCGCTACTCCTCGGCCAAAGCTGTTTACGATGATTTGCAAGCCTTGTTTGCATTCACGCCTGAGCCGCCAGAAGCAAGCAATTTCCCATTAGAACCCATCTATCCAGCGGCATTGTTCACCACAGTCCTGCATGCCGACCAGCCAACTCAGCCCCACCCAAATCGACGGGTATTCCAGCCATCACGGCGGCAAGCGGCTCTCCGCCCCCCCGAAAAGCGAACAGCATTACATCCCAGAACCAGTCGGCGGTTACGCTGGAGTATGGCGATCGCGTTCCTGCTGGGGGCGAGTCTGGGGGGCACCTGGTTGTGGCAACGCTGGGTTGCAGCGACAGCTCAAAATGGCGAAGTTTGGGTATCTGGGGCAAAGCTCCCTCATGCTGAAGCATCTAGAATCATGAACTCACCAGGAATGTTGTCGGGCAACTCAATTCAGCCCCTGGCAGAAGTGGCCTCAGTCGAGACGAATTCCACCACACCTCAAACAATTGAGTTTTCAGCGGGCAAAATTTCCACAACATTGGAAGGACAATTGCAGGGAAATACACCCCAAACCTATCGGCTCAATGCGGCCAAAGGGCAAATTCTTACGACTTCATTGCATGGGCCGGGAGTAGTGATGAATGTGTTGCGATCGAACCAGGAAGGAATTGATACCGCGGCTTACCAAACTCGTAGTTGGACTGGGCAACTTCCCAGCGACGACCAGTATTTGATCCAGGTGTCTGGGTCTGGTGGCTATACCCTAGATGTTGCCATTACCCCAAACTCACGCCCAACTCAAGATCGGCTCGATCGAATTTCCTTTGCGCCAGGCACAAACGGCACCACTGTCACAGGCAACCTAACGCCTGAGCAAATTCAACGCTATTTGCTGAAAGCGCAACGCGGCCAACTGGTAGTGGTAAAAGTAATTCAAGGACATGTAAACTTCAGCACGATCGCACCCGATGGGCAACGGTTAGGAGGCACAACCGGCAACACCAAAGAGTGGAAAGGGCAGCTTCCAACCGAAGGCGATTATGTAGTGGAAGTTTCGGCAGCACAGCCAGAAGAGTTTGCTCTGACGATCGAGATTTTCTAGGCAACGGCGAACTCCAGCGGCAAGGCAGAGGGCAGCCGAAACTACTACCCGCCGCTGTTAGTCTGAGCCAATGGACTGGTCCTGCTGTTGCTCCAACCACCGCTCGTACAAATCGGGGCGGCGCTCACGGGTCCGGTGAAGCTGCTGCGTTTTGCGCCACTGGGCGATCGCCGCATGATTGCCGGAGAGTAAAACCTCTGGGACAGACCACTCCCGAAACATGGGAGGGCGCGTGTATTGCGGGTAGTCCAACAATCCTTCTTCAAAACTCTCTGCTTTCAATGACTCTTCCTTGCCGACGGTGCCTGGAAGTAACCGCACCACCCCATTCACTAAGGCGAGGGCCGGAATTTCGCCACAAGTCAACACAAAATCGCCCAGTGATACCTCCCGCGTCACCAGATGAAGCACGCGATCGTCCACCCCTTCATAATGTCCACAAATGATGACTAATTGCTGACAGGTAGCCGCAAACGTCTGAAACATTTGTTGCTGCATTGGCACCCCTTGAGGGGTCATCAGTAAAACTTCGCGGGCTGGCAAGACCGGCAAGGATTCCACCGCTGCAAAAATGGGTTCTGGCTTCATCAACATGCCCACACCGCCGCCGTATGGCTCATCATCCACCCGCTTATGCTTATCCTGTGCAAAATCTCGTGGGTTAGTGAGGATGACGCTCGCAATCCCTTTGGCTAAGGCTTTTCCCAACAATCCAGAATTTAGTGGAGACAGAAAAAAGTCGGGAAATAGCGTCACAATATCAATTCGCATATCAACGTAAAATAGAGAACTATCCTGACTCAGAAACATTCCTTAAAGCATTAAATTACGCTTTAATGGTTTGACATCATCTTAGTATTGACTCTCCGGCTATTGTGAATGCCGGGGCTATCGTTATGACAAAGATTTAGTTACGGCGCTGCCACACCTTCACAATCAGGATAATGATTCGGATGAACAAAAGTAGCGTTCCGACCTCCGTGACAAAGTTGTTAGAGCGTTGGTTTCATCTTTCAACCAGTGCCAGTGCTACCCCTGAGCGATCGTTTCAGTCCCTTGGAGAGGAAATGCCCCAGTCTACAAAAACCGCCATCATGATTATTGGAGGTGCCGAAGACAAGGTACATGGGCGGGAAATTTTACATAGTTTTTTTAATCGCTCTGGGGCGACGGATGCCCGCATTGCGATTATTCCTTCCGCCTCGCGAGAACCGGCTGTCATTGGTGAACGCTATCGCGAGATCTTCAATGAAATGGGCGCTAAGGGCATTGAAATTTTAGACATCCGCGATCGCGATCAGTGTGAAGATCCCTTGCTGCAATCCTACGTTGAAAATTGCACGGGTGTGTTTATGACAGGTGGTGACCAATTGCGCTTGTGTGGGCTACTGGCTGATACCCCCTTGATGAACCTGGTGCGCCAACGGGCACAACGGGGTGACATGACGCTGGCGGGCACCAGTGCTGGAGCGGCTGTGATGGGGCATTTTATGATCGCCGGGGGCGGCAGTGGCGAATCCCCCAATCGGTCTCTGGTGGATATCACCACGGGCCTAGGGATTATTCCAGAGTTGCTGGTCGATCAGCATTTTCATAACCGCAATCGCATGGCCCGCTTGATGAGCGCGATCGCGGCCCATGGCGATCGATTAGGGGTGGGGATTGATGAAGATACCTGTGCCCTGTTTGAAGGTGATGGCCTCATGCAGGTAATCGGCAAAGGCAGCGTGACGATCGTCGATCCAGCAGCCATGATTCACACGAACCACGCCAGCGTTGATGCCACCGATCCCCTCAGCATTGGTAATCTGCGAGTGCATTTGTTAGTTCATGGTGATCAGTTTGATCTCCGCAAACGCATGCCGATCGTCGCTAAATTGGCTGAGTGACAGGGCAAAAACGCAGCCATTAGCCCGATGTCCCTCTTTTCACGTTAAATTTTCACTCACAAGCATGCCTCCTTAACCAGTCGAATTGTTCATTATGAACAGTCTGCACCGTTTGAGAACATAAAACTGAGGAATGCTAAAGGCCAAGTCTAAGCTAGGCTTATTCTTAAGTCGAGTGAGTAACAGTGCTTACGACGCTCACAATGAATTCAGACGATAATCCTATGAAAATACTCAAAATACAGACGTTACGAGGTCCGAACTATTGGAGTATTCGACGGCAGCAGCTAGTCGTGATGCGTCTGGATCTAGATGAGCTAGCAGAAAAGCCATCGAACCAAATTCCGGGCTTCTACGAAGGATTGATCCATACCTTGCCCTCACTGGTGGAGCATTTCTGTTCGCCTGGCTGCCGGGGCGGCTTCTTGAAGCGCGTGCAAGAAGGCACCATGATGGGGCATATTGTGGAGCATGTTGCCCTGGAGTTACAGGAGTTGGCTGGGATGCCAGTTGGCTTTGGGCGCACCCGTGAAACTTCGACGCCTGGCACTTACCAGGTTGTCATTGAATATCAGTACGAACAAGCAGGGCGATATGCCGCCCGCGCCGCCGTGCGCCTGTGCCAGAGCATTGTCGATACAGGTAAATATGCATCGGAAGAACTGGAAAAAGATCTAGAGGACTTACGCCAATTAGCTGGTGATGCGTCGCTGGGGCCCAGTACGGAATCGATCGTCAAAGAAGCTGAAGCCCGTGGCATTCCCTGGTTTGAGTTAGGAGCGCGGCATCTGATTCAACTGGGGTATGGCGTCCATCAAAAACGGATGCAGGCCACTTTGAGCAACCAAACTGGCATTTTGGGAGTAGAGCTGGCGAGCGATAAGGAAGGCACCAAGCGGGTTTTGAGAACTGCTGGAATTCCGGTGCCACGTGGAACGACGATCAATTTTCTGGATGAACTGGAGGAAGCGATCGAGTTTGTTGGCAGCTACCCGATCGTGATTAAACCCCTCGATGGCAATCATGGGCGCGGCATCACCATCAACATTAACTCCTGGGAAGAGGCGATCGTGGCTTACGATGCGGCGCGGGATGTGTCTCGTTCAGTCATTGTGGAGCGCTTCTACCGGGGCCAGGATCATCGTGTCCTGGTGGTGAATGGGCGGGTGGTGGCCGTAGCCGAGCGCATTCCGGCCCATGTGGTCGGCGATGGGCGGTCAACCATTGAAGCATTAATCGAAGTGACGAACAGCGATCCGCGGCGCGGCGAGGGCCATGACAATGTGTTGACCAAAATTGAACTCGATCGCACCAGTTGGCAACTTCTGGAGAAACAGGGCTACACCCTGGACACCGTTTTAAAGGAGGGCCAGATTTGTTACCTGCGCGCCACGGCCAACTTGAGTACGGGGGGGATCGCGGTTGATCGAACCGATGACATTCACCCCGAAAATGTTTGGATCGCGCAACGAGTCGCCAAAACGATCGGGCTAGACATCTGCGGCATCGATATTGTGACACCCGACATCACCCAACCGTTGCGAGCAATGGATGGCGTAATCGTCGAAGTCAACGCCGCTCCAGGTTTCCGCATGCATGTGTGCCCCAGCATTGGCATTCCTCGCAATGTGGCCGAACCCGTTTTAGATATGCTGTTCCCCCCTGGCACACCGAGTCGGGTCCCGATCATCGCTATTACTGGCACCAACGGCAAAACCACGACAACCCGCCTGATTGCCCACCTATTCCGCCAAACGGGGCAGGTCGTGGGGTATACCACCACGGATGGCACCTATATTGGCGATTTTCTGGCGGAACCGGGAGACAACACCGGCCCCCAAAGCGCCCAACTCATCCTGCAAGACCCCACCGTGGAAGTGGCGGTGCTGGAGAGTGCCAGAGGTGGCATTCTGCGATCGGGTCTGGCCTTTGGAGCGTGCGATGTGGGCGTGGTGCTGAATGTGGCCGCCGACCACCTGGGCCTGGGAGACATTGACACGATCGAGCAGATGGCCCGCGTCAAGAGTGTCGTGCCGGAAACCGTGATGCCAAACGGGTATGCCGTCTTAAATGCCGATGATCCCCTAGTGGCAGACATGGCCAGCCGAGTGAATGCTCAAATTGCCTACTTCTCCATGAATCCGGACAACGAGTTAGTCAAGACTCACACCCAGAAGGGAGGACTGGCTGCCGTTTACGAAAATGGTTATCTTTCCATCCTGAAAGGCGATTGGACGCTCCGGATTGAACCCGCAGTGAATGTGCCGCTGACACTGGGTGGACGGGCACCCTTTATGATCGCCAACGCTCTAGCTGCCAGTTTGGCCGCTTTTGCTCAAGGGGTAGACATTAAGGATATTCGAGCGGCGCTGTTGACGTTTGAAGCTTCCGCAGACCAAACACCTGGACGGATGAACCTGTTTAACCTGGGCAAGTTCCATGCGCTGGTAGACTATGCCCACAATCCCCATAGTTATCAAGCATTGGCCGGATTTGTGCAAAATTGGCCGGGTGAGCGGATTGGGGTTATTGGTGGCCCTGGCGATCGACGAGATGAGGACTTTTTGGCCTTGGGCACACTCTCAGCCGACATGTTCGATCGCATCGTGATCAAAGAAGATGACGATACCCGTGGTCGTCCGCGGGGTGATGCGGCTCGTTGGATTGCCCGTGGCTTGCAGCAAGCCAAACCAGACTGCCGCTTTGAAACCATCCTGGATGAAACCACCGCCATCAATGCGGCTTTAGACAGTGCGCCGTTAAATGGGTTAGTGGTGATTTTGCCAGAGAGTGTCAGTCGAGCGATCGAGTTGATTGAATTGCGGCGATCGCCCGACGTGGTAGAGGCCACGGCTGTCGAACCGGAAGTTAACCAGTCGATCGCTGAAATTACTTCAGAGGTACCGGAGCCGATCAAAACCTCGGAAGTCCCATCTGCGTTGTGACCCTTATCCTTTCGTCGCCCATTCTCGTGCCCAGTCCAAAGTTTCGTGAACTTGCTCCAAGGTTTTGGCTTCGCTGTACAGACGCAAGACAGGCTCAGTGCCACTGAAGCGGATCAGCAACCAGCGTCCGTCATCCAGGCGAAACTTGTAACCATCGATCGCCAGACAATCGATGACCTTTTGGCCAGCGATTTCGGTTGGTGGTTGTGTCTTTAAGCGAGCCACTAATTGCGCCCGGACATCCATACTGGCCAGATGGAGATCGATGCGATCGTAGCTGGACACAAAGTTGGTACGTTTCTGCAAATCCCGATAGAGGTCGGTCAAATCGGCCTCAAATTTCACCATTGCCTCCAGCACGTAGAGCGCCGACAGTAACGCATCTCGTTCAGGAATATGGTTGCCGTAGCCGATGCCACCGGATTCTTCGCCGCCAATTAACACTTGCGTCTCCAACATGCGATCGGCAATGTACTTGTACCCAATCGGCGTTTCATACACGGGCAACTCGTGTAAGGCCGCCACGCGGGGCATCAGATCCGAACCACTGATGGTTTTGATAAATTCACCCCGGCAGCCCCGATTCAGCACCAAATGTTCAGTTAAGACGGGAATTAAAATTTGAGAACTGAGAAAGTTTCCCTGCCCATCGACTGCCGCAATACGATCGCTATCTCCATCAAACACTAACCCGACTGCCAGGCCCTGGGGATGCTCTTGCCGATAACTGTGAATTTGATGGAATAACTCCGATAAGTATTTGGGTAACGGCTCCGGCGCGCCACCACCAAATAATGGATCGCGGTTACTGTTGATTTCGTGAATGGGGATGCCCAGTAACTTTTCTAACCCACCCGCTGCGGCTCCATGCATCACATCGGCAAACACAGTCAGCTTGCCTGTGGCGATCGCGGCCCGCATCACAGATACGTCTACCATTTTGCGCAATCCCTCACAGTAGCTATCCCAGGGATTAAACGTTCGCAAAGTTCCTGGCGTCGCCGCTGCCGGAACACCAAGAGGCAACCGAGCTTCGATTTTTTGGGTGACATCGGGAGCAACGGAACCGCCAAATGCGCCTTTTACCTTTAAGCCAGAATATTTGCCAGGATTGTGGCTCGCCGTGATCACCAGTGCCCCCAGGGCGTTTTGCTGTTTCGCCGCCCAACTAAAGGCAGGGGTGGGAGCGTAGCCGTCAGCCAGCCACACGTCAAAGCCGACTTGCTGCACCGCTTTAGCCACAGCTTGAGCAAAATCTTCCGACAAGAAGCGCCGATCGTAACCGACGACAATCAGACGGCTATTGTTTGTGATGCTGGCATACTCTTCGGCCAAAACCTGCGCCGCGATCGTAGCTACATATTGAACCCGTTCAAACGTAAATTCTGCTGCGATTACACCCCGCCAACCGTCTGTTCCAAACTTAATCCCATCAATCAGAGCCGAAGTAGGAGTGTTTTGAATCATAAGCAGACCGCCTCAAGCGAATTCGTGAAGATACCTTACCGAGTGTATTCGCATTGAGGACGGGTCATCCACTTTATTAGGAAGGCTTTACCGAATTGCCTCAAGCATGCGCGAAAAGTAAAATCGCGTTTTTGTCATGGCATTTCGTTTCACCGTCCAGCCCTGGGCTTCCAAAATTTTCACAATCTCCTTTTCGCTGTGGAGATAGGCGCGGGTGGTTTTACTGGGGCCAGGAAATAGTTCCCCAATCTTCTTCAACACTTGATAAAAGGCCGTTTTGGGGGCGAAACTGAGAATCAAGCGTGATTCGGCCAGGGAGCTGAGGTGCTGGATCATGTCAGCCGCTTTGGTCTGGGGATAGTGGATCAACACATCCAGACAAATGACGGTGTGATAGTTCCCAGACAATGTTTCCAAATCCTGAACTGCAAAGGTGGGATTGGCCGATCGATTTAAAGCGGCAACAGCGCGTTCTTTAGCTTCGCTCACCATTTTTTCAGAGATGTCGCTGGCAAACACTTTTGCCCCGGCTTGAGCTAACGGAATACTCAAACTGCCAACGCCGCACCCGGCATCGCAAATGGTTAAATCGGCCAGGTTGCCATCATCCTGCAGCCATCCCAACAAAGTATCGACGGTTTGCTGATGGCCGACGCGAATATCGAGTTGAACTTTGTTAACGTCGCCATCTCCATAGATTCTGCGCCAGCGATCGAACCCTTTGGCATTGAAGTAATCGCGAACAACGGTTTTATCATCGACTACAGTCATAAACTTTGCTTCTGACATTTTTTGCAACAGTGTTGATCCTACCGAGTTTTGGCGATCAAAATTCTGCCAATCTACAGCAAAAGGCAAAAGACAAAGGGCAAAAGGTTAAGAGTGCATCCCAGTTTTGCAAGTTTGCCCTCATCACGTTCGGCTGAGCGCTCACGTCGAAGCCCCAACCCCTTCTCCCAAAATAGGAGAAGGGGAGCCGGATTCAAAGTCCCTCTCCCGCGCTGGGAGAGGGATTTAGGGTGAGGGCTACAAAAGTGGGATGCACCCAAAGGTTAATAACTGGCAGGGAAGCACCGGCACATGTGACCAGAACCGAGGCGATCGACTTTCACCCGTTATCGAGAAGCAACTTTTTGTTCAGGCAGATTCCAGATACCAAGCCCGATCGCGTTGTAGCGTACATTTTCCACGCGATTCCGCACCGCAGCCATAGCCTTAGCGTTTGCCAGGTAGATAAAAGGCAAATATTCCTGAGAAATTTGTTGGGTTTTCGCGTAGATGGCTTTGCGTTTATCTTCATCGAGTTCACGGGCACCCTGCACATACAATTCTCCAATTTCCCGTTCCCAATCAGAGACAACCCGCCCGACAATCGGTGAACCACCCGGTTTGGGGCCTTGATTGAAGGAATGGGAGCCACCGTCAGGATGCCAAACGTTGAAGCCATTGTGGGGTTCGGTGCCGCCGGTTAAGCCCAATAAGATGCATTCCCAATCGAGGGTAGTATCCATTTTCTCAATAATGGAGTTGAAGGCGATCGGGGCAAAATCTGCCTGCATCCCGATCGCCGCTAAATCTTGTTTGATTTGGGCACCGATCGCCACTCTTAACTTATTTTCAGCATTGGTAATGAAGTTAAACCGGACTCGATTGCCGTCAGCGTCAAACAGTTGTCCCTGAGCGTTGTACTTAAATCCGGCTTGCTGCAACAGTTCCTTCGCCTTTTGGGGATTGTAATCGTAAACTTTCAAGCCTTCTTCCGGCGATAGGTAGAAAGGACTTTGCACTGAGATCGGTGAGTTTTGGGGTTCTGCCAACCCGCGAAAAGCGTTGTTAATCATTTGAGGTCGATCGATCGCATAGGCAACCGCCTGCCGAAATTCTTTGGTGTTGAACCAGCGAGATTTAATCGGGTCAACCAGCGGCGTGCCATTTTCCCGTCGCCCTTGATTCTGATTGAAGGACACATACAAGGTGCCAGTCCGTAAGCCGCCTTGCTGAATCTGGAAATTGCCCCGCTGCTCCTCTTGTTTGAGCAAAGAGAAATCTTCCGCGCGGAGAGTACTCAATTCGCCCAACATATCTAATTCGCCCGTCCGGAAGCGGATCAATTGGGTATCGGTAGACTCCACAACTTGCAACACGAGGCGATCGATGTAGGGGAGTTGCTGCCCTTGAGCATCTTTTTGCCAGTAGAACGGGTTGCGGCGGAACACGTACCGCTGACTAGGGGCGTAACTTTCTAGTGTAAAAGCTCCGTTTACGACAATTTTGCTGGGATCGGTATCGGTGCCCCACGTGGAAAGGAATTGGGGTTTGCCGTTCGCGTCAAGAGTATTAATAGAGTCACGTAATTTATGGGCAGGCAAAATGGCGATGCCACCTGTCGTGCGCAGAAAGGGCGCAAACGGTTCCGGGATGGTGAACTCAACGCGGCGATCGTCCACTTTGCGCACACTGGGGAATTGGTTGCCATCGCCCAACCGCAACACATCGCGTAAGTCAGTGGGGATTTTTTCGTTCAAGTAAACGTCGCTGTAGCTGAAAACGACATCATCCACTGTGAGCGGTTGCCCATCCGACCATTTCAACCCTTCGCGCATCGTAAAGGTAATGCGCTTTTTATCCTCCGAAACTTCCCATGATTCAGCTAAACCGGGTTCAACTTCATTTGTTTCTGGATTTACACCAATTAGTCCTTCATAGGTGAATAAAAACATATTGGGAAACTCACCATTGAAGGCATAGTTGAATGTTTTAAAGTCTCCCAATGTACTCAGAACGATTTGAGACCCTCGTGCTTCTGCTTGTCTAAAAATGTTTGCTGAGGGATTGCAGGCATTAAGACCGATCGCGATCAAACACACGGTAACAGCGATGACAATTCCTTTCCACCACTTATTCATTTGAACTCCTGCGATCGTTTGTATCATGGTTCCCTTACGCATCTGGATCAACCCCCAACGCCCGTAACTGTGCCCGTAATTGCTCGGCTTGAGCCTCGGCTGATTCTGCTCGTCGTCGTTCTTGCTCAGCTCGTTGCCGTTCCTGCTCGGCTCGTTGCCGTTCTTGCTCAACTAAGGCTTCGGCTTCCTGCCGAGCCACAATCTCTTGTTGTAAGGCTTGCAGAAGATCAGCGGGAGCCAAAATCTTTTCACCCGTGTCTTCCCGATAGAAACCGATGAGTTGATCTTCCACCTGCAAGCGCAGTTTGAGCGGCTCGCTGCGATCGTCTGTAATCGGTTCGTATTGCTCCCGAAACAGACGAAAACCGCGCAGTTTTTCGGGAATCCATTCGCCTTTCGGGTCAAATTGCCAATATTCCTGGACTCCCAATTGTTCGTAGAGAACTTTTTTGTAGCCCTGATCCTGGTCTTTCGTGCCTGCGGAGGTCATTTCAAAGATCACCACAGGAATTTCGCCCTCTTCCCAGGTTTTGTAATTGTCCCGCGGTCCAGGGGCAACATTGAGAATCACCATGACATCGGGAGCCACGCGCAGCCGGGGATAACCCTGGGCATAGTAAAGAAACTGGTCTGCCAGGACGATCGCCGGCTGTCCAGCCAGATATTGGCGCAACGACACAACAGCATTGATAATGGCATCGACATGCACAGACGTTTCGGCCAACGGTTCACCATCCGAACTAGGATAAAAAATTTCGGTTGTTTGGGCAGGAGTGACGATGGATGTCATGGCTATTCTCCGTTGAAAACTTGATCAACCGTAAGTTGGAGTTCAGAAAAAGTTGGGGATTGAATCAGGTCACTGCCGCCAAACTCTGCCCCATCGTATAACCCTTCGACTAAGGTGAATATGGTTACTGTTTGAACAATGGGATCAACAATCCAGTATTCTGGAATGTCTCGCACGGCGTATTCTGACTGCTTCGAGCGGTAGTCGGTTGTTTTAGCAGATTCGCTCACCACTTCCACCACTAGTAAAGGGACTGGATCATTAAGTTCAACCACTACCTCTCGATTCCGCATCGCCTGCCACTGGTCTTGCAACAGCACCACCACATCGGGAATGCGCGACGTATCCCAACGACCAGAGCGGGGCGATCGCACACTAATCACCATTTGTTTCGATGTCCAATTTCGCCCCAAGCGTTTAATTTCGGCTCGAAAAACATCGTTGAGAAATTCGGCAATTGCTCCATGTATGCCCTCTCCCACACCCATTTCAACTAATTCTCCATTCACTAATTCATAACGAGTATCTGTGCCGTCGCTGTAGGCAAGATACTCGGCAAAACTGAGACGTTTGGTGGCGATCGTCATGGTGGTATTCACGATAGCAATTTGGGTGTGACCTGATTTTAGCGAGTTTAACGGTGTTCGAGTAACACAACGGCATAGGCGGCGATGCCTTCTTCCCGTCCGGTCGCATCTAGCTTTTCGTTGGTTGTGGCTTTGACACCGACTTGATCCGGTTGCAGGTTGAGAACGGTTGCCAGCCGATCGCGCATCGCTGCAATGTGAGGCTTGAGTTTCGGGCGTTCTGCCACGATGACAGAATCAATGTTGCTGATCCGCCAGCCTTTGTCCTGAATCAGGCGATCGACCTGCTCCAACAGCTTCAAACTATCGGCACCTGCCCATTGCGGATCAGTGGGAGGAAAGTAATGCCCAATATCACCCAGGCTCAACGCGCCCAACATGGCATCCATAATCGCGTGAGTCAGCACATCGGCATCGCTATGTCCCAATAAACCGAGGGAATGTTCGATTTTGATCCCGCCTAAAATCAAGGGGCGATCGGGGACAAGACGATGAATGTCGTACCCGTTGCCAATACGAATGGAAGCCATGCAGAATCGAGCCTTTTTGAAATGTCCTCCTGATTATAAAAGCCAGAGCGCAGAGGGCAGCAGGAGCGCTCAGTTGGACGAGGGCAAGGGGGGAACCGGATGACATTTTGTTAAAACCGAGCCGATGAACGGTTTATTTTCTTTCTTCCTGATAAAGTGTCTGCGTTCTGTTTTTGTTTCCCTTATGCCGCTGCCTGAGTCTTTTCGACTGTCTATGATGGCTAGTTGGACTGCGATCGCCCTGACGGCTCTCCCTGTCTGGGCACAACTTGAACTGACTCCCGATACCGCACCCGATCGCTCCCTGGGCACTCAAGTTTTGCAAAATGCTCTGCCCAACGGCGATGTGATTATGGGCGGCACGCGATCGCTTAATGGGCAACACCTGTTTCATAGTTTTCAGGAGTTCAACGTTCGAGACAACCGGGGTGTTTACTTTCAGAATCCGATCGGCGTGCAAAACATTCTGACTCGTGTGACCGGGAGAGATCCTTCGGATATTCTCGGCACCTTGGGCGTTTTGGGTAACGCCAACCTCTTTTTCCTCAACCCCAACGGCATCTTTTTTGGTCCGAATGCTCGTTTGCAAATTAATGGTTCCTTTGTTGCCAGCACTGCCAGCAGTTTCAGGTTCCCCGATGGCAGTGAGTTCAGCGCTAACAACTCTCTGGCTCCACCGTTGTTGATGGTTAACATTACACCCGGATTGCAAACAGGGACAATTTCTCCTGGTTCGACCATTACGAACAGGGGCAACCTCACCACAGGGCAAGACTTGATATTGGAAAGCGATCGCCTGGATCTGCAAGGGCAACTGGTGGCTGGCAGAAATTTAATTTTGAAGGCGCAAGACACGGTACAAATCCGTGATTCTGCCACAACTTCACTTGTAGCTAGCTCTGGGGCAAATCTCACCGTTCAAGGAAATACCGTAGACATCTTTACCTTGAACCACCCTAACAGTGGTTTCTGGTCGGGGAGAAACTTGGTGTTGCAATCGCCGAATCCAGTCGTGGGAGATGCTCATTTCTTTGCAGGAGGCAACTTTCAGGTTGAGCAATTGGATGGTCGTGCAGGTGATTTGCTCAGTCCCCACGATCCAATCATTCTGACCAATGGCGATGTGAGATTGGGAAATTATCAGGGTGCATCGTTGCATATTTTGGCAGGGGGAAGTGTCACTCTGGAAGGCAATATCACCATCATTAGTCCAGGAACTGCTGACACAACGATCAATCCTAGCAATACGACCTTGTTTAACGGCAGCAGACGCTACGCAGATCTGGCAAGTGTCAACCTGACGAACTATGAGCCGATCTTGAATCGCGATCGCACCGTCCAGAGTGTGAATCCTGTTTCAGTTTCTATCCCAATCAACGGCAGCACTCAAGCCACCTTGGATGTAAGAGCCGGAATAGATTGGGCAACATTAGGTGGCTTGCCGCCCAATCCAGTAACAATAAGCTCCCCTGAATTCACTACAACTGAGCCGCCCGCTAACGCCAATATCACAGTAAATGGCAATATTCAGATCAATCAAGCAGCCGGCTTGGTATTGCTGACCAATCAGTACAACCCCAATACCTTGCCAGGAACGATCGCCATTCAAGGGGATGTGAATACCAGCACAACGGTTCCAGGAGCAAACGGAGGGAATATTCAGATATATGGGCGAGGAGACATTACGATTGCCTCGCCCAACCCTCCCAACAAAATCTTTGTAATCGCGTCTTCGGGGCCTGCGGGAAATGGGGGAGCAATTACTTTCGCTACTAATTCTGGCAGTATCATCCTGGTCAACGCAGACCCAATATCCAACTCGCTATCAAACTTGGGCAATGCGGGAAATGGGGGGGCAATTTCCTTTGCCACCAACGTTGGCAATATCAACTTCACCAACTCAAACTCGTTCTCAGATTCAAGAACGAACTCGTTCTCAGGCCGTGCGGGAGACGGGGGAACAATTTCCTTTACCACGAACTTCGGCAACATCAATTTAGACAACTCAGCCTCGGACTCGTACTCGCGATCGAGTTCAAACTTTATCTCGCTCGGTAATGCGGGAAATGGGGGGGCAATTTCGTTCGTCACCAATGTTGGCAATATCACCAGCAACTCGCGATCTGACTCAAGCTCAGGCTCAGGCTCAACCTTTTTCTCATTCGGCAATGCAGGGAACGGCGGGACAATCTCTTTCGCTACCAACGTCGGCAACATTTCTCTTACCGACTTGTCCTCCTCCTCCTCGTACTCCTACGCAATCTTGGGCAATGCGGGGAACGGAGGGGCAATTTCTTTTGCCACCAACTCCGGTAATATTAACCTTACCAACTCGGACTCGTTCTCGGACTCAAGATCCTTAGGTCGTGCTGGTAACGGCGGGACGATTTCCTTCAAGACGGTAAACTCCGGTAACATCTCCCTTACCAACTCAGACTCGACCTCGCGATCAATCTCGCTTTCAAATTCTGCGGGGAACGGAGGGTTCATCTCTTTCGCCACCAACTCAGGCAATATTGAACTCACTAACTCAGCATCAAACTCCTATTCAGCCTCGAACTCTGGTACTGCGGGAAATGGGGGAGCAATTTCCTTCACCACCACCGTTGGCAATATCACCTTTAAAGGTACCGCTCCAAACACCCCAACCACGCTGAACTCTTACTCAGCCTCAGCAACGGGTGATGCAGGAAACGGGGGAGCAATTTTTGTAAGTGCTAGGAGAGGAATAATTGCTGGCGCTGATTCTACCCTGAATTCGTTTGCCGTTTCTCAGACGGAAAGGTCGGGAAATGGCGGTAGGGTAACACTAGAGGCGGGTAGCGGTATAGCTGGGTTGACCATTAGAACGGTGTCATCGGGTGACAACTCTGGGGATGTGCAGATCAACGGCTTTGGCAACCTGCTGATCGACTTTACTAACATCTTGACCGCTCAACAAATTGCTCAATCGGTAGAAGTAGAACTATGTCTGGTTCCTCCTTGCTCCAGTCCGAACAACCTCCCCTTGGATACGGTATTCAACCTAACTCTAGACATCAGTGCCAGAGGTCAGGCTGGAAATGTGGCAGTCAGTAGCATTGGTAATCTCACCTTCAGCAATAGCCTGATCCAAAGCGATACTCGTGGGGGCAATCCTGCTGGGAATATCACTATTAACAGTCCTGGCATGGTCAGTTTCAACAATAGCCAGATTATCAGCAACACCAGGAGCGGTGGGCAAGCAGGCAGCATCGCTGTCAATGCGGGAGAGGGAATTACCTTAACCAACGCCAGCAGTCTTTCTGCCACCTCTGGCAATGCAGGCACCGCCGGAAATATTACCCTGAATGCTCCCATTCTCACCGTTGCTGGCAACGCTCAGGTGTTTGCTGAAACAACTGGTAGCGGCAAGGGAGGTACGATCGCCGCCAACGCTCTCACTAGAATCGATCTCCTGCGAGTAGAAGATGCGTCGCCCATTCTCTCAGTTGAAACCAGCGGTGCAGGACAGGCTGGAAACATCATCCTTAACACTCCCACTCTCACCCTGTCCGACAAAGCCCGCATTACCGCCACCGCTACCAGGACAGCCACTAATCTAGAAGACAGTGGTAGCATTACCCTCAATGCCTCTAGCCTAAATTTGGCAGGCATCGTAGGCGTGTTTGCGGAAACGCAAGGACAGGCACCAGCGGGTACTCTTACCCTCAATCCTTATCTCAACGAATTAGATTTGAATATTGCTCTCACCCGCAACTCCCAGATTTCCGCTTCCACTTCTGGCAGTGGCAACGGGGGCGATTTGATTGTGGCTGCACCTCAATCCATCACCGTTACTGGACCGGGAAAACTTGCTGTAGAAACCAGTGGCACAGGCAATGCCGGGAACATGATCTTCACGACTCGACAGTTGACTTTAGCCGGTGGTGTAGAACTGTCTGCATCTACAACTGGAACCGGAAACGCTGGAGACATTGGCATTAATGCCGAAGCGCTAACTCTCAGTGGTGGTGCAACCGTTTCAACCAATACCTTTAGCAGTGGTGCAGCGGGAAACCTCACCATCCAGGTGAACGATACACTTTTCCTGACAGGACGAGGCACAGGACTATTTGCCAGCACCACACCCGGTTCCACTGGCAACGGCGGCAACATCATCATCGATCCGCGCTTGGTGCAAATTGAGAATGGCGCGACGATCGCCGTGGATAGTCAGGGTAGCGGCACCGGGGGCAGTATTTCGCTGAGAGCGGGGCGGTTAGAGTTGCGCGATCGCGCCTCCATCACCGCCGAAACTGCCAGTGCTCAAGGCGGCAACATTACCCTGGATGTGCAAGATCTGATCTTGCTGCGGCGGGGAAGCTTAATTTCTGCCACCGCTGGCACGGCTCAATCCGATGGCGATGGCGGCAACATCACCATTCGCGCTCCCTTCATCATCGGCGTGTTGCGGGAAAATAGCGACATTACTGCCAATGCTTTTGCTGGGCGCGGCGGCAATATTGCCATCACCACCAATGCCATCTTTGGGTTATTGCCCCAAGCCCGCCTCACGCCCCTAAGCGACATCACTGCCAGTTCCGAGTTTGGCTTAAGCGGCACGATCGCCATCACAGACCTGAATGTGGATCCCAACCGGGGACTGGTTGCCCTGCCCACCAACCTCACCGATACATCGCGTCAAGTTCGTGAGGCTTGCGCCCCTGGGAGTGCCGCGATCGCCCGCAAAAATAGTTTTGTGGTCGTTGGACGCGGCGGCTTACCCGCCAGTCCCGAAGCTGCCCAAACGGGCGATCGGCCTTTAGTCGATCTGGTTTCTGTTGTTCCACCAAGTTCCAGTTCAGCAAATGTGCCTTCTGAGTCATCAACTCATGCCCAAGATGAGCCATTGGCTGTCAAACCCGATGCGATCGTCGAAGCGCAAGGATGGACGATCGCAAGAGATGGCACCGTTTTCCTGTCTGCTCACAACTATGTGGACTCTGCTTCCCCCGCAGGGATTCCCTTGCCAACTTGTATTTCGCGTTAGTTTTAGCGTTGAACGTGCTGAAACAGCGTGGGAATCACCCAACCATCCACAATGTTGGTAGGGAAATCCGAAATCCCCAGGTGCGGACAACTCTCTTACTACAATGGAAGACACTTGCCGAAACTAGATTAAAGCTTATGAGGTAGTCGGTAATGGGTAATCGCCAATGACGCGATGTGCAACTTTTGCTCAATCCCTGTGGGGGGAGACATCTTATCCGCCCAATCTGAGCAGGCAAGATGCCCGCTCTACGAGAAAACAGTACTTTTGATGATTAAGTCGGACATCGCGTTAATGACCAATGACTAATTATTTATTGAGCTGACCTAAAGCCAGACCCTTAGGCAATCTGCGTAAGCTCTACCGATACTCAACCTGTGCAAAAAACTTGGAGCAACTGATATGACGACTGTGCTGGAAAAGGGCAACATTAGTATCCATACCGAGAATATCTTTCCGATTATTAAAAAGTGGTTGTACTCTGACCATGAAATCTTTTTACGGGAACTGGTATCCAATGCGGTAGACGCCATCCAAAAGCTGAAAATGGTGTCCCATTCGGGCGAGTATGCAGGCGATTTGGGTGAACCAGAAATCGTGATTACATTGGACAAAGAAGCTGGAACCCTGGCCGTGTCAGATACGGGCATTGGGATGACTGCGGAGGAAGTGAAGAAATACATCAACCAGGTGGCTTTTTCCAGCGCGGAAGAATTCGTTGAGAAGTACAAAGCCAGCGGCGATCAGCAAATTATTGGCCACTTTGGTCTTGGTTTCTATTCCTCCTTCATGGTGGCAAGTCGCGTCGAAATCAATACCCTGTCCTATCAGGTCGGCAACGCGGCGGTGCATTGGTCTTGCGATGGCTCCACCGAATTTGAGTTAACTGAGTCCGATCGCACGGCTCGTGGGACCACCGTCACCTTGCACCTGATGGAAGAGGAAAAGGAATACCTGGAGCCATATCGGGTGCGATCGTTGATTACCAAATACTGCGACTTCATGCCCTACCCGATCAAGCTAGAGGTGAAGGAGCCGCCGAAGGAAGCAGCGGAACCCCAGGAAGGTGAAGCAGCAACACCGGAACCCAAAGCACCGGAACAAATCAACCGCCAGAAAGCGCCCTGGAAAGAGTCGCCCAACACCCTCACCAAAGAGGACTACCTGGAGTTTTACCGCTATCTGTATCCTTTCCAGGAAGAACCATTGTTGTGGGTGCATCTGAACACAGATTATCCCTTTGTGGTCAATGGCATTCTCTACTTCCCCAAACTCAAGCCCGATGTGGATGTCACCAAGGGCCAAATCAAACTCTTCTGCAATCAGGTGTTTGTCAGCGACAACTGCGAAGAAGTGATTCCCAAATTCCTGCTGCCCCTGCGCGGCGTGATCGATAGCGCCGACATTCCGCTCAACGTATCCCGCAGTTTCCTGCAAAACGATCGCACCGTCCGCCGCATTGCCGACTACATCGCCAAGAAAGTGGGCGATCGCTTAAAAGAGCTTTATCGGGACGATCGTGATCAGTACGTCCGTAGCTGGCAAGATCTGGGCACCTTTGTCAAATTCGGCTCCATGAACGACGACAAGTTCAAGAAGCAAGTCGAAGATATTCTCATCTATCGAACGACCTGGGACGGTAGCAAGGAATCAGGAGTCGCGAGTCAGGAGTCAGAAGCAGCACCCAAAGTAGAAGTTCAGTCTGCTGAGGGCGATGTCTGGCAGGACATTTCCTCCCCTGCTTCCCCTGCCCCTACTTCCCCATCCTCCCTCCCCGCCTACACCACCCTCAAAGAATACCTGGAGCGCAACAAAACTCGGCACGAAAATCGAGTTTATTACTGCACCGATGAAGTCACCCAGGCAACTTATGTCGAACTACATAAACAACAAGGGTTGGAAGTGTTGTTTATGGATTCTTTCATCGATACGCACTTCATTAGCTTCCTGGAACGCGAATTCTCAGACGTGAAGTTTTCACGGGTTGATGCTGATTTAGACGACACCTTAATTGACAAGGAAAAAGAGTCTGAAATTGTTGATCCAACCACGAATAAAACTCGCAGTGAAACCATCAAAGAACTATTTGAGCAATCACTCAAAAAGCCCAAAGTAACGATACGCACTGAGGCATTGAAAGCAAGTGAGGACGCGCCACCAGCGGTTGTTCTACTGCCGGAAAATCTGCGCCGGATGCGGGAAATGATGGCCTTGATGCAGCAGCAATCGGTAGAGTTCCCAGATGAACACGTTTTGCTGGTGAATACGGCTCATCCCCTGATCCAAAATCTGGCAAACATCAGCAAAGGCGCGATTGTGCAAACTGGAGGGCCATCTCCTTCTAGCGAATTGGCTGACTTGATCTGTCACCACGTTTATGATCTGGCACTCATGGCGCAAAAAGGCTTTGATGCCGAAGGCATGAAGGCGTTCATCGATCGCTCCAATCAAGTCCTAACCCGACTGGCAGAGCGCGCAACAGCCTAAGGAATTGAGCCGAGATTAAACGACGCGAGGGAGGCGAATCACGATTTGCCTCCCTCGCGTCGTTTCTTAACTGCATGGGCAGTACTGGACTCGAACCAGTGACATCCTGCTTGTATGGCAGATAGAATGCCCGCTGAAAACCTTGAGGAGAAAACCTTGTGATGGACGAGAATTTATCTCGCACTGAAATTAATGCCTTCCTTGCGGATATGAAAACTTGCCAGGAGAAAAACGCTGTGTCGATTTTGAGCTTTAAGGTTTTCTGCTAACTTGAATATGCGAGGTACTGATTGTTGTCACAGAATTCGCTAGGGTTTTGGCAGAGGGATTATGGAAGAGTATTATTCGGTCATTGATCAGCACCAGCACATCTCGGAAATTGTCTATGCGCTGAAAAAATCCAACAGTGAGGAATTGGAAACTGTTACCGAGATATTATCTAAAATTACAAATCTTCCTTTAGAGCAAATTAAGCCTGGTCTTCATGCCCTCGTGGAAAACCTGATTGAATTGCGAGAGTTACCTTTTTATGAGCAAGCAACGCCAGAGGCATGGTCACAAGCGTTGACTCAGTGGGTAGAAAGTCATCGTTCTCTCAATCTGCCGCAGTTGTCTGACGATGCCATCAGCCGGGAGAGCCTTTACGGAGAGCGTGGGTAAATGCCCTTTCTGGTAGATACTAATGTGCTGCTGCGGAGTATTGATCCACTACATTCAATGAATTCAGCAGCCGTACAAGCACTCCGAATCTTGCGCGAACAGGGACAACAACTTTGCGTCGCGCCACAAAATTTGATTGAGTTCTGGAATGTGTATACGCGCCCGATCGATCGGAATGGTTTAGGGCGTACTCCAGCAGAGGCAGCAGTAGAGCTACGCCAACTGAAAGCCTTCTTCCCACTCCTCTCAGATACCACTGCTATTTATCCAGAATGGGAGCGCTTAGTCACCAACTATGATGTTCGAGGCGTGAATGTTCACGATGCGAGACTGGTTGCTGTAATGCGGGTGCATAGCATTACCCACATCTTGACCTTTAATACCAGTGACTTCGCCCGATTCGGAGAAATCACAGCCATTCAACCAGAAGCCGTTACGACTGAACCGCCTCAAAATTGAGTTGCAGATATCGACATAGCCTAACTATGCCACCAAGGCGCTGTCCTCAATCTCAATGCGGCGCAATCCATCTTTGTTTGCGGGAAGGCCAAGACTGATGTCGTATTGCTTAGTTCCCATTCCATCACCTTCTTTTCGAGGTAAGGTTGCGCGAAGAACCAATCGGCTTCCGTTAAGTCGAACTCGAACTGGAATTCGCGCTGCCTTCAGGCGATTATTGATCCCTGTAATTTCATCACTATCCATCCCTAAAACATCCCTAAAATTGTGGATGATTGAGGATATTTTAGGGTAATCCGAGACGTTCAAGTGTTCCATGAGAACGGCTGAAAGCCCCGGTTTTTCGATGGGCAGTACTGGACTCGAACCAGTGACATCCTGCTTGTAAGGCAGGCGCTCTACCAACTGAGCTAACCGCCCGCATCCCTTAGACACAGAAAGACATAGTAACAGAAATCTTGAGATACTGCTAGGATTTTTGAGAAGTGAATCGTGATGAGACAGTGTAAACGATGTCCTGAGAGGGAGATTGGCTGCCAATACGGTTTTGTAGCTCTCTTCAGCCTCAACAACTATGCCTTCTGGTCGCACCCACGACAGTATTACTCTCTGGAGCTTACCCTTGATTGCGGGAATCGTCTTTGAGCGGACTCGAAGTGCCAGCTTGACGTTAACGGTGTCCGGCGGATACCTGTTCAGCGGATTGATGTTTGGGCCAGATTTAGATATTTATTCTCAGCAATACAAACGCTGGGGCATTTTCCGCTGGATCTGGCTACCCTATCGGCGCAGCATGCGTCATCGCTCGTTCCTCTCCCATGGGTTTCTGATTGGCACAGTGATTCGAGTGATCTATCTGTTAACCTGGATCATCGCCAGTCTTGGCGCGATCGTGCTGCTCAGTGCAGTTGCTTATCACATCACAGGGGAAGCAGTCGTTTGGTCGCAGTTCTCGCAAGAATACTGGACAACGGGTAAAGGCTGGCTCACTCGCTCGCTGCAACAGTATCCGCTGGAATGGGTTACTGTTTTGCTTGGGCTGGAGCTGGGTGCCCTTAGCCATTCCTTGAGTGACTGGATTGGCTCTCGCTACAAACGCCGCTCCTCCCGCAAAGCGAAGAAAGCTACTCCCTCCAAGCGATCGCCCGCCGCCCCCAATCCTGCACCTTCCAGTACCTCGATCGAATTACCGACCTTACCTCAGGATTCCAAGTTCCCCCCATTTCAGTAAATGCATCTGCCCTGACCACAGAGATCAAACGATGGAGATCAGCCACGATGAAACGACGCACCAGTTTATATCTCATCGGGTCTCTGGTCACTGGATTCACCCTCACCACGCAAGCTGACAGCAATGCTGTAGACCCTCCTTTATACTCGCCGCCGCGATCGCGGTTTGATATAGATGAACTGAAGCAACTCCTCGATCAACGAGACATTGAAGGCGCAATCCAATTAGTTGAAGTTCGGTGGAAAGAACAGTACGAAGACTACTACCAGGGGAAATTAACGCTGACGCTCTTAAGTACTGCAACCATCAGTCAGCGCTTGCAAAACTTGTTTCGGCAAACCGGAAAGCGGACGGCACTGATCTATGTGGTTCCAACCCCAGAGCATCTGGAGCTGATTTTGCTGACTCCTGGGTTGCCTCCCAACCACCAACGAGTAACCGCGGCCAATCGCGAGCGCCTGCTGCAAACGGTTAACGCCTTGCGAGAAGGCATTGTGTTGCAATCCCGTGCCCGATCGCGGTACTTGGAGCCAAGTCAGCAACTTTACCAGTGGCTGATTGCCCCGCTGGCATCGAGCTTACAAACTCACCAGATCGACACGCTCATGTTTTGTTTGGGTAATGGTTTGCGCACCTTACCACTCGCCGCCTTGCATGATGGCCAAGAGTTTTTGGTCGAGCGCTACAACCTGGCCATCATTCCAGCTTTCAATTTGCTGGATCACCGTCCGGTTTCGTTGAAGGACGCGAAAGTGCTGGCCATGGGAGCTTCCGAGTTTGAGGATAAACCACCATTACCCGCGGTGCCGTTAGAGTTGGCCACAATCACCACCAATCTCTGGACGGGAGAGGTGTTATTAAATCAAAAATTTACGCCTGCCAACCTGCGATCGCAGCGACAAAAGCAGACTTATCGCATTGTCCATTTAGCGACTCATGCGGATTTTGCGCCAGGATCGAGTGCTAATTCTTATATCCAATTCTGGGATCAACGCTTGTCGATCAACCTGGTTCACAACTTAGGGTTGCGCTTTCCGGAGGTGCAGTTGCTAGTGCTGAGTGCCTGCCAAACAGCGATCGGTGATTTGCAGGCCGAACTGGGCTTTGCCGGATTGGCTGTGATGTCTGGCAGTCGAGCCGCCCTGGCCAGCCTGTGGCATGTAAGTGATCTGGGCACATTGTTGCTCATGACGGAGTTTTATCAAAATTTGCGAACGATCAATAAATCGGAAGCTTTAAGAAAGTCGCAGATTGCCATGCTCAAAAACCAGATCACAACCCAGAATGAGATTGCTGCGGTTAGCCGGGCTGACGCCATATCTACCGATCTAGAACGGATCCAAAATACTGATTTTTCTCATCCCTACTTTTGGGCCGCGTTTACCATCATTGGCAATCCCTGGTAGGGGAACTACGCCCGCCGGGAGGGGCACAAATCCCGTAAGGAGCAGCGATCGCAGGCCGGATTCCGAAAAAAACAACACTTCTGGCCGTGCAGCATCATCACCTCGTGATGGTCGTATACTTGCTGAGCATTCCAGTCGTTCGGTAGCAGAGCTTCTAGCATCTGGTGGGCGGGGCCAACCTCGATCGTGGCCGGTAAAATGCCTAACCGAACGGCAACTCGATGATGATGACTATCCACCGGTAACGCTCGACCGCGCAAGCGACTAAACGCCAAAACCGCCGCACTCGTCTTTGGGCCAACCCCTGGCAACGATTCCAACCAGGCACGGGCGGCTGGGACAGGCATCTCTCCCAAAAAATCCAGCGACCATTGCTCATTTAACCGTTCGCCAATCAGCCGCAACACTTGCTGAATCCGTGGCGCTTTGGAGTCAGCCCAGGTGCAAGGCGCGATCGCCGCTTGGACTTGCGCAGTTGGGGCATCCCGCACAGCCTCCCAAGTCGGAAACTGTTGCGTCAATTGTTGAAAGGCGCGATGCGAGTCCTTGTTCTTAGTGCGGTGAGACAGGAGCGCCGAAATTAGTTCACTCAAGGGATCAAGGGAATGAAAATAGGCGATCGGACACCCGTATTCAGCACAGAGGCGAGCGTGAATCACCAATAGTTGCTCTTGCAAGTTCGCAATCGAGTCGTCAGTCAGTCGTAGTTGATGCACGATGAGATGGGATATCAGACGAAATAACAGTGGTCATTAGCATTACATGGCATCATCGGGCATTCTCCCCAGAAACAGATCGCTCTCCAGGCTTATTCGATCATTTGTTATTTCCGCCGACTTCCAACCCCTGATAGACCAAGGCCGCGATGTCAGCCCGCGATGCGGGTTGGTTGGGTCTTAACAATTGGGTATCCGGATCACCCGAAAAGATCCCCGCTTGAATAGCCGCAGCAATCCGCCCCCGCGCCCAAGTCGGCACCTGGTTGCGATCGCCATACGCCTGCAAAATGGCTTCGGGATCAGCAGGTTGGGGGAGCTTTAACCCTTGCACCATTGAAGTCACCGATTCGGCACGGGAAACCTGCTGCTCTGGCCGAAAATCGCCTTCGGGATAACCACTCATAAAGCCCGCTTTGACGGCTTGATCGACCGCAGTAGCCCAGCGACTACCCGGTGGCACATCCGTAAATTGAATCGGCGGTTGGCGATTTGGCTTGGTAAAAGCTTTTTGTAATTGCACAGCATATTCAGCCCGCTTCACAGGCTGATCGGGTCTAAATGTGCCATCTGGAAAGCCACCGATGATGCCCTTGGCCGAAAGAGCTGTGATAAATGGGGCAGCCCAATAGGTTGGCGGCACATCAGGAAACGCGATCGCCTTACCTGGAGCCGGGGGCACCGGTTTACCGGGAGTCGGAGACGCAGGCACAATCACCGCCGGGCTAGTGGGAGAAACGGTGGGGGCGGGAGAGGGCACAACTTCTGTTCCGGCACCCACCCCCACCGTAGGCTGAGGCGTAGGGGGAGGGACAAGGGCGGTTGGAGTGGGAGCTGGACCCGGACTCACGCTGCCCTGGTTGTTACCTGGAGGTACAGGAGATGCGGTTGGGAGAGGGGAGGGAGCCACAGTCGGTAATGGTGAGCTGGATAAACCGGGAATCAGATTGGCAACCCACGTACCTCGCCCCTGGCTCAACGCCCACCAAAAAATTGCGCCAAAGGCCAGGAAGGCAACAAGCAACGCGATCGGTTCGTCTTCTCTCAACCGGGGAGGGCGCTGATCAGGGGGGAGTGAGTTTGACATGGGGCAAATCCTGCTGGCAACGGGGACTAACATTAGTTCAACTGCCACAATCCTAAAGGGCTGCGTAATTTTGTCAATCCCAACTACCAGCAGATTAGGTATTTGTTGCTTGCAGCAGTACTCTATGACAAAGACCAGCCTCAGCACAACGGATGTAACTCGTGCAACCTGGATTTTTGTCGTTCTTCTGGTAGAGTGCTATCAAAGCTCGCTTAATGTAGCTTCTTTAATGACCCCGAATCTTGGAGACTATGAGTTATGGGATTTTTCGACAGAATCTTCGGCGGTAAAAAAGATGAACCCGCAGCGCCCCCAGCCGATGCTCCTCAAGGGAGTGCTATTCCACCTGAGCGTGTGGGCTTGAACGGCGAGTACGACCAGAGCGGTTTGGCTAAGCGCGTTGCCAAAGCCTTTGACGATAACTCTGGCTTGACGGATGTGGAAACATTGTGGGTAGCGCAGACTGGCAGCACTGTTGTATTAAAGGGCAAAGTACCCAGTCAGGACTTGCTGTCCCAGTTTGTTTCGGTTGCAGAAGGGGTGAATGGTGCAACGTCGGTTGACACTAGCCAAGTGACGATCGGCTAACGCCCAAACCTTTTTCCCAGTTTAGACACGCCAGCGATTAGGATCCCCCTTGCCTCAGGCATTCCTTTTAATTGAAAGGAAATGAGGGGGATCGATAAGGCCAAAATGTGTCACTATCTGTGTTTAGTCAGTATTGGTTTTGTGATCACCAGTTGCAATAAACCATTGGTAACTGAAGAATAGATTTAGATTTGGGTAATGAGTTAGTTATGGGATTGTTTGATCAAATTGTGGGGGCGATCGCGAACCCGAACCAGCAAGCAAGCACCGATCAATTGAGTAGTATCTTGGGGGCTGTGCAACAGGCAACCGCCGGGAATGGGGTTGATCCAGCGACCAGCCAAACCGTGATGTCGATGGTGGGCGGCTATGTGCGATCGGCATTGCAGCAACAACAAGCCACGGGTGGCAGCCAACAGGTAGAAGGAATTGTGAATCAATTCAGCAATTTAGGCCCCAATGCGGCAGCGGTTCAAGCTCTGTTTAGCCCCGACCAGCAAACACAAATTGCCAATACCATTTCTCAGCGCACGGGTTTATCGCAAGCTCAGGTGATGGGCTTGTTGACAATGCTGGTCCCTGTCGTCCTCAACATGCTCAAGTCTGGAGCAAGTACGCAAGGGAATCCAGGTGGGAATAACGTGCTGGGAACTTTTCTGGATGCGGATCAAGATGGCGATGTCGATATCAGCGATGCGTTGGGCATGGCGGGGCAATTTTTGGGCCGCTGATCAGGATTGGGGATAACTTATCTCCAGTTGTTTGGAAGGGCGGCTTTTGCCAAATACGGAATAGTTAACCGATGAAACGATCGCTCACCATCTAAAATGAAGCTTGACGCTGAATTCTGAAGAACTATGGCTGCCAAAGTTGAAATCTACACCTGGAGTACCTGTCCATTTTGTATACGGGCAAAAGCCTTGTTGAGCAAAAAGGGCGTTGATTTCACTGAATATTGCATTGACGGCGATGAAGCGGCACGAGCCAAAATGTCTATGCGGGCAAACGGGAGCCGATCGGTACCCCAGATTTTTATCAATGATCAACACATTGGTGGCTGTGATGATTTGTATTCCCTGAATGCCCAAGGGAAACTCGATCCACTATTGGCTTAACCCCAGGATTTCGGCGTGAAGCTTGCATTCATCATCGACCCGATCAACCGCCTCGACCCCGGCCACGATACCAGCGTGGCGCTAATGGAAGCAGCTCAGCAGCTTGGGCACGAAGTTTGGGTCACTCAAGCCACCCAGTTAGGAGTTGTTCAGGGGAAGGCAACTGCGCTGTTGCAACCCGTGCATTTAACGCCTGTGCAACTGGTGGCAGGTCTGTGGCAAGCAGCCAGTCCCTGGTTTGAAGTGGGCGAAGCGAGCCTGCGATCGCTGGAAGAGATGGATGCAGTCTTTATGCGCACCGATCCGCCAGTGACCGTTCCCTATCTCTACGCCACCTACATACTGGACTACATTGATCCCGCTAAAACGTTGGTGATCAACTCACCGCAGGGAATTCGAGCCGCCAATGAAAAGATGTATGCCTTGCAATTTACACAGGCGATTCCTGAGACGATCGTTAGCCAAAATAAGACCGTGATCCGCGAGTTTTTAGAACGGCAGGGATCAGCTGTGTTAAAACCGCTGGGGGGCAAAGCTGGCGAAGGGATTTTATTCCTTGACCCGACCGATCGCAACTTCAACTCCTTGATTGAAATCAGTACAGTGCAGGGGCAGGTACCAGTGATGGTGCAAACCTACCTGCCGGAAGCCAAACTGGGCGACAAACGCATCATCCTCTTAGATGGAAAACCCATCGGTGCTGTGAACCGGATCCCTACAGGGAAGGAGTTTCGCGGCAATATGGCCGTGGGTGGGCGTGTCGCCCAAGTGGACATCACCGATCGCGAACAAGATATTTGCGCCCAACTCGCTCCCACCCTGCAACGTGATGGTCTTATCTTTGTTGGCATTGATGTGATTGGCGGTTATTTAACTGAAGTCAATGTGACTAGTCCTACCGGTATTCGGGAAATCGATCGACTCAATGACGTGCGCCTAGGGCATCAGGTCATTCAATGGATTGAACACGCCAAATCCCGTTTGACTTAACGGTTCTCACTATTTAAAGACCATCAAGTAGGGCAGTCACAGAGCCTGTTTCAGTCGTCATTAGTTGGAATCGTAGCCGCGATCGAGGGAATTTTTCTCAGCGCTCAACGGATGGCTTATTTTCTCTTGCACATCGTGGATAAATTCCTTGGTGCTGGGGGAAATGGGTTCATCCAGATTGAGTTTTTCGCGGACGTTTTCCGCGGTGTCCTGCAATGTTGCCCGCACATCGTCAAGCAAATTCTCGCTGTCATTTGTCGTGCCCTGGGATTCTAGCGAGTTGTCAAAGTCGGTGCGGGAATAACTGCCTTGAGTTGGAATGGGGCTGGCAACTGCATCGGGATGAAGGGCACTACCGCTGAGAACCACAACAGTAACCAGCACCAAATTCAAAACCAAGACAACAACAGTTTTGATGGCTTTAGTCGGGCGAAATTGAGTCTTAGCTAAATTCATCATGGGACCTCTTAAGGTTTCATCACAACTTTGATGCACTGCTCACGTTTATGCTTAAAGATTTCATAGCCGTGTGCAGCTTGCTCCAATGGCAGATGGTGAGTGACGATGAAGGACGGATCAATGTCGCCATTTTGAATTCGCTCGGTTAACGGCTTCAGATACCGATGCAAGTGGGTTTGGCCCGTTTTCATGGTTAAGCCTTTGTTCATAAAAGCACCCATCGGGATCTTGTCCACAAAGCCCGTGTAAACACCGGGAACCGAGACGGTGCCACCCTTCCGGCAAGCAACGATCGCTTGCCGCAAAACATTAGGTCGGTCAGTTTCCATTCTGACGGCCTGCATCGCGCGATCGTAGAAGCCTTCTAATCCCATCCCGTGCGCTTCCATCCCAACCGCATCCATCACCGAGTCAGGCCCACGCCCACCCGTCATTTCTTTGAGGGCTTCGCCGACTTCAATTTCTTCAAAATTCAAAACTTCCGCCCCTCCCTCTTGCGCCAGTTGGAGGCGTTCAGGGACGCGATCGATCGCAATCACTCGTTCTGCCCCCAAAAGGAAAGCACTCCGGATGGCAAATTGCCCCACTGGCCCACAGCCCCAGATGGCAACCGTATCACCGGGCTGAATATCGCAGTTTTCGGCAGCCATGTACCCAGTCGGAAAAATATCCGTCAGGAATAGCACCTGTTCATCGGTCAAACCATCAGGAATCTGAAATAGCCCAACATCAGCGAAAGGCACGCGGGCATACTCAGCTTGCCCCCCCGCATAGCCACCCGTGAGATGAGAATAACCATAAAGCCCAGACGGTGAGTGCCCCATCATTTGTTCTGCCATCCAGGCATTGGGGTTGGAGTTGTCGCACAAAGACCACAACTGCCGATCGCAGAAGAAACAACCGCCACAGGAGATGGTAAAGGGCACCACCACTCGATCGCCAATTTTTAAATGCTTGTGCTGAATGCCACTGCCGAGTTCCACAATTTCCCCCATGAACTCGTGGCCTAGAATATCGCCCGCTTTCATGGTGGGGTTAAAGCCATCGTACAAGTGTAAGTCAGAACCGCAAATGGCTGTAGAGGTAATTTTGACAATCGCATCCCGCGGATTCAGAATCTTGGGATCGGGAACAGTTTCAACTTCCACCTTATTGGCACCTTGCCAACAAACTGCTTTCATTTTTTAGTCTCCCAACTTAATGATACTTGCCTGCATAGTGAGTGTTTGGCCCTGCTGTGGCCCCCTGAAATTGACTGGCTAAGGTGCGTGACGCTAGCGCTAGCCACCCGATAGTAAGCCTGCCACCCAAAAGCGGAATGAGTCGAAGTTTCCGCTTCTGCCGTTCAACGTCTGTCTGCTCCAGCCTGCTGCTAGCTTTTAATCGCGCCCACGCCCCGAAGGTTGCCCCTCGGTTGTAGCGATTTCGCCCGTTTCCATCAGCATTTTGAAGCGCCGCAGTTCATCCCCAATTTGCTGTTCAGGTTCTTCTCCAAACAGTTTGGCGATCGTGGCGGCGACCATCCCACCGGGAATGTGATACTCCAAAACCACTTTGACTTCGGTGCCGCGTCCAGGTGGGGCTGGCGTGAAGCGGACGAACCCGGAATTCTCCACATCCGCCCCTTCCACGGAGGCCCAGGCAATCAAATGATTGGGTTGATCGTTAATGATTTCCGCATCCCACTCCACTTTGTTGTCTAATGGGGCTTTGGCGACCCAATGCGATCGCGTTTGATCGATCACCGTCACTGATTCCAGATGTTTCATGAAGCGAGGTAAGTTTTCCAAGTTATGCCAGAACTGATACAACTCTTCCGGCGATTTGTTGAAAATCGTGACTGTTTTCTCAACCCGTATGGGTTTGTCGAGGCCAGTCGCTTCAGTTACTTGATCTTTCAAACTTTTTTGCCCCATTGCCCCGTGATACGCCAATCCACCACCCGCTAGAGCCATTAAGGCTCCCCGCAGCGATCGCTCCCGCAAGCCTAACAACACCATCGCTCCGCCACTAATTAACGACCCCCAGCGTTCGGTATCGCCCACATCTCCAGCTTCTGGGCGATTGCTGGACAGGTTTTTTGGTTGTTCAGACATTTCCATAGCAATCTCCTACCCCAAGTCATCAACTGATTGATCAATTACTACTACTCGTCATCATCATTCAGGCTTTAGTCCTTTAATACTTGGGATGCTAACAAGGCTAAAGCACCAACACCGACGATCGTGCCCCATTTGGCAATTGGATGAAAATCAAATACTTCTAGAAAGCTGGGAACCACAAACTGACTGAAATCACCGCTAGCTTTGTCATATCCTTCAATCGGTTCGTTCATGTTGTTTGGATCACTTTCATACTTCGTCGTTGATGTGTACTGACCTTTAACCGCAACCAGATTCAACAATGCATCCGAAAGATGTGGAGAGACTTTATGCACAAAATCCAGTAAGCGACCGGTATCACCAACTAAAATGTCACGAGTTGGATGCTCCGCAACATGCAAAATTGCTTCTGCCACCAATTCTGGTTGGTAATAGGGCGGAACTCCCGTTGGTTTTACACCTAACTTGGTTTTGCCCTTGTTGTAGAACGGCGTATTGATGACCGATGGCATCACGTTGGTCACACTGATGGGAATACCGTCATGCATCAGCTCAACGCGAAGTGAGTCTAAAAAGCCTTCGATTCCATGTTTAGAGGCAGCATAAGCACTTTGTAAAGGCAAGGAGACACGCGCTTCAATCGAAGAGACGTGAATCAAGGCACCTTGACCTGTTTGTTTCAAATAAGGGAGGGCAACCATCGCGCCATAAACCTGCCCCAGCAAATCAACCGCAACCACGCGCTGAAACTCGTCTGGCGTGATGTCTTCAAAGCGGGCAAATAATCCTGTTGCGGCGGCATGCACCCAGGTATCCAAGTGGCCAAAATGCTCAACGGTTTTGTCGGCAATGGCCTTTACCTGGTTGAAGTCGGATACATCGGCAACGATCGCGATCGCCTCGCCACCAAAGCTTTGAATCTCCTCAACTAAGGAGTTGAGTCCGGCTTGACTACGAGCAGCGATGGCCAACTTTGCGCCTTTTCGGGCAAACCGCAAAGCTGTTTCCCGCCCGATGCCGCTCGACGCTCCAACAACTGCAACCACCTGTTGATGAATTGGTTTTAACTTCATTAGACCTCTTTGCGGATACGTTCAACTGTCAAACAGCCTCTAACCAAGTCAAAAAAGATGACCCTGTTACCGACAGACACCTTACGGTAACAAGGCCAATAGAAGGATTCTTCTCTCTTTGGAATGAGGCTCTTCTCAGAGGTTCATACCTTACCGAGTTAAAGTAAATTAGCGGGCGGCTTTTCGGGAATCGTCCAGAAATAAACGGTGCGATCGCCCACTTTTACCACTTTTTCTGGCTTCCAGTCGCCCATATCAAACTGGTGCGAAACAATTCTCGTACCCGGTTTTAACTCACGTAGTAACTTGGGTCGAAGTTGCACATTCAATCTGGGTAGCAAATAGAGTGTCACGACAGTGGCATCACTAAAGTCAGTCTTAAATAAATCTTGTTGACGAAAATCAACCAGATCCGTGACTCCGGCTTTCTTAGCGTTCTCGTTCGCTTCTTGAATCCGGAGTGGATCAATGTCAATCCCGGTTCCTCGAGCGCCATACTTCTGAGCGGCTGTAATCACGATCCGGCCATCGCCACTGCCCAAGTCGTAGACTCGATCGGTGGACTGCACCTGAGCTAACCGGAGCATTTCCTCCACGACTTCCGTTGGGGTGGGGACATAAATCACATCGGGTTTGCGGGCGGGTGCGTCTTGCGCTTGATTCGTGGAAGTATCCGATTGGGTGGGTGATTGAGCGGCTGTATTGGTGTTGCCCAGTTGGGTGCAGCCGGTCGCAACGCCACAGATTCCCAGACCAACTAGCAAAAATGTTGTGAACAATTTGACTGTCATTGATTTCCTCTCCCTCGGTTTGCGCCGCCAGCCCAGGGGGGTGGTCCTTGTGGCGAGCGAATTTGTACAACAGAACCATTGGCGCGGGTAATTGAGAATGCATCAAACTCACCCGATCGCCCCAATTCGCCGACAACAGTGACCCGTTCGCCAGGGGCTAAATTCACCGGCTGCCACCACCGTGGGCCGGCATCGACAATGATTTGCCCGCTGCCATCCTCTAACGTAAAACTATTGCCGACCACGCTAATCACCCGTCCGGCGATCGTCAGGCCGTTGGAGCGCTGCAAGGTCCCAATATTTGTGCGAGTTTGGGCTAGGGCAGAAGTTCCAAACAAGCTCAATAGAATAGCTCCTAGTAAAGCGCCAGAGCGTTGTTGAAGCATTGAACACAATCTCCTAATCCATGGTCGTGCATTGTTGTCAGCTCTTAGTTGCCGCTAGATTTTGTAAGTCAAGTTTCAGCGCAGGAATTGCTTAAGCACACATACCAGTGAAAAATACTATAAATCCACACTCAGGATTGATCATAAATATGACGAGAAAATGACGCACGTTTTAACCTGACATTACCTTGAACTTAGCGAAAATAGTTCTATCTAATGTTGGTTGCATTATTTTTTCTCGATAACATGTAGCCGCAAAGATTCGATCAAAGTTTGCAGTTGTCAGAAATGCAAGCAGGATAGACGGGTTGATAGGTGGAATCGCGTTGACCAAATAGAGTGTAACGATGATCGCGTACCTGTTCATAAAGACGATCGCCGCTCCATTTCAATCCTGGCAAACTGCGATAAAACGAGACAAACGCGCTACCGAGGGGTAATAAATTACCAATTTCCTCTGCTGCCGCACTCCCCTGCCAGCGGTTCGCGGGGGCGTTAGCATCCACTAAGATCATCCCCATTTCACAATCCTGCGCAGTAATGCCCAGTTGACCGAGGCCAGCTTCGTCTTGCATCGGTAAGTAGGCGAATAGTTTTCCCTGATCGAGGGTTTCCAAAAATCGGACCAATGTCACGCAGAGATTACAGTTGCCATCGTAAATGACGTAATAGGACATGGGTTACTCCTGGTACCGATCGCTACAGTCTACAAGTTCACTCTGCCACACAATAATCGTTTAAGCCATTTATAGCGGGTCTAGATGAGTGGCTGATATGTGCGAATGGTAGCGATCGATGTCCTTCACTGATATGAAATCCAAGATTATTGTTTGTGGCTTAGACGCAACAGGCTATAAAATCTTTCGCTTACTGAAACAGCAGGGCGCACGTGTCGTGGGGATTCACAATCGGCCTTTACCTGCCGAAGGCGATGATGTCATTATTGGCGACCTCCAAGCCGCTCAAACCCTGATCGAAGCAGGCATTCGGGAGGCACAAACACTGGTTTTAACGGATGAGGAAGACGGCGTCAATTTGGGCGTATTGATGCAAGCCCGAGTACTAAATCCGCGCATTCGCATTGTTAACCGTTTGTTTAACACCAGTTTGGGCGAACGCCTTGACCATACCTTGCCCGATCACATCACCATGAGTGTGGCGGCCTTAGCTGCGCCCATTTTTGCGTTTTCGGCGTTGGGTAGTGCCGCGATCGGGCAACTGAAATTGTTTAATCGCACCTGGCCCATTCACCAAATTCACATCGATGACGCCCATCCCTGGCTGGGGCGATCGCTCAGTGACCTGTGGGACGATCGCAGCCGCATGTTGATTTATTACTTACCAGCCCACGGACGCCTGGATTTGATTTCGGCAGTTGTCCAGGGTCGCACGTTGGACGTGGGCGATCGCTTAATTGTGGGCACCCGACCCAACATGAGAACAACCCCCCAGCGATCGCTCTCCCAACAAATGGCGAAGTTGATCACCGGATTCAAATACCTCCGGGAACACAGCCGAGCCTTGTTGGGCAGTACGTTGCTCCTCCTGCTTATTGTGGTGTTCTCGTCGTTGTTTTACATCTCTAACACTTCAGGCCGATCGCTCATCGATGCCCTTTACTTTTCGGTCAGTATGATTACTGGCGCTGGAGATAGCCTCATTACTATCAACACCGCTTCAGATAGCCTGAAAATATTCACGGTGTTCACAATGCTGGTGGGAGCCGCCATCATCGGTTTATCTTACGCTCTGCTGAATGATTTTATTTTGGGAACCCGGTTCGATCGCTTTTGGGAAGCCGCCCGGATTCCGCATCGCCACCATTTCGTTGTGTGTGGGTTAGGCGGCTTTGGGATGCAAATTGTTCATCACCTCCGCAGTTGTGGCCATGAGGTTGTGGTAATTGAAAAAGACCCCAACTGTCGCTTTTTGAATGTCGTGCGATCGCAAAAAATTCCTGTGATTCAAGGCGATACAACCCTCCCCACATCGTTGAAAGCCGCCAATTTTGAACACGCTCAGGCATTGCTCGCGGTCACGAGTACCGATGCCGTCAACCTGGAAACAGCCCTCAATGCCAAAGGGTTGAATCCCAAAGTACCCGTGATTGTGCGCTATCAAGATCCAGAGTTTGCCTGGATGGCGCAACTGGTATTCGATTTTGAGGCGGTGCTGAGTCCGGCAGATTTGGTGGCTCCCGCCTTTGCTGCCGCTGCCCTGGGTGGCCGCGTGTTAGGCAATGGGATGACGGCAGATAGCCTCTGGGTTGCCCTGGCCACCATGATCACGCCCTCCCATCCCTTCTGTGGCAAACGAGTTCAAGAAGCCGCGATGGCATCAGATTTCGTGCCGCTTTATCTGGAAACCCGATCGCAAACAATCCACGGTTGGGCGCTATTGGAAGTTACGTTGGGAGCCGGAGATGTGCTTTACATGACCATCCCCGCGCCTCAGTTGGAAGAACTCTGGCAAACGGCCATGTTCCCAGCGCGATCGCTGTGACGAAACTGGCGAATTCTGCTTAAAACCGTTGACCAAAGCCAAACTGGAACCGCACATCCCCCTGGTTACTAACGCCCAAATCGCCGCGCAAAATTCCCAGCGGGGAATTGAATCTGAGGCCAAATCCAAAGCCTAACCCCGTCCCTGGTTTACCCCGCACCACTCCAGGCTGCCCTGGCACATCATCACTGCTGCCTAAATCAGAAGCAAAGTCGACAAAGGCAGCACCACCAATAAATCGGTAAATGGGGAAGCGATACTCAGCTGAGGCTTCGATGTAGCTGCGAGAAGTGGCGATCGCGCCCGTATCCCAGCCCCGCACGGAAAATGGCCCACCCAACACAAACGCATTGTAGGGCGGCAGGTCACCGACCCAGGTCCCCGCCTGCACGTTGAACGCCACGGTTTCCGGTTGACTTTCGGCTGGGTTGGGCGGCGTTTTGTGAGCCGCCGTGATTAATTTAACGGGAATGAATTGGGTGTAATTCCCTTGCAATTTCGTGCCCAACACACTGCCACGCCCAATTGGGAAAAATTGCTCTGTGTTAAATCGCAGCAGTGAACCATCGCTGGGATTAACGGGATTATTGCGAAAATCTCGTAAGGCTGTAAAGGTGAAACTAAACAAATCATCCGTGCCGGTGCCACTGAGGGTAAGCGGATTACCCAGGCGATCGGTGGCAAATATCTGCCCGGCACTGTCCCGCGTACTGACATTGGCATAATTCAATCCCCAGTTGCCATTCCAACCGCCACCCAATGGTTGTTCCAGGCCCACTCCCACCCCAAGCCGCCGCTCGCGCACACGATCGTTGTTGGGCAACCGCACTTCATCAGTGAACACGTTAGACAACCCTTGATTGCGGAAAACATTGGCGCTGTATCCAGGCACATTCGGTTCCGTATCGCGGTAAGGACTGACAAAGCGCCCATCAAATTGAATATCTTTCGTCCCAATCAAAACCGTACCGCCCAACCGCTGCCCCAAGCCACCGAAGTTGTTATCCTGCACACTCACCGTTCCAAACAGGCCCAACGTATCGTTGAAGCCCCCGCCAAAGCGCAGATCGCGGGGCGGACGTTCTTGCAAGTTGTAAACAACGATCGTGTTCCGGGCATCCCCTTCAAACGTGACATTGGTTTGGTCAAAAATGCCGAGAGCCTGTAAGCGGGCGATGTCTTCACGGGCCGTTTGCACCTGGAAGGGTTGACCCGGTTGCAATTTAATTTGCCGCCGCACAAATGCCTCTTGCGAGCGAAACGGAATCGGCTTGCCGTTTGCATCCACCGCACTGCCTTCACGATTCACAAAGCGCAACTGCACATCCGCGATCGTCCCTTCTGCCACATCTACCACCACAATCCCCTGCGGGGTGGGTTGCAAACTCAACACGCGCGCTAGGGTGAATCCGTTTTGGGCATACCAATCATTGATATCCTTGACCGCTTGGTTGAGGCCGGCTGGGGTAATCGGCTTACCAAATTGGTCTTTGAAAATCATATTGGCCGTCGAAATCCCCAACCCCCTGGCATTAGAAAGCTGAAGCGCTTGCAGAATAACTGGATTGGCGGCAAAGGTGACACTAATCCCTTGCGGCGTGGTGCGAGTGGAAACTGTCACATTGGTAAAGAAGCCAGAATTTTCCAAAGTCGCGATGTCATTCTGGAGTTGGGTTTTGTCGGTGACACCGCCGGGTTTGGTTTGAATGATATCTAACCCAAACTGCTGCGTACTGGGTTCAACCCCCACAATTTGCACAGCCAACACTTGAAGCCCCACATCGCTGGTTGGAGATCGTCCGGGTGGAGGTTGCACAACGGTCGGGGGCGATGTGGGCGGCACCGTCACGGGCTGAGGCGTAACGGGCTGAGTCGATGGCACGACCCAAACTGGATCGTTTAAGGAGGCCGGGGGTGGGGGCGTTGTGTCGCTTGGGGCAATTGGACGGGGCGCAGGCACGACCACAGGCGGCGGCACCGGGGCCGCGGGTGCCACGGGGGGCGGCGGCGCAATTTGAACAGGCGGTGGTGGCGGCGGGAGTTGGGCGGGGGGAGGCGCAATTTGCGCCGTTGGTTCTACCGTGGGCAACGTCCGTTCAACCGGCACCGTTGGCACAACGACGGACTGATAATCCTGGTAATAGCGCGAATCCATTGGGCTGAGGGTGGAGGCCGCTGCCGTGGAATATTCCTGCCCGATCGCAGGTCGAGGCACACTAACCGCGATCGTCGCTAAAGCACTCGCTGCAAGCAGAGATAAATACAGCCGAGTAGCCGTTTGAGTGAGTGAAAAGGAGTCGCTCAATGGAGTTCGCCGAGGAAACGACAGAATGAATTCCAGCCGTGATAAATCACACCTTGGAGACCAAACCTTCTAATTTGGCACCCTACATTCTGCACAGATCCTCAAAAACGGCGAAGTTTTTTTGAAAAAGACGGATTTAGCTTAGGATTACGGATTAAATAACCTGTGGGGTAAGTATCTCACCCGCCCAGACGGGCAAGACGTTCGTGAGCAGTTCGGTCGAGCCTCTCTGTCGAGACCTCAGTCGAACGAGGCCCATCCCACAAAAATTGCAGCTTACTTAATTCTCAGTCCTTAATCTCAAGTCCTAACAAGCATCAGCTTGGAGCAGACACAACCTGTTCCGATCGAGCTGGCAGCAAGGCAACAACAGCTTCAGGATGGGGCATCTTGGCTCCATAAAGCTCAGCGAAACGTTGGAACAGTTGCATGGTTTCGTGCTTTGAAACTTTGCCAGAACTCACAATTCGGTGCAAGTTGCGATCGGTCAGCGCTTGTAAATACGACCAATCTTCAAATAACGTTAAGCAAGAGGCGATATGCAATGGCAGTTGGAGTAATGGCTTAAACCAGCCCAAATCACTGTAGATATCAATAAACAACTTGTGTTCATTTGGGGTAAGCGGAAAGACATTGAATAAAACAATAATCCGTTTATTGGCATAAACCGGGATGCTCAATTCAATTGTGTAGAGATTATGCAAAATTAAATCCACTTCTACGATCGGCCTGCGCCAGATGCGTAATGCATTTAATGAAGGCTCTAACATCGTTTCAAACTTAATCACCCCACCGATAGATGTATTTTGAAAATCGCTGACTTTAAGCACGCGCAGATTATTCAAACTGAAACTATGAATATCTTCCAAATGCTTCAAGTTCAGCAAGTGATAAATTTGCGCCAGGTAGGGAAACGGCAGAATATACTCTTGGCGAATCAGGTGGAATCGTTGCAGCTCTCCCATTCTCACCTGGGTCGCAGTAAGGCTATCATCCAGTGAAAATGCGTGGCCGGGGTTATACACGGGAAGCAGTTCGTCTTCAGTTCCGAGTTCAGGTTTAAGCACTAGCCAGCTTAAGAAGAACAAGGAAGCTGTTACCAATTGAAAGATTTCGATCGGGGAAAGATAGCCATCAGCGCAGGCAGCAATGCTGCGATCGGCAATTCCAAAAAGCCACGATGGAATTCCGAATACCCAGAGACTATTTCGAATCCTGGTAATTAGAAGTGCAACCTCTAAAGGTGAGTTTGATGGTTTAACTTTTGTTTCAGTTTCGTGCTTTCGTAGAGATAAAGTGTCGCCTGCCATAGTACCATTTTGCCAGTGGATAAACGCAAACTAAAAGTGTCGTCGAAGTAGAGTGAGAGATCTAAATTCAACTGACATAAGGCTATCGATTTAACCTGGCGTTTACCCTCTATCGTGAGATTAATTCTGCGGGCGCAAAGAGTGAGATTACTACGCCCACAGAAGGTTTTTGCTGCAAAGATTCAAGTAGAAAATATCGGGCACCCTATACTCCAACTTGCTTTAGAACAATATCGCGCGATCGTTCAGATAATTTCTCTAGTAAAACGTTGTGATGCTGATCGAGTAGCCCTTCCTTCTTCATCAACTCCACCATTGTGTGAAACAAAATCTCCTCCACCTCCAAAGCCCTGCTAGCCAGCCATTGATGGGTTTCAACATCTGCCGGAAATTGCTCAATACAACTGTTTGTGTATTCTCGAAAAACTCGCACCTGACGCAACAAACGCGCAATGTAAGCTGGACATTCGCACGCAATGACTTGTGCCGCTCGACAAATTTCCAAAAGATTTTCATCTGTGAGTTCGGTTAGTTGAATAACGTGATTCGTGTGAGTCATAAAATACTCTCAAGTTTGCAGGTTGGATCTGTTTTAGTAAGCCCGTTTGCTAGAAGGAGCTAACCTGCTGATCTGATGCAACTTGGGAAGCACGACCAATGAAAGCCGTATTCATGACTAGGCCAGGAGACCCAGACGTATTACAAGTGGCAGAAACTCCAACCCCGCAGTTGAGCCATCCCACGGATCTCCTGATTCGGCTGCGAGCCGCCGGAATTAACCCGATCGACACGAAACTACGCAACCGCGGAACATTTTTCCCTGATCGCCTGCCTGCCATTCTTGGCTGTGACGGGGCCGGGGTGGTGGCCGCGATCGGGTCAGAGGTGCAGCGATTCCGTCCGGGTGACGAAGTTTATTTCTGCAATGGCGGCTTAGGAGCGCATCCCGGCACCTATGCTGAATGGGCGATCGCGGATGAACGCTTGGTCGCCCCCAAACCGCGATCGCTGAGTTTTACGGAAGCCGCCGCCGCGCCCTTAGTGTTAATCACAGCCTGGGAAGCACTGTACGATCGCGCCCGCTTACAGGCCGGGCAGCGAGTTCTGATTCATGCTGGGGCAGGCGGCGTCGGCCATGTTGCCATCCAACTGGCTCGCTTACAGGGCGCGCAAGTGATTACGACTATCAGTTCATCCACCAAAGCAGACTTTGTGCGCCGCTTTGCCCCAGCCGCCATTATTAACTATCGGGAAATTGATTTTGTGGAGGCAACGCTCGCCTGGACAAACGGAACAGGCGTCGATGTCGCGTTTGATACCGTAGGTGGCGTCACCCTGGGAAAAAGTTTTGATGCCGTTCAAATTTATGGGGATGTGGTAACAATCCTGGAGCCTGCCCCCACAACAAACTGGAAAACGGCTCGCACCCGCAACCAGCGCGTAAGCTTTGAACTAATGTTAACTCCCATGCTCCAAGGCTTAGTAGAAGAGCAGATGGCCCAAACCAAAATTTTGGAGCAATGCAGTCGGCTGATTGATGACGGAAAATTATCGATTGTTTGCGATCGGGTCTTCCCACTTAGTCAAGCCGCCGCCGCTCATCGGTTGCTCGAGACGGGTGGCTTTTGCGGGAAGTTGGCGCTCGAAATCACCTAAACGCCCCTAGCCGATCGCCCTTAAATCCAAGAAACAGTAGATGCAACCCCAATGCACTCTTCGGTTATCGCTTTATCGGCAACTCCCTAACGTCGCCAAATTCGTTGCCAAAAGGTCCGCCGCCGTTGTTGAGTAGGCTGAGTGCGCGGTGGTTGAACCGTTGGCTGGGGCATTGTCACGATCGGGGCAGGGTTCACTGTCACGATCGGTACCGGGTTGGTGACGAGCGGAGGTTGCACAACTGGATTTGCGGCCACCGGGAGCGAACTGGAACGAGCCGCGATCGTCGTAGCATTCAAGCTAGCCAAAGATTGATCATGGGTGAGATACATGTGGCCCACTGAGGCACCTTGATACGATCGTTCCGTTAAGCGCCAACCCGGTTCTGGATAGAACTTGGCAAATCCTTGGGTTAAACCGCGCGTTCTGGCGACCAGCAACTCTGGCGCAACCCGATCAACATTGGGAACTGCCAACAAATGCAAATCATTGCCCCGCCGCGCCACGCGGAGACTATAGCGCCAGTTCAAGTCTTCGCCCCCCACTCGCACCGAGTACCCGTTGCTATCGGTACTGCGTCCGCAGATATCGGTAAAGTCAAACTCCACCAGCAACGGATTGATGGTCGTCGGATTTGCACCGCTCTCACTCCAACACGGACGCGCATTGCTAATCTGTTTTAGAATCAGAAGTTGATGCAACGTTCCACTTGCATAAGGAGAGGCCACGATCGCGTATCGGTTCTGATCCACTTCCAACTGACTAAATAAGGAATTTGCCTGAGCCACGTCTGCGATTCCGATCGTAGACAGCACAAGTGAGGCCAACGCCGTCAAGCGCAGGTTCAACAGGGTATTCATAGTGTTAAATTCCTGAGAGTGTGATTGAGTTACTGTTAAACTCCGAGACGCACCCCCCACATAAAAGTTTCCAGTCGGGAAACTGTCCACTCAAACTCGATATTAGGAGGCAGCAGCATGAATGTTTTTGGCATTGGCCTACCGGAAATGGCGCTCATCTTAGTGATTGCGCTACTGGTCTTTGGTCCCAAAAAGCTGCCAGAAATCGGGAAAAGCCTGGGCAAAGCAGTGAAAGGGTTTCAAGATGCTTCTAATGAGTTTCAAAATGAGTTCAAGCGCGAAGCTGAACAAATTGAAAAAGCCGTGAAACAACCCATGCAAGCCAAACTAGAGGAACCGGAGCAGCCCGCATTGTCTCCGGCGTCGGACACAACCGAAGCAGAAACACCCGTGCTTGAAGCTGAACCCGTTGCCTCTGGAGCCGAGCCTGCGACTGGAGAAGCCGCTAGCTGAAGCAATGATTCGTCCAGTTACACAGTTAGACATTGCCGAATGGCTGCGGCTGCGATGTTTGTTGTGGCCAACCAGCAACGACGAACACTTTCAGGACATACAAGCATTTTATTCACACCAAGGTGTGACGCTGGAAGTGTTTGTGTACGATCGCAGCGCTGGCAAACTTGGCGGCTTTCTAGAAGTTCGAGTTAGAGACTATGCTGAAGGTTGCGACAGCGATCGGGTTGCCTATCTCGAAGGGTTGTACGTCGATGTAGACTTACGCCGTGGCGGAATTGCCAGTCAATTAATCAGGGCCGCAGAACAATGGGCGAGATCGCTAAACATCACAGAAATGGCAAGTGATTGTTTGATCGATAATCAAATTAGTTACCAAACTCACATCGCCAACCGCTTTGAAGAAGTTGAGCGCATCATTTGCTTTCGTAAATCGCTCTTGTAATTGAATCAGTGAATGGCTGAGACACAAACCACCACCGACAACAAACCCGCTGCTTCCATAAAACCTCAGCTAATTGTTGGCCTGGGTAATCCTGGGGCAAAATACGATCGCACCCGGCATAACATTGGCTTTGATGTGATTGATCGGTTGGCCCAGTCCTGGCAAATTAGCTTATCTGACCAGAAAAAATTTCATGGCTCATTTGGAGAGGGGGTAATCGCTGGCAGCAAAATGCGCTTGCTCAAACCCCAAACCTTCATGAATCACTCTGGGCAAGCCATGCGATCGGTCATTGATTGGTACAAACTGCCACCAGAGTCAGTACTCGTGATTTATGACGATATGGATTTGCCAATCGGTAAACTCCGCCTGCGCTTATCAGGTTCAGCCGGAGGACACAACGGCATGAAGTCTGCGATCGCCCATTTAGGCACCCAAAACTTTCCCCGCTTGCGCATTGGGATCGGCAGTGCCAAAACCGCCAATGGTGATAAGGATACGGTTTCCCATGTCCTGGGAAAATTTGCGCCAACCGAAGCCGCAATTATGACCGAAGTCGTACAACTCGCTGCCGATGCCGTGGAATACAGCCTCAAACACAATGTTGAAAAAGCAATGAGCTTGTTCAACAGTCGTAGTATTCCTGAGTAGGAAAAGGTTGCTGGAGAGCCAAACTTCGAACCGAACAAGAAATTGATCTAACACCGTTTCACCGAGCATTGAATGATTTCTCTAAAGCCTTTGTTTCCGGGGGGGGTTGGGGGAGTTAGGCTCCCAAGTAGCGAGGGGCGGGGGGAAGTCCCCCGGTAGCGGTTGTGGGTTGGAGTTGAGACCTGTGTACACAGTAGCTTTGGGGGGAGAAGGGGATGAGGGCCTACTTGCAAAACTGGAATGCACTCAGGGAAGAGTCTTTCCAGGTCTGGAAGGACTCCTCGTTAGTGGAATTTGCGATCGCAACTGGAAAATCTGTATTTCAACTGTTGGTAAAGGCGTCTGCGGTGTCTATGCTGTAGGGGAAAGACTATTAACTTCTATAAAGTTATTCTCACTTGAAGGATTACGCCACTCCTCCTATGGCTAGCGACTTTGATTCGATACCTCAAACCAGTATGGCCGCACTTAGCATCCCGATCTTGCCGTCCCAAGCCGTTAAAAAATGTCATATCGTTGTGCCTGACTTGGCTAAACCCGTCGGAGCGATCGCTTATGAAGGCAAGTTTTATAGTTATTTTCGCTGTTATGAAGACCTCACTTCGGCCCGTCGCACTGCTGCTCGCTTGTTAGCGCGAGGTGACCTTTTTCTCTTGACTCAAGTCCGGCGGGGTTTGATATTGTGGGTATTTGAGCCAGATGCCAAATTGGCAGGCTCCTAGCGCCCAACATCTTACCCCCTGACGATCGTCTACCTCTTCTTTTAGCTGTGGCAAATCGCTTACCTCAAACTACCGCCTACGTAAGAATCACCCGCCAATGCTGGCAGCAAGGCATGATTGAAGGAGAAGTGCGGGCAAATCAGTACGAATGGCAATTTGAGTGGTGTTTTCGCAAAGGAGAACTGCTCGTCAACCCATCCCTTGGCCGCGCCCTCATTAAAGAACCCCTTGGTCGCTTTCTAGAACAGCAAGACTACCAGCTTGAACCCGGCGGTGATTATTCCTTTACTATTCGTGGCGAAGTTTAGGAGAGAAGGGGGGGAAGTAGGAAGGGTAAAATCGCGATCCCTCGCCTTTACTTCCTGCCATCCACCTTCTGTCTTCTTTAATAGGAAGCAGTCAAACGCTTGAGATACCGCTCAATCAGCAGAATCGCTACAATGTCGTCGATCGGTCGCGGAATGCGGCGTAAGGATTGCGGCAGCAACCGGGAAAATCCCGAAGGTGGAAACATTTGCCAGTAGCGATCGCGCGCTTCTAGAGTGCTGTTACGTTCATCCACCAGGACAATGGATACCGACTCATTCACCTCTATCGCCAATCGCTCTTTCCATTCTCTGGCTGAGGTCTGATCGCCCATCACAACCAGAGAAATTGGATAAATCGTGCGCAGTTGCTGCACGGTTTCAACTGCAACTCCGGAGTCGACGACTTTGTGATAGCACAGCGTCCGATCCACTCCCATCACTGCAATGCCACATTTTTGTCGCCCCGGATCAAAGCCTAGAACCGCAGGTTGAGTGGGCGTTGTGGATTCAACGAGCATGAAATAATCCAAGCGCTACGGTGAGCGTTCCAATCGTTGGCTGCACTAGCAGGGAAGCATTGCCGATTCGCAAAGACTACCGACCGTTGCCGCGTCCACCACCACCCCCTTCACGGGGTTTTGCCTTGTTCACCTTGAGTTCTCGACCCAGCCATTCTGCACCGTCGAGTTCTGCGATCGCTGCATCTTCTTCTGCATCACTTTCCATGTCTACAAAGGCGAAGCCGCGCTTTCTACCTGTCTCCCGATCGGTCGGAAGGCTGACACGGCTGACCTTCCCATACTCAGAAAACACCTCGCGGATATCTTCCTCTTCTGCCTGGAATGACAGGTTTCCAACGTAGATAGTCACACTTTTCTCCAAACCATTTCGTGAAAGCCATCTTTGGACAGGAATATTCACATTACAGGGTTCCTGCTACGGAATATTCAACAATCCAAAGGATTTGTTGAGCGTCATTATAGCTGAAACTATTCATAAAATCAGCATAAGTTCGTCACATTGTCTAGCAATAAAGATGCAGAAGTTACTGCATCTGGCTGGCAAAAATATCAGGCAAACTCGGTATCATCGTATGATGGAGACCATTCAGCCAGGTGTAGAGTGCAGTAGATGGATACCAAAGCATTTAAGCGATCGCTCAATAACTCTGAGAATTATCACCGTAAAGGATTTGGGCACGAGCAAGAAGTGTCCGGTTTGATGCAGTCAGAATACCAGAGCAATCTGATTCAGCAAATTCGGGACAACCATTACACTCTGACTCGGGGCGACATTACCATTCGGTTAGCAGAAGCCTTTGGATTTTGTTGGGGGGTTGAACGAGCAGTGGCCATGGCGTATGAAACGCGCACCCATTTCCCCCAAGAGCGTATATGGATCACCAATGAAATTATTCACAATCCATCCGTGAACCAACGCCTGCGAGAGATGAATGTGCAGTTTATTCCCGTGGAGAATGGCACTAAAGACTTTTCGGTGGTCGATTCGGGGGATGTGGTGATCCTGCCAGCGTTTGGAGCCAGCGTGCAGGAAATGCAGTATCTCAACGACAACGGTTGCACGATCGTCGATACCACCTGTCCCTGGGTTTCAAAAGTTTGGAATACGGTGGAGAAGCATAAAAAAGCTAGCTACACCTCCATCATCCACGGCAAATATAATCACGAAGAGACGATCGCGACGAGTTCGTTTGCGGGCACCTATTTGATTGTGCTGAACTTACAAGAAGCTGAGTACGTCACCAACTACATTTTGCAGGGGGGCGATCGCACTGAATTTATGGCGAAGTTCAGTCGGGCTTGTTCCGAGGGGTTTGATCCAGACAAAGACCTGGTGCAAGTTGGCATCGCGAATCAGACCACAATGCTCAAGGGTGAAACCGAGCAAATCGGCAAATTACTGGAACATACCATGCTGAAAAAGTATGGCCCCGACCAATTAAATGAGCACTTCCTCAGCTTCAACACGATCTGCGATGCCACGCAGGAGCGGCAGGATGCCATGTTTGAGCTGGTGGAAGAGCATTTAGATTTGATGGTGGTTGTGGGGGGATACAACTCCTCCAACACGACGCACTTACAGGAAATCGCGATCGAACGAGGCATTCCGTCTTACCACATTGACAGTGCAGATCGCATTGGCCCAGGAAATTGTGTTGAACACAAACCCCTATTTCGAGATTTAGAAGTGACCGAAAATTGGTTGCCTGAGGGTAAGTTGACGATCGGGATCACCTCTGGAGCCTCAACCCCAGACAAAGTAGTGGCCGATGTGCTGGAGAAGATCTTCGAATTGCACATCGTTGCTGCCGCTGTTTAGAATCGCACCTTGTAGCGACAGGGTTTTGATGATATAAAAGATACAGGGCAGCTCAGTAGTTACTCGCATACCACATCGCTCCCATTCGACTGAGGTGTTCTATCAAATGTCTTTGGGGACGGCAGTGCGAAGGTACGAATGTCAAATAAGCCGCACTTTTTGTGGCATAGGTGACTTTGCTCATCCAACCAGGTGAGACACTCACTCCGCAAGTAACGAAGCAATCCTTCTATCATCAGAGTGCAACGCTTTTCCAAGGTGGAGTTCGCAACATGCGTCTCCACCTTTTCGTTTCACGGCTTTCCTGAATGCTTCTTAGCGCGGCGGTTCCACAATATAGGGGGAGTTAATCGCAGCGGATCGCCCTGCTCGCACTAACGCCTGGTAAACGATCGCCGCCACTTCGCCACGACTCGCATCCCGATTGGGGTGAAGCAATCGCAAATTTGGGAAGTTGACCACCAATCGATTGATGGTAGCAATTGACACTTGATTCTGTGCGTATTGTGGAATGGTATTGCGATCGTCGTACGCAGCCAGTGCGTTTAGGTTAGCGCCAGTTAAATCCAGGCCAGTTACTAGAGAGGCAAGAACCTGGAGCCGCAGAATATTTTGCCCTGGTTTGAAACTGCCATCTGGGAAGCCAGAAATGAAACCAGCCTGGTAGGCGCGATCGATGAAAGGCTTGGCCCAGAAATTGGCTGGAATGTCCGAAAAGGTGATCGCAGTTCGGCGGGCGGTAGGGTTGAAGGCATTCACCACGAGCGAAGCATATTGGGCACGATTGATGGGAATATCTGGGCGGAAACTGCCATCCTCAAAGCCACCAATAAAATTCTGACGAGCCAGTCCCGTGATAAAGTCTGCCGCCCAATGCCCTTGGATATCAGTGAACAACGGTGCATCTGCTGAAGCGTTGACAATGAAGGGCGAGGCGATCGCGGCGATTTGGTTCAACGCCACCAAGGATTGATACACCAGGGCCACCAATTCGGCGCGGCTAATGTCCTGCATCGGTTCCAATTGGCGCACATTGGGATGATTAACCACAATTCGCCGCTGGGTGGCTGTCGCTACTTTTTCCGTGGCGTAGCTGGGAATTTGGGCGCGATCGAAATAGTAGGTCAAAATATCCAGCGTCCCACCCGTTAACCCCAGGCCACCGATTAAGGAAACGATCGCCTGCACCCGCGTCAAATTTTGATTGGGTCGAAAGGAATTATCGGGAAAGCCCGAAATGAACCCCATCTGGTTTGCTTCCTGAATAAATGGAAACGCCCAAAAGTTCTGCGGCACATCTCCAAAATTGACAGCCGGTTGCTTGCGGGGTAGTTCAAATGCCCGCGAAATGACTGCTGCATATTGAGCGCGAGTAATGGGAGCTTCGGGTTTGAAGGTGCCATCTGGAAAACCGCTGATATACCCTTTGGCAACCAACCCTTTGATGAAACCTTCCGCCCAGTGCCCCTGGATATCAATCAGTTCGCCTGGGTTCGGGTTGGGAATTGGGGTGGGATCGGGCAGCGGGCCGGGATCGGGAACCTCATTGGCCAAAAGTTCGATTAACCCCTTAATGCGAGCTGGATTAACTTGATTCCCAACCGAAACCAGTTTGATTGCTGTGTTGTTGTTGATATCAAAGTCTTTGTTATTCCGAAAAACATTGCGGCCTGGATCTTGCCCATTACCTAGATCAGCGGAAGCCCGATCGATGAGCGTCAAGCCCTCGCTGTTGTTGCGTTCCACCACATTAGCGCGGAGTACCGATCGCGACTCCTGCCCAAACACCAAACCACTGCGATTTTCAAACAGTCGATTCTCCACCAACAGAGGCGCAGCTTGGTCACTCACCACAATGCCAAAGCCCGTATTCTGGCAAATATTCCGTCGCCATTCACCTTTGGCGTTGCGGGCAATACTAAAGCCGTTGGCGTCATTTCGCACGGTGAGATTGTCATACACAGCGGGACTAGAGGTGCCTGTCGCAAAGATGCCTTCGCGTTTGCAAGCCGTGAAGGTGCAATTAACAATAATTGGGTTGGTCGATTCTAACCAGACTGCGGTGCCGCGCGTAGCTGGATTCGTGACAGTCACACCCCGTAATTGCGCGTTGGTATCGAGCAGAAAGGTGACATTTTGCCCAGCAAAGGTGCGACTAATGAAGCGGCCACTGCCAGTAATTAAAATGCCGTTCCCTTTATTCGATTCGTTCCCAATCACAGTGACACCACCTGCCACCACCAGGGGGAAGGTTTCGCCCGATTCGGCACTGTAGGTTCCTGGCAACAGTTGAATGCGATCGCCCGCTCTCGCTTGCCGCAATGCTCGGCTAATCGTCTTAAAGGGGGCAGCCTGAGAACCAGCGGCGTTGTCATTACCATTGGCAGGATGAATAAAATATGTAGCCGGAGTCGGAGATTGAACCATGATGATGTGTGCAAAAATTGGAGTCTATGCTGACTATGTTCTAGTCGCCCTTCGCCAAAATAGGATGTAGGGTGCGGGTTATTTGTAACCTTTTGTTAGATTCAACCGGGACGTTTTTAGCTTTCAATGGAGAATATATTACCGGAATGACGCTGGTTGTGCTGGTTGTAGCCTTCAATTTTTCGTGCGGCATCGCTTGCTTATGGATTGCGTACCGAATTTGGCAATTCAAACAACGGTTGTTTCGGTTATCTGAGCAGATTTTGGCGATCGAGCGCATCGTGCATGGAGTGTTATATCCTGCACCGCATACCATCTATAAGGCGCAAAGAAGCACTAGTCACTTACGAGAACGCTATGCTGAATTAGGCGTTAAGTATGAGCGCGTGCAACAGATCGTGGCAATTTTTAGCGTCATGAAAGTTTTTCTCCGCTATATGAATCTGACCCGGTTTGGACGCAGAGCAGTGTTGCGATCGCGCCGTTAATGGCAAAAACCTAATGATAGAAAAACTACTCACGAAGCTTCATCGGCATCAAATGCTGAGGTAGATTAGAAAGTGGTTTGCCAGTTGGCTTGGAGGGAGAATGGCAGAAAATCGCGGCGGCGCATTTATGGGTGGACTAATTTTAGGGGCAGCATTTGGCGCGATCGCAGGCGTGTTGCTGGCCCCTCGAAGTGGACGCGAAACTCGCCAAATTTTGAAAAAATCTGCGGATGCCCTGCCAGAACTCGCAGAGGACTTATCTTCAAGTGTGCAGTTGCAAGCCGATCGCTTATCAGAATCCGCCGTTCGCAACTGGGACAGCACTCTAACACGGCTCAAAGATGCCATTTCAGCCGGTTTAGAGGCCACCCAACAACAACATCAAATTCTGGAGAACGGTGAGAGAGCCTTATCTGCGAAAGCAAATTCTACCAATCGTGACAATTTGATGTAGGCAATATTGCTGTGATCGATCCTCTTTTTTGGCTGGGCTTATCTCTTCTTTTCGTCACTATGAGTTTGACGATCGCTCTGATTGTGATGATCCCCACGTTGAGAGAAGTCGCACGGGCAGCTCGCAGTGCTGAAAAATTATTTGAAACACTCCGGCGCGAATTTCCACCCACGTTAGAAGCAATCCGCTTGACTGGCATGGAAATTTCTGACCTGACAGATGACATTACTGAGGGGGTGCAAAGCGCGGGACAAGTTGCGAAACAGGTTGATCAAACGATTACGGGGGCACGTCAGCAAGCGCGGAAGGTACAGCTCAGTGCCCGTAGCATGATGACTGGAGTCAAAACCGCCTGGAAAACCTTTACGCGCCCTCAATCTACCCCCTCTCGGCGCAAGGAACAGCTTCCCCCCGCCAGACCAGAACCGGACGCTTTGGGAGATGGGAATGGCACTCGCTTCATCTCGAAAGCTGGTGAGTTAGTTGAAGAAAGCACCGTGGCACCGAATACTGCGGAACAATGGCTGGAAGAATCGGAAGCGCGAGGTCGGGATTAAGTTTCCTGAATCTACTCGTCTACGACTTTGATCAAGCCCATATCCATGCGTTTCATCAAATCATTCAACATCGTCATATCTTCGTTGCTTAACGAGATATCTGAAGATAAGGCACGTAAAAATACTAATTCATCAGCACGGGTAATCTTGCCAGAGGCAATCACCTGCCGCATAATCTGCCCCATTGAGATCGCGGAACGAATATTACTGCGAGGAACGCGGATCATGTCTGAATTCCTTGAGCTAAATCTTTACTACTTCTTTATTTTTCCCAGGCGAGGAATCTTCTAACACGCTTACAACCTGATTCAGTGTCGACATCCCCAACTTATATTGGTAAGAACCTTGGCAGATCATTCCCTTTTCATGTAGTTTTAACATCTACTGACGACGATCGTCCTGGTTTTTGCGGGTAGTTTGTCATCAATTCTCAAACGGATCAAAAAATGGCGGTGGTGGCGTTTCGCGTTCTTGCTTGGCCAGTTCCGACAGTGGGCGATCGCTACTCCAGGCCCACCAGGCTTGTCCACATTCACAGTGGTAAAATTCTTGCCACTTGCGGCGACGATCCTCAGTAAACACAGGCGATCGCCGATTAATCCACACCCTCGTTGCTACTTGGCTACTCGATCGACAGTTGGGGCAACCAAACTCGGTTGCATGTACCGCCTGCTGCACCCATTCTGGCGGAGTCGGCTCAAACGCTTCCATACCTATCAGTCCTCATGCTCATGACTCATTATTGCAGAGGGTCAAGGTAGACGTAGGCAGAGCAAGGAGATGTCGCGTCCTCTCCCATTAAGTTTTGAAACTACTCTAAGGAAACTGTTAGGCCAAAATCGTGGATGTCGAATATTTTGGTATCAGTTTCAGGTACTCATTCGTTCTCTACCGGTGCGAGGCAAAACCCATGACGATTTTGAATGTAATTTCGTTACTTGGCATTTTTGGGTTGTGTTTCATTGCCTGGATTTTTTCAGAGAATCGAAGGCTACGGTATTTCCCGTGGCGCGTCATGTTTGTCGGAATTTTGCTGCAACTGATTTTGGGCGCTTGTGTGTTCATCTTACCGGGAACACGAGAAGTGCTACGAGTGTTCAGCGACTTGTTAAATGTAATTTTTGATGCGGCGGATGCGGGTGCGCGATTTGTGTTTGGACGCAATATTGTGCCCGTGTCGGGTCAACCACCCGATGTCAACTTGGGCTACATCTTTGCGTTTCGAGCGTTGCCTACGGTGATCTTTTTCTCTGGGTTGATGGCATTGCTCTACAACATCGGGGTGATTCAGGTCATCACCAATATCTTTGCCAAGATCTTCTACAAGACCATGCAGTTAAGCGGCGCAGAAGCGCTGAGTGGCGCGGCAAACATTTTTGTAGGGATTGAGGCCGCGATCGTCGTGAAACCGTTTCTGCCTAAAATGACTCGCAGTGAATTGTGCGCCATTCTAGCTTGCTGCTTTGGCACGGCGGCATCTTCGACCCTGGCGATCTATGTGAGTTTTTTGAAGCCAGTATTTCCCAATATTTTGGGGCACTTGGTGTCGGCCTCCATCATGGCGATCCCAGCTTGCTTTGTGCTGTCGAAAATTCTCGTGCCCGAAACAGAAGTGCCCTTAACCCTGGGTCGGCTCCCCAAAGAACCAAAAGCATCCCGGTTACGCTCTCCTACGAGTAAGCAGCAACTCCTGGCCGATCAAGACCGGCAACCGCAGGTGGAAGTACCGACAACAGATGAGGATGAGGAAATTGCGCGGTTGTTACGGGGGGAAACCCCGATCGCCGAGAGTGCCTCTACAAAGTACTCTGCCCAAGACTTGGCGGATGACGAACCGCAAGAGACCGTTGGTGGAGAACCAATGGCGCGGATGAGTCCCCTGGATGCGGCGATCGGCGGGGCACTGGATGGAGTCAAGATGGCAGTTTCGATCGCGGCTGTCCTGATCTTGATCTTGGGCCTGGTCTATCTGATCAATCAGTTTTTTGCCGCTCTGGCCAACCTCCCTGGTGGCATCGGCGATGTCTTCAAGGTCGTAACCCTGGCCAATATTTTAGGTGTTTTGTTCCTGCCTTTTACCTTCCTGACGGGAGTTTCATTGGATTGGAACGAACTCTGGCAATCATCAGTCATCATTGGGCGGCGTTTATTTGAAACCGCCATTCCGCCTTACCAGGCATTAGCCCAGGCGGGAGCGATCCCCGTTGCCCAGGGTGGGTTAAGTCCGCGAGCAGTGGTGATTGTGAGCTATGCGCTGTCGGGATTTGCCCACCTCGCGTCAGTGGGGATTTTTGTGGGTGGGACGATCGCCCTGATTCCGTCTCGCCGTAAAGATATTTCGGAACTGGGCTGGAAAGCGTTGTTTGTTGGAACTTTAGCGACGTTGATGATTGCAGCCGTCGCGGGAGTATTTTACACACCGGGCAACATCAATATTTTGGGCAGTCCAGAACCGGCACCTGTGGTTAGTCCCCCGCCAGCCGCTAGCCCAACCGCAGCTCCCAGCCCGGTGGTCAGCCCAACTCCCACCATCAGCCCAACTCCAGCAGCAACAGTGCCAGCGACGCCCAGCCCCGCGATCGTGCCATCCCCTCTAGCTAGCCCCAGCCCCAGCCCTGCTCAATAAACACAGCCAAGGTTGCTTGGTCTTTGCCCGCGGCCCTTCTACGTCTGCCTTTTGCTATATCGTTGCAGTGGATACTGGACGATCGCTGGAGTTGTGCGCAAAATGGTGAACATTCTGAGTTCAACGCCTCACCCTAAGCGCATGCACCAATTTATTTATCTGCACGGGTTTGCATCGAGTCCCCAATCGGCCAAAGCTAAAGATTTGAGCGATCGATTTGCCACACTCAATATTCCGCTGGTCGTACCTGATTTGAACCAGGGCGATTTTACGCACCTGACGCTGACTCGCCAACTGCACCAAGTGGAAGCAGATTTTTTAACAGATGACAATCCGGTGACACTGATCGGTTCCAGTTTCGGCGGATTAACCGCAGCCTGGTTGGGGCAAACTCATGTCCAGGTTGAACGTCTGGTATTGTTAGCTCCAGCCTTTGGGTTTTTATCGCACTGGCTGCCCCGCTTGGGCTATGAGCAAATGCAACAGTGGAAGAACGAAGGCTTTTTGCCGGTTTATCACTATGGCGAAGAGAAGATGTTGCCGATTAGTTATGGGTTTGCCGAGGATGCCGCCCAGTACCGCGAATCAGAAATTCAACGAGCGATCCCCACCCTGATTTTGCATGGCACCAAGGATGAAGTGATCCCATTTCAAGCCAGTGAGGAGTTTGCGAGCAGCCGTCCCTGGGTGACGCTCATGCAGCTAGAGAGTGATCATGCGCTCCAGGATGCGGCTGATCAGATTTGGAGCGCGATCGTCGAGTTTTGCCAGCTCTAAGACGAATTGCCCAACAGAAATATCACTGCGTAATCCCCCTTCTGCCCTCTGGCAAGATACAGCTACCGTTGAAACACCGGCAGAGTGAAGTGGAAGCAACTACCCTGATTTGCGGTTGAGTCTACCCAAATCCGGCCATAATGAGCACGAATAATTCTTTGACAAAGAGATAAACCAATCCCGTAACCATCCTTATCCTCATCTCGCTTCAGGCGATAATGCTCCTCAAAGATGCGGTCTTGATTCTCCGTGGGGATGCCTGGGCCGTTGTCACAAATGCTGATCTGAATCTTTTGAGTTGTGCGATGGAGGGCAGATAGTTGAATCGTGCCACCGATCGGGGTGTATTTAATGGCATTGTCGAGCAGATTGACGAGGACCTGGCGAATGCGTTCTTCATCTGCCAGCACTGTGGGTAAATCAGATGGAATATCCTGTTCAATCTGGAGCGATTTTGCTTGTAACCGATTGCCCATGACGGTAATCACATCCAGGCAAAGTATCCCTACATTGAGTTTTTGAGGATGAATTTGGAGTTCTGCACCAGTGCCGCGTGCTGCCTGGAGAATGTCCGTAATCATGCGATCGATGGCGCGGATTTGCGTGCGAGCATGTTTGAGTAACTGGCGGGTAAGCGCAGGCGTTAAGCGTGAGGCCGTTTCGTCGGTGGCGTTATACCCCATTTCCAAAGTTTCCAGGGCGATCGAGGTCGCTGTGAGGGGATTGCGCAAATCATGCGCCAGCATAGAAATAATTTGGTCTTTGAACTCCAACTGATGTTGCAGTTCTTCTTTTTCTCGCCTGAGTTGAAAGATCTCATCGGCCAAACGGATTTGTTCAACTGAGTGGGAGACAGACCGCAGGGATGATTCGCTACTTGTCGGGCGATCGCTGGAGGGCATCACTAATTTTGTCTCCATTGCTTCAGGCTCACGCCCAGAATCCGGGGGTAAGTCATTGGTGGGTGGGGGGGCAGAGTCGGTCGCTTGCAGTTGACCGGAGGTTTTCAGTAAAACTTTTTCTGATTGAACAGTTTGTCGTGAGGCTTGATTTGTTTTTGCCAGGTACTCTTCTACCGATCGCTGCCATTGCGACCACCATTGCTGAATTTGGGCCACCAGGTTGCTCCCGGCGAGGGTTTGGCGCGGCTCCGGATGAATCTTAATTAAGGCGGGCGTAGCGATGAGCCGAAAATACTCTGCCAGGTAGGGTTGCTCGGTTACATCAATAATTTGCAGCTCGAAGTCACAGATTTCCCGGAGTTCTTTTAACTCACTCCGCACCTGCCGGACTTGCTCTCTTGAACTTGGGCGCTTGTCAATAAACAACAAGAGTTGCAAAGGTGTATCAGCGTTTGAATTTTGCTCAGAAGATACCTGCATGAACTTTTCAGCAGCACTTAATCATTATTTTAGACTTGACCCTAGCCTAAACCAATTTGGAGATCTCTTCTAGTGCATCTCTTGGAGTTAAACGGTTGCCAGATCAATGGTTGCTCGCTCGGTTGATTCATGCAGTTCAGCGGTTGGCTCGGCCAGTTTCGTGTCCTGAAACACGGCTAAGTCGAACCAGAAGGTTGTGCCAACGCCAACTTCGCTCATCAAATGCACCCGGCTGCGATGCTTCTCGACGATGTTACGCACGATCGACAAGCCCAATCCTGTGCCTTCCAGGGTGTGAACCCGATTTTCAACGCGAAAGAAGCGATCGAAAATGGCCTGCTGATCTTCGGGCGCAATGCCAATCCCAGTATCTGCAATTTCGATTCGCACTTTCGGGGTAGGTTCGCCTGATTCAGAGTCGGGCACAGCAGACACCTCGGAATGGGGATTTGCCGCCTGCCCAGGATCAACCAGGTAAGCACGTAATACGATCTTGCCGCCAGGTTCAGTGAATTTGAGGGCATTGCCCACCAGATTCGTGAAGACCTGCAATAGCAAATCGTAGTGGCCAATGACGGGGGGCAAGCCGGGTTGAATTTCCTGACTCAGTTCAATTTCTTTGTCGCGGGCGTTGAGTTGGTAAGTTCTCAACGTTTGTTCGATCGGTTGGGCCAGATCAACCGCCTCAAAGTTGTAGAGTTTGCACGATTCCAGTCGGGAGAGATCCAATACATCGTTCACCAGGCGAGTCAGGCGATCGGTTTCGCGATTGGCCGTCTCCAAAAATTCTCGCCGTTCATCCAGGCTCAAATCTTCGCCATACTCGTGCAGTGTTTCGATGAAGGATTTGATGTTGAACAGGGGCGTTCTCAGTTCATGGGACACATTACTGATGAACTGGCTTTTGGCTTCATTGAGTTCGGCCTCGCGGGTGATGTCTTGGGCCGTGATGGCAACGCCCTTTACAGTTTCACGGTAAGAATCCAGCACACTGGTTAGGAGAATGCGAATCGTGCGATCGACGGGTTCTTTGATCGTGACGCGAAACTCGCCTCCTTCCATCATTTCGCCTTTGGCCATGCGATACAACGGACGTGTAATATCGGCCTGCACTTCTGTCGGCAGCACGAATAGGACATTTTCCCCTTCAATTGCGCGCCCTTCCCAGCCAAAAATCCGGCGAGCGGTTGGATTCACCAGCACCACCTGGAGGTTGGTATCCAGTAGCACAGCCCCATCGGCGATCGTCGAAACCAGCGTTTCCAGCTTGGCTTTTTCGGCGGTGAGTTCCTCAATGTTCTGTTCTTCGTAGCGTTCTAGCTTCTCCGCCATCTCATTAAAGCTGACAATGAGTTCACCCAGTTCTCCCCCAAACGGGAGTTCTACCCGCTGCTTAAAGTTGCCAGAGGTGATGTTTTTAACTCCTACCAGCAGTTCTTTAATCGGCTTGGTAATCGTCAACGCATTAAATACCGCTCCCAGAATCACCATCACCCAAATCGAAACGAATACCGCGATCGTCACATCGCGAGTCAGGTGAGAGGACGTGACCACTGTGGGGTTGGGATTAGTGCCGATCGCGAGGACGCCTTTGTCCTGACCTTCATACACGATCGGCACAAATACATCGGTGACTTCCCCATCGGGAGTTAAATGCTGCCGCACCATCGGCAAGTCGGTGTGAGCGGCATAATCATCCGGCAGATTGATCTTGCGCCGAATCGTCAGGGAATTTTGCACTTCCGATTCCGAAAAGGGGATGCCCAAATAGATTGCACCTTCCTCATCGGCATAGAGCATGTAGCGAATACTAGAGGTACTACTGTAGAAGCGATGGGAGAACCGCGCTAATTCCGTCAGATTGTTTTCGCCAATTAAGGGCGTAACGTTCGCGGCTAACAGCAACCCCAAGTCGCGCCCAAACCGGGTATCGTTGACTCGCGCATCCTGCTGAATCGTATTGACTGCCCAAAACGTCAAACCACTCATGAGGAGAGAGACCACCAGCGTTGCCACCGCCATCAATTTGGTTTGAAGGGTGAATTCAGACCACCAGTGAGCGATCGTGCTTTTAATCTTTTGGAGAAAGTCTAGCAAAGCAATCCACATCCTTTGATGCAGGTGTTAACGTTAACTGCCAATGGAAGTCTTGATCTATAATTCTCCATTTTCTAACATCATTTGCCACTTGGGGTGCTTTTTGGCTGATGAACTGAACCAGTAAACGATGTTGTCGGTGAATTCAGGTAGCAACGAAGTGAGGCGATCGCGTTCCGAATAGTTCTCCAATGGAGCCAATCATCACCCCTATCATAGAAAGCACGGTCAGTCAGAACACCGCGATCGCCAGACTTCAGAGCCGAGGTAAAACCATGCCCCAAGCAAAACCACGATTCGCCAGTTTTGAAGAATACTTGGCATTAGATCCTGGAGACTTGCCAGAGGGCTTTTATGAGTATGTGGATGGAGAACTGGTTGAACTCATGCCTGAATCGAGTTTGAACGATGAAATTGCAACCTATCTTTTTCTAGCACTAGTCGCGTTTGGCATCCCCTTTCAACTGATAAAAACTGGAACGGGCGAGATTGAAGTGATTGGTAGACCTAGAACTCGCATTCCCGACCTTATTATTCTGCGCGAGGAGCATCCTGAACTGACTCGCCGCCGACTGACCATCACGCGTCAAATGCCACCCCCTCAATTGATTGCCGAAGTGATTAGCCCTGGAATTCAAAATCGCAACCGAGACACGATCGACAAACGCCGCCAGTATGCCGAAATTAGTGTCCCTGAATCCTGGTTGATTGATCCAGAGACCCAAATGCTCACGGTTTTGCAGCTAGAGCATGGTGCTTACGTTGAATCGGGGGTGTATCGCGGTGACGATCGAGTTTACTCCGTGACCTTTGGCGAACTGCCATTCACAGCAAATCAGGTGTTGCAGGCAGGGTCATAGAAGTGGCACGATCGCTACGCTAAACCATGTTTAAGCTAGATGCAAAGCCCTACTTGACCAACTCTCATGGAACCGCGATCGTAGCAGGTTCTATTGTTCGAGATGAGGTGATTGCCTCGTGAAATTGCCCAGGGTCTGTCAGGAGCAGATCTGGTGAAGGCACTCGAAACTTGAATAATTATTCTCACAGCAGAAACGATCGCCCCTCTCGCAAGTTCAAAGGGCGATCGCTCGTCTCGCCCAAACCTCGGAGTTCTGCGCCCACCTTCAGGCAAAACCTGCAATTTGGTTGGAGAACTCCGAGGTTTGAACCAAGTCAATTAAGCTTCACCAACTTATTCAGCCACTGCTGCTTTCCGCTTCCGCAGTGCCGCCACACCCATGCCAATCAACCCTGGCAACAAAGCCGGAGTGGGGATTGGCGTAGTAGGTGCAGTTTCAATTGTTAAGGTTGTCTCTCCCAAACGCGTGACAAACTGATCCGTTTGAATAGATGTAAGTACCCCAATGCCGTCAGAGAGAAGGGCGAACTGACTTGAATTAAATGTAAATGACCACGCTGTTGGAGTTTGACTAAAATAGCATGGCTCACTTGAGTTACTACAAGTTGCAACATTTAGTCCATCCAAGAAAACCTGTACGGGTGCCGTGTTTGGGAAACTAGAGTTACCAAAAGTACCGCTAATTACTGCTGATACAATTTGCTCTCCTGTAGGGATTGAAAACGAGTAAGTGCCTATCGTTTGGGGCGTGTTGGGAAACGGAGATTCCCCATCAAAATCAAACTCGGGTAATGTTTGCGTGATTGTTGCAGCTTCTGCATAAGTTGGATTTAACGATAATCCAACCAATGTACAAACTACTCCTGTAGCTACAAGTGGTAGTCTCCTTACAACTTTCGCTCTTATCATAAGATTAGACAACTCCTTTGAATTAAGGTGAATGGTAGGAGTCCCTGAAGTGTGGCCGCCAGAAGTAGACGACGTTAGATTTTAAAGTTGCGATCGTGTTTGGTAGAAGCCTGATTCTTTTAGGGGTAGTAGGGCAGCAGCGTTATGCTCGTTTTCCAATAAAAACTGCGCTAACAGAAAAGCGATTGCCCTCAAATGTCGTTTGTGGAGATGCCCCTAGTGGTGTCTTTGCTTCTGGGGGGAACACTGTTAACAGTTTTGCTCCCCCCCCCCGAAATAATCCAGTGCCTCCGTATTTCTTCAGAGAATGCTCACAAAAGGTTCCGAGATTCTACGTAGAAAATTCATAAAGCTTTGTGCAGAGACTTTTGAGTTGCAGGGAACAGGAAAGTTTGATCAGTCAGTTTGAGTCAGTGTTCCGCAGGGGCAAGGTTAAGAACGACCCGCCCAAATCAAGGGCACATCGTATTGGTTAAATATTGGATCAGCACTCAGAAGCGTCATGGTTTCGAGTTGAGTTTGAGCAATTAACATTCGGTCAAACGGATCGCGATGATGTAGTGGAAGCAATGAAGCTTGAACCGCATGAGACGCTGCGATCGCTAAAGATTGGGTTCCTAACTGGGCTGTTCGGGTTGAAAGGTATTGTTCCAGTGGATCGGGCAACGGTAGCTTACCGATCGCAGTTTTAATTCCCATTTCCCAAACGCTGGCAACAGAAAGCCATAACTCATTGGTCTCATTTAGGATGTGGGCGATCGCGGCTTCGTTTAATCGTTCTGGTTGCGCAAACCACCATAACCAGCATTGAGTATCCAGTAACAACTTCACGGCTCCTGGCCCTCAAACGCTGACAGGAGATCTTCTGGCAGCGGCTCATTGAAGTCTTCTGGCACCGTGAAGCGACCTTGATCCCGGCCTAAACTGTCTTGCCGCTTAAAAGCATTGTGAAATGGCACCAGTTTCGCGACGGGAGTCCCTCGGTTTGAAATGATAATTTCCTCTCCCAGTTCAACCCGCGCTAACAGTCTTGAAAGATTAGTTTTAGCCTGATGAACGTTCACTGTCTCCATGATTTATAACTAAGTCTATGAACTAAGTCCAGTTTATCGAACATCTATTTCCATTTTGTTAAGCTCCATAACGCAAAATGTTAAACTCTGTTGCAAAATGGCTGGATCTGGCTCCAAGCGCGAGTGTTGTGCAAAACGTCCGTGATACGATGCTTTCTCGTAGCTTCTAGAGACTAAATAGGAGAAACATTTTGGCACTACGGGTTGCGGTTGTGGGTGGAGGGCCAGCGGGTTCCTCTGCTGCCGAAGTTTTAGCAAAAGCTGGGATTGAAACGTATTTATTTGAGCGCAAGTTAGACAATATGAAGCCCTGCGGTGGTGCCATTCCGCTGTGCATGGTGAGCGAATTTGATCTGCCCCCCGAAATCATCGATCGCCGGGTGCGCAAGATGAAAATGATCTCGCCGTCCAACATCGAGGTCAACATTGGCAGCACTTTGAAGGATGACGAGTATATCGGGATGTGCCGCCGGGAAGTGCTGGATGGCTTTCTGCGAAGTCGGGCGGAAAAGCTGGGCACCAAAGTCATCAATGGTACCATGCACAAGCTGGAAATTCCCAGCAACGACAAAGACCCCTACATCCTGCATTACGCGGATCACTCCAACGGCAGTTTAGAGGGAGAAAACAAAACCCTCAAAGTGGATCTGGTGATTGGAGCCGATGGAGCCAACTCCCGTGTGGCCAAAGCGATCGATGCTGGGGATTACAATTACGCGATCGCCTTCCAGGAGCGGATTCGCATCCCTGACGACAAAATGGCCTACTACGAAGACCTGGCCGAAATGTATGTCGGCGATGATGTGTCCCCCGATTTCTACGCCTGGGTTTTCCCGAAATATGACCACGTTGCCGTCGGCACCGGCACCATGAAGCCGAACCAAGCGCGGATTAAAGAACTGCAACGGGGCATCCGGGAACGGGCCGCGGCAAAATTACGCGGTGGCAAAATTATCCGCGTGGAAGCTCACCCCATCCCGGAACATCCCAGACCGCGCCGCGTGGTGGGTCGGGTAGCGTTGGTGGGCGATGCCGCCGGAACCGTGACCAAATCGTCTGGGGAAGGCATTTACTTCGCAGCCAAATCCGCCCGGATGTGTGCCGAGGCGATCGTTGAATTTTCCAACAACGGCGAAACCATTCCTACCGAAAAAGACCTGAAGGTTTACATCAAGCGCTGGGATAAGCAATACGGTGCCACTTACCTGGTACTCGACCTGTTGCAGCGAGTGTTCTACCGCTCGGATGCGACCCGCGAAGCCTTCGTCGAAATGTGTTCCGACATTGACGTGCAAAAGCTCACCTTCGACAGCTACCTATACAAAACTGTCGTACCGGCGAATCCGTTAGTGCAACTGAAGATCACGGCCAAGACGATCGGCAGCTTGATCCGCGGGAATGCGTTAGCGCCCTAGTTTTCACTCCTCACTTGAGTCATTCCTACCAGCCAGCATCGGGTTCTCGGTGCTGGTTTTTTTCTGCTGGGAGAGGGGGCGACCACTGCCACCCCGACGGACTAGAATCAGTTCGGCACTGATGCTAACGGCAATTTCCTCTGGAGTGAGGGCACCAATGTCGAGGCCGATCGGCGCATACACCGCTCGCACCTTTTCCGCCGCAATTCCTTCTTTTCCGACGGCACGCAAAACTTGCCGCACCCGCTTTTGGCTGCCAATCATTCCAACATACTCACAGGGAATTTCGCGTTGCAGTAAGAGCGTCAAAGCGTCCAGGTCATATTGATAGCCGCGCGTCACCAGCGCGACATAGAGTTGCTGCCGCGATGCAAGTTGTTCAACGGCAGCCGCGATCGGCTGAGCAAAGATTCTAGTCGCTTGGGGATAGTGGGATGAATTTGCCCACTCCGGGCGATCGTCCTGCACCATCACTTGGAACCCAATCAAATCTGCCACTTTCGCCAATTGCATGCCACAATGCCCCGCCCCAACGATGAGCAGTGTGGGAGGTGGTTGAAGGATCTCGGTGAAATGGGACAGGGGGAACTGGGGGGAGGGGGCGAAGGGGGGAGGGAAAGCAACATCCAGTTCTGCCCCCGGCCCTCGACCTTCTGCCTGCTCCAAATAGGGCGATCGCGCCTGTGCCAGTGGCGTCACCAGGATCACAGCCTGACCAGCCTCCAGTTGAGTCAGAATTTGTTGGACTAACGCGATCGCCGCGTCCCCCTGCCAGCGCTCTAGCCAGACCTGCATTAAACCACCGCAAATGCCTTGAGTTTCACGCTGTGGGGAACCTGAGAGATCCACAGTAACCAGTTGTTTGGCACCCGTTTTAATGACCCTGGCGGCTTGCTGGATGACCTTGGCTTCCCCGGCCCCACCGCCGATCGTGCCCAATAGTTCCCCATCCTGACGAATCAGCATCTTGGCTCCCACTTCGCGCGGGACTGAACCTTGCACCTGCACGACTGTGGCAACGACAACCGAGCCTTGATGCAACGCAGCAGCGAGTTGGCGGAAGAAAGCAAGATTCACTTAAGAAGAAGGAAAAGACAGTCTGGTTATTGTAATAGCAACTGACAGCGGTTGCTGCTTGGATCAGCCCCAACTTGTAGGGTAAGCATCATCGACAAAGCTCTATCATCAAAGCTTTTGGAAAATGTGGGCAGTACCCACTCTATTGGCTCGCCTCCAGGATTCATTCCTGTTAAGCATTCTTCAGGTAGGGGAATTCTAAGCTGAATCTGCGATCTTAGCCAGGAGACCTGTTCAGATGTCAGCAAAGCATTTAGGGCGATCGAAACATGTCCCAACGATTGCCACTCAAGACCACGAACAGTTTCATCGTCAACTCCTGGACAGCGTTCCGGGGATGATTTACCAGTTTTGTTTGGCCGCAGATGGCAGCGTAAGCTTTCCTTATGTGAGTGCTGGCTGCCGCTCGCTGTTTGAACTGGAACCGGAAATTGTCCAGCCCGACGCCAGCTTATTAATTCAAATGATCCATCCAGACGATCTCCCTGGCTTTGAGGCATCTGTGGCCCATTCGGCCCAAACGTTGGCACCCTGGAAGTGGGAAGGCCGATTTCAAACCGCATTGACTAAAACGATACGGTGGATTGAAGCCGCCTCCCAACCAGAATTGCAACCAAATGGGGCAATCGTTTGGAGCGGGATGTTAATGGACGTGACCCGGCGCAAACAAGCTGAAGCCTCAGTCAACATGCTCAATCGGGAGCTAGAACAACGCATTGAAACTCGCACTCATGAGTTATGTCAGGCGATCGAGACCTTAAAAGATCAAAGTTACTTTTTTGAAGTCTCGCAAGACTTACTGTGCATTACCGGGTTTGATGGCTATTTCAAGCAACTCAACCCGCAATGGACAACTATGCTCGGTTACTCTCTAGCAGAACTGCAAGCACAACCTTTTATTGAATTTGTGCATCCTGAGGATCGACGGGCGAGCTTTGCAGCAACCGAAATGCTAACGCAAGGAAAAAATCTCCTGGAGTTTGAGAATCGCTGGATGTGTAAGGATGGCTCAATCCGCTGGTTGCAGTGGCAAGCCGTCGCCGTTGCCGACAAACAACTGATGTATGCTTCCGCTCGCGATGTTAGCGATCGCAAACAGGCCGAAGCAGAGATGCAAGTCAGTGAAAGCAAAAATCGGGCCTTGCTCAGGGTCATTCCCGACATGATGTTCCACTACAATCGCGATGGGCTTCATTTAGACTTTTTTCCGTCCAGCGATTGGGATCCCCTCGTTTCGCCAAATATGTTTTTAGGGAAGTCGCTGTTCGACGTGTTGCCCGCAGAGGTGGCATCAGCTCTTTTGGCGGCAATTCATCGGGTGTTGGCAACAAAAACCGTAGAACGGTTGGAATACCAGTTGACGATCGCTGACGAAATCCACGATTACGAAGCCCGTGTTGTCTCCGTCACAGATGATGAAGTGCTCACGATCGTGCGCGACATTAGTGATCGCAACCAAGCTGAAGCGGCGCTTCGCAATTATGCCGATCGGCTTGCCCTGCTGAACCAACTCACCAATCAAATTCGGAACTCTCTAGATCAAGACACAATCTTAGACATCGCTCTACAGGCCATCTATCACCAACTAGACTTAGATTTTTGTGGCCTGATTTGGTTTCGACCTGAAGCCGCATCACCGATGTGGGAGGTTGTTAAAGAAGTAAGGTCGGAGCTTTTTCCAAACAGTGTCCTGGGGTTATGCCCAGCCGCAGTTGTGGGACCAATTGAAGAACCACTCATGACTACAGGCATCATTCGGATTGATGACGTTGAGACCTATCCCGAACCGCTTCATCAAGCGTTTCTCAAAAGTTTTGGAGGGCGATCGGTCATCCATGCGCGAGTCTTGTTGCAAGACGGGCAAATGGGACTCATTACCTGCGCACGACATCAACTGGTTCAACCCTGGGTGGAGCAAGAAGCCGAGTTACTGCAAGCCGTCTCTGCCCAAATCGCGATCGCCCTCAACCAAGCCGCACTTTATACCGAAAGTCAAAACCGGGCGCAGGAGCTGGCCGCGATTTTACAGGAATTACAACGTACGCAAATGCAAATGATTCAAAGCGAGAAGATGTCTTCGCTGGGGCAACTTGTGGCTGGGGTCGCCCATGAAATCAACAATCCCGTTAATTTTATCTACGGCAACCTGGCGCATGCCCACGATTACATCAAGGACTTGCTGGGATTAGTCGATCTCTACCAAGAGCATTACCCCACGCCCGCTGCCGAAATTCTGGACGAAATTGACGCGATCGACTTGGAGTTTTTGAAAGAAGACCTGGTGAAATTGCTCAACTCCATGAAAGTAGGGGCCGATCGCATCCAGACGATCGTGGCATCCCTCCGCACCTTTTCGCGCATGGATGAAGCGGAGAAGAAGCAAGTCAGCATCCATGACGGCATCGACAGCACTCTCATGATTCTGCAAAACCGCACCAAGGCCAGACACGATCGCCCCGAAATCGAGATTTTTAAGGAATATGCCAATTTGCCGGTCATTGATTGCTATGCCGGACAACTCAATCAAGTATTTATGAATATCTTGGTAAACGCGATCGATGCCTTAGAAGAAGCCGTTACTCAAAACTCAGCCATCGACTGGCATCCCCGCATCACCATCCGCACCGAATACTTGCAAGCAGCAGAACCCGGTTCCAGTTCCAATTTCAGTACTCCCGCCATTCGCATCACGATCGAAGACAACGGCACTGGGATGCCAGAGGCCGTGAAAGCCCGCATTTTTGACCCGTTCTACACGACCAAGCCGATCGGCAAAGGCACCGGCATGGGCATGTCCATCAGCTACCAGATCATTACCCAGAAGCATGGCGGCACCCTCACCTGTCACTCTATCCCTGGCACCGGCACCCAATTTGTCATCCAGATTCCCGCCGACCAATAAACCACCCACTCATCCACACATCGACCTCCCGCCCCTCCCGTCCCCTTGCTCACTGCCTGTTAATACACCTCCTTCACTCGGCACACCCATTCCAGGATTTCCGGATCTGGGTCAAAACTGAGCAGTTTAAGCTTATCCGGTTGCTCCAAAAACTCCCGCGCCAGCAGATAGCCCGCGATCGTCCAGGTTTGAAACTTACGACAAGCTTTCCCCACCAGTCGGCCATTACGCCCGTCATAGTATTCGGCCCATTCGTCTTCACTCAACCGTTTTTCAGCCAGTTCGATCGCTCTCCAGGCCAAATCAGTTCGGCCAGTTTTTTGCGCTGCTGCCGCCAAGGCCCACAGCAAAACCGGCCAATGCCCAGCATTGTGATAGGACCAGGGCACATTTTTCGGGTCGCAGCCGGTAAGGATTTTCCATTCCAAGTCCTCGACTGCGGGGAAGCAGATTTTCATCGGCATATAGCCGATTAAGTCCTGCCAGCGCTGATCGATCAGGTGCATGATGGATTGAGCTTCGCGATCGCTGGCCAGAGCCGAAAACACCGCCACTAAGTTACCCAACGTAAAGAAGCGAAAATCCATTTGAGCGGGGCCTAAGTTACCAGCCAAGTAGCCGCCTGTCTCCGGCATCCACTCGGTGAGCCAGTCGGGAATCGAGTCTGGGTAGATGTTGAATTTGTTGATGGCTGCCTCACCAAACTCCTCGCCCCGATAGCGATAAATGTCATTCAGCCGCTTCAAATCCAGCCAGTAATATTCTTGAATATGAAAACTCAGCACACTCAAGCGCTGATTGACGATCTGACGATACACCTCACCCCGGCGATCGGGAGCCAGCAACTCCCGCGCTGAGCGCAAGGCCGCATAAAACAGCGCTTGAATTTCTAACGGATGCCCATACACGCCCATGCGGCGATCGATCATGAACGCGCCATCGGGCACCAGCATCGTGGGGTACATATCGAAACGATCGGCGAGACACAGCTTCAAGATCAACATGATGCCGTGTTGAAAGTCGGGGCGATGGGCTAAGTCGATATCTCCCGTCGCCTTGACATAAGCCCGCAACAGAATCAGCCACCACAGGCATGAATCGACCGGCGTAACGCGCCCGATCGCATGTTCGCCAAAATCGGCCACCAGGTAATGCTCAAAGGTGTCATGGGTAACGACCTTAAAACTGGCTGGCATCAGACCCTGACCAGCATTGAAACAATCCATTTGCTTGTCGCTGCTTTGCAAAGCCAGTGTTTCAATCAAAAAGTTCCGCACAATCTCGGTTTGCCCATTGATTAAGAACAACAGGGCGCAGGGAACAAAATCCCGCATAAAACACTGATCGTAATTAAGGGCCTCCACGTAGGGATCACGGGCGGCCACCGTGCCTACAGGTCGGCCCCGAAACTGTACGATGGATTGTTCCAATAAATTCCATGCCTCTTTTACAAGATGGCTTGTTGCGCTCATGTTCACTGGATGCTCCTAATAGGCAAGCAGGTTAAGTCAAATTGAAAATATTTCCCCACAACACTGGCCCATAGCGACGATGTGATGGGGAATTAAAGCGTATGTTTAGCGGTAAAGCTTTAAAGCAGTGGCCGATCGGATTTAGTTACCTGGAAACTGGAACCAGATCCGATCGTCCAAATTCGTAAACACCCTGAGCAGTTTTGGTAGAGCATTGCGTAGTGTCTCTGAACATCCTGACGAGCGACCAAAGCACCGAATGCAATGAGACAAACGGGCAATGCAGAAACTCCACCTATCGAAGACTTACAGTGAATTGGCTCAATTCTCCGGATGAACAGCAGCAACTGTCTCTATCTAAGCTAAACCGAAGCAATTCGGTTTCACAAATGCCCTGGATAAATTCTTTGTGCAGGTAAAGCTCAAAACTGCAAAAGGATTGTAAAGATTAGGACACGAAGGCATGCAGTGAAACGTTTCCCAAAAGGCATTGAAATCATTAGATTCAACAAACATCTCTACTCCGATGCAACTGAACTTAAGGCAGGCGCAAAGCCCTGGGTCGGAGTCCATTGAATCGCACCATCATCACCGGTGACGAAGAGGGGAATGTGATGCTGTTTGAAATAATGGGCAACTTCGGCCTCGATCGCCGCACTGGAAGCGATCGCTGTGGTTGGTTTCACCTGTTGCACAATGTCGGGCGCGATCGATTTGCCCGTCCACCATAATACTTGCGCCTGGGGTAAGGGCGAGCCAGCGAGTAAGGACTTTTGCTGGGCTGGAGTGAGTTGCCCCAGCCAGAGCCAGGTTTGATGCTGCAACGTGAATTGGACGATCGCGGGTTCCAAACTCAGTAGGTTGAGTTGAGTCGCGCCCGCTTTCACTGTCTGATTTCCCCCCAAGGGCACGATCGTTGTTGGCATTGGACGAGTTGCCCTGGGCTGTAAGCTAACTGGCAACACCGGCGGTTGCACCAGATAACGGATGGGAAAGTGTTGGGCAATGTCTGACCAACTTGCGGCAGTGCGAGAGTTCGTTGCGATCGCCCAGTCGATCTGGTTGACTCCAATTTTTTGCAAGTACGGCAGCAAGGTAAATTGAGCGGTTTGGGCGTCACTACTCCCCAGCACCAGCACTCGCCCGCGATCGCGCACCACCAGAATTGGATGCCGTGGCGTGGCCAAAATCATCACCTGCGTTGCGGTTGCGCCCAGGCCCAGGGGCACCAGCAGCAGCCCGATAGCAATCAGCAACGCCAACCACCAGCGCTTTTGCCACCAACGATGAAAATTAGCCAAACTCAGGAGGCTATACAGTCCAATGACCAGCAATACAGAAATTGTCCCAATGGCCCAACCGTTTCCCGGTAATTGATTGAACCCATGCACGATCGAAATCAACCATTCAGTGGGGTATTTCAACCACCAGGCCAGAGCGCTACCTGCTGCTGGCCAGACGATCGCAGCCAAAGCACTGGCCATCCCCCCTAAACTAAGCAACGAGATGAAGGGCGTTGTCACCAGATTGGCTGGAATGCTGTAAGGCGACAAGACGCCGAAGGCCCCGAGTTGCAGCGGTAATGTCCAAAGGTAGGCGGCAATGGGAACCGTGAGCAAGGGGACGATCGTCGGTGGGAGCCAGTCCAGTTTGCGATTCAAGGCTGGAACCGTCACCAGTAGACCGATCGTCGCCAGAAAACTAAGCTGAAACCCCAAATCCCAGATCCATAGAGGGTTCACCAGCAGCAAAATCACGGCTGTCACCAACAATGCCCCCAACGGTCTAAGTTGGCGCTGCATCACTAACGCCACCAGCCCCCCCAACCCCATCAAGGCGGCTCTTAACACAGCGGGTTGAAATCCTGCTAAACCGACAAAAGTCAGCAGGGCCAGCGCCCCAGCCGCCCCCTGTATAGGTTTGGAACAACGACCTGTCAGCGCCAGCACTACGCCGAGAATCAGCGAGGTTTGAAATCCCGATGCCGCCAAAGCATGGGCCAACCCCACTCGCACAAAGCGATCCTTGATGTCGTAGGGCAAATCAACCGCCCGCCCACCCAAGACCATCGCGCTGACCAAGGCTCCCGCTGGAGTTCCCAAGCCTTGCTGCTGTGTCTGCACAATCCGTTGTTGCACTTGCCACCAGCCCCAGCCTGTGCTGTTTTGGCGGAGTTGCACCTGTTCGCCGCGCAAACCAGCAAAACTGCCTTCTTGCAATAAATAGTTTTGAAAGTCAAACCCACCCGGATTTGTAGCAGGTTTGGGCAAATACAATGAGCCGGAAACCTGGATGTGCTGGCCGGGATGCAGTGGTCGAGCTTGTTCAAAGGGAACGGTAGTGTAAACTTTCCCGGTTACCGGTTTGCCATCACCGATCGGCGCGATCGCGCTGGCCTGAAGCCAAAATTGGGCTTTACCACTGCGGGTCAGGCGTGGCAGGCTAGTCACCTGCCCTTCAACAATGACTGACACAGTCGTTTCAGCAGTAGACAACAGGCGGCTGACATCGGTGGGGCTAGGCTGGGGGGTGCGTAGTTGGAAGTAGACGCTGGCGAGGAGGGCGATCGCACCGGCCAGCAACCAGATGGACGATCGTAAGCCCGTACGACAAACTCGATGTAGCCCCACAGCCATCAGGCAAACGCCGAGCAAGATCCAGCCACCATAGGGAATTGCGGTGGAAAGTAAGCCGAGAATGAAGGCCAGACACACAATCACTGCCGCCACTGAACCCATCATGCCCCCCTTGCCGCAAAGACCATCAACAAATGCCTCAACAATTTTGAAGAAATCGTTGAAGCTACTCGTAGAGTTCCCCGTACGGAAGGAAAGCTACGGCGAGAATGTATAGCTATGGTCAGAACACTTAGGACAGATCAAATGGCTGAACCGCCGAGTCTAGGTAGGTGTTCTGACGCGCCTCTGCTACGTTTCACATGGCGACGGCTATATTGCTCGGCAGATTGCCGACTTAAAGGATGGTGGGATGACTCTGAAGTTGCGGCTGGAGGGGGCGATCGGGCTGCACTAAAATTCCAAGTTGGCGCGTTTGGGTTGCCGTTTCTCGTGGCGCAGCCTCAACTGGATCTGACCAGAGCAACCAGCGACTGCCACGGGGCAAGGTGTTCAAGCTGAGGGGATTTTGCGTCAACCAGATGATCGGCACGGTGGGCAAGTCTGGTGCAGTTGGAGGTTCTCCAGCTTGGGTACCAGCGAGAGCCGTCAGTACCACTTGGTTGCCTTGAATCAAGCCAGTGGCCGCAGTCCACAATTTGACGCTGAGATGGCGATGGCAGGCGTAGAAATATAATGATGCGGCAGCGCTAACCGCCTGTTCGAAGGCATCAAGATCTGGATTATCGCTGGCGATCGAGTGCCATGCAAAACCACTGTCTAACCCAATGATGAGTTCTTGCCCGCCGGTAAAAATCTCCAATTCTCGCACCCGTAACTCGCCATAGCGAGCGCTGGAACGCCAATGCACCAACCGGGTTGGGTCGCCCCAACGATAGGGCCGCAGCGAGCGAGTCAGTCCTTCTGTGGCAGCCTGGGCACGGCGATCGCTGTTGAACAGCAAACTGGCATCCTGCCCCATCTCATCAATCAAGGGGCAGTGGGTCAGGGGTAAAACGATGGGATAAACGATCGCGGTGGCTTTTGCTGCACGCGAGCGCCGACACCAAAACAGTCCTAAAGGGTTGGCTGTACGAAGTTGAACGGTCTGCCAGCGGTAGACGCCACGGTTGGAGGTGGGGTAACAGTAAATCCAGTGGTGAGTTTGGTTGGGCGCAATTAACTCAACCGCTTTTTGCAATGGGGCACCTAGTGCTGGCGGCAGGTCATCCCGGATCTGAAGCAAGGTTTTGGGCTGGTTGCTGCGGTTTTCTACCACAAGTTCGATCGTGAGTTGGTCGCCAGCGCTGACTGGGTGGATCGGTGCCCGCCAAATGTGGAGTTTCCGCAGCGTTCGTTGTGGGAGAATCGCCGCGATCGTCAGTAAGGCCACACCAATTCCACTCATCACATACAACCAACCCGCCAGGGTATTGGTGGCAGCAATGAAAAAGAAAATGGATAAGCTACTGAGTAACCACCCACTATAAGAGGGCGCAACCCAGCGAGATTCCAGCCAATTGGCAAAGCGACGATTTAAGCCCATAACAACCCAAAATAGAAGAGGAGCGTGACGAGAATCTAAAAATCCAGTCTCCCATTGCGAATGTCGATACAATGAGGAGTATTAAAAATTGCAATATCAGCAGATATACTGTCTTGATATGCTTACTCGCTTTCCCGGTTTACAATGCAAACCGGTTCTCAGGCTAGTTTACCCAGGGTTTGGTTTCCGGCCCTAGTTTTGCAGCTTGATGTTTTCCCCTCGACGAGAGATCACAAGGGAGACTTTCATGACTAGTTCCATGACGCCGCGTCACAACGAAGGGGCATCGCCAGTCCCACCCCCACCACCCGCTCCGGCTCCAGCGGCGATCAAGTCGAGAAGCACGATCGAGCAGATGGTTCGGGACGCATTTACCCGTCAGGCTTCCGATATTCACATTCGCGTGGGCGAGGTGCCTCGTTACCGAATTCAAGGCCAGATGGTTATCTTGCGAGATCAGCCCAAGGTCACGCCGCAGCTTTTTGAACAATATTTGGCGGAAGTGTTAACCCCGCATCAACGCGATTTGTTTGCTCAGAATAAGGAATTGGATACGGCCATCTTCTATCCAGGGCTGGTGCGGTGTCGGGTGAACTGCTTTGAGTCGTTGACGGGTGGCGCGATCGTGCTTCGGTTGATTTCGCTGGAAGTCCCTTCGATCGACGGGTTAGGATTGCCGGAAGTGTTGAAATATCTGGCCACCTATTCTCAAGGTTTAATTCTCGTTACTGGCCCGACTGGATCGGGGAAATCGACGACGATCGCGGCCATGATTCGGCATATGAATGAAGTCACCAATCGCCACATTGTGACGATCGAAGACCCAATTGAATATGTTCATACTTCCCAAAAGTGTTTGGTTAGCCAGCGCGAAGTTGGACTCCACACGCTGGAATTTCAAAGTGCCCTGCGATCTGTACTACGGGAAGACCCGGACGTGATTCTGATTGGGGAGATGCGCGATCGAACTACCGTTGATACGGCGCTAAAAGCGGCTCAAACCGGTCATCTGGTGTTGGGCACACTGCACACCCGCAACGCCATTAACGCCTTAAATCGATTGCTGAACATCTACAACCCAGATGAGCAACCCGCCATGCGCGTCCAAATCACAGAGTCTCTGATTTCGGTGATTGCGCAGCTTCTAATCCCCACGACCGATGGTCGCCGGACTGCGGCCCACGAGATTTTGATCAACACCCCAGCCATGGCCGACTATTTGCTGAAAGGCAACGACTCGGATGCCTTTCAACTCATGGAAACTGGCGCAAATGAAGGCATGCAGGTGATGAATCAGGTATTGTGCGACCTGGTGCTGCTGGGCAAAATTAGCCCCGATGAAGCGGTGAAAGCGTCACCCGACCCAGGCGACCTGCGGCGGCGGGTGCGAAACGAGGGTTATGATCCGTCTCGGTCCTCCAATCGAGAGTTCTTGCATAACGTGTAGCCAGTATTCCAGGTTCTGTAGAGACCTTCTAGGGAGGGTCTCTCTTCGATCGCAACTAGATTAACCATCCACGATCGCCGCTTCCTTGGGGTACTTCAGCCAGGTAAATCGAAAGGTTGTCCCGTGGCCCAGGTCAGATTCAATCTGAATTGAGCCGCCTTCTGTTTCCACGATTTTTTTGACGATCGACAATCCAACCCCGGTGTTTTCCTGTTCATCGCGAGCTTTGAGGGTTTGGAAAATGGTGAACACTTTGGCGTGGAATTGCGGTTCGATGCCGGGGCCATCATCTGTCACCTGAAACTCGAAAAATTCACCCCGCTCCTGCGCTGAAATCAGAATTTTGCCGTCAGGGCGATCGTGGTGCTTGACCGCGTTACTCAGCAGATTGGAGAACACTTGCCCCAGCAATAAGCGTCTGGCTGTTAATGTGGGTAAGGACGAAACTTCGATCGTGAACAAAGCTGGCGGTGCCAGCGAATCGACAATTTCATTGACCAACTCGGCCACACTGAAAGTCTCAATCTTGGCCTCAACGCGCCCCACGCGAGAATAATTCAGCAGGCCATTAATCAACGCCTCCATGCGATTCACCCGCGATCGCATCAATTGGAGTTGCTGTTTGTTCTCAGATGGAATTTGTTCCATCAAGTCTTCTTCTAGCCAGACTGAAAGATTGGCGATCGCGCGCAATGGGGCTTTCAAATCGTGCGAAACCACATAGGCAAATTGATCCAGCTCGCGGTTACGGTCTCGCAGCAATGCAGTTGTCTGGGCCAGAATGGTATTCAAGCGAGTTAATTCCACCGCTCGTTCTTGAATTGCTTTTTCTGCCAGCTTGCGCTCTGTTATTTCCAAGGCCGTAACGTTGATGCCAGTGACTTGTGTTCCCTCGCCCTGGAGTGGATAGTAACTGACTAACCAATCTCGCTCAACCTCAGGTTGGTAGGGTAGGGTACCGTGGACTTCTTGATTGAGAATGGGTTGCCCGGTTTCCACCACTTGTTGAAAAAAGCGCTCTTGCACGTCGCCTAACTCAGGCAAAATTTCGCGCACCGTGCGGCCAATGTGATCAGCGGCACTCACACCATTAATTGCGGCCAGAAAGTCGTTAATCCGCACAAAGCGAAACTCTCGATCCAGCACACACATGCCCACCGGTGTTGAGGCATAAATGGCTTCAATTTCCGCCAGTTGCTGTTTTGCCGTTGCTTCACTGCTGCGGAGCGCCACTTCAGCCACTTTACGATCGGTAATATCTTGAATCACACCCACCATGCGGATGGGCTGGCCCGTGTGATCGTATTCCCCCCGACCAAAGACATCGACCCACCGAGTTTCGCCATCAGGCAGTTGCAAGCGATGTTCAGCGTCAAAGTCCTGGCGTTGCGTGAGAGCAAGCTGTAATTGGGCCTCGAGCGACTCCAAGTCAGCCGGATGAACACGATCGGCCCAATCGGAGTATGGCCGCTCTGATTGTCCTGGTTTGTACCCAAAAATTGTTTCGTGTTGCGAGGTCCAATACAGGGTGTTAGTTGTGACATCCCAATCCCACCATCCCATTTTGGCCGCCTCTAGAGCCAGCGTTAGCCGATCGGCATAAACTTGAATCTCCGCTTTGGTCGCCTCACTTTGTTGCCGCAGAATCTGCTCATTGCCCAGCAGTTCTTCCATGCGTCGATTGGATGCTTCTAGTTGAGCCGTCCGCTCGGCGACAATTTGTTCCAGGTGATCCTGGTACTGCTTCAACGCAGTTTCAGCCTTCACCCGTTCTGACACTTGAGCTTGCAACTCCTGATTTGCTTGCCGCAGTTGAGCCGGACTGGGTAAAGCCAGCGCTTTGGGCACGATCGGCACCAGTTGAATGGCGGTATAGACGGAAACCGCGGCTGTAGCTGCCTTCAACATGCCTGAGAGCCAGTAGATAGGATTCCAGAGGGTCCAGACTTCCATCAGGTGCGTTGTGCCACAAAACACAATAAAGGCACCAAACATCAGGAAGATGCTGTTAAATGGTAAATCCTGCCGCCGCCGCACGAAATAGAGCAGCGTAATGGGAATGGAGTAGTAGGCGATCGCAATGAGTAGATCGGAAACGACATGCAGCCAAACAAGACCGGGTTGCCAAAGATAACAGTGACCATGTGGAATAAACGAACCAGTACTAAATAAAGTTTGCAGCGCATCAACCATAAGTTCAGACAACCAGGGCACGTGGGTAGGGTTTATCTAGCAAAACAGAGCTAAAAAAGACTTGTCTACTATCTGAAGGCAGAGATTAAGGCAAAGAGTAGACGGCCTGAGATCATCGTAGAATGCTAGGGCAACGTACAAGGACGGGTAGAGAAAGTCATGGCAGAGGTGGCGATCGGGATTATTGGTGGAAGCGGACTCTACAAAATGGAGGCCCTCAAGGATGTAGAAGAAGTTCGAGTGGATACACCCTTTGGTCAACCATCTGATGCCTTAATTTTAGGAACTTTGGACGGCGTTCGTGTCGCTTTCCTAGCCAGACACGGACGACACCATCATCTATTGCCCTCGGAGCTACCCTTTCGCGCCAACATCTACGCGATGAAGCGTTTAGGCGTGAAGTACTTAATTTCGGCCTCAGCGGTGGGATCGTTGCAGGAAAAAGCAAAACCGTTGGATATGGTGGTGCCGGATCAGTTTATCGATCGCACTAAAAACCGCATTTCCACCTTCTTTGGGGAAGGCATTGTAGCCCATATCGCCTTTGGTGATCCGGTATGTTCTAACTTAGCGGGCGTGTTGGCCGATGCGGTCGCCAGTGCCAATCTCAACGATGTTACCCTGCATCGCGGCGGCACCTACGTATGTATGGAGGGGCCAGCGTTCTCCACCAAGGCTGAATCCAACCTGTATCGCAGTTGGGGCGCGACGATCATCGGCATGACCAATTTACCCGAAGCCAAATTAGCGCGAGAAGCCGAAATTGCCTACGCCACTCTCGCCCTCGTGACCGATTACGACTGCTGGCATCCGGATCACGATAATGTCACGGTTGAAATGGTCATTGCCAACTTGCAACGAAATGCCGTCAATGCCCAAAAAGTGATGCAAGAGACCGTCCGCCGGTTGGCGGCCAATCCCCCTGAGTCGGAAGCGTTCTCAGCCTTGAAATATGCCATCCTCACGCCTCTAGATCAGGTTTCACCGGAGGCAAAACAGCGCTTGGGCTTGCTGTTGGAGAAGTATTTGTAGCCAGCGAAGTGGCGAGGCTGGATCAAAGGGTTTCCTTTAAATACCGCTCAACGTCTGTCAGCACCCGCTTGGCCCCCTCGAAACTCAAGCGATCGATCGCCGCCTCGTATTCCAACCAGGCGTAATCTCGAATTTCCTCTGCTTGACAGGAAACAGCTTGCATCTCGACGATCGCCGGGTAATAGACGACGGTTTTATCGAACCGTTTGCCATCTCGTGTAAAGCCGTACTGCTCCGAAAAAGAAACGTCTCCCAGCACCGAGTATTGGGAAATGCCAGTTTCTTCAACAAATTCGCGACAGGCAGCTTGCAAAGCGGCTTCTCCTCGATCGGCGTGTCCTTTTGGGAAACCCCAATGTCCAGCATGATGCTGAATCAAAAGATAGATGTAGATCCCGTCAGCCAAGGCAATCGGGACAATTCCAAACGCTTCGTCTTTTGCTGTAATGGAGTCAGCCATGCTGGGAGTGTGAGGATGAAATCATTGCATAATACACCCACTTCAGGATGACGAAACAGGTTGATGCTGATGCCAATCATGACAGCAGTTGTTACTGGGATGAGCCACAGATTGTAGGTGGGCAGTACCCACCCTTTCAAGACAATCGCTACCGGAAATCGCTATCAAACTAAGCCGCTGTTGCCAGCAATGCTTCCTGACCATGCAGGCGAAGCAGATCCATGAGTTCATCCCGGTAATCGTGGAAGATCGAGTGACGTTTAACGTGGTGAGTGCGTTCGGGTAACTGAATCACCATTTCCTTCCGAACAGTGCCGGGACGGGCACCCAGAGCATAGATGCGGTTGGAGAGAAACACAGCTTCTTCCACATCGTGAGTAATCATGAAAATGGTGAGGTTGGTGCGCTGCCACAAATCCAGCATGAATTCGTGCATCGATTCTTTGGTGTGAACATCCAACGCCCCAAAGGGTTCATCCATGAGCAATACTTTTGGTTCGGAGGCCAGGGCACGGGCGATCGCCACGCGCTGCTTCATCCCACCGGAGAGTTCCTTTGGCAAGGATTTGGCAAACTTGGTGAGTCCCACCACACTTAGGTAATAACTCGCTTGTTCTCGCCGCTCTTTTTTGGGAACACCTTGCAGTTTCAACCCAAATTCTGTGTTGTCCTGTACGGTCATCCAGGGATACAGGGTGTAGTGCTGAAAGACCATGCCGCGATCGGGCCCCGGCCCCACCACTCGCTTACCATCAACTCGCACCTCACCCGAAGAAGGTAAATCTAACCCTGCAATTTGCCGTAACAAGGTCGATTTGCCCGACCCCGACGCCCCAACCGCACAAATAAACTCACCCTGCTCAATATTCATGTTGATGTCTTTCAACACGACCAGCGTGCCAGACTTGGTTTCAAAGTTTTTGTTCAGTTGGTCAATTTGGAGATACATAGAGTGTCCTTTGAGTAAGTGGATGAGTGGGTAGGTGAACGGGTGAGTAGGGGTGGAAGTGAATGATTTCCCTTTAAGATGGCGGCTTCTGCCTTCATTTACCTTTTCTGGCTGGCCCACTTGCAGGTGACGCGCAGCAAATATTGGAACAACAGGTCAAAGGCCAGACCAATCACGCCGATGACAATCAGACCGACAAAGATTTCGTCTGTTCGCAGAAACCGCCCCGCAACGCTGATGCGACGGCCTAAACCTTCTGTTGCCGCAATCAATTCCGAGACGATGACCAGTTGCCAGGCGGCGGCAAGGTTAATCCGGCAAGCGTCCAAAATACCAGGAAGAACGTGAGGCATAATCACCTGGGTTAGGGCTGCGACCCGATTGCCGCCCAAGATGTAAGTGGCTTCGATCAAATCTTTGGGCACGAATTTGACCGTATCCATCACCATGAGGGAGTTGAAGAAGAACACCCCGATGAAGATGAGCATGATTTTGGGGGCTTCACCGATGCCCAGGTAAAGGATGAGCAACGGAATGAAGGCGGGAGCTGGCATATAGCGCATTAAGCCGAAAAGGGGTTCCAGCAGAGCGCGAATGCTGGGAAAACTCCCCATCAAAATGCCGATCGGAATGGAAAAAATAGCTGCCAGTAAAAACCCAACCCCAACCCGCCACAAGCTGGCAACGGTGTCTTTGAGCAGTTCACGGGTGCCCCACAGGCGGCCAAAGGCGTCCAGGACATTGGCAGGGGAAGGAAGAAACTTGGGGTCAATGGTGCCGAAGGTTGTAACCAGCCACCACAGCAGGAGTGGGAGGGCGATCGAGGTGATGGTTAAAGCCGTATAAAGCGGCTTGGGAATATCTTCTGCCAACCGCCAAAATACTGTAGGGCGCATGGAGGCGGGCTTCATGTAAGCCTGAATCGAGCGAGGTGCAGTGCTGTCGTTCATGGGTTTGGCTGGTTGAGTGAATGAGCTAGATAAAAGCGGGGTTTGACCAGGCACTAAGATGCAACCGAGGCGGGGAGGGTTTTAGGCTTTTTGTTGGGCGTAGGCTTTCACGAAGCGATCGTCGAATAGCAGCGTCGTGTTGGGCTTAGCCTTAGCCAGTCCAACATCCATCAAAAACTGACTCATTTCATCGGCAGCGTAGAGCAGTGAAGTCATGTCATCCCCCGGTTGAAAAGCTTTTAGATTCTCTTCCAACGTAAACAGGCGCGTACCATCGGCGTATTCCTGGTATTCCGCTACCGTTACGCCCGCGCGTCTGGCCATAATCTCATAGGCGGTAGCCTGGTTCTTTTTGATAAAGTCCAGCGTGGCAAACCAGGCGTTGACGAGCGCTTGCACCTGATCGGGATGGGCGTAAACAAATTGCCGCGAGACCACGAGATGATCAGAAATTGCACCGGGAAAGTCTTTGGAGCTAAAGAGTTCTTCACTTCCCGATCGCTTCAGGGCTTGCGTGGTGAACGGGGCAAACACGGCACAAGCATCCACCTGACCGGCCACAAAGGCAGCGGCGGCCTTCCCGGTTTCCAGGGGAACAAACTCAATATCTTCCGGTTTCAGGCCAGCTTTGCGTAACCCCAGCAGTAACAGGAAGTGATCCACCGTGCCCTCTTCTGCCGCCACCTTTTTGCCTTTCAAGTCCGCGATCGTGTTAATCCCAGCCCGCACGATAATCTTGTCGTTGCCGGTAGAGTTATCGTTGACCAGCACCACGACCTGATCGGCACCACCAGCAACAGAGCTAACTGTATCGCCCAGGGTTTGACTGTTGGCATCAATTTGGCCGGCAGTAAGGGTGCTGATCGATTCTAAATAGCCATCAAACCATTTCAATTCCACTGGAGCATTGGTGGATTTGAAAATACCCTGCTCTTTGGCGACTTGCCAGGGAAACCAACCCGGCCAGGCGCTAAATCCCAGATCAACAACTTCTGTTCCAACAGTGGCAGCTTCAGCAGCTTCAGTTTCAGTGGTGGTTTGGATGTAAACGGCAGGATTAACACAGCTCGTTGTGAGCGATAACGTGATCAGAAATAAAAAGAGAATTGCCAAGGGCGATCGAAGTTTCATGGCAGTTTGGGATTGAGGAAAGGATAAGTTGTTGCGATCGAACCTGGTTGCAACAGGTTCTTTTTTCCTTCATCTGTGTAACGGGTTTAGCGCAGAGGTGAATGGTTCATCTGTAGCACCCGCTACACAGATTTTTAAGTGGCAGCAAAATTATGGGGCAACGCCCACAGGCATCCGCTCAGTTAAGCGTGTTTCTGGATGTTGCCGAACGGTCGATCGCACCCAATCAAACCAGGTTGCCAGCCCTTCCCCCGTCTTGACAGAGACGGTGATAATTTTTACCGAGGGATTAATTTGCCGCGCATTATCCTCAATGCGTTGGAGATCAACCTCCAGGTAGGGGGCCAGATCCGTTTTCGTGATCAGCAAACAATCGGCTTCCCGGAACATGATCGGATACTTGAGCGGCTTATCTTCGCCCTCGGTAATGCTCAGGAGCGCAACTTTGGCATGTTCTCCCACTTCAAATTCCGCCGGACAAACCAGATTGCCGACATTTTCCACCAGCACCAGATCAAATTGGCTGGGGTCGTAGTCGTGCTGGAGCCGATGGATGCCACCTGCGACCATGCGTGAGTCAAGATGACACGATCGTCCGGTGTTAATGGCAATCACAGGCACGCCGTATTGGCGCAGGCGATCGGCATCCAGTTCGGTGGTCATGTCGCCTTCAATCACGGCGATGTTAAGCGAGGGACTCAGAGCCGCCAGGGTTTTTTCCAGGAGAGCCGTCTTTCCAGCTCCCGGACTGCTCATCAGGTTGAGGCAGGTAATGCCCCACTGGTCAAAATGGGCGCGGTTGTGTTCGGCTCCGGCCTGGTTGGCGTGAAGCAGATCAAGGCCCAACGCGACATCGTGAATCATGTGCATCGGTTAAATTCCTCCGATTTGGGATGGTCAAGTTCCAGGCGATCGATTTTCAGTTCTCGGCCAGAGCGAATGTCGTCCATGGGCGATCGACACGTGGGACAGGCATAGTGCAGGCCAATTTCCGGGCGATATGTCTGCTGACACGAGTGGCAAAAAGCAACTAACGGGGTTTCTTGAATTTCCAGGGTCGCCCCCTCCAAAAACGTGCCGCGCGTCTGCACCTCAAACGCAAACTGTAAACTCACAGGTTCCACGCAGGTAAACTCGCCCACAATCAAATGCACCTTGGAGACTTTTGTTTTTTCCGGCTGCGCTTCCCACCAATCCAGAATGGTGACAATCAGCGCCTTGGTCATATCGGTTTCATGCATAGGTCATGTCCAAGCTTGATCCACGTTCATGTTGGCTTCGGCGTGAATGTAAGCGGGTTTTTCTCGCCGAGGTAGCTGGCCCGATAGAACGAGGTGGGCCATCGTGTCGCAAATAACGCGGGTTGCCATGAGGGCGGTCATATCGCTGACATCGTAGGGCGGAGACACTTCCACCACTTCCAAGCCACAGACAGGTGCCCGTTGGATGATTTTGCCGAGCAGGGCCAGGGCTTCGCGGGGCAGCAGGCCACCGGGTTCAGGCCAACCTGTACCAGGCACAAAGCCCGCATCGATGCAATCAATGTCGAAGCTGATCCAAACACAATCGGTGCCATCCAGGGCGCGTTCCAACGCGAAATCGACCGCGGCATCAATTCCTCGTTCCACAATGTCAGTCACGGTGAGGATGTTAGTCGATCGCTCACGGCACACTTTCACACCCTGCCGGGGCACTTGCCAACCACCAATGCCCAGTTGCACTAAATTTTTGGCGGGAGCATTGGCCATGTTGGTGGCATGGAACCAGGGGCAGGTATGCATCCGTTCATCCAGGTCAGTTTCCTGGGTGTCCACATGGCGATCGAAGTGGATAATCCCCACTTTCTTGTCGCCCAAATGCCGACACACGCCGCGCACGGTCGGAAAGCCGATCGAATGGTCGCCCCCCAGCAGAATAGGAAAGGCCCCAGAAGCAAACACATGGGCCACCCCTTTCGAAATCTGGTCAAACGACTTTTCGTTATTGCCCGGAATCGTGAACACATCCCCCACATCGCAGAGGGTAATTTGCTCGCGTAAATCGACTCCCAACTCAAAGTTGTAGGGAGTGTAAAGCGCTGAAATTCGCCGAATGCCCTGGGGGCCAAAGCGAGTGCCGGGGCGATACGTCGTGCCGGAATCATGGGGAATGCCCACGATCGCCACATCATATTCTCCAACCCGCCGCACATCCTCCAGGTAAGGCGCTTTCAAGAAAGTGTTGATCCCGGCGTAGTGGGGCAACTCACCGCGCGAAAAGGTGGGAATAGAGCGATCGCGGATACTGGCCGCCGCTTCCAGCCCATACTCCAGCCCTTTAGAAACCTCTTGTTGCCAACCGGTCAAGGGCAGTTGAGTTTCTTTTTGCAGTGCGCGATCGGCTTCAGATGATGCCCCATCAGGACTTTGAAACAAAGGATTGTTGGTCATGATGCTGTATTACGTGTGGACATAGCAATTTAAATGCAGAAAGCCCGGAAGAGAACGAAAGCTTCTATCCCAAGCTCTCCAACTCTCCCGGGCTTTTATCCCGCCGTGTAGCTGTTTCAGTTAAAAACCTTTTTCAGCCAGCCTCTCTCGGACCAGCCACAGATGACTCTGCCGGAACCCTAGAAGCTCGTTGCATTATTGACTTATGCCTAAGTTAATAACAAGCCCTAGATAGGGAAACCGTATCGGCAACTACAAAACTCAACTATTGTCAAGAACCCCAGACAAAAAACCGCCCCCGCCGCTGTCCGCTATGCACGGTCTCCTGCTTACCTCTACCCCTGGCGATTCATGCGATACAACAACCAGAGTGACCCAACCAAGCCTAGAAAGTGCGCCAGAATAAGGTTAACGCTCGCTTGCACAACCAGGATATCCAAGGAATTGACGGCTTGGGTGGGGCTGGCGGCCACAAAGCCTGGCCCCTGGCGAAAGGCGATGACGGCGACCGTGCCAATAATGGCAAAACTACCCAGAATGCCCAGGAGCATCCCAGCCAGACTGGCGATTAACCCCATCCGAATGAGTTGCGTGACTTCCGACTTTTTGGGGCGGGCGGGCGCATCTCGCCGCAATTGCCGCCCGATCGTTACATAGCGAAACGCCCAATAAATGGTAAAGCCCATAACGGCGATCGCGCCAAACGTCAAAATCCCCCCCACCCCAGCACTAGGATTGGGAGCAGCGGGAATGGCCACTCCGGGTTGTAGCGGATTTACAGTTGGCGTACGAATGGCCGTCGCTGCCACAATCAAGATCACACTGGAAATAATCACCAGCACAACCTGCGACCACAAACTAATCCACCCCGTGCGGCGGAACTCATTCGCAATTTGCTGAATTACGGGCGATGGCGTCGAATAACTAGACCTGGCACTCATTGCAATAATGGCTTGGTGAAACCCCTTCGGGTGCTTTATTGACTATCCTAACGCCCAGTTGCTTCAGCGAACCGGAGAATTGCAGCATCTGTAACACTCGATCGAAGCGGTTGAATCGCCCGCAGCACGTCAATCGAGCTGAATTGACTGGGCTAAGTTGACGGTGGTCAATCTGCGGGGCAACCCCTGCCCTGAATCTCCGGCAGGAGAAACGCTGTAGGAGAAGAGAAAGGCTATAGGATATGAGACAAAACTAAACCACTGCATCTTCAGGAAAAGTTCTGGTTACTCATGTAGCCCCTCGTTTAAGAGCTTCTGTTCTATTAGGTTTACTTATGCTTAACACCACTTCGTCGCAGCCGCTGCCACCCGACTTACCCCCGCTGAAGGTCATGATCGTGGAAGACGACCCAATGATGCAATTGGGCTTGGAGCAAACGCTGAGTGAATATCCCCAATTGACCCTAGTGGGCCAAGTTTCAGACGGGTATCAGGCCGTTGAAATGGCTCAAAAGCTTGCCCCCGATATCATCGTGATGGACATCGGCTTACCCCGGCAGGATGGGATTGCCGCAACCCAACAAATTAAAGCCTTGATGCCCGCCGTTCGAGTGGTGATGTTAACGTCTCACGTCACTGAAACGGAAGTGATTGCCGCCCTGTCCAGTGGGGCCGATGCTTACTGCATTAAAGGCACCAATGTCGATCGCCTGATTGCCGCGATCGCCGCTGCCCAGGAAGGCGCGACTTATCTCGACCCACAAATTGCTCGTCGCGTCATCGAACATCTCAAACCACCCTCCGCGACCAATCTAGTTGGGCAACTTTCGCAACGGGAATTAGAAGTCCTGAAGCTGATGGTGGAGGGCAAAAGTAACCCCGAAATTGCCGCCGAACTTTACCTCAGCCCCAACACCGTGAAAACTCACATCCGCGGCATTATGAACAAATTGGCCGTCGACGATCGAGTGCAAGCTGCGGTGGTTGCCTTGCGAGCTGGGTTAGTCTAAGCAAAACATCGGATCCAATTTTGATTTACTCGGTTAATATGATGGCCGAGCAGAATCAAGTTCAATTTCGCTAGAATTTATTCGGTTGCATCGGTTGTTTTTCACCAAAGACTAATATTTAATATTTGGTGTTAGTGTTTAATGCCATTTGCAAGTGTTTTCTTCGAAGTTTTCTGTGCTATCTACAGACCAGGCTTTCTGCTATGCCCCTAGCATTACCAATGCTGTCTAGCTCTACTTCGATGCTTTGTGTGTGTTTCCGAATACAACAATTCCACACTTGCAGAATAATCCACGATTGGGAACATCCCCAGATTTTTTCTGTCAAAGGCAAACGGGTGTCGATCGACCTCTCAGTTAAATGCTAAGAGTTAAACGCTAAATAACCGATCGTAAAAGCAAACCCCCACGCTGTTTACGATTTTGTATCGTAGACGCGACAAGATTCTCATCGAGCTAATTGAAACTGAGTCTCTATCAGGTACGCTGAGGCATAAATTTATCTTCAGCAGTAGATATAACTCTCAGGGTTGATGTCACAACCCATATCCTCTTTGTTAAGTTGAGATAACCCTACACAAGGGAAAATCATCAACCTTGTTCTAAACCACACGACTGTCACCTGGATGGGAAAAATGAAGTTCGAAGATATTTACAGATTCTTTCAAGCTCCGCCACCGTTTTACTTAAACAAAGAGCTTGCCGTTTGTTACGTCTTAGCAGTGTTGACTCGCGGAGATTCCTACGGCACTGAATTAATTCAGTTGCTAGAAACGGAATACCCGGCCTACCGGCTCTCGGACACGGTGCTTTACAGTGCCCTCAAATTCCTGGAGGAGGAGGGCATCATTACTGGTTACTGGAAAAAGGTTGAAGGCCGCGGTCGTCCTCGGCGGATGTACCAAATTCAACCAGACTCTGCTCAAAGAGCACAGGAATTGGCTCGCCTCTGGCAAGAATACGTTGGGAAGTACCATGCAGCACCCCACTCACCTGGACTAGCCCATAGTGGGAACAGCTAATTTACTGCGGCTGCAAATTATAGAGGACAGGGTTTATTCATCGATAGCGATCGCCATTTCACCAATCTAGGTGTCTAATAAATGGTGTTAGCGATTCAACATATTTTTAGCGAATCAACGCGAATGAGTCTCCCTGTCCTGTCTTCCACATTTTTATTAACCCTGCTCTTGGCCGTCGGGTTATTTTTCTTTATTCGAGCATCGGTTAAAGACCGCACGCAAACTGCTAAGTTCATTTCTGATTTGCCCGAAGAGGCCCTGGCAGGGCAATTGCAACAATATTTCTCTCAACGTTCCTACAAAATGGTAGACGTTGATGCCGAGCAGAATCAGGTTGCCTTTGAAGGTTTAGTGCGACCCAGCTTGTTCCTGGCCATTTTTCTAACCAGTCTTGCCTCAGTTGGCAGTTTGTGCCTAGCGCTGGTTTTATCGATTCTCCTGCCTGACTACTCGACCGAGACACTACTTCTGGTATTCATCTCTCCTCTAGCAGGCATCTTCTACTGGCGCAAAGCGAAGCGGCCTGAAAGAGTAATCCTGCGAGTTGAATCAGAACAAAGCGATAACCAACTCGGGCAAAGCGTCATCACAGTGGTGGCTCATCGCGATGAGTTGCTTGAGTTACAGCGGGCTTTGGCCATTAAATCGGCTGAGTAGAGCGGCGATCGACTTGGCTTCAAAAATTAAAGCAACCATAGCGCCTGCAACGATAAATCCCACCTGGCTTATGTACCAAATGGGATTCATGGTTGAAGTTTAAGGTGAAAAGCACTTCAAGCTTTACGAACTGGAACAGCTAACTCAGCTTGCGGTTCATCTGATGGTCTAAGACTGGGAAAGAGAAAGTGATTTTCTTCCACATACTGAGCACCGAACAACCCCTTCTCCGCCCAGAAGTACCGATCTGTGGTATGCTCGTTACGCTTAACCAGAAGTAGGGCAGGTGGAGCAATCCCCTCTGCATGAATGAACTTTCTGGCAGCTGTAACAGGCTTATCCTCGCCGCATTCGATGCTGAACTGAGGTACATGCTCAAGAATTCTACGACCCTCCTGCCGACGGCGGCTTTTGCGCTTGCGTCTCCTTGCCAATTTAACCCCCCTTCATGGTCAAGTGTAGTGTTGGTTACAAAATACGTCGCAAGTATAGCGATTTCAGGTAAAAAATTCAATTTCTTTTAACCCTTTGATACAAACATTAAATCTATCTAAAGGTAAGAAAAGGATTTGTTTCTATTCTATAAAGATTGTTGACACTCTGCCGGTTTAGCTTCGCTCTGTTGCGTTTTCTTCATGCTAATGTCCATCAGTTCTGAGTTTGTTGCTCTATGTAAAGCTCAAATTATGCTCCTGACGCAGGCGATGGATGCATCTATAAGTATTGTTTATTTAACTCAAGAACTGGTGGATGGGGTGCAGCCTCAATTAATCCCGATCGCGGCCTATCCAGAGAGTTTAATCGACCGAGAGCGGCCAACGATGCGATTGTCTCCGGCCCCGCTTCAGGATGCCACACTTCTACACTTGGCGACTGATACCAACTCCGGGGAGAGTTCAGCATCGCCATCTCTCTCCAGGAAGACGTTACCTGGCAAGGATGCCACAGCAGAGGAGTCGCATGCTCTGCTTGAGCAGCGTCAAATTGTTCTGCCGTTGGTGTTTGAGGATCATGTGTTTGGGTTGTTGGTGACGCGCCGCGACGATCGCGCCTGGGAACCCTGGGAACAAGCCCGAGTGGAAGAGATTGCCCGCACGTTGGCTTTGGCGTGCATGTTAGATCAGCGCTACCAGTGGGGACAACACGCGCGCGAGCAAGAACAAATGCTGCGCCTCCAGCAACATGATTTGATGGCTAATTTACTGCACCAATTACGCAATTCGCTTACAGCTCTACAAACCTTTGGCAAGTTGATTTTGCGCCGATTTACATCGGGCGATCGTAGCCATGAATTAGCAGCCAATATTACTCGCGAAACCGAACGCCTGCGAGATTTGGCCCACCAAATGGAGTTGGCTTTAGAAGCCGGGTTCAATTCGGGGCCGCGATCGCTACCTGGCTCAACCCTGGATTCTTCGATTTTGGAGGAGGAGCAACTGGGCGACGCCGTTTTAGATACTCGTCCGGCCTTGCCACATGCGATCGGGTTATTAGCGGGGACAGAACTGGCGATCGAGCGCTGCTTAGTGGAGACGATATTAGAACCGCTTCTCGCCTCAGCTGAGCCGATCGCTCAAGAAAAAAACCTGTTGCTTCATGTGTCTTTTGCGGAAGACCTGTCACCAATTTGGGCAAATCCCGGAGCGTTGCGAGAAGCGCTCAACAATCTGCTGGAAAACGCCATTAAATATACTCCCGCAGGTGGCCACATTTCTGTCTTGGTTGAAGAACCGGCCCATTGCACCGATTTAGAACTATCAATATCCGATACAGGGCCAGGAATTCCTGACACCGATTTATCCCATATTTTTGAACGTCATTTTCGAGGGGTGCAGGCTCAAGGGTCTATCCCTGGAAGTGGGCTGGGATTGGCGATTACACGATCGCTGATTGAACAAATGCACGGCAAAATCCAGGTATTCAGTCCGGCTTTGGCATCAAAGCTGAGAATACCTGGAGATGGAGCCATCGCCTCCAGAGGCACAACCTTTCTCGTCCAATTGCCGATCGCGGTTGCAGGAGAATAAGTCAGCAGTGCAGTGAGTCGATGGGTGAGTCATCCACCGATCGACCCATCTACCGACTAGCGAGGGGTTGGAGTTGTCAGATCCAAATCGGCTGTCAGGGTGAGAGTTAGATCGGTGTTGGGGTTAATGGCGAACAATTCCACTCGATCGCGGAAGAGTAAGCTCAAGCCACCACCAACGACAGCACCGGGCAACACTTCAAACCAGCGAATGTTGCGATCGCCCGTTACAGCCGCAATCCCAGCGGCGGCCCCAGCACCAACCACCGTACCGGCAATCAGCTTGCCAGTGCTAACGCCTTTGTTAATGGTTTCAGTATTGGTGATGAAGTTAGAAGCGGCTTGCATAGGAATCCGTCTCCCCGTTGGTAGCACCAGCTCGCGGGCCAGGAATTGTGCCCCTCTAGGAGTTGTTTGCAACGTCCCAATCACATCACTACCGGCAGGAATGAGGACTTGCCCTTCACGAGTAACCACATTCTGAGCCACCTTCATGGTGAATGGAATGGGAGCTTCGTCTTTGGCCAGCAGGATGCGGTCTACCCCTTCATACCGAACTGGAATCTGAGTTCCGGCAGGAATCTTCACCCCAACCGCTTGACCACCACCCACGATATAGGGTGATGGGATGAAGGCAACCTGTCCCGTGTTCACCAACGCCTGATAAATGCTGGCAGCAACTTCGGCGCGGGTGGCCACCCGATTCGGATTCAGGAGGCGAACATCAGGGAAGTTTACGACCATCCGCCGTTCGGTGGCAGCAGCCACACTAGGCCGAGCAAAGTTTGGAATGGCACTGGCATCGGCAAAGATGCTAACGGTCTGGTCGATCGACGTGCCGGGAGTCGGCGCAAATCCCAAACCATTCGTGAGAGACACCAAAACCTGAGCGCGGGGAATGTTTTCACTTGGTCTAAACACATTACCCGGATAACCTGCCATAAACCCGGTGGTGTAGGCGCGATCGATGCCACCTCGTCCCCAGAAGTTGCTGGGGACATCCACAAAGCTAATTGCCGGACGAATCTGCGGCACATTGGGGAAGGCTCGATTGATCATCGCTGCAAACTCAGCGCGGGTCACGGGTGACTCAGGCCGAAAGGTACCATCTTCGGGGAAACCAACGATGATATTGCGAGTGGCTAACTCATTGATAAAGGGAGCGGCCCAGTAGCCAGCCGGAACATCCTTAAAGGGCGTAGGTTGAGCAAAGACAGGAACCGTGTAGACAATCGGCGCAACGCTCCCGGTTACTAATCCTAGAGCGGCGAGTGCAGCGGTCCCTGATTTCCAAATGTTGGAATTCACCATGGGAGAGTTCTCCAAAGAAACATCGACTACTTGCTTGTTAGGTATATTGACCTTTTACAAGGTGAGAAGGTTCCTGGGGGGATAAACGACGAAAATTGGCAGATTTTGACGAAATAGCTCTGATTTTAGAGATTGACTTTTGACTAGTGCCATAGATGCTAAGCTACAGCGCGATCTGAGTCACATCGTTGCTCCCAAAAGCCGAGTTTCCTCCCAAGGTGCGAAGGCATACAGGCAATGGCGATCGAGCTATACCGAGACAAATTGCGGCGATCATAAATCTGGCTAATCGCCAAAAATATGAGGCAGCAGTTGAGTTGGTGCCATCGATGAAAAGATGCCGAAGCATTTTATCAAAGCCATTTCTGAATCTTGCAACTGCATGATACCCCCAGAAATGTTTGTTGAACGATTAATCGCATGTGATCAGGCAAGGAACCGTCCAAAGACTGAAGAAATCCTCAGATTTCTGGACAAACAGAACTGAAATGAGAAAATAGCGACAAAACCACTTTCATCAAATCCGTTCGTTACCAAACAGCCATATTTTTGTTAGAGCGAAGACACTTCCAACTCTCAATTGGAGCTGTCTTGAATACCTTTAAAATCCTCACTAGGGTAAAGCCGATCCGGGTAATTTACCCCAGAACTCATGAATTATTTTTTAACCCCAACTTCGATCGCCGCTCGATCAACCTTATAGAAGTGAGCATGTCATCATGTTCGTAACCTCAGACCACCAGAGCCATGCTCACTACACCGCCATTCTCAGCCTGATGCCCGATCGCGTGTTTTGGGTCAATCGGCATGGCGATTGCCTCAACTTTAAGGGCACTCAGGAAGATGCAAGCAGCGGTCTGCAACGAGAAGACGTTGTCGGTACTAATTTAAGACAATGGGCATCTGCCGACTTGGCAGAAGAGATGTTAGCCGCGATCGCCCGCGCTCTGGATACTGGAACCGTTCAAAGTCTGGAATACCAGATTTTTGAACCGGAAGGGTTACATAAAGGCGAGTTACGCCATTACGAAACCCGACTGGTGGTTTGCGGCGAGGATGAAGTGATGGCGATCGAGCGCGACATCACCGAACTCAAACACTCCGAAGCCGCCCTCCGCCAAAGTGAAGAACGCAATCGAGCTTTACTCAATGCCATCCCCGACTTAATGTTTCGGATTCGCCAAGATGGCACTTATTTAGATGCGCGATCGGTGCATCCTTACGATTTAGCCATTCCCCCCACTGAAATGATTGGCAAAACCGTGTACGAGGTGATTCCGCCAGCAATTGCCCAACAGCGCATGCATTATGTCAACCAAGCGATCGCCACCGGCGAGCCGCAATTATTTGAGTACCAGTTCCCGGTGCAGGGCGAAATGCGCGACTACGAAGCCCGCATGGTTGTGATTGGAACCGACGAAGTCCTGGCAATCATGCGCGACATCACGGAACGGAAACACTCTGAGCGCAAACTTCAGGAAAGTATGGAGAAGCAGGCCGAGTTGTATGAGCAGTTGCAAATCTTGAATACCAGCCTGGAATATCAGGTAGAGGAGCGGACGGCGCAACTCCAACAAAAAATGCAGGAAATCCAGGACCTCAGCAATCTAAAGGATGAATTCCTCCACGCTGTTTCCCATGATCTCCGCACACCCATGATGGGCATGCGCCTGGTGTTGCAAAACCTGCAAAACAAAGCAACGGATGAAGTGGCACTATCTAAATTAGTGCTGGATCGCATGGTGCAAAGCCTCGATCGCCAACTGGCCATGCTCAATTCCTTGTTGGAGACTCACTCTAGCGAGATGCGCGGCATCCGGCTGCAACTCGAGCCTGTTCACCTGGGCGAGCTGATCGGGGCGATCGCAACAGACCTTCACCCCATCTTGCTCAAACACAACGCCAGCCTTATTACGCAGATCGCGCCGGAACTACCAACGCTGATGGCAGATCCGGCCCAAATTCGGCGAGTTTTCGAGAATTTGATGACCAACGCACTCCAGCACAATGCCCCCGGCCTTCAGCTGACGCTGAGCGCTCAGCGGCAAAACGGCTTTGTCCAATGTCAGGTGCAGGATGATGGGGTGGGTATGACTCCAGCCGAGTGTCACTCGTTGTTCGATCGCTACGCTCGCGGCAATCGCACCCGATCCACGGGGATTGGCCTGGGTCTTTACCTGTGTAAGCAAATTGTGACCGCACATCAGGGCGACATCGGCGCGATAAGTGTCCCTGGAGCAGGCGCGACCTTCTGGTTTACCTTACCTACGGTTTCGGAAAGTCGGATGCCGGACGGAAGTTCTCCACTGGAACAGTTTGCAACGCCCGGTTCATGAAGTTCCGCCAGATCGGAGCCACATAAGTCCCCCCCGTTGCCCCATAACCGATCGGAGAATAGTCATCATTCCCCACCCACACAGCCGTAGAAAGCTGAGGCACATAGCCCACAAACCAGATGTCCCGTTCCGAAGACGTGGTGCCAGTTTTACCAGCAGCCGGACGACCGATATTGGCAGAGGTCGCCGTCCCGCGCTCAATCACATCCTGCAACACGCTATTCAGCGAAGCCGATGCCCAGGGATCTAGCACAAGCTGCGGCTTGGGGGTGTTGTCGAGCAAAACATTGCCAGCACTATCAGTCACCTGCACGATAAAGGTCGTTTCGGAGTACCAGCCATTGTTCGCAAAAGTCGCATAGGCTCCCGCCATTTCCAGCGGAGTCAGATCCACTGAACCGAGCGGCAAGGAGACGACAGGTTCGATCGGGCTGCGCACGCCGATCGTCCGCACGACATCGATTACTTTATTCAGCCCCACTTCTTGCCCCAACTTGACCGCTGGGACGTTACGCGACACCGCCAGCGCTTGCCGAATAGAAATTGGGCCTGAGAATGAGCCATCGTAGTTTTGGGGATAGTACATTTCGTACCCATCGGGATACCCGACTGGGCTATCATCCACAGCGGAATCCGGTCCATACTTGCCCGTAGCAAATGCCGCATAGTAAACAAACGGTTTAAACGCAGAACCAGGTTGCCGTAATGCTTGAATTGCCCGATTGTATTGGCTCTTGCGATAATCCACCCCGCCCACCATCGCTTTCACAAAATGAGTCCGTGGATCGACCGCGACCAGAGCCATTTGATCAGCATAAACACCTTGAGCCAGGAGGGATTCATGCCCTTGTTTCACTACTTCCTCGGCAATGCGCTGAAGTTTTGTGTCTACTGTTGTTTGCACCCGCATCCCCCCCTTCAATACCGCATCTCGCCCAAAGCGACGAGTCAATTCCTGCACAGCCGCTTCAGTCACATAGGGAATCTGGCTAGTTTGAAAAGAGGTGATTTTACCCAGCTTGATTGGCTGGTTAAGGGCAGCCGCTTCTTCCTGGGGCGTGATCCAGTTCAGTTCCTGCATCCGATTCAGGACTTCTTTTTGCCGCTGTTTAGCCAGCTTCATGTTGACAAAGGGGCTGAGGCTTTCGGGTGCCTGGATGAGGCCAGCCATGAGGGAGGCTTCGGCCAGGTTGAGATTTGCTGCCGATTTACCAAAATAACTTTGGGCCGCAGTTTCGGCTCCGTAAGTGTTGTGCCCCCAGTACACCTGGTTAAGGTACATTTCCAGGATTTGATCTTTGGTGAAGATTTGCTCCACCCGCATGGAGAGAACGGATTCTGCCAGTTTGCGGCTGAAGGCTTGTTTGGGGTTCAGAAACAGGTTTTTGACCAACTGCATGGTCAGGGTAGACCCGCCCTCTACCGTGCGGCCCTCTTGCCAGTTAGCCCGCATGGCTCGGACGATCGCCCCCGGATTCACGCCTTTGTGTTGAAAGAAGTAGCTATCTTCGATCGCCAACACGGCTCGTTTCAAATCTGGCGAAATCTTGTCTAGGGGAATGACTTCCCGGTTGGCTTCACCATGCAAGCTAGCCAGGAGTTTGCCCTGCACATCGTAAATGTGAGTGGTTTCCGTCGGGGCATAGCTGCGTAAAACTCGGACATCGGGCAAGTTACGGAAGCTAATCGCCAGTCCAACCAACCCCCCCGCGACGATCGAGCTAGTCAGCATCGCAGACCCCAAAAGAATACCGCCCGTGACCTTACTGACAGTGCCAACAAAGTTTAGTAAGGGTGTTGGATTGGGGGTGGAGGGGCGCTTTTGGCGGAGAGTATTGGAGGACACGACTGTTTCCTGCGAGTGGTGGGGTAGATAATAAACGACTTGGAGGGGTTTGAATCGTTTTTCAAGCCCGGTAGACGATGAACCGGAAAAGTGAGCGTCGAACGGCGAGCAAGAGACCTCAGTCCAAAGGCGCGATCGCTTGCATTATAGTAGGTTGTCCCCTTTTATTGATTGGTGACTAATTAGCCCGTGAGTGTAGCAGACCTGACGACAAATCAGCAAAGTTTAATGACAAGTTCAGCATTGACTCGTGATCACGATTTTACCTGGTTGACTCGGGGGATCAGTGAGATTTTCCCTGACCAGCGAGAATCCAGCAACCCAGACGAAAATTTGCGGCAGCGGGTGCAGCACAGCGATCGCCCCTTGCGCGTCAAACTGGGAATTGATGCCACAGGGACGGAAATTCATTTGGGGCACAGTATTCCGGTGCGGAAACTGCGTGCTTTTCAGGATGCTGGCCACACCGCCGTCTTGATTATTGGCGACTTCACGGCCCGCATTGGCGACCCAACCGGCAAATCTGATGTGCGGCGGCAACTGACTGAGGCTGAAGTGCAGGCCAACGCCCAAACCTATCTGGAGCAGGTGCGCCCTATTCTAGACTTTGACACGCCCGGTCGGTTAGAAATTCGCTACAACTCAGAATGGCTATCTAAGCTGGATCTTTCCAAGATTCTAGAATTGTTGACGACGATGACCGTCGGACAAATGCTAGCCAAAGAAGGTTTCGCGGAACGATACGAAAAAGGCAATCCGGTCTATCTGCATGAATTTCTCTATCCGCTGATGCAGGGTTACGACTCGGTTGCGGTGGCATCCGATGTGGAGTTGGGCGGCACAGACCAAAAATTTAACATTGCCGTTGGGCGCGATTTACAGCGGCACTTTGGTTTGCGGCCCCAGTTTGGGCTATTAATGCCACTCCTGCTGGGGACAGATGGGGTGCAAAAAATGTCCAAATCCCTCGGCAATTATGTTGCGCTGACGGAAGCTCCGCTGACGATGTATTCCAAATTGGAAAAAACGCCTGACCAACTGCTGACCAGCTATTTTGAATTGTTGACGAACCTGCCGCTGGATAGCTTGCCAGAGAATCCCCGCGATCGCCAAAAACTGCTAGCCACGGAAGTCGTGAGCCAATATCACGGAGCCGCCTCCGCCAAACAGGCGCAGCAAGATGCCGCTGACTTGATCAAAGGCAATGCTGAGCAAGCGGATAATGTGCCGGAATTTTCCTTGACGGCGATCGAGTTTCCCGCCAAGCTTTTTTACCTGGTGAGTGCCAGTGGGCTTTGTAAGAGCAGTTCGGAAGCCCGTCGCCAAATTCAAGGGGGTGGCGTCAAACTCGATGGGGAGCGGGTTGACCAGGTGGATTTGACCTTTGCCACGGCAGCTGAGTTGCAGGGGCGCGTGCTGCAACTGGGTAAAAATAAGTTTGTTCGCCTGGTGACTGCGGCCCAATGAGAACCAATATGACCATTTCCCCTTCCCGCCTGCGCTCGCCCCTCGTGCGTTTCCTCCTACCGCTCGCGATCGCCGGAACGCTCATCAGTTGCACTCCCAGCAAAATTTCGCAGTGCAACAAATTGGCCGATAGCGTCAACAAAATGCGCCCGATCGCCGAACAGTTTCAGCAGGAAAATAACGCCTTTGATGCGGCAGCCAAAACCGCCAGCGCTCGGAACGACTTTAACGGCGTCAAAACGGCAGCCGGCACTGCCGCAAGTGGGTTCACCAAACTCACCCAACAGCTCGACGAATTGATCAAGAACATTCAGGGCATCAACTTACAGGACGAAACTCTAGTGGGATTGCAGAATCGCTACGTGCAAAATGCCACCGCCATCAGTGCGGCCTTCAAAGACATCACCAATGCCCTCACCACCATCAGCACGCTGGAAAATTCGCCGAAGGGGTTAAAAGACTTGAATGCCGCCGGACAAACCCTGTCTGCGACCGCCCAAAAAATGGGAGGGCTGATCGAGGCAGAGACTCAATTGGTGAGCGATTTCAACAAATATTGCGAAGTCCAACAATAGGAGCCGGAGCCAGGAACAAAATGCCGATCGCCGATCAAATTATCGTGCCGCTGGATGTGCCCACCGCCGCCGCCGCGATCGCCCTAGTGGAGCGACTCCCCAAGGTCACCTTTTGGAAGGTAGGGCTGGAGTTGTTTGTGAGTGCAGGCCCCACCATTCTCACTGAACTCAAATCACGCCAGAAGAAAATTTTCCTTGACCTGAAATTTCACGACATTCCAAACACGGTGGCTGGGGCCTGTCGAGCGGCGGGCCATTACGGGGTCGATTTAATCACGGTGCATGCTACCGCTGGCCGAGCGGCACTCCAAGCCGCGCAACAAGCCGCTGTTGCAGGGGCAGCCGCAACCGGACAACCTCCCCCCCAACTCCTAGCCATCACGGTATTAACTAGTTTGAGTTCCCGGGCGCTCGCCTTCGATCTGAAAATCCCGATCGAACTACCCGAATATGCGCTGCACATGGCCCTCCTGGCGCAAGAAAGCGGCTTTGCTGGTGCAGTGTGTTCGCCACTGGAAGTCGCTCAACTGCGGCAGACCTGTGGCGCTGATTTTTTACTCGTGTGTCCAGGGGTTCGGCCCACCTGGGCCGCGGCGGCGGATCAACAACGAGTCCTGACGCCAGCAGCAGCGATCGAGGCGGGAGCCGATCTGCTGGTCATCGGTCGCCCCATCACTCAGGCAGACAATCCCGCGATCGCGTTTGAGCAAATTTGTCGGGAGTTGGCCCGGGCCTAATTTCTGCCACGCCTCGTTCCCCATACACCTGCTCCACAGCAGCCCGTTGCACCATCGGCGTGTTGTAACGGCCTTGTAACTGCCATTCCACGCCCGCATCTCGCAACCAGATCTTAGCCTGCCGATTGGGTACGCCCAAAATCGTCGCGGCCACTTTCAATGGAATCCACTGCCGCCCGAACCGCTCCAGCAAAACCGTATCCGAGGTGGCGTGAATTTCGCCCAGCAAATGCTCTAACAGCATCCAGCAGGCTTGCGTATCGGCCTCAGCCCGGTGCGATCGCCCCACATCAAAGCCAAAATACTCCACCAGGTAAGGCAAACTCCGGGATGGCAACTCCGACAGCATCAGCCGTGCCAACTTCACCGTACACAGTTGCTCATCGTCCAGACGGGTGAAGGGCACATCCACAAAGTTGAACTCCGCTTTGAGGAAGGCATAGTCAAACGAGAGATTATGGGCCGTCAACACCCCTTCCGACAACAGCGGCAAATACTCCCGCCACACCTCCGTCGAGTAAGGGGCGCGATCGACCATGGCCTGGGTAATGCCCGTGAACCGAGTGATCCCAGCGGGGACTTTCACCTGCGGATTGATCAGATGGGTTTGCTGATGCAGAATGCCCTCATCCAGGGTTGCGTGCAGCACAGACACTTCAATCACGCGGCTAACCGGGGGCCGATGTCCCGTCGTTTCCAGGTCAACCACGGTGAAGCGCGATCGACAGAGTCGCCGATAGTAGGCCAATAACTCAGATGACAACACAGTCACTTCCTGCCTTAACCTTTGACCTGACTGCCATGACTGCGCGGATCAGTTTGGCTGGCATCGGGCCTTACCGGGGCAGAAAACGCGGAGGTTTGGCCAGTTGTCTGAGCATAGGGGAGGGGGGAACCTGCCGCCAGCGCCACCAAATTTGCATCCAGGATTGGCCGGGGTTGCTCGCCAATTGCCTGGGCGATGGCCTCTCCCTGCGCATCCAAAAAGACAAAGTGGGGAATGCCATCCACGCGGTACGCCAAAATTTCTGGCAACCACTTGCTGTTGTCGACATTCAACATCACAAAATTGACCCGATCGCCGTACTGTTGCTTGAGTTCCTCCAGATCGGGGGCCATCGCCTGACAACTCGTACACCAGTTAGCATAAAACTCCATAAAAGTGGGCTTGCCATTGGTTAACGCCTGTTCGTAGGGCACCGATGCTTCGGCCATGGCATTGAGCAGACCGGGGGCAGTTTCAGTTTTCAAGCCTAGGAAGATCGCGGTACTCAGGACAATCGCCACCACGGCAATGACAAAATTCCGAAAGCGGATGGCCATCGTTGTATTCGTCGCTTCGATCGCAGTGGGATCAATGGCAGTGGGATCAACGGCAGTGGGAGGAGTATCGGGTTTGCCGGTCATAGCAGATGAAAAATTAGGCGGACTGTCTTCAGTCTACCGAAGCTTCGGGTAAGACACGCGGAATCGTACAGCGAATCTGGGAGATTGGGCTGGAGGCCACTGACTGCTCACTGGCGGTCATTTCATCTACCGGCACACAGTCCAGGTGCCCCTGCATAGATTGCATGAGCGATCGCGCCACTGCAAAAGCAAAACCAGGGCTGGGAAAGGGACGATTAGCCAGCTCCAGAATAGCGGCCTTGTCCACCGTCACACTCTGGTTAGACGAAATCATCGTTGGGAGGTGAGATGTTTCTTCTAGCCAAAGTGAGGCAGAAATCGGAGTTTGCAGCACCATCTCACAGGTTGCAGCATCGTTGGAACCTTGCGTCATCAGAGAAAGGCGACCCTCCTGCATGTGCGCGATCGCCGCATCCACCAAACTCACCAAGACCTGCCGCAACCGTTGCGGATCGGCAAGGATGTAGGTTTCTGGTGCTGGCGTTTCAATCATTAATCGTAAATTCCGATTTTGCGCCTGGAGATGCGTCAACGTTTGGGTTTCCCGAAACAGAATTGCCAGTTGCACCGGTTGGAGCATGAGCTGGCTAGTGCCATGTTCGACTTTGGCCGCATCGATCACCTCATCCAAAACCTTGACCATTTTGAGGGCAGAAGCGTTGGCCTGGGCAATAAACTCTCGCTCTTCCGCTGGACTATCGCTCAAATCCGCCAAAATCAATTGATGCATACCGATAAGGCCATTCATTGGCGATCGCAACTCATGGGACGTGCGGGCTAAAAAACTGCCCTTGTACTGGCTCATCGCCGCAGCCATGTAATAAGCCAACTCAGTCTGCTGAAGTTGCTCCTTAAGTAACGTCACGTCCGCTTTTGTCAGCTCGGAGGGGTGAATGTCGGCAGCTGGAGCGGGCGATCGTCGGAGCCAGGCTCTCACCCACCAGCCGATCCCCAGGCCCAAACAAAGCCACAACGCATTCATGCTATCCATGAGTCCTCCAGAACAATTGCACCTTGCCGTAACACCTCCCAGGTTTGGCCATTCCAGCGCACCACCGTAGACGGAACGCCAGGGGTTGGGCTGGGGGAAGGAGCGGTTTCAGGCAGGAACGCTGCATACTCTGAAGATGCTAGCGTCAATACATCGGGAAACTGTTGATCAATTTCAGGCATCGTTTGCAACGGCGGGTCTCCCGATCGGTTGACGCTGGTCGTGGCCAGGGGGCCAGTTTGCGCCAGAATGGCTTGCGCAATCGCATGATTCGGCACTCGGACCCCAATGCTGGCTGGGTCTCTGGGGTTGAGCGTCGGGGGAACGCGATCGCTCGCAGGCAACACCAGCGTCAAAGCTCCGGGCAAATAGCGTTGGGCGACCTCCCGCCAAGCTTGTTGCTCGGCTTCAGTTCCAGCGACATAATTCCATAACTCAGTCACATCACTGGCCATGAGGATTAGGGGTTTGTCCAGGCTCCGTTGTTTGGCAACAAAAATTAATTCGGCTCGATCGGGGCGAGCCGCCAGCGCAGGCACTGTGTCCGTTGGGAAACTGATTAAGCGATCGCCCGCTCGCACACCGCAAACCAAATCATGCAAAGAAACTTGAGGCATAGCCAATCATCTACAGTCTTTTTCAAGCTAATCAGACATCCAAAATAGGCTTCACCAGGGCTTAAGCTCCTTCGGATTATGGATTAAATCACCTGTGAGGTGGGTGTCTCACCCGCCCGGATGGGCAAGCCGTTCGTGAGCAGTTCGGTCGAGCCTCTCTGTCGAGACCTCAGTCGAACGATGCCCATCCCCCAAAAAATGCCGCTTAAATAAGCTGCATTCCTTAATCGAAAACCGCCGTAACACATATTCTGCATCTGCATTTGGGCAGAATAACGACATTCCCGCCCCAAAACCACGCTGGCCCATTTCGCACCTCACTCAAAATTTCTCCCACCTCTTAATTGAGTCATTGCTTTGGTCTAAGCCCTTTAACTGAAGCTGTCAACTTACTTTTTCTTACTTAGCGAAAAGTACCGCTATCTCCAAGCGTTTACAAGTCTTTGGTAAAACTTTTATCAACCCAATATCTCTTAAGCTTTTGGCGCTACTTCTTTTTCCCACTCCAGTACTACCATTTGGCATAAAGATTGGACAGTTCGTCAAACCTTGCATCCGAAACGGGTGCGATCGAGAACCGACTAAAGCCAAATGTCCTTTCTAGGAAGATCATGAATCTCGAACAATTTCGCAATTGGCACCCCAAGCCGCAGGGAAGTATCGACCCACAATTGTTGAATCAGGAGCTGTTTCAGGTGGAGTGTCAGTTCCACCAGCGTGAACAGGAACGGGCTTCATTTCAACAACAACCCGAGACCTGCGCCCAACCAAGCATGTTTCAATCCTCGTTACTGGAACAAGTTTGCAACGCGGTGATTGCTACTGATCTCCAGGGCACCATCCTGTATTGGAATCATTACGCGGAAAAGATTTATCAATGGCAGGCGAGCGAAGTGCTGGGGCAAAACATTGTTGCAGTACTGGCACCAGCGACGGGGCAACGCATCGCCAGACAAATGGCGAGTCAGGGGTTTCGAGGCGATTTGTGGCAAGGAAAATTGCTGCTGCATCGCCGGGATGAGTCTGAGGTGTGGGTGGAAGTTAAGCACACCTTGCTCAAGAATCAGCAGCAGGAACCTATTGGATTTATCGGTGTATCGATCGATATCACAGACCAAATGCAAGCCGAAGCCGCGCTGCAAGCCGTCCATGCGGAGTTAGAATTGCGGGTCGCGCAACGAACTCAAGAATTGGCTCAAATGAATGCCATTTTGCAAGGGGAAATTCGCGATCGCCGCAAAACTGAACTGGCGTTACGGCAGAGTGAAGATGCGCTAGCACGCCGCGAACGACTGCTCACAACGCTGGTCAATATTCAAACCTGGTTACTCACCCATGTGCGGGAAACGGCGGTTTACGAGAAGATATTAGAACCACTGGGGCGGGTTGCAGGAGCCGATCGCGTCTATCTATTTGAGAATCAGCGGGACATCTACGGCAACCTATTCATGAGCCAACGATACGAATGGTGTGCCGAAGCCATTTCGCCTCAAATCCATAATCCCTTATTCCAAAATTTGGCCTACGATGTGGCTTGCCCAACCTGGAAGCAGATTCTAGAGCAGAATTGGACTGTCAACTGTACGATCGCAGATTTCCCGCCCGCAGAGCGAAAAACCCTGGAGGGCCAAGGAATTTTATCGATCCTCCTTTTTCCACTTTTCGTTAACAGCGAATTTTGGGGCTTTATTGGGTTCGATAATTGTCGTGCCGCGCGGTTGTGGGATGGGGTCGAGGTCAATTTGCTAGGCGCGGCGGCCTCCTCCATATCTATGACGCTGGAACACCAACTGGCCGAACAGCGGTTACAACATCAATCGCAACGGGAGCAACTACTGGGAGCAATGGCACTCCGCATCCGCGAGTCTCTAGATTTAGAGGAAATTTTGTGTCGCACGGTGGATGAAATTCGTCAGTTTTTACAAGCCGATCGGGTTTTAATCTACCGCTTTGATGGGCAACATGGAATTTTGGTGGCAGCCTCGGTTCTACCCGCATGGGCGATCGATGCGGGTGCGGCCTCGCATCAAATTTGGTACCGCAATGCGGATACTCAATATGCTCAATATGAATGGGGTCACTCCTATGTGGTAAATGACATTGAGCAGCAGGGTCTGCCGACGGATTATCTGAACTTCATGCGTCAACTCCAGGTCAAAGCCAAGCTAGTTGTGCCAATTATTCAAAGCACATCAGCCACGCCACGAGACGGGCAACCGTTCGATTTACAAGCCGCCGCTCGCCCAACGCTGGAAAAGTTGCAGGCAGGCAGCTTATGGGGGGTGCTGGCGGTGCATCAGTGTAGTGCCGCGCGACAGTGGCAGCTTTTTGAGATTGATCTGGTTCAAAAGTTAGCCGTCCAAGTCGCGATCGCCATTCAACAAGCCCAACTTTTTACCCAAGTTCAGCAGCAAGCTCAGCGTGAACACCTACTGAATCAGCTCAGTAAAGCGCTCAATTCCAGCCTCGATCCAGAACACATTTTGCAAGAGATTGTCAACCGCACAGGCGCAGGGTTAGGTGTCGATCGAGCAGTCATTTATCTGCTCGATGGGGAAATCAAGGCCATCAATGAATGGCGGGCCAGTGAAACAATCTCATCGATTCTAGGCTTTCGGTATCCCCTCTCCGATTGGCCCGATCTACCAGATCCAACCTCTGCCTTCAATCAAGGACAGGCATTTTTCTGTCTAGACTTGAGCCTGGAAGCACCGACGACGGCGATTCAAGTTGAGGTGAATGAATTGCAGACGCGCTCAGTGCTGTGTGTCCCGATCGTGATTCGCGATCAGATTTTCGGCGCACTCGCGTTACATACAACCACCTGCTATCGCACCTTTACCCAGGAAGAAATTCAACTTTTGCATCAGATTGCAAGCCACGCCGCGATCGCCCTCTACAACGCCCAGAGCTATTCCTATCTGGATCAACTCGTAAAACAGCGCACGCACGAACTAGAGCAAGAAAAACTCACATCCGAGGCGGCAAACCGGGCTAAGAGTGAGTTTTTGGCCACCATGAGTCACGAACTTCGTACTCCCCTCAACGCCATTCTGGGGTTATCGCAAATTCTTCAACGAGCAATCTTTGGTAACTTAACGCCCAAACAACTGGAATATATCAATCACATTCACAGCAGTGGCGAACATCTGTTAATGCTGATCAACGACATTCTTGACCTGGCAAAAGTTGAATCTGGACGAGAAACCCTCACCCCCAAATGGCTTGCAGTGGCCGAGTTATGTGACTACTGTCTGGCTTTAGTGCAGGAACAAGCCCAGGAACATCAATTACACCTGATCAGCCAAATCGATCCCACGATCGACTACTGTTATGCCGATGAGCGTCGCCTCCGGCAAATGTTGCTCAACTTATTATCCAACGCCGTCAAATTTACACCGGCTGGCTCGGTCAGTTTGGTTGTGGAGAAACAACCGGAGGGAATTACTTTTGCCGTTCAAGACACAGGCATCGGGATTCCACCCGATAAAATCTCGCAGCTATTCCAGCCCTTCAGTCAACTCGATAGTCAACTTAACCGCCGCTACCCCGGAACAGGGCTGGGGTTGGCCTTAACACGTAAATTGGCGCGACTGCATGGTGGTGATGTTACCGTCACATCAATTCCGCAGCAAGGGAGTACATTTACCCTTTTCTTACCGGCATTGCCCACTCGCGGGGCCACCTCGACTGCCACTGCTGTGCAACCTCCCAGCGTCTTTACGGCTGGGCAAAAAGGCCGAATTCTAATCGTAGAAGATGACACTGTTAGCGCAATGGTGCTGCAAGATTATCTGCGGGCGGGCGGCTATCAGGTTTTGCTCCACACTAATGAGGAGCGGTTTTTGCAAGTCATGCAAGACTATGAACCCGATTTAGTTTTGCTGGATATTCAGTTAGCCGGAACGATCACTGGCATTGATCTGTTGCACCAACTGCGAAGTCACGCGCAGTTTCAGGCACTGCCGGTGGTCATCATTACAGCGATGGCGATGACGGGCGATCGCGAAAAGTTCCTTCAGGCTGGAGCCACCGCCTATCTAAGCAAACCCCTCAATATCGTGCAACTTGAGTCTGTGTTGCTGAACTGCTTAGAGTAATGCGAAGAAAACCTAATATTCCTGCCTTTGGGGCACAAGAAGATCTAAAGTCCCATCAAGAGCGATGCTCAGGAGTAAACTATGGAAGACTTCCAGGATTTTCTAACCCACAAAATTGCCCACGTCACGATCGGAGAATTTCAACTGGGCAAATTTGATGAAGCCCGTCAAATTTATCAAGAAGCTGTTGCCACTTACGGCAAAGGATTTAAGGGAGCTTATCTGTTGCAGGAGACCGGCACCGAGCGGGGCATTGCCGTCATTTTGTGGGACAGCGAAGAAAGTATGAGCGCCAACGAAGGGACTGAAGCGCATAAACAGGTTCTCAAGAAAATGATGCCTCTCTTCGAAAGCACCCCCAGAACGACTTACTACGAAGTGGTCACAGAGATTCAGCCCAGGCATGAAGATTAAGGGAGCGGGCAGCAGGCAGAATCATGAACCCGGTAGCGCTTTTTGCCTTTTGCCCTTTTGCTCACCTGCTTGCTAGAGATTGCGCTGAAACTCTTCCAGCAAATCCAACAGGTTGACTTGAGCTTGCACAGGCACTAAATCTGCCAGGGGAAGTTCTTGTTTACCGCCACCCAGCTTCACTGGAATAGCCTGGAGAATTTGCTGCACTTTGCTTTCCGTCAATTCGTTGTTGGCCAGGAGGGGGTAGAGTTGCTCGGCCAACGCGGTATGTAGATGCGCATCAGATAAGTACAAATGCCACTTAGCGATATCAATATAGATGTTTTGACCAATCTCTGCCGCTAAAGATTCAACGGCACGACCGGAACTTGTATTTGCCATCGGAGGATCCTCAACTTTGCTTCATTTACTGACATTTGAACCAAATCCTGTTCCTCCTTGGGGGGGAGAATTGGCCGCATCAGGGTATTTGGCGATCGCAAAGAGATACACGGCATGCGCAACCAGAATTGCCGTCCAGATTAAGGTGATCCAAGGAGTGATCGGCAAACCACCCGGAACTCCAGTCGCAGAGGTCTTTTCACCTAAAACCCGGAAAAACCAGAGGCCAGAGTTCACGGCAGCAAACAGGGCAACATGAGTCGCAAACGTCATCCGATCGTCAAGGCGGCGAAAATCGGGATCAGCGCGATCGGGTTTACGAGACCAGCGGGGAGGCATAGCAATCAGTCCAAAGCAGTTTTCTCTTTTAAAGTACCGAATATTGCCCCTGGATGACAGCCACGTATTTTTTCCCAGCTCACTGGGCTACCCCTGCTGACGGCTGGAAAAAGTTTAATTAAATGAACCTTGCGATGATTTGGCAATTGGATGAGTAAGGTTAGAATGCAAAGTGTGTTTCGAATCCCACCCCACAACAAACTGATCCTGTGTCCATTTCACGGCTTTTCAGAAAAACATCCCTGGGCCGACGTACAGCCCATCTGGCAATTGTGGTCTTTCCCGACGAAGGATCAGTGTTTCAAGCATATCGGTTGCTTCACTACCACGGAATTTCACCTGAGCATCTCGCGATCGTGGGGCAGGGTTATAGCAGTCCCGAACGAGTTGGTTTGATGAATCCATTGCGGATTGTGATCCGGAAGGCGATTGTTTACGCGATCGTGGCCGGCGTTGTCGGGGCTTGTATTGGCGGGCTGGTTGTCCTGATTGGTAAATTGCAGCATGAGTGGATGTTGATCTTACCAACCTGCGCTCTGGTTAGTGGGTTGTCGGGAGCGTTTTTAGGCGGTTTGTTTGGCTTATTTGGCGAAGGGACAACCGCGAGCGTTTATCGCCATCACCTGAGCCAAGGGCGCTATTTGTTGATGATGGAAGGGTCGGAGAATCTGGTGCGCTGGGGCCAGGAAGTTTTAGGCTACTACTCTGCGCCTAGCCCGCGTTAATTTCAAGTTCGAGGGCGGCGGGCAGCATCCATGAGCCAGTCCACAAGGGGTTTGAGACTGCCTGGAATGGATGACTCGCTGACTGTGATTGAATGTTTGCGCTTCTTCTCAGCTACGGTGAGATGATATTGGAACCGATCGGGTTGAGCCGAGGCTGCGATCGCCTCTGGCAATTGGAAGAAGTCTGCCGCTTCCACCAACGATTTCAATTGAGAGGCTTCGGTTGGTGGCAATTTTGTGGTGTCGATAGAAACATTCATCAACATGCCAGCAAATCCACCGCTGCGTTCAAACGAAATTCTCATACGTTACTTACTGTGAGCGTTTCGCCGATTCAACCAAAACGGCACCGGAACATCGAGACACAATCTGCGTCAAGGGCTGTTTGGGTCGCTTGATGTAACAAGATTGTACCGATTGATCCCGTTTCAGGATAGAGGGCTGCGGAGATAAATCTGCGGGACGTTGAGCGAAGCTCAGGCGAGCCACGATGAGGTTTAAGTCGAACTTTTCGCTTAACGTGAAAATGAAGTCGGCTGCAATTTTTTGAGGTAAGGAGTTTGCTCTTCCGCAAAGGTCGAAGCACTAGTTTTTGTCAGGCGATCGGCGGTAGCTCATCCAGGACTGTAAACCGAACGTGATTGATGGCCAATTCACCGATCGAGACCGTCTCCACGGGTTCTCCTTTGGCTGTCAAAGTCTCAAACGGAATACCCTTCGCGATTTCAGCATGATACCAGGGCAACCCCATAAAAAAGCGAGTGGGATAAGGCCCATTCTCCGTGATGTCATCCGGGTTAGACTCCATCGGCACCCAGCCAAAGCCAGGAAGATAGAACTCAATCCAAACGTGGTTATAGTCCGGTTCCAGTGGCACTAATCGTTGTTCTGGATGGGGTGGGCATTTGTAGCGGCCTACGGTGCGGCAAGCAATGCCATTGAGGCGGGCCAGGGCCAGGAGCAAGCCAACATACTCCCCACAGGAACCAATGCCCCGTTCCAGGACGACATCGGGAGTGTCAATCCGGGGTGTTAAGGCATAGGACAGGCGATCGTAAACGTAATTGCGAATCTTCAACATCTTGCGCAAGATGTTTGTTTCCGTGCCGATTGCTTCCCGGGCTGCCGCTTGAATGGTCGGCGTATCCATGGCTAGTTCATCATCATCCACCAGGTAAAGCGCCTGAAAATCTGGAGCCAGAGGCGGCACTCGATCCACATCGTCAAAGGTGAATTGATATTTAATCGCCCGAATCTCGATCAGGGCCTTCCAACCAAACAGGTGACGTTCGTTGGGCTTCAAGCTGTCAAATTTGAACACGGCCACTCGCTGCCCATTTTGAATCTCCTCCTCAAAGGGCCGCCCTAACGGTTCAATCTGGCGCACTTTCTGGCGATCGGTTTCCGTTGGCAGAGCAATGCGCCACTCCAATGACTCCAACAAAACTTCTTCCAAAGGGAGCAACTCTTCGGCATAGGTCATTTCCACCAAAAACCCGTTGGAAAGAGCGTAATGGGCTTTGGCGTCGTAATGAAAATGTAAGGGATGGATAAACGTGCGATCGCGAAACGATAACTCATAAGCGCCCTCTGGGTTGTTGGGGTTATCGCGAACGTAAGCTTCCTCCTGAGCATAGGAGACATACAACGTTTGCTCGCCAGCCTGACTACCAGGTTGGAAGGCAATCCCGGTAGGCGCTTCAAACGGAGTCAGAACTGAAAACAGTGGTTCTCCCGTGGCGCGGTCAATACAAAATACCGTTTGCTCAACCCGATCGCACACCCACAAATTCTCATCCTGGATGACTAACGTCGCTGCCCCCACCCCCGGCATCGGCAATTGCGTGATCAGACGCCGAGTATCGCGCTCAAAAATGTAAATATAGCCGGCCTTTTGCGACGCAACATAGACCGTATCCTGCCAAACAGCAACACCCGTAATTGGGTAGGAAAGCGTGTAAAAGTGCTGCAAACTCAAATGATTGAGGGAAAAGAAGTAAACGCTACTGTCGCGTGCCACCCAAAGCGTTTGTTCCCATGCGGTTAGGCCCTCAGCTCCAATCAATTCATCCACATTCAACGGATTGAGAATCGTCGTATCGTCACTAGTTGGGTTGACCTTTAAGAGATACCCCCGGACGGAATCCAGTGCAATGAGGTCATTGCCGACAAAACAAATCCCTTGTAAGGCACAAGCGGCCAATGGGCGAATCGTTCGTTTCTGGCGATCGACTGCCACCGCAACTGGGGAAGACTGAGAGTGAGAAACAGTGGATGACACAACGTTTGCTTGCATGAACAACACATAAAAATAGTCTGACGTTATTTTCCACCCCCTGACTATCTGCCAGTTGAGTGAAATCCTTGAATCAACCGAATCGCGGCCCAACCCCTCCAACGCGCCAGACAGAAACCCGGTTCTCCCAAATCATAAGCGGAAGCGTTGGCAGAGAACTGTATCCAGGTAACGTAGAAAGCCTCATCCTCCAGGGGAGGTTTGCAATCCTCATCTATCTGGTTTACTGTAGTTTGATCGCATGAATGGCATTATCAATGGACTTGCTAGAGTACCAAGCAAAAGAATTGTTCCGGGAGATGGGCATACCAGTTTTGCCGTCTCAACGGATCGATCGCCCAAAAGACCTGAAAGCGTTGACAATTCCCTACCCGGTTGTGTTGAAGTCTCAAGTCTACATTGGCGGTCGCGGTCGCGTTGGCGGCGTGAAGTTTGTTGAAAACACCATTGATGCGATCGCCGCCGCCCAAGCCATTTTCAATCTGCCCATCATGGGGGAATACCCCAAAATGTTGCTAGCGGAAGCAAAATACGATGCCGATCAGGAGTTTTACCTGGCCATCACCCTCAATCGTTCCGTTCGCCGCCCGGTACTCTTAGGTTCACAACACGGTGGAATCGATGTGCAATCGGCGATGCACGAGATGCAACACGTCATCGTTGAGCAAGACTTCTCCCCTTACTACGCCCGTCGCCTTGCCCTCAAAATGGGTTTGCAGGGGCAATTGATTGAATCAGTTAGCGCCATTGTTGAGAAAATGTATCAACTATTTATCAAACATGACCTGGACTTGATTGAAATCAACCCTTTGGGAGTCAGCGCAACCGGGGAAGTCATGGCTTTAGATGGGAAAGTCAGTGCCAATGATGACGCCCTTGCCCGCCACCCACAACTGGTCTCATTGATCACAAAACTGGGTGGCAACCCTCCCGAACCGGGTGCCCTGGCCTTAGTTAACATGGAGCCAAACGGTCAAATTGGCATCATTTGTAATGGTGCTGGCCTGACGATGGCCACCATGGATCTGGTGGAACAGGCTGGTGGAGTTACCGCTAGCTTTCTTAATATCGGTGGGGAAACTCGTTGGGACACCTTACCTGAAGTTTTCAAACAACGCTTGAGCGAAGGGCTAGAAATATTAGCTCAGCAGAAATCAATCCGTGTGATTCTCATCAATCTGATCAGTAGTCTTGTTCCCTGTGATGAGATTGCCGAAGTTATTGTGACGTATACAAAGCGGCGTTTACCCCAACCCCAACCACTGGCAGTGCAATCTCCACTTCGGCCTGAGAACACCATATTTTCTACCCTGAATCGAGGCCCTGAATTGGTCATTCGTTTGGCCGGGTGTCAAAGCGATCGTGCCCGTACTCTGCTGGGAAACGCCCAACTGTCCCTACTAGAAAACTTAGATGAGGCTGTTACTGAGGCGTTGTCCTTCATTAAGGCGGAGCTGACAGAGACCTGACTCTCCAAACAGTCCCAACTCCAGTCAAATCTCAATAAAATTTGTGGTCTCCTAAATAAATCTTCTGGTTACTGTGACTCAGATTGCAGCAACAGTTTTTAGATTTCGAGATTCTAGATAAATGCCTGTCCGTTCTCGCCCCAATCTGGGGTTTGTTACCGTCTCATTTTTTAACACCCGTTAGCCAATCCGCGTTATGAACTTCACACCGAACAATCGAGTTTTGATTCAAGGCATTGCTGAACCCTTAGGTTCGACTTATACGCCACTCATGCAAGCCTACGGTACGAACATTGTTGGCGGCGTGAGTCCAGGCTATGGCGGTAAGGTCTATCGCGGCATCCCTGTTTTTGATCTGGTTGAGATGGCTATGCTGGCTGTGGGAGAAATTGACACTACGATTATTTTTACGCATCCCTATGCAGCTTTAGATGCAGCTCTGGAAGCGATCGCGGCAGGGATCCGGCAGCTCATTCTGATTACGGAAGGCATTCCGCCCCTAGATCTCGTCAACTTGCTGAGAAAAGCAGAAGCCACTGAAACCCTAATTGTTGGCCCCAATAGCCCCGGTATCATCGTCCCAGGGCAGCTATTATTGGGAATCCATCCGACAGAGTTTTATACGCCTGGCACCGTTGGACTCATCAGCCGCAGTGGTACGTTAACCTACGAAATCGCTAAAGAACTGACGCTGGCTGGCTTAGGGCAATCAATGGGGATTTGCATTGGCGGCGATACGGTGGTTGGCTCTTCTTTTCCGCAGTGGCTAGAAATCCTGGATGAAGATGAACATACCGAGGTGATTGTGATTGTTGGGGAGATTGGGGGCGATAGCGAAGAAGCAGCGGCTCACTACATTGCCGAAGCGATCGATAAGCCAGTCGTTGCCTATATTGCTGGCCATACGGCACCAAAAGGGAGACGAATCGGCCATGCTGGAGCCATCATTGCCTCTCAAATCTCAGAACTGGGAAGCGAAATCGGCACAGCCAACAGTAAAATCAATGCTTTTGAACGGGCCAAAATTCCCATCGCCAACTATCCCTCGCAAATCCCGACTTTGGTAAAAAAGGCGCTTAAAGCCCACGTCCGGCAATCAAGCCCCTAGCAACTTCCATCATCGTTGGGGCATGGCTTAGCGGAAAGCATCTGCTACGCACGATCGAGGCGGGCAACATAACTTGCTGATTTCCCCCATTTGGTAGTTCTATTGAATTCATGTCCTGACTGAATGGCACTTACTTAATTCGGGAAGATCTTTGCTCGCTCCGGATGAACAATCATCGGGTTTATTAAACTTTTTTGTTTTAACCCATTCCTATATAGATTCGGCAAAGACAGAAATTGGAAAACGACTAGAGCCTCAACCTTTCGCTAGTATTGGGGCAAAAATTACCATTGCATGTGAATAATTGCATTTCTACTTCCGCGGGTTCATCCGACCCCAAATCAGCGGCTTCTGCAACGCGCTTGTTGGCTGTAGGAGAGCGTAAACGGAGCGGACTCATACTGTGTAAGCAGCACTATGCAGAGTTTGCGGGACCAGGTGCCGCCATCTGTAATTCCTTTGAAGCTGACTACCTCAGAATTATTGCGATCGGTTCGCCAGAAATTGTTGAAGTTCAAACTCACGAAGCTCGGCAACAAGCCTATGGTCGGCGGATTCAATGGGTGCGTTGGTTACAACGAATTGTTTCTGAACCCGATGCTAACCAACGAGCAGAAAGGCTGTTTGCTGGCTTTGAAGAATTCTTTGGAAGCGAAGTATTAATTGGCCTTCCGAATGATGTTTTAGCGCTGTTAGCCGGTGTTTTGCCCCATACCATCAGCATCTTACGCTCGCAGCATCAAGATATAGAACGGGGGAACGGCCAAAATTGCCCCCTTTCATTGGATTGGTTAGATGTAAAAACCATCTCATTGGAAGGTAAATTGGGCCATTCAGAAGTGGTGCCAACCAGTTCGGTGGGAGGCCACAGCTTAAAGGCATTTAGTTCTTTGCCCTGTTCCGCCTAAAGACCTGCTAGGCTAGCAGGCATGGCCTTACAGTATCCACCACGACAGAAGCAGTTGGCCAACCTGGTTCAGAAGCTAGGCTTGCCAGCAAATGCACCCATTTCTTGGGAACTCCTCGATCGCGCTCTGACCCACTCCACGATTTCAGCCGAGTCGAACTACGAGCAACTCGAATTTGTGGGAGACTCCGTCATCCGATTGGTGACAGCAGAATTTTTGTGGGAGCATTACGCTCAACTGCCGGTTGGTGAGTTTGCCGCCATCCGTTCTATGTTGGTCAGCGATCGCTACTTAGCCCGCCTCGCCGCCTTTTACAACCTTGACCGCTATCTGCTGGCGACCAAAAACCTGCTAAATGACAAAGCCAGTGAAGAATCTTACCTGGCAGAATCTTTTGAAGCAGTTCTGGGTGCGCTTTACCTAAGTAACCACAATCTCCAATTCATTCGCCCCTGGCTCGATCCACACTTGCACAAAGCGGTCGAAGAGATTCGGGCTGATCCAGCTCTACAAAATTACAAAGCCGCCCTCCAAGAGTGGACGCAGGCCCATTACAAATGCTTGCCAGAATATCGTGTGCAAGAAGTGCAGCCAATTGCCGGTGGCGATCGCTTTCAAGCTGAGGTGTGGTTTCAAGATAAATGCTTGGGAACGGGCAGCGGACGTTCGATCAAACTTGCAGAACAAGCCGCCGCCCAAGTTGCTTACCTGAAATTGTTGGAGCAGTCCCTACCTGGATGAGGTCGAAATTGAGAGTAGTTTGGGTGCTAGTGCGATCGCTGGCTTCTGCCCTAGCGCGATCGCGGTAGAGCTTTGGCACTCAATCTTCAAAACTGTTCACAGATTCTGGAAAAAATTGACAACCCCCTCTTCCGCCTTAATAACCGGCAAAAACAAGAAATATTCCCATCCTTCACCAGCGGGACGATCGACTTTAGCAATGTAATCTTGCCTAGGTTCACCTTTCCCTTCTATGCCTACATACCTTCCAGATAATGTCCAAAATGAGGTGATTCACTCGATAAATTCAGTCCAATAAGTTGTTAGACCGCTTTGGTTTTGGGTTCAACTGTTTTTGGGATTCCCCGTTGCAAATTATTGTTTTAGGAGTTGATCAATCAATGAAGTTTTTGAAAGGTTTCTTGATGGCAATTGGAGGATTGACACTTGTCATTGTTATCACTGCCCTGCTCTTTGGCAGAGGTGGAAATCAGCAGGTAACTTCGTCTAATTCTAATGAAGCAGAAAATTCTGATCCTGTTTCATCTCCCGTTCCTCAGCAGTCAGTTGCACCTAGTACACAAGCCAATATCACAACGCCACAACCTGAATCGAGTTCAGTCGAAGCTCCAAGAAAAGACCTTACTACTGAGGCAACGCTTGTATATTGAAAAAGTTGGAAGAGTGCCTCAGAAAATTACAAAGTAGCTGTTGAGTCACTAAGTGAGTATAGTGTTGAAAATTCTCTCTCCTTATCATCTCTTAACACTCAATTAGCAGATCAACTAAGGCAACTCTCTGCCGTAAACGTTGATCCAGAATTAGCGGAACTAGCTGCAAATGCTGTCGCAATGTACGGAAACAGGGCAGGGCTTTTTCAAGAGCAAGCAAATATAATATCTGTTTGGAGTGAATTTGTAAAAAAACGTAATTCAGACGAGAAAGCTACAGAAGCACTACTTCACTTGTTGTTTAATGAAAATAATCGACTTGCTGTGCCTAAAGCCTTAGCGGAAGAAGCAGAACAAATCAAACAAGCGTGGAATCATAATCTAGCTCTCCTCGATAAACAAAATCAACAAATTCAAATCATGGCATCGCAGAGAGATGCGATCGAGATCAAGCTTGAGTCTAAGCATGAAACTATTTTTGAGAAATTTTAGTATCGGGGCAAAATCATCGAGATTGACATTGACACCTATTAGAAGCGGATGACTTCGATTGTGCATTGAGATCGCTGAAAACAGACATCAAATTCTCGAAAGAAGTTCGTTTGCCCAAGTATTAAGGGCAACTGAGAGGCTTGTGCCCAGGCAAATGCTAGGCGAACTGGTTCTAGATTTCCAATTTGAACATGCACAAATAAACCTCGTGCTTCAACCGTTGCAAGATTTCCAGCCAATGGTAAGTGAACAGTTTGCTCCTCCCAAATTGCACCTAATTCCAGCCCGATGTCATAAGGTAATAAATTGACCGTAGATCCTGTATCTAGCAGTGCATTCGCAGAGACAGAAAAGCCTGCATGACTCAGAGTGATCGGAATTGTAGGTAATGCTTCATTGTTAGAAAAGGGAAACTCGACTGTACTAGGCATGAGTAGATGCCTCTCGGTCATCCTGAATCATTTGCATCAGAATGTCTGCGGCTTCTGTTGCATCGTGGGGCGACCAAACCGGATACTCTGATGCAGAAAAGATAACTTGTAGCTCAGCATCCGGGATTTGTGCGGCTAGAAGTTTGAAGAGTGATAATTTGTCTGACTGGCTCAGATTGTTGACCAAAGGAAGTAACTCAGCGAGAGACATGCTTTACCCCCCTGAACCTACGAGAGTATATTGATCATAAGCGATCTGTAAGGTACGGTCTAACAATCCCGTTACACACCGACCGTTCAAGTGTTATCGGGGAGAGCGAGAGGTTGTCTGCGGCGGGTGAACGGGACCGTTAGAAAGAAATCGTGTTGTGGAGGGAGATGTCTAAATTGTGACTCCCTTTTCTTTTTAGCCATAGGTCAATCAAGGATTTATATAACAAAACGGTAGAGAGTTAGACTCCCTACCGTTCTTATAATTCAGAACTTATTGCTTACTCGACTGCTTGCGGCAACAACTCGCGTTTTTCGCCAGGGCGAACCACGACCTGACCACCTTCGTCCACATCCACAACGGCGGTATCGCCATCATTGATGCGACCAGAGAGGATTTCTTCCGCCAAGGAGTCTTCCAGCAATCGCATAATGGCTCGACGCAATGGACGGGCACCATAGCTGGGGTTGTAACCCTCTTCCACCAGGCGATCCTTGAACTTCTCGGTGACTTCCAGAACAATGCCCTGTTCGCGGAGGCGACCAAACACCTCGTTGAGCATAATGTCGGCGATTTCCTTGACCTCGTCCTTCTTGAGTTGGCGGAAGACGATGATTTCGTCAACCCGGTTCAAGAATTCAGGGCGGAAGTACTGCTTCAGCTCTTCGTTGACCAAGGAGCGAATGCGGTTGTACTGGGACTCTTCCTCGTTTTCGGAGGTGAAGTCAAAGCCAAGACCGCCACCGCCTTTCTCGATCACCTTGGAACCAATGTTGGAGGTCATGATCAAGAGGGTGTTCTTGAAGTCTACTGTGCGTCCTTTGGCATCGGTCAAGCGACCATCTTCCAGGATTTGCAGCAGCATGTTAAACACATCGGGGTGGGCTTTCTCAATTTCGTCGAACAAGACAACGGTGTAAGGACGACGACGAACCGCTTCGGTCAATTGTCCGCCTTCGTTGTAGCCGACGTAGCCTGGAGGTGAACCGATGAGTTTGGAAACGGTGTGACGCTCCATGTACTCGGACATATCAAGGCGAATCATCGCATCTTCCGAACCGAAGAAATAGGAAGCCAACGCCTTCGTCAATTCCGTCTTACCAACCCCAGTCGGACCGGAGAAGATGAAGCTGGCGATCGGGCGGTTGGGATTCTTCAAGCCGACGCGGGCACGACGAATCGCGCGCGAGACCGCCTTCACTGCCTCATCCTGACCGATCAACCGCTGATGTAAGGTGTCTTCCATGTGCAGCAGTTTCTCGGACTCGGATTCCGTCAGCTTGTTCACAGGCACGCCCGTCCAGGAAGCGACGATTTGAGCGATGTCCTCTTCCGTCACTTCTGGTTGAGATTCTTCACCCGTGGCTTCGTTTTTCTTCGTCTGAGCGATCGTCCGAATTTCGGCTTTGATTTCCATTTCTCGATCGCGCAGTTGCCCCGCTCGATCGAAGTTTTGGGAACGAACCGCATCATCCTTATCTTTTAGAACTTGGCGCAGTTCCTTATCCAACTCTTTCGCCGCAGGAGGCAGTTGGGAGTTGATCAAGCGCACGCGAGAACCCGCTTCGTCGATCAGGTCGATCGCCTTATCAGGCAGATAACGGTCAGAAATGTACCGATCAGACAACTTCGCAGCCGCTTCCAATGCCTCATCCAAAATTTTGAGTTTATGGTGCTGTTCGTACCGTTCCCGCAGGCCGCGCAGAATTTCGATCGTTTCATCGACCGTGGGTTCGCCCACCATAACAGGTTGGAAGCGGCGTTCTAGGGCAGCATCGCGTTCGATGTGCTTGCGGTATTCATCCAGCGTCGTGGCCCCGATACATTGCAGCTCACCCCGAGCCAAAGCAGGCTTGAGGATGTTGGCAGCATCGATCGCCCCTTCGGCGGCACCCGCCCCAATCAGGGTATGAACTTCGTCGATCACCAGAATGACGTTTCCGGCAGAGCGAATTTCATCCATGATCTTCTTCAAGCGCTCTTCAAATTCACCCCGATATTTGGTGCCAGCCACCAGGAGACCAATGTCGAGGGTAACAACGCGCTTATCCTCTAAAATGTCGGGCACATCATCGTTGGCAATGCGTTGCGCCAAACCTTCGGCGATCGCCGTTTTGCCTACCCCAGGCTCCCCAATCAGCACTGGGTTGTTTTTAGTTCGACGACCCAGAATTTGGATCACCCGTTCAATTTCTTTTTGACGACCAACGACTGGATCGAGTTTGCCTTCAGCAGCAAGTTGAGTGAGGTTAGAACCAAACTCGTCCAGGGTAGGAGTCTTTGTCCGACCTTGAGAACCGCCAGAGGTGACTTCTGCCGTTTCGCCCAACATCCGAATCACTTGAGTGCGAACTTTTGATAGATCAACGCCCAGGTTTTCCAGAACTCGAGCGGCAACGCCTTCACCTTCACGAATGAGACCTAAAAGCAGGTGCTCAGTGCCGATGTAGTTGTGTCCAAGCTGGCGAGCTTCTTCTAACGATAATTCGAGAACCCGTTTCGCCCGCGGAGTAAAGGGAATTTCTACCGCGACGAAACCTGAACCTCGACCAATAATTTTTTCAACTTCGATCCGAGCGTCTTTGAGGTTAACGCCCATCGACTTCAGGACTTTGGCAGCTACGCCAGTTCCTTCGCCGATCAGACCCAGAAGGATCTGTTCCGTTCCTACGAAATTATGTCCCAGTCGGCGAGCTTCCTCCTGGGCAAGCATAATTACCTTAATGGCTTTTTCTGTGAAGCGTTCAAACATGGCGTGTGTCCTATCACCTGCTGCTTGCCGGTAATGCTGATTTTAGCATAGGGAAATTACTCGACTGTCTGATATAAACAGTCGGTGACGTTCGTAATCTCCGTACCTGACGCCTCCAAGGGATGGGTGGTAAAGGAAAACATCCCAGCGAACGATGTTTCTTGAACGGGTGATCGCTAGTCAAGCTTGAGCGGTGTTGTTAAGAATGGAGGGATAATGCCTGAAATTAGCACCTTGAGGAGAACGCAGTTTCGTGTCTAGCGATCAAAGTCGATCGAACTTGCTGAACCAGCCGTCGCTGCCATTGCGGCAGCAGATTAGCTTTTACCTAGAAGATATTGAAACCCCGATTGGTAAATTCATCAACCTGGTGATTACGGGCTTAGTTTTGTTGTCGTCAGCAATATTTGTCGCAGAAACATATCCCATTCCAGAAGGGGTGCGATCGCTGCTCGATCGAGTAGATTCCATGATTCTCTGGCTCTTTGCAGTTGAGTATTTGATCCGGTTGTGGTGTGCCGAAGACCGACGACGACACGTTTTTAGCCTCTACTCAATCATTGATTTACTCACGATCTTGCCATTTTTCGTTGGGGCGATCGACATTCAGTTTATCCGTGTTTTCCGCTGGTTCCGGATTTTACGCCTGATTCGCTTTTTAGAAGGGCGCACGATCGTCGGCTACATCAGCCAGGAAGACAGCGTTATTTTTACGCGCATCCTATTAACGTTATTCATTATCATTTTTGTTTATTCAGGGTTGATTTACCAGGTTGAGCATCCTAAAAACCCCAATGTTTTCAGTACTTTCCTGGATGCCGTCTACTTTTCCGTCGCGACGATGACAACCGTTGGCTATGGGGATGTCACACCCCGCACTGAACTGGGACGACTCCTCACGATTTTGATGATTCTGACTGGAATTGCCATCATTCCCTGGCAACTGGGCGACTTGATCAAACGCCTAATCAAAACCAACAACAAGGTCGAAACGATTTGTCCTGGATGCGGCCTGGGCTATCACGATGCGGATGCCGAATTTTGCAAAGTATGTGGAACGCCGTTAAAGCCAGGATGTCCAGTGACGTTTGAGCGTTAAACCACCCTCACTTTACGATCGGTTGCGGGGGTGGGGCCAGTTTGGGGTAAGCAATCCGTTGGTGATTGAACTGTTGCCAGACCTGGACAAAGATTTCAGCGATTCGGGTCATTTCCGGGCGAGTGAGGCCAGAATCAACCAGTTGGTTATCCTGCCAGCGTGCCCGCAGAATTTTGTTGATCATCGACAGGGCTTCTTCGGGGGTGGCATCTTTGAGCGATCGGAGGGCGGCTTCACAAGAATCGGCCAGCATAACGATGCCCGTCTCGCGCGACTGCGGAATCGGCCCGTCATAGCGAAAATCGGCCTCATTCATCACCGTGGAAGGAGTTGCACTTGTTGCTTGTTGCTGAGCCTGGTGGTAGAAGTACGCGATCAACATCGTCCCCTGGTGTTCTGGGATGAAGGCTTGCACCGCTTTCGGCAAACGTGCGCGGCGGGCCATAACAATCCCCTCACTGACATGCTTCTTGATGATTTCGGCACTCTTCCAGGGATCGTCGATCAGGTCGTGTTTGTTCGGGCCACCCATTTGATTTTCAATAAAGCCCAGCGGATCATGCATTTTGCCAATGTCGTGATACAAGGTGCCGGTTCTCACCAATTCCACATTACAGCCTAAGGCGCGGGCGGCAGCTTCGGCCAGGGTGGCTACAAATAACGTATGTTGAAAGGTGCCGGGGGCATGAGCAGCGAGCCGTTTGAGCAGCGGGCGATTGGGATTGGCGAGTTCTACTAGGCGAATTGTGGTGACGAGATCGAATAGTTGCTCCAGATAAGGACTGCTGCCCACTCCAACAATTACCCAGGCGAGGCCGATGATGCTCTGCACTGCGCTCACTCCCAACAGGGTGTACCAAACCGTTCCAGAGGCAACGTTGAGCAAGAGGTAAAGTGTGCCCTGCACTGCCCCAACACCGACCCCCAAAATGGCCAGTTCTTCCCGCGATCGCAATCTTGCCCCCAACCATCCACATAGTAAGCCGCCCGCTGCACTAGAGAGGAGGTAGCTCACGTTCATATCCATGCCAACAGCTAAAAGCACCGTCAACACGCCTGTAACCGTGAGGCCCAGAGGGGCACCATAAAAACTACTGACCAACAGTCCCACAAAGGGTAGATTGGTTGAGGGAATTTGCAGCGAAATTAATAACGGTGTACTTAAACTCAACAACCACAGTAATACCCCATCACGGCGGCGGAGAGTTGGGCTATAGCGTTGTTTAACCAGCCAAACGATCGCGACTCCCCCACTCACCAAACTTGTAAAACCAATTAAGCCCCACCAATCGATTTCGCGCCGACTGAGTTTGAAATACTCCAGCAGAGCAAAATCGCCCGATGTAATCACGGCTCCTTCGCGCACGATGACTTCATGGCGGCGAATGCTAACCATCACTGGGGGAATTTCCTGAGCGGCTTTCTCGGCTCGCAAGCGAGTTTGCTCCTCGTCTCGAATCAAGTTTGCTTCCAGCAACGCCACCAAAACTTGATTGGCAACACCTCTGGGTTTCTCTGGAATCGCCCCCGCCAAATGCAGCGCTACGGCTGACTCGATCATGGCGTTGGGCAAGCCGGGAGAAATGCCCTGCGTCAAAATCCGATCGGCAACTCGCGGCACAATTTTGCGCAACTGGCTCCATTCCGAGTCAGTCAAATTCAAAACGACTAAATCAAAGTTGTTCGGCAATTTGGGCGAAACGGGTGTGGAAATGGTTGTATTCGCTGCGGCATAGCGCGATCGCGCATCACTGATGTCTCGAATTAAGAACAGAAATGTCCCCAAATCAACTGAGCGTCGGTAAGCCCGCAATTCTGCGATCGCCCTTCTCAGTTCAGCTTCAGAAACAGTCGCATCGGCAGGGGGTTCAATCAGGGGGTCAGATTGAGCCAAGGCTTGATTTTGGGCAAAGCCGGAGTCGATGCTGCGTAACACAGATTGCCACTGGGTTTCTGGCATTTTGCGCAGAGTGGCTTGCACCGGCACCGTCAGAAAGGCCGTTTTAGTAAAGGGAAAGGGGCCAGCCAGTTCCCGAATGGCATGCCCTTGCTGCAACTGCTGCTGCAACTGGCGTTGAATCTGCTGGGTGGCTTCTTGATCGAGTTGCAGAACCGGAAGAGAGCCAGTGCGAGCCAACTTGCGGTTTTCTTCCGTTGCTTTGGGGTCTTCGATCGTGACTGCGGCTGGAGCATAAATAGTTTGGGGAGCTGCTCGGCCAACATCCAATTTGGGTGAATTGTAGAACCGATACCCTAAGGCGCTAGTTAAGCTCGCAACGGTAATCACCAGGACGAGTGGTGAATGAGAGGCTTTATGAAACCAGCTTTGCGTTGCTTGACAGGTGGAACGAGTGCCCAGGCTGGGAGGTTGTATTGATCGCAGCCCTTTGTAACAGTCGGTGAGATGGCTCCTCACCCACTGAACCGTTTGCTGGGAACGGGATTCTTCGAACTGACGCACCAGCGATCGCAACAACTTCATTACAGGCACCATCACTAAGGGTCGAAACAGTTCTCAGTTTGAATTTCAGCCGCTTGATTCGCAGTCTCTATTATAAGAAGACTCACTCCATCCATTGAGTTTCTTCATTCAAGTGACTGCCCCCGAAACACCCAGGGTGCGGCGACTGCCAACGGTTTTGAACTCGCTGCGGCCTGATAAACGCCAGACCACCTGCGAAATAACTGTTGTGCTTCTGAAATGAGAAGCGGCAGTAAGTCCGCCATTTCTGGAGTTGAATTGTTTAACTTCCAGGCAGGCGGGATGCCGACTGAGCCAAGATGCGCCCCCATGAGTGCTCCTGTTAGTGACACGCAATGGAAATCAGGGATCTCTTGGCCTGACGAAGCAGTTTGGGTCATGGCTTTAACTCCCAGTGTCGATCGCGCCAGCGCCAAATGGAAGCTTTCTGGGGATTGGAGAAAATAAATTAGCGCGAACGGTACAGAGACATCTCTTGCCGGAGCTGCGGATTTTAACCAGCTTCGAATATCAGTGATTGTTGCCAACGCCATCTGACATTTTGCAACCTGCTCTAATTCAGAGAGAACAAGGGCAGAAGGCGTTGCCGACTCTGCCAGCACCACCCGATAATAGGCAGCTATTTGACTCAGAAATTGAGCGGCATGAAACTGCCCTTTGAGGAGTTGCGCGATCGCGTAAGCAAAAATCAGGACCCAGTCCTGCTCAACGGCATCGATTGCCATTGCCCTTAACACCTGGCGCAAAGCTTGCTGTTGCCGTTGCAAATCGTCATGGTAGTACACAGCGATCGGCAGGGTTGCGATCACGAGCGTACCAGAACTCCAAGTGCAGGACATGCGCCTCAATTCGGCTCCCATCGTAGCGGCAACGGGAGTAGACGATCTCCCGATTTCCTGCAACCCATGCAATAACGTTCGGCTCCAACGTCGAGGACAGTTCTGCTTCAACGCTTCCCCATCATGGGACAAAGCTGCATTTGAATTGGGCACATTTGAATTAAATAAACCTGAAGCAGAAAAAACATTTGAATCTTGTGATAATGCAGCCCTGCTAAACTGTTCCCCGAAAAAGACCCCTAACAGACAGCCTTCAAAGCGATTAACCAGCGAGTAATTCATAGACTTAGTTAGTTAGCCTCCCTCGAGATTGGTTGCTCAATACCCTTCAGATGATTTAAGCTGCGATCGCTATGAAAACCGACTGGGGTCACGTATAGTAAGCTCTAACAAAAAGTAGAACCTGCTCATATAGACTAATGCAGTTAAACTGATGCAGTTCTACAAACTAAATTCAACCTTCAGAATTACTGACACTTCTTACTCATCAGGTTGCTTTGTTTCCGCTAAACACTTGTTTCACTCAATTGCTACAGGAATTGCAATGATGTACGGCCATCGCCATTTCGCCCCTCAACTGCACCAAATTCGTATTGTCATTTCAGGATTCATTGGCCTGTGCGCGATCGGAGTCATCCAATCAGAAAGTGCCTTAGCCCAGGCGACCAAACCCACAACAAAGTCGAGTTCGGCACCCAGCCCAACCCAAAGTATACCTAAACCTGTTTTGAAAGCAGGTAGTCAGGGTGACGCAGTGACTCAATTGCAAGCCATGCTCAAACTCATGAATTTTTATACCGGCCCAATCAATGGCCAGTTTGACGAATCCACCACAGCGGCGGTTGCCAAGTTTCAAAAAGCGGCTAATCTCAACGCCGATGGCATCGTTGGGGTCGAAACCTGGAATCAGTTGCTGCCACCTTCTCCTACCATTTCATCAGCCCCCAACCCAACATCACCCACCACCAAACCAGCCACTGCCGAATCCTTTCCCAGCCCTGGCAATCCTAAAGCGAGTGCTACACCTCCGGCTCAATCAACCGCTCCTCCACCAAAACCGACAACAGCTACCAGTTCTGCGGCGGGGAGCGATCGTGCTCAAGCCAGTCAAACAGCCACCTTTCCCGTATTACGTCTGGGGATGCAAGGCCCCGCAGTGGAAGGACTACAAGAACGATTGCGCGCCTTGGGCCTTTTGAAAGGCTCCGTCGATGGCGTGTTTGGCGCAGAAACCCAGGCTGCCGTTCGAGCTGCTCAACGACGGTTAAGCTTGGAACCCGATGGGGTAGTCGGCAATGCCACCTGGATGGGAATATTACGCTAACCAGTTTTACAGCTTTACACCTTGCACGATCGTTCTGCCCAAGGTTCCTTCGAAGGCCCGTTCTGCGCCTGTGATGAGGATCGCGATCGTGTCCCCTGTGGAGGATTGGCGAACTTCACGAATTGAAAAATCCACCATCCAATCTTGCATCTGGTCTAAAGAACCTAACGTTTGCGTTTTGCCAGCATACCGAACCTCTAACTGCATGGCGGCTTGATCCTTCTCGGCTTGCCCACCGGCCATGGTCGATAAAATTCGCTTCTGCTTCAATGTCAAGCTCAGCGGCTGTTTGTTCTGCATTTGTACTGTCACCGTTTCAGTGCCATCAGTAGCTCGCGATCGCGAGATGACGGGTAACAGTTCACCTGGGACTGGGGCGGTGAGTTGCAAATCTTGCCGGAGTGGTTGAGTCTTCTGAAGTAAATCGTTTTCCGCTGACTCAACACTCTGTCCAGCTTGAGTCTCTGTGAATTGTGTCCGCAAACAACCGGCTGCGACACAGGTGTTTTCAGATAAATTGACGATCTGGAGGGCCGCATGCGGAATTCCGGCTCCTTGGTCGCGCCAACTTTCAAGATTCAAAAAGTACTGCCCGTCTGGAGAGAAACCGGCCGATCGCTGTTGGGTTTGGAAAGTGGCGATCTTGGGTGCAATAGGCGACGCATTAGAAATTTGAGCGATCGTGTCTGATTCTTCTTTGGCTGGTTTGCCCTGGGTGGTTGAGTTGTTAGCTGTACTAACCGACTGCATTACATCTGCTGGTGGCTGTGATGTTGAAGTCACATCAGCTTGGCTGCAAGCAGACAGCACCATAAACACCGCCAACGCCAACCCCTGCCCAATCAATTTCAACGTCATCACAGCTACTCCTATCACAGTCGAGCATTCACATAGTTAATATTGCTCTGTACTGATGAATACACCGCACCAACGCATTGCTCCGGATCTCTGGAGGCCACAAAGCTCCTTCTGGTGGGTGATCTAGCTGGGTGATCTTAAGGGTAGTTACTCATTTCCCAACATCTACACTTTGCCGAATCGCCGCTCTCGTTGTTGATAGGCCGACAACGCCTGATGAAATTGATCGCGATCGAAATCTGGCCACAGTGTCTCTGTCACATAGATTTCGCCGTAAGCCATTTGCCACAGCAAAAAATTACTGAGCCGCATTTCACCACTCGTGCGAATCAATAAGTCGGGATCACAAATTCCTGCTGTGTAGAGGTGGTGATCGAACAAGGCTTCATCAATTTCATCAGGCTTGAGTAAACCTTGCTGCACTTTGTGCGCAATCGATCGGCAAGCTTGCAAAATTTCCTGCCGCCCACCATAGTTTGTGGCAACCGTAAACTGAATTCCTTTATTGCTGGCCGTTTCTGCGACAGCTCGGTCAATTTGGGCTTTAAGAGAACTGGGTAAACCGTCTAGATTCCCAACAAACCGGATGCAGACATCCTCTTCCATCATTTCGCGCAATTCTTGCCGTAGCACCCGTTCAAACAACGTCATCAAAAATTCCACTTCTTCCGATGGTCTGCCCCAATTTTCGGTAGAAAATGCATAAGCCGTTAAGGCTTCAATCCCCCAATCGCGACAACACCGCAGCAAATCCTTGAGCGCATCCACTCCGCGACGATGCCCCATAAATCTGGGTAGCCCCCGCTGCTTTGCCCAACGACCGTTACCATCCATGATGACCGCAACATGTCTGGGAAGACGCTCTCGTTTTAGGTCAGCAGGCAGTTGCAAAACAATAGAGTGTGCAGTCATGATTTCTCCGAGTTGGTTGTGCCCTATCAATTACGCTTTAAGGTCAATAAACATTAGCCAGGGAGGGTTTGACCGTATTATGCTTCCAGTCTTTACCTAACCTTTAAACTTCCGACCTGGCCGTAGCTGTTTCAAGAATGCCCTTGTGTTAGATACAAGTTGCCGCCCTAAACTTCCTAAACTTGAAGTTCCAGTTTCGCGATCGTTGGATGGAGACAATCGCGCTTCCAAAAGCTCCTTCAGTTTACTGCTAGTCAGGGGACGATTTAGCATCCCCCGTTCGGCCAGAGAAATTGACCCTGTTTCCTCAGACACAACTACACAAATGCAGTTTTCGACTCGTTCCGTAATTCCCATTGCTGCCCGATGTCGTGTTCCCAGTTGGCGAGATGCCGTTCGTTCTGACAGTGGCAAAATCACGCCTGCCGCCACAATGCGCATATCTCGAATCAGGACCGCGCCATCGTGAAGCAATGTACTGGTTTGAAAAATCGTTTGTAGCAGTTCCTTCGAGACTTCTGCATTCAATTTCACTCCAGGCACCGAAAAATCCCGTTCGTCGATCGGGCTACCCGTCTCAATAATCATGAGCGCCCCCGTCCGATTTTGCGACAGTTCTTTCACCGCCTCCACCATCTCATCCACAATGCTGCTGGATTTATGTGGACTGCGCTGGTAAGGCTGAATCAATTGCAAAATTTGCCCCCGCCCCAATTGCTCCAAAAACCGGCGAAATTCTGCTTGCAGAATAAACGCCATGGCAACAGCGGAGCCAACCACCAGGTTTCCTAGCACAAAGGTCAGCAGCGGCAAGGCCAACCGATTACTAATCGCTGCGGCCAGCATAAGGACAATGAAGCCCCGCACCATCCACAAGGTGCGACGTTCTCCAATCACAACCAGCATCATGTAGGTGAGGATGACAACCAGCCCCACATCCACCAGCACCCAAACTGTATCGGCAATATTGGTTGGCAAAAAACGAGCAACAGGATTTTGGGCGAAGAAGCACAGGGATGACATGAAGCCAGGATAGACTAGCCAATTCATCCACAACTCCCCCAATGCTCCAGTTGATTTTGTTGCCTTCGGATGTTGTTAACCACTCACTTTGCGACTTAACTCAGCAACTCAAACAAAACGTAGTCGCTCTGGCAAACGATCCTGACGCATCAGATCAGCATAGGTTTCGCGCTGAAGAATCAGGTTAGCGTCTCCTTCATTCACCACAACAGCAGCCGGACGGGGTATGCGATTGTAGTTTGACGACATGCTGTAATTGTATGCGCCTGTTGCCGGGATGACGAGTATATCCCCAGGTTGGGCATCTGCCAATTTTGCATCTTTGATCAGTACATCGCCCGATTCACAGTGCTTTCCTGCGATCGTCACGGTTTGATCCGCCGGAGCAGACATGCGATTGGCCACCACGGCTCGATACACGGACTGATAGGTAATGGGCCGGGGATTATCCGACATGCCCCCATCCACGGCAATGTATTGGCGAATACCTGGGACGGTTTTTTGACTGCCAACCGTGTAAGCGGTGACGCAGGCTGAACCAATCAGCGATCGACCCGGTTCAGAAATCAATTTGGGGTAGGGGATTTGTTGAGCGTCGCAAGCCTGGGCCACCGATGCCGCGACCACTTTGACCCACTCTGCGATCGTCGGTGGATCATCCGCTTCCGTGTAGCGAATGCCCAGGCCACCGCCGATGTTTAATTCACTGATGGTCAGTCCGTACTGAGTCGCTTTCAGCAGCCACTGCACCATCACCCCGCCCAAGTCTTGATGGGGTTGCACTTCAAAGATTTGGGACCCAATGTGAGCATGTAGCCCGACACAGGTCAGTCCTGATTGTTGACTGATGAACTGAAAAACTTCATCCAACTGATTTGGATCGAAACCAAATTTGCTATCCAGATGACCGGTGCGGATGTACTCATGGGTATGGCATTCAATGCCTGGCGTTAACCGAATCATCAGCCTGACTGGCAATGCATCCGGCTGGGCGATCGCCACCAGGGATTTCAACTCGTGCCAGTTATCCACCATGAGGGTGCAGCGAGAGTCGATCGCCTGTTCCAGTTCAGCGTGGGATTTATTGTTGCCGTGGAAGTAAATCTTGGCTGGATCAACTCCGGCATCCAAGGCGGTGAGCAATTCGCAGCCAGATACTACATCCATGCCCAAACCTTCGGAAGCCGCGATCGCACAAACGGCTAAACAACTCCAGGCTTTGGAGGCATAAATCACTTGCGAGGAGCCAGGATAGTAACGGGCAAAAGCGTCGCGGTACTGCTGGCAGGCTCTGCGCAGCGTGGCCTCATCCAAAATATAGAGCGGAGAACCAAACTTCCGCACGAGATCCGTTACATCGCAGCCACCAATTTCCAGACAATCCTTTGCATTGATTTGGGCAGTGATTGGAAAAAGTAGTTGGTTGGGAGAGGTCGTCTCGGTGACGGGGTTCGATAAATAAGAACGACCGGACAATGGAATGGTGGCTGGAGTCGATACCATTTCTAGCTAAGTATCCTTGGCTAAATTACAAAAGGCTTAACTATTAGTTTACAGTCCTGTGTTGTCCATTTCCGATGTCCTGATGGCCCAGCCCGATCGCGCTAATCGATCGTGGGTTTGGCTGCCCCATCCCTGCAACAATTCGGGAAATTCTGGGTGATGTAAGCCGCCGCGCCACAACACCAAAGCATCTTCGCCAGTGTCCTGGTAATAACGCTTGCGGCGACCAGCTTCCCGAAAGCCAAACTTTTGGTAAAGGGCGATCGCGGCTGCGTTGGATACCCGCACTTCCAAGGTGGCCCGTTCTAACCCGCGCTGATGGGCGGCTGTGAGCAGGGCCAACAACATTGCCTGCCCCAAGCCTTGTTGTTGATAGTGGGGATGCACGGCCACGATCGTGATGTGGGCCTCCTCTAAAATTGCCCAGGCACACCCCAAGGCTAGAATCACGTCGGGTTCAGTTGCGTTTACTTCCTGAAAAATCAACAAATCACTATTCGGACTTGCGATTTCTCGCAAATAGCCATCGGCACTCCAAAGATTGCCCAGACTGAGGCGATCGAGGTGGAGCGCTGCCGGGAGCAAATCCGCTGTTAAGGGTTTCAATTGAACGATACGCACCATTTACTTTGGCCTGACCCCCTCCCACGGGATATGGTGTATTTCTGCGATGAGATAAGATAACGAAGCAAACGTGAACAGCGATCGCGGAGGGAAAGTCCGGTGATTTGGCCCGCTGAGGTGTGAATTCATCTCTGATTCTGGGTTAGAGAATCCGGCGCTGTGCCGCAACTGTGAGTCGATTTTGGGTTTTGGATTTGGTCACTATAGCTCCGTCTTTTATCAGTCTAAAGTCTTCAATTACCCCTCCAAAATCGGTTAAGCCAGAACACCACGCGATCGCTTATTCACTCTATTTCCTGCGTCGCACAGGAACGGAGTTTATTGCTTCATGCTAATTTCAGACCAGATTTTATCTCTACCCCGCCCCTCAATTTCGCTCGAGCTACCCCCACTGCCCATGCAACGGCCTCTATTATTAATCGGTCATGGTAGCCGTGATGCCGATGGCAAGCAGAACCTACTAGATTTTGCAGCGGCTTACCAGGCACTTGATGCATCGCGGCCAGTGATTCCCTGCTTCCTGGAACTAACAGAACCCACCATTCAAGAGGGCGTCGATCGCTGTGTAGAAATGGGCTATACCGAAATTTCGGCCCTACCAGTGTTACTGTTTGCCGCTCGCCACAACAAGTTCGATGTGACCAATGAACTCGATCGCGCTAAACAACGGCATCCCCACATCCAGTTTCACTACGGACGGCATTTTGGAATTACTCCCGGCATTATTGACCTGTGGCGATCGCGGTTAGCTGAACTCGACCACCCCGACTTGAATCCCCACACTATTTCGCGGGAAGAAACGGTGTTGCTGTTTGTTGGGCGTGGTTCTAGTGACCCCGATGCGAATGGCGATGTGGCTAAGATGGCTCGCATTTTGTGGGAGGGAAGCGGCTATAACACGGTCGAAACCTGCTTTATCGGCATTACCCACCCCCGGCTGGAAGAAGGATTCCGGCGAGCCAGACTTTACCATCCGCGCCGTATTATCGTGTTGCCTTACTTCTTATTTACCGGCTTACTGGTGAAGAAAATCTACACGATTACAGCCCAACAGCAGGAGCATTTTCCGGCAGTCGAATTGGTGAATTTGCCAGAAATGGGGATGCATCCGGAGTTGTTTGCAATCTTACGCGATCGCGAAATCGAAACCCAGTTAGGTCAGGTGCAAATGAACTGCGAAATGTGCAAGTTCCGCCTTGCCGCTGTTTCAACCCCTGCACCGCCCCACGACCACCCCCACAATGACCAGCATCACGCTCATAATCATCACCATCACGGGCATTCCCACAGCCATGACCATCCGTTGGAAGATCCGTATGCAACCCCGACGCAGTATCATGAACGCATCTGGCAAGTGCCTTAACGTTTTGGGGAGGCTCTAACTTCCATGACAGAAAAAGAATTTACCGTGGGCGATCGCGTGCAACTGATTGCCCTGCCTCCCTACGTCAAAACGGCTGACCCGATGCCGATGCTGCAATCTCCAGAGGTTCTAACCTTAGGCGAAACAGGCATAATTTTAGACCGCAGACCAGGAAATTACTGGAGTGTGCGGTTTAGCAAAGGGGCGTACTTACTAGAGGGACAGTATCTCGATCGCTTGTCTTAACAGATATAGCAGGGAAGAAAAAGCAGAGAGCAGAAGGCTTTGATCACTTTGGCCAGAACACTTACAACAAGGTGAGCGGTGAAAAGCCAAGACTGGGTAATCGCACTGATAAGCAAGCATAAAAGGAGATTTCTATCGAGTAGAAATCTCCTTTTGCCTTAGCTAAGGACAGTAAGATGCGCTTTTCCTGATTGTTCTTAATGAAGACTCAAACGAAGAATCATAAAATCACCTGTGGGGTAGTGGTCTCAACTGAGCGGACGAGCAATGCCCATCCCACAAAAGTTGCAAGTTACTTCACCCTCATTCCTAAGCTGCCCAGTTTTGAGCAACAACTTCGGCCAGGTCAACCACACGCTGGCTGTAACCCCATTCATTGTCGTACCAGGCGACAACTTTAACCATGTCACCACCCATGACTAAGGTCAGAGCCGCATCGATAATGGAGGATTCGTTCGTTCCGGCATGGTCACTGGAAACCAGGGGTAGGTCGCAGTACTTCAAGATGCCTTTCATGGAACCCTCAGCAGCGCTCTTCAGAACTTCGTTGACCTGTTCGGCGATCGTCGATTTTTCAACCTGAACCACCAGATCCACAATGGAAACGTTGGGGGTTGGTACGCGCAAAGCGATCCCATTCAGTTTGCCTGCTAGTTCGGGGAGAACCAATGCCACGGCTTTGGCCGCACCAGTGGAAGTGGGAACAATGTTCATTGCAGCAGCGCGGGCACGACGCAAATCCCGGTGACTGGCATCCAGCAAGCGCTGGTCACCCGTGTAGCTGTGGGTTGTGGTCATGGTGCCTTTGATGATGCCAAAGTTATCGTTCATGACTTTGGCGATTGGTGCAAGACAGTTTGTGGTGCAGCTTGCGTTGCTGATGATGTGATGCTTGTTATGGTCATAGTCTTGATGGTTCACGCCAACCACGAAGGTACCATCATCATTTTTACCAGGAGCAGTGATTAGAACCTTCTTCGCGCCAGCATTCAGATGCTTGGTTGCTCCCTCTTTGCTTGTAAATACACCGGTTGACTCAATGATTAGATCAATATTCCACTCTTTCCAAGGCAAGTTCTCAGGATTTCGATCGGACGTGCATTTGATTACGTTACCGTTGATGGTAATACTGTTGTCATCAGCGCTAATCTCAACGTCGTCACCGAGTTTGCCCAACATAGAGTCGTATCTTAAAAGGTGAGCGTTGGTGCGGGGGTCGGAGGTGTCGTTGATAGCAACTAGGTCAATTTGGCTATCCGTCCGACCCAGCCAGCAGCGCGCGAAGTTGCGCCCGATCCGTCCAAAGCCGTTAATCGCTACTCTAATCACTGCGTCTTACCCTCTGTAGATAAATACCTAGTCTATATAAAGAATCATACGGTTACAGGGGATCCCTACGCAACAATTCTCTATGGTTATTCTTTCTTAAGAGTTGCTCAAACCCTCATCTCTGGGAGTTTCCTGGAAAGACTTATGGGGCCAAGCTTTGGGGATGGGAGGCTGACATCTGGTAAAGATTGTTAGTGTTGATGTATACTCTGACAGATTCTGGGACAAGATAACGGAGCGATCGCCCAATCTGGCAATACTGTCGAATCAGACTCGATGAAATCTCAATTTGGGGCATCTGGAGCGGTCGCCAGCGTAAAGGCACGGATTTGTCCATAAGCGCTTTTTCGACCTCAAGGCCAATGTTTGAGATGATAGTGTGATTGCGAGGTGCCACTAACCAGACACATTGAGCCACAAAGTCAATACTATTGCGCCAGTGGGGAAGGGTTTGAAAAGCGTCGACTCCGATGATCCAGTGCCAACTCGCTGCTGGATCGGAGGCGTATAGCTGGGCAAAGGTTTCATGGGCATAGGACGGGGTGCGTTGGTTGTGTTCGAGTGCAGATGCCACAAATTTGGGATGATCGGCGATCGCTTGCTGCACCATCTCCAATCGGTGCGCAAAATCCAGTAGGGGTCTCTGTTTATGGGTTGGATGATGAGACGGAACCCAAATAACTTGCCCTAAGCCAAACTGCTCTAGGGCGCTTTCTGCCATGAGCAAATGCCCCCAGTGAATTGGGTTGAAAGTTCCCCCCATAATTCCAATCTTTCTTAAGGCAGAAATATTGATCGCTTCCTATCAAGAAGTAGATGTATAACTGTGAACTCACACCTTACTGTATATCTCACACAGCGAAATGGAGTCTCATCCAGTCACGATCGACAACGGATAGCGTTGCCGGGAGTTACACCGAGAGAAGACAGTCAGGCCACAGCAGATTTTGTGCAGCTTTGTAGAATAAAACGTTTTTACCTAAGCGCCGAAAAAGTGAAAGTTGAGATACCCTTCTATGGATGTCAAATTGACTCGATAGCACGAAATGGAACTAGCAAAGATGAATTAATTTGTATGCCTAAAAGATGATTCCTGATATGATAGCGCGTGACATTGGTGTGGTTTGTGAGGATCCTATAATGCTGACTTCCGTTGACTTCAGCGGTAGACCGTTCCACTTTATTGGCGTAGGTGGAATTGGCATGTCTGCTCTGGCTTATGTGTTGGCGAAGCGAGGACTACCAGTTGCTGGTTCTGATCTGCGCCTGAGCCATATTACTCAACGGTTGCAGGAACACGGAGTCCATATTTTTTGGAGCCAAGATTCCAGTAACTTAAGTTTTTTCCAGCCATTAAATTCAGTTGATGTCGCATCAGCTAATGCGTCTTTTAAGGACGATCGCGGCTGTGTGCAAGCTCCAAGCCACCCAATGTTGCCCTCGCTTCCGGCTACCGCAACGTTACCGCAAGTCGTTTGCTCAACAGCTATCCAGCCTAGTAACCCGGAGTTTCAAGCAGCTCAGGACTTGAATTGTCCCATCTTTCACCGCTCTGATATTCTAGCGGCTCTAATGCACGAAAGTCAGGGCATTGCGATCGCTGGAACCCACGGCAAAACAACAACGAGTAGCTTAATCGGTTACATGCTGTGGCAGGCTGGGTTAGATCCAACCATTATCGTCGGCGGTGAGGTCAACGCTTGGCAGGGAAATGCCCGCGTCGGACAAAGCAACTACCTGGTCGCAGAGGCGGATGAATCTGATGGCTCCCTGGTCAAGTTTAAAAGTGAGATTGGCATCATCACCAACATCGAGTTGGATCACATCGACCACTACAACAGTTTGGATGAGGTCGTTGAAACCTTTAAAACCTTTGCCGCCCATTGTAAGACTCTGATTGGTTGCGTTGACTGTCCGACGGTGCGCGATCGGCTTCAACCAAAGATTTCTTACAGTTTGCATCCTGATCGCGATGCAACCTACACCGTCGATTGTGTGTCTTATCGAGCCGATGGCACCACCGCCCGAGTCTGGGAAAAAGGCGCAATCTTAGGACGGTTGAATCTAAAGCTATTGGGTCAGCACAACTTGAGTAATGCCTTGGCCGCTGTCGCAGTTGGGCGCTTACTGGGTTTGGACTTTTTGACGATCGCGCGCTCAATCTCTACCTTTGAAGGCGCACGACGACGCATGGAGCGGCGCGGCGAGTTCAACAACATTCTCTTCATCGATGATTACGCCCACCATCCCAGCGAAATTCAAGTAACGCTAGCTGCGGCCCGACTTCAGTTACAGGATGCGGCCATTTCTGGACGTAAACGGTTGGTGGCTGTTTTTCAACCCCATCGTTACAGTCGCACCAAAGCATTTTTACCTGAATTTGCAACCTCCTTTGCGGATGCAGACCTGGTGGTTTTGAGTGATATTTATAGTGCTGGTGAAGCTAAACCAGATGACATCAGCGGCGAAGCGGTTGCAGCCCTGGTTGCTGAGCATCACAACAACGTTTTCTATCGCTCCTCGCTCCCATCGATCAGCCAACTTTTGACTGAGATGTTGGTTCCCGGTGATCTAGTTCTCTTTCTCGGAGCCGGAAATCTAAATCAAACCATTCCAGAAGTGATGGCTTTTTATCAAGGTGTGGAACAAGCACTCGCTCAAGAATGGCGTAGTCATGCTTAGGGTTGACGATTGGAGTTATTCTCGTCCACGCCGATAGCGTAAACGTTTCTGGAATCGGGCAAATCTCGTTAAATGCAACCATGACTCTCTCTTACGACCCCCCCAAAATAGCTACTCCTAGCCCAAGTTTCATTCCTTCCACGTGCAAGTATGTGTTTTCTGCGCCTGACCGCCACATTCGGCTTCCCGGAACTGAGTGTTTAGTGAAATCGCAAATTTCACTGGCCCAACTGACCTCGTTTCGCGTCGGTGGCCCAGCCGAGTGGTATGTAGCGCCGCGCACTCTGGATGAATTGCAGGCCAGTCTGGAATGGGCACACGCTCAAGCCTTACCAATCACAGTCCTAGGTGCCGGATCTAATTTGCTGATTAGCGATCGGGGCCTAGCAGGGATGGTAGTTGGTACGCGGCGATTGCGCCAAACAACCTTTGATCCAGATACAGCACAGGTCACCGTTGGTGCAGGCGAACCCTTACCCCGCCTTGCATGGCAAGTGGCCGATCGGGGCTGGCGTGGCTTAGAGTGGGCTGTCGGCATTCCCGGTACAGTCGGCGGCGCAGTGGTGATGAACGCTGGGGCACATGGTGGCTGTACGGCGGATGTGCTAGTGAACGCTCAAGTTCTGCTCCCAGATGGCAGCACTCAAATTCTGACGGCCAAGGAATTAGGGTATGCTTACCGCACCTCCTGCTTACAAGGGAGAAATTGGACTGTGACTCAAGCAACCTTTCAACTTCAATCCGGTTATGACCCAGATATGGTGACGGCTGAAACCAGCAGTCATTTGAACCATCGTCGCTCGACTCAGCCTTATCACATGCCCAGTTGTGGCAGCGTATTTCGTAATCCAGCTCAACATAAAGCGGGATGGCTGATTGAACAGGCTGGCCTCAAAGGATTTCAAATTGGCGGTGCGCAAGTAGCCCAACGCCATGCCAACTTCATCCTTAATTGCGGCAACGCCACAGCGATGGACATATTTCAGCTCATCCGCCATGTCCAACGCGAGGTCGAACACCAATGGCGGTTGTGGCTAGAACCAGAAGTCAGGATTTTGGGAGACTTTCACTTGGCCTAGTCATTACAAAAGCTGAACTCCAAAAACCGAACTTGGTGGATGAGCAGTGTCATAATGAGACAATTGCAAACTGTTGGAAAACTTTTACCTTAATCGCACACTATGTCACAAGGACAGGGATTTGGCTTCGGCCTGGGCAAAATGAAAGAACTGGCGGAAGCCTTCAAGAAAGCTCAGGAGGTTCAAGCGGGAGCTAAAAAGCTTCAAGAAGATCTTGAGCAAATGGAAATTGAGGGTGAGTCTGGCAATGGCTTAGTTAAAGTTGTTCTCAGTGGTAATCAGGAGCCATTGCGGGTCACGATCGCGCCAGAAGCAATGGGAGAGGGATCTGAGATCCTTTCGGATCTAGTTACAGCAGCGATGAAAGATGCTTATAACAAGTCCACTGCGACCATGCGGGAGATGATGGAAGAGTTAACAGGTGGATTAAATCTGCCGGGAATGTAGGGGTTACGTGGAACGAGCGTTCCGCCAATCGATGCATAGGAACCGTTGATGCCGTACAAACTTTTGTTCGTCTGTTTGGGCAATATTTGCCGATCGCCAGCCGCGGAAAATATCATGAATCATTTGATTGACCAGGCTGGATTGACTGGGCAGATCGTCTGTGACTCAGCAGGGACATCTGACTATCACATTGGTTCGCCACCCGATCGCCGCATGACTGCTGCCGCAACTCAGCGGGGCATTCCCATGAAGGGACATGCGCGCCAGTTTACCACCACAGACTTTGAAGCGTTCGATCTCATCCTGGCAATGGATCGGGATAACTTGGCTGGAATTTGTTATCTCGATCCAACCGGGCGTTATCGTCACAAAGTCCATTTGATGTGTGATTTTTGCACTCGTCATACGCTGAAAGAGGTGCCAGATCCTTACTATGGTGGAGTTGATGGGTTCAATCAGGTCATGGATCTGCTAGAGGATGCCTGTCAGGGCTTGCTGGCCCATGTAATCGAAGCGATGGCGACCAGCTCAAGTGTTTAGGAATGAGAATTACAGCGATTGCCGCTTGGAGCCGCCACAACTTGTAGAGTGGGCATTGCCTACCAAGCCGCATACTCAGGGTTTTTAGAAAGCCCCCCCCGTCAGGAATTGCTGTAGATAAACCGCGCTCAGAGTCGAGGTTAGGTTTACAGAACTCGCAGGGTGGTAGGAATGCTGGCGATCGCGTCCATCGCTTGAATTTCTTCCAATGCTTGCCGAAAGTTACCTTCTCGGACATCGTGGGTAACAACAACAATTTCCGCCACATCACCTCGCACATCAGTTTGCACCACGGATTCCAGGCTCACCTGATGGTTGCCAAAACTGGTGCCAAGTTTGCCGATGACGCCGGGAGAATCTTTGGTTAGGAAGCGGGCGTAGAAGCGAGTGGTCAGGTTCGTGATGGGCGCGATCGTGCAGTAGTGCTGATGGGCACAGGCAAGCAGGGGATCAAGTAGAGGCGTACCGTTAGCTTGTTTGGCCGCCCCCCGCTCGACTTTCAGAATGGCGGCAATATTGAGAATATCAGAGACGACAGCGCTGGCCGTCGGTCCGGCTCCGGCTCCTGGCCCAAAGAACATGACCTGGCCGATCGGGTCGCCTTCCACCAAAATCGCATTGTAGACATCGTTGACACTGGCAAGGGGATGAACCTTGGGCACCAGCGTCGGGTGGACGCGGATTTGGAGTTGCTCGGATGGCGTCACATCAGTCAGAGCATCTTGTTTGGCGATCGCCAAGAGTTTAATCACAAATCCCAACTTTTCGGCGTAAGCAATGTCTGTGGCACCCACCTGGCGGATGCCCTCGCAATGCACTTCGGCCAGCTTAATCCGCCCATTGAAGGCAAGCGAAGCCAGGATCGCAATCTTGTCCGCAGCATCCAATCCATCCACATCAGCAGTGGGATCGGCTTCGGCATAGCCGAGTTTCTGCGCATCAGCCAGCACCTCAGCAAAATCGGCTCCCTCGTTTTTCATCCGGGTCAGGATGTAGTTGGTTGTGCCATTGACAATCCCCGTCACAGCCTGGATGCGGTTAGCGCAAAGCGATTGTTTCAGCGGTTCAATCACAGGGATCCCACCACCGACTGCCGCTTCCAGCAACACATACACCCCTGCACGATTGGCGGCGGTAAAGATCTCATCACCAAAGCGAGCGATCGCGGCTTTGTTGGCTGTCACTACATGTTTCCCGTGTGCGATGGCTTTCAGGATCAGCGATCGGGCTGGTTCCAAGCCACCAATCACCTCTACCACAATGTCGACGTTGGGATCGGTCACGATGGCATCTAGATCTGTGGTCAATAGCTGATCCGGCACTTCCACCGATCGGGGTTTATCGAGCGACTTCACACCCACCCGGTAAAGTTCCAGTTCATTGACCAGGGGATGCCGCTGCACCGGATCAAGGACGATCTTTGCAGTTCCAGTGCCAACGGTTCCCAGTCCCAGCAAGCCAATCTTGAATCCCACGTCAATGTCCTGAATGATGATCAAGTCCCCATTGTAAGCGGCAATGCTGGCAGAAAGCGGAGTCGGGTGGCAGGATACGATACCGTGAGGATGCTATTTAGCCCTATCTCCTATGCCTCGGTTAATTTTGCTGATTGGTTTACCCGGCAGCGGCAAATCGACGATCGCCCGAACGCTGGTGCAAACCGACCCACAGCGCCGCATTATTTCAACCGATGCTATTCGGGCACAACTCTTTGGCGCAGCAAGCATTCAGGGCGATTGGTTGCTAGTTTGGCGCGAAGTCGAGCGGCAGTTGCGCGAAACGGTGCAGCTGATTCAGAGTAGTGTCATCTCTGAGGCGATCTACGACGCCACCAATGTCGTTAGAAAACAGCGGCGGCAGGCGCTCGCCCTGGCCCGAAATTGTGGCTTTACTCACGTCACCGGAATCTGGCTCAATACGCCCCTTTGGTTATGTGTAGACCGCAATCAGAAGCGAGATCGTCAAGTGCCCAAAGACATCATCTACCGCATGAATCGCCGCCTTTGCGGAGCACCCCCCTCGTTTCAGGAAGATTTTGATGCGTTGATCGAAATTAGCGATCGCGAGCAAGACCCTTACCAACCCCATATAACAAGAACACACGATCTTGTTATATGGCGATCGGAGTGATTCCCGTAGGAGGACACCCACCCCACAGGTTATTTAATCCATAGCCTTTAAGATAAGGAAAAAGCTGAAAAGGCAATGCTGGGTAGGCATTCTGACTTGCCTTTACCACGTTACACAGGGCTACGACGAGCAGCCTTCATCATTCTGCTCGCAAGCCCCAATGCTGACCCAACTGGTGGAACCATCGGCCCAATGTTCTTTTTTCCAGATCGGAGCGGTGTGCTTGAGCGTGTCGATCGCGTATTTGCAGGCGGCGAATGCTTCGGTGCGATGGGGGCAGCCGACAGCGACTAACACGCTAATTTCCCCGATCGCCAATTTACCAATGCGATGATGCAGCACAACATGGGTAACATCGGGCCAGGTTTGGTGAATATCTGTTGCGATTTGCTCAAACACCTTCAACGCCATCGGTTCGTAAGCTTGATATTCCAGGCACACAACCGCCTTTCCTTCCGTGTTATTGCGTACCATGCCACTCATCAGGACGATCGCTCCATTCGCCCCATCATCAGCCAGGTGATACACCTCCTCCAGCGATAGGGGAGCAAACCGAATCGCAAAATCGTCACGCTTTGAAACCGTTGCTTGGGTAGGAGACGACTGATGAACCAAAGAATTTGTCATATGCTTCTAGAGAGATCTGGAATTAACAGCAGTTCTTTAAGATTAGGAGACGATTCAATAAAGTTTTTTTGAAGCAACTCCAAAACGGCTTTCTTTCTATTAGAGCTTTTTAACATGCCTGTAATGACACCACGTTAGGCTACTTGTGGTCTCGTGTGCGTTGTTTAATCTCAAATTCGCCGGGTTTTTGATCTCTTTTTTACAACGCCTTGCTGTATCGACGTTCAAACCAGCAAATACGACCTCCAGCGATTCACATGCCTAAAAAGAATAACCTCGCGAACTCAATTCTCTTTGGTTACGCCTTCGTGAAGAAATTACTGACTGCTGCTATTGATAAGGCAAAACTCATTCTGTTTTATCAACGTTCTGAGGTTATTCGGTTATTTGCAGATCCCAGACTGTCTGCGGTTCGGCCTCAACTCTTGATCACGATCGCCCATATCACCTCGCCTGAAGAAGCCAGCGATCGGTTCAAAGCGATCCAAAAAGTTGAGCGCCTCACCCACACCATTGATGGGTTGTTAACCAGCTTTGCGCATTGCGACGCCAAGATTGTTATTTACACACTGCCCCAGCGACACATTACCCCCTACCTCCCGCAATATCAACTTGAGCGCATTACAGTCCGGGAAGTTAGCGACTGCGACCCTATGTATATTGGCTTTCGGGCACAGGACGAACTAGCCAACCAAGTGGAACATTTCGACTGGTTCATGTTTATTGAAGATGACATTGTGATTTACGACAGCCTCTTTCTAGAAAAGCTGGCCGCTTTTCATCAGACTTTTCCGCGAAAGAATGTCTTGCTCTTCCCCAATCGATACGAGATGCACGAAGGCAATAAAAGCTACATTGACCTCACGATCGACGGTAATTTGGCCTGGGATAAAGTGTCTAGCGTTGTCATGAATGGCATCAAACTCGCTGAATGCACCAACTCCCACTCTGGCATCTATTGTCTTTCCCAAACGCAAATGCACTATTGGATTCGCTCAGGCCGCAATTGGAAGAATCGCAGCATTATGGTTGGGCCATTAGAGACAGCAGCAACCTATTGCCTGCTGGAATGCTTTGACATCTACAAACCGCACCCCCAAAACCTTAATTTCTTGGAAGTGCGCCATTTTGATACAAAGTATTCCAAACTGCTGCCGGAACCATCCCGATATATCCTTTCAGCCGTAACAACTTCTTCGTAATTCTTAGCAGGTTGCATCGACATGATCGGCAATCCACTGTAGGTAAGGATGGGAACCCGCTTGAATGGGAAGGGCGATGATTTCTGGCACCTCGTAGGGATGCAGCGATCGCACCTTCGCTTCTAATCCTGAAAATACCGCCAACTTAGACTTGATCACCAACTGCCATTCGGCTTCAGATTGAATTTCACCATTCCAGGTATAGATTGAATGTATGGGCAAAAAGCTGACACAAGCCGCTAGTTTGGACTCTACAAGAGCGCGGGCAATGTATTCTGCCTGTTCTCTTGAAGGAGCAGTCACCAGCACAATCCCAAATTGAGCATCTGGAGCTTCCATAATTTTTATCAGCTAAACATCTGGCAAGAAGGATTTAAGTGGTTGTACATAATTAAGTACACCCCCTACAGTCCCCCTTGGCGAGGGGGACGGCGACAGCCGGAGGTTGTACAAGATAATTTTTCATGTCCAGGTACTTAATCGATCTACTCGTAACATTACTACTAGCGGTAATCGCGAAAACTGCAATCTTCCGCTTAGAGTCGAATGCATTGGCATTAAAGAAAACAAAGGCAGTTATCGATGCAGCAATTAATAACACGCAAAATTGCGCTTTGGGCGCTTTGGGCGAGCTTTGTGATCTATGCGTTTGGGTTTGCTCCCCCGGATCAACCCGACACAATGCAATTAATTCAACGGTTAGCGACGGCTCAAGTCGATGGCATTAATCCGTTGGTGGTAGCACTGTTCAACATCATGGGAGTGTTTCCCGTAATTTATGCTGCGGTGCTGTTGTTTGATGGCAAGATGCAACGGGTGCCCGCCTATCCCTTTGTAGTGGGATCATTTGCGGTTGGGGCTTTTGCAGTGTTGCCTTACCTGGCGCTGCGGGAACCGAATCAAGAGTTTGAGGGGACAAAAAGCTGGCTGCTAAAAGCACTTGATTCACGTTGGCTGGGGGCAGGGGTGACGATCGCGGCAATTGTCTTGCTGGGCTATGGGATCACTCAGGGTGACTGGGCCGATTTTGTCGCGCAATGGCAAACCAGCCGCTTTATCCATGTAATGAGTTTGGATTTTTGCCTGCTTTGTTTACTCTTCCCGCTCATGCTCAAAGATGACATGGCGCGTCGAAGTTGGGAGCAGTCAAGTGTGTTTTGGGCCGTTGCCCTTGTGCCCTTTTTGGGAGCGGCGGTCTACTTACTCATTCGTCCAAAGATTGCTGAACAACCACAAACGGAACCGACGATCGCTGTCTAAAATGAGGCATGTTCGTTCGGATTGATTCCATGTGGCGCTTTCTTCCCTGGCTGCAACGATTAATTCTTGGTTTCATCGCCAGTTTAATTGGACTTGGGCTATTATCGTCGATCGCTCTCGCCCAAGAGCTTTCACTTGATCCCCGATCGATTTCAGTCGATCCACAAATCATTAACCGCTCCGGATTAGATTCGAGAAACATCCCCTCCGAGAAAGTGAATCAATTTGTGCAAGCTTGTCTCCAGGTAGTGACCCTAATTGAGCGCCGGGAGAGTGATTTGCAAGCAGCAGAAACTGAAGCCGAGTCAACCCGAATTAGTCAGGAGATTGAAGCAGCGGCCTTAGCAGTGATCGAAAGAAATGGCTTAACGCGCCAGGAGTATCTGCAACTGCTGGGGCTGGCAAACACCGATCCAGAATTTGGAGAACGAGTAGCGGTGCAACTGCAAGAAACCTCAAGTTGAAGTACAGCCGTAGCCACGTGTAACGTGACGAAGCCGCGTCAGAACGCCGACCCAGCATCAGCTTTTCAACTTTCCCTCGGCCTAAGCGTTGTGACTAAAGCAATAAATTTCAAGTTGAAGTAGAGACTGATGATTAAATAAAGAGAAGCTTTCAGACTCAAACCTGAACAAACCCTAAAGGTATACCTACACTTTTCCAAAAGTCGGTATTTTAGAAGGCTAAATGCAAACTGCTCTGAGTGCGTCTAAATGACGGGGAATTTTTCACCCATTTCACCAACGGATCTAGCCCAGCGGCGACAAAAGTTGCGCCGTCAGCGGCGTGTGCGGTTGGTGCAGGCCATTTGGCGCATGGTGGCAGTGGCGGGGTTAGCTGGTGGCCTGGTGTGGGTTAGCACCCATCCTGTCTGGTTAATTCGCAATGCCAACCAGGTGAAAGTGGAAGGCAATCAGTTTTTACCAGCCCAAACTGTGCGATCGCTGCTCCCGATTGCCTATCCCCAATCCCTGTTACGAGTCGAACCGCAAGCGATCGCGCAACACCTGAAAGCCAAAGCCCCGATCGCGGAGGTCACGGTTAGTCGGCAACTTTTTCCACCGGGTCTAACCGTGCGCATTCAGGAACGAGTGCCCGTTGCCGTCACTCTATTAACGGCGGCTGATGCCCAGTTACTCAACCAAAAGGCTGTTAAAGGGCCAGCGCTGGCAGCGCGGGTCGGGTTGCTCGATGAAGGGGGGTTTGTGATTCCGCTGGAAAACTTTCTCCTGGTGGAGCGATCGATTAAGTTACCCAACTTAAAAGTGATCGGCGATGCTCAGCATTACCGCCCCCATTGGTCGCAGATTTACCCTTTGGTGAGTCGTAGTCCAGTTAAAATCTCTGAGATGGATTTTCAAAATCCTGCTAATCTGGTGCTGAAAACTGAGCTGGGCCAAATTCATCTGGGTGCTTATGGTGCGCGGTTTCCAAATCAGTTAAAAATGCTCGATCGGATGCGCAAGCTGCCTGAGCAAATCAATCTCAACCAGATTGCTTACATTGATCTGAGAAACCCAGCCTCACCGATGGTTCAGATGACAGGCACAAAAGAGCCAGCACCGGCAAACATCCCGTTGAATTAGGAGTAAATGATGATAACAAACTGTTAGTCGGGTTAAGTGTTCCAATCCACCGATTGGTCGATGTTTTATCCCGTTACCCCGGTTCTCAGCAAGATTGGTTTTTTAAACGACTTACCCTATAGTTGATCAAAGTCATTCAACCAGGAAAGTTGTTTTAAGCTAACTTATTTAGATCACAATTATTGCCAGGTTCTTATTAATTCCAATGACACTAAATAACGGCTTAGGAAATGCTCACGACAACTCTCATCCAGAAGGACATCCCCACTCCATCCTGGCGACTGACTCTGCCCACTCAGCGAACCACTTCGGTACTGTTATGAATCAGTCCATCAATCCAATGGAGCGAACCGGGGAAGACGTTAGGAGTAACAACATCGTGCCAGGCAGCGTAGCAAAAATTAAAGTAATTGGAGTTGGCGGTGGCGGTGGCAATGCCGTTAACCGGATGATTGCCAGTGATGTAACTGGAGTCGAATTTTGGTCCATCAATACGGATGCCCAGGCATTGGAAGGTTCAGATGCACCAAAACGGTTGCAGGTGGGGCAAAAATTAACTCGAGGCTTAGGCGCGGGTGGCAATCCGGCGATCGGCCAAAAAGCGGCGGAAGAGTCGCGGGATGAAATCGCCACGGCATTAGAAGGGGCCGATTTAGTGTTTATCACCGCTGGGATGGGTGGCGGCACGGGTACTGGAGCCGCTCCGGTTGTGGCAGAAGTCGCGAAAGAACTGGGTGCCCTCACCGTGGGCATTGTGACTCGCCCTTTTACCTTTGAAGGACGGCGGCGATCGACCCAAGCCGCAGAAGGAATCGAAGCCCTGCAAAGTCGGGTAGATACGCTCATCATGATCCCGAATGACAAACTCCTGTCGGTCATTTCCGAGCAAACGCCAGTGCAAGAAGCGTTTCGCTCAGCAGACGATATTTTACGCCAGGGCGTACAGGGCATTTCAGACATCATCACCATTCGTGGTCTGGTGAACGTAGACTTTGCCGATGTCCGAGCAGTGATGGCTGATGCCGGTTCAGCCTTAATGGGAATCGGCGTGGGGACAGGCAAATCTAGAGCCAGAGAAGCCGCCGTTGCGTCTATTTCCTCTCCCTTACTGGAATCCTCGATCGACGGGGCACGAGGAGTGGTATTCAACATCACTGGCGGCAACGATCTGACGCTGCATGAAGTGAACTCAGCCGCGGAGATCATTTACGAAGTCGTTGATCCCAATGCCAACATTATTTTTGGAGCCGTCATTGATGAGCGGTTGCAGGGTGAAATTCGGATTACAGTAATTGCAACTGGCTTCACCGGGGAAGTTCAAGCCCGCCAACCAGCGAAACCAACCGGCGTAAAGCGGCCAACCCCAACCCCTGGAACGACTTCCATACCCTCTACCCCACCTGTAACTGATCCGCGAACTAAAGCCAATGGCCTGGATATTCCAGAATTTTTGCAGCGGCGACGCCCTCCCCGTTAGTTGATCTCTACAGGTTCGCCTGGATTTGGCACAATCAGTTGAGTTGTGGGAACGGTTGCCAGTTGATCGCGAAATTCCTCGATGCTGCCAACAGTTTTAATCAATTTAGGTAGAAGGCCACTAACCTGGATGTCTCCCCGTGTAGTCGGCAAAAAAACTTTGGGCTGGAGCCTATTAACCAGGTCGAGCGCTTGTTCTGGCCCCATGATGACTTGTCCCAAGAGGGGAAAAATTTGCCCTATCACCGGTGCGATCGCCACATCCACAGAGCCAAGGCGACTGGCCTCTTTCGCGGGATACCAATGCGGTTCGTAGTATAGCGTTTGGCCGGTTTGGCAATCGGTCAGCAGGAGGCCATTTTCCACCTGCCCAGGTTGAATTTCTGCACCTAAAATTGCCTGCACCGTCAAATCGTCAAGGGTGACTGTTTCCCAATGCGCCAACGCGGTAACATGCTGAAAGCCCAGTTGATTTAATGTTTTGGCGGCTGTGGGAGAAGCGATCACTGGAATGCTGCGATCGAGCAACTTCAGTGTCGGCACATGGCAGTGATCATCCACCCCTTGTGAGATCACCAGCAGGTCGATCGCAGGCAGGGTTGCAGGAGTATACGCCAGTGGGGTCTTGTGACGCGCTGTAAACAACCACGGCTGACCGTAAAACAGCAGCGGATCAACCAGCCACGGATCAACCAGAATGGTTTTTCCAGCAAGTTGAAAAATCCAACTGTTGAGATCAATCCAGGTGAGTTTCATAGCTCGAAATCTTTCTTAACATAATTCTTATTTTATAGCGTTTCCGCCTTTATGCCCCAGTCCCTCTCCACGCCCATTCCCGTTGCCATGACCATCGCCGGTTCCGACAGTGGCGGCGGAGCTGGCATTCAAGCCGATCTGCGTACATTCGCGTTTCATCAAGTGCATGGCACCAGCGCGCTGACCTGCATTACGGCACAAAATACCTTGGGGGTCACGCGAGTGGATGCGTTGCCAGCAGAAGCGGTGGTGGCCCAGATGGAAGCGGTTGTCACTGATATTGGCGTGCAGGCAACGAAGACGGGCATGCTGCTGAATCAGGCGATCATCGCGGCAGTGGCGGCACAAGTTTTAACGTTAAATCTGCAAAATCTCGTGGTCGATCCAGTGATGGTATCGCGGACAGGGGCACAACTCATTGCCGATGCAGCGATCGCCGCCTTACGGGAGAACTTAATCCCGCTGGCCACCCTATTAACGCCCAACCGCTACGAAGCTCAAATTCTGGCCGACATGGAAATTCATTCCCTGACTGACATGGACACTGCCGCCCGCAAAATTCATCAGCTTGGGGCAAAAGCCGTCCTGGTCAAAGGGGGTGGCATGGCAGGCGAGTTACGCGGCTTGGATGTGTGGTTTGATGGCAGCCAATTGGAAGTTTTGCAAACCGAACAGGTCGATACCCCCCATACCCACGGCACCGGATGTACGCTATCGGCGGCGATCGCCGCCAACCTCGCCCTCGGTCAAGCTCCCCTCACCGCCACCCACGCCGCCAAAGCATACGTCACCCAGGCGTTGAAGCATTCCCTCGCGATCGGCCAAGGCCAAGGCCCGGTCGGCCACTTCTTCCCCCTCTTCCCAAAAGATTAACCAGCCTTTTCCCCTTTTCTCTCCCCGCCCCCGTCCCCTCTCCCCCCTGCCCTCGCGCGACTGGGGCTTCGACGATTCGGCTGCCTTCCCCTGCCCCCTTCTTCTCCCCTCAGCCTTTCCCCTATGACCTCCCCTCCCCTCCCCTTTTACATGGTTGACGTATTCGCCGAGCAGCAGTATGCAGGCAACCAACTGGCAGTGTTTCCTAACGCAGGACATCTGACAACTGAACAGATGCAGCAGATCGCCAGGGAAATTAACTTCTCGGAAACCACGTTTATCCTGTCTCCCAGACCGAAACATGGCGGGTATGATGTCCGAATTTTTACCCCCACAAAGGAACTCCCATTCGCTGGGCATCCGACTTTAGGAACTGCTTTTGTGTTGCAACAAAGCGTGCTTCGGGCGATTGTGCCCCAAATCACGCTGAATTTGGGGGTGGGACCAATCCCCGTGACGCTCACCTATGAGGGGGAACAGCCAACTGAACTTTGGATGCAGCAAAATCCCCCCCTATTTGGCGAAATACTGGCAGCAACGGCGATCGCGCCTGTCCTGAACCTCGATGTGGCCGATTTGGATGCGCGCTTTCCCGTGCAGGTGGTTTCCACTGGCATCCCGTTTCTGATTGTGCCGCTGCGATCGCTGGCCGCCTTGCAACGCATTCGAGTCAATGTCGAGAGCTTGAACCAATTAATGGCGAGTCGTAGCACCAAAGAAGTGTTTGTTTTTTGTCCAGAGGTTCGCCATGCCGAGAATCATTTTAGTGCCCGCATGTTTGCCCCCTTACTGGGCATTCCTGAAGACCCGGCCACCGGCTCTGCCAACGGCTGTTTCGCAGGCTATTTGGTGCAGCATCGTTATCTAGATACCGACGCAATTGCCGTCCGCGTGGAACAGGGCTACGAAATGGGTCGCCCTTCCCTGCTGTTGCTTCAGGCCGCGAAGAGTTCTGACCAAATTTCAGTGGCGGTAGGGGGAAGCGTCATCCTGGTAGCAAGAGGCGAATTTGTGTAGCTCGATCGTGCCCTAATCCCGCTCAGTTTTTAACCAGCGGGTTTGGGGCTTCAGCATATAGCCCAGGTAAAGGGGAATTTTCCAAAGCGCATAGAAGGGAATACTCAACAGTTGCAAGGGCGAGAGGTAGGTGCGGCCAAACTTCCACCAACTGCTAACCACCCCAACAGTAAGCAGGATGCCACCGATGGCCAACTCTACGGCGGCAACCCAGAAACCCGTCAGAATCCCACTGGCCACAGCCAAAATCGCCATCACCAGCCAGGTCATCACCAGCAAAGCCAGGGGTGGTACGGCGATCTCCAGGGCTAAAGCGAATAAATCTATTCGTCTCTGTCGAACGGCTGCCAACACCAACCGGGGCACCTGCGTGGTGAACATTTCTAAATGCCCGTGTTCCCAGCGCGATCGCTGGTTGAACGCTGCCCGATCTGCCATCAACCGCCCCGTAATTTGAGCTTGGGGACAGAACGTTGGAGGATAGCCAGCGATCGCCAGGTCAATACTAGTTTGCATGTCATCGCAAGTCTTACTGCCGGCCAAACACGTTTGTTGAATCACACGCCAGGGAAAAGCCATGCCTGATCCCGTGAGTAGATTTGGCAACCCGAAGCGCGATAACCCCAACGGACGCACTTGATTTTTGACCACCACAGCCAGGGCCGAGATGTAATCCTTGGGGGTGGGCTGCTTAGGTGGATTCATCAGATAAGTGGCCTGGACGGGGCGCAGGGTTTGATGGGCTTGATTGGCAAGCTGGGCGATCGCTCCAGAGGCTGCAACACAATCCCCATCCACTGTCACCACGACATCTGGGGGATCAGCGGCGATCGCGCGTAAGCCAAAATCCAGAGCATAGCCTTTACCACGCAACAGAGGATTTGGCTCAAACCGTTCAATCACGGTGACACCGCAAGCGCGAGCAATTTTTGCGGTGGCATCGGTGCAATTGTCGGCAATCACAATTAAGCGATCGCTAGGGCGAATTTGCCCTACTAACGATTTCAGTGTTGCCCGGATGCAGGCCGCTTCGTTGTGAGCTGGCACTAGCACAGCCAGAGTTGGTGCAATGGGCGATCGACCGAATGGCAGACGAAACGGAGCCGTGAGCGCTGCCATACACTCCAGGAAAAAGGTTCCAATGGGAATGAGAACAATCGAACTGAAAACTATGAGTAGAGTTTCCCAGGCGATAACGGCTATTGGATGAAACATTAACTACCTTTGTTTGAGGTGAGCAGGGACGATTCCGGCTAACTGTACCCTGAGGAAACCTCCACAAGCGTTCTAAGGATATCAACAACGACCTGCTGCGAAAGCAAAGGTGTGTGATCTCCCTTACTTCAGGACTGATAATTCAGGACTAACAAACAAGATTTCATTAAGCAAAAACTTCGTTCAACGAATGCACACAATTTAAGTATTTTTAGTAAGAGTATAAACACTGAGTTCGCTATTTCACAGAAATTTGTCTGGCTTTGCTGATTTCGTAAAGACTTTACGAACTATAGCCGTCACCCTGTGAAACCTGGCAGACTTCGGCGTGAGCGCGATTCGGCTGAGCTCATCGTCGAA